>Ga0247782_1000054_pt1 | contig 162556 bp, 113 predicted proteins | sample UWRJL019104C5_FD_179928 | JGI IMG/M metagenome (GOLD analysis project Ga0247782, IMG submission 179928) | Plant litter microbial communities from Arlington Agricultural Research Station in Wisconsin, United States - UWRJ-L019-104C-5 | ecosystem: Environmental > Terrestrial > Plant litter >... | reverse complement strand
AAAAAAAAAAAAAACATACAGAAAGCAGGATCGCCAGGGGAAACGTAAAAGTCACCGGCCGGATCTCCAGCGATGGTGAAGTGCCCGCCGGCGTGGACGCCGTAGGCTCCGCCCGCGGCCTGCATGGTGGTCTGGAACGCGGCGATGGTCTTGCTGTTGTTGATCAGGGTGACGATGTCTTGCGTGCGCGTGTACCGCGACGAGAGGGCGTTGGAGATGTCGCGGCGGAGGCAGCGCGGGTTGTAGCCCATGCCGTCGCTGCGAGGATTGGTCGGTGGTGCGGGCGTGATGGCTGGGCTTACTGGGCTGTTTTTTTGGGTGGTCGATTAGCTTTTCTTTTCTTTTCTTTGAAAGTTTTTTCTTCTTCCTTCTTGAGTCTCATTTCCGGTTTCAATATGATAAGATAGGTGTACATAGAGAGAGGTAGGTAAGCAGCTTACCCGAGGTTCACGGTCATGCTGTGATCGGTATGTTAGTATCTCGGTACGTAGACAGGAAGGGGGCGGACTGTCGTGACTTACTTCTTGAAGGGACCAGACTGGATACATCCTCCGCCATTGCCAACGGGTGCCATGAACGACGAATGTGTGATCTTCTCGCCGTTACCGCTCATGCTGGTATCGCTTCCGTCGAAAATAGGCGAAGTCTCGGGGTTTGCGGCCCATCTTCCCCAGTCCCAGTACTGAGTTGTTTTCAACACTTTCAGTATAGATATCCATATTATATGTTATGAAAAAATATACAGTCATATATATAGTCAAGAGATTGGCCTTGAACTTACGGGCTGTGTCCCAGTATACCCGCACTCGTTCCGAAGCACCTGCTCATAGGCCCACGTGTAGTATCGATGCCACGACAGGAAGTTGCCCTAGACAGTATATACGAGTTAGCAAGTTGACATAGTTATAAGGGGTGCCGGGTGAGACGCACTGTGCCGTGGATACTCATAGTCTGGTTGATATGGACGGCGACAAAGTCATCGAAGCGGGTCTTTGCGCCGGGAACTTTCGCAGGGTCCAGCTTCGAGGGTCTGGAAGTGACGCATAAGACAGCATTGATGTAAGCCTTTCTATCAGCAGCGCTCAGGTCACCCCTACAGCGACGATGCTTTCTTGTTAGCACAGTATATCATATCCATCATTGAAGCCTTTGAGACCTTGTTTATGGTAAGAGAAAGGGGGACTAGGTAGGTAAGGTAACGTAGTGTACGTAGTAGGGTGTATGTAGTAGGGCACAAGTTCTTCTGCTTTACTTACCACTCTCTTCGGACTAGTAGTTTATCCTTGGTACATGTCGTCGACTTGGCTAGTTGGGCATCCAACGCCGCCTTCCCTTTGTCCCAGAGGTCAGATACCGCATCGCCGTAGACGGAGACGACGAGGAAAAGAAGTAGGTTTGTGAAGAGCATCGCGAATCGCTTAGCGCCCGACGCCATACTAGGCTGGCTATACGGACAAAACCACAGGGCAACTGTAAGGAGGCAGTTGATCGCACACGGACTTACAGGTTCAGAGGCCAAGGCCAAGACCAAGACAGCCTTGATGGTTAGGGTGTTCTTATGTATACATATTTTTCCCTATATACTCTACGCGTACGCAATACAGTACAATACAATACATACGCAGAAATAACACCTGGTAGCTAGTAGTGCCGAAATAACGGATGACCTAACACGATCAGAGGACTACCTTACTAGGCATGCTTTCGGAACGGAACAAACTCCCGGAGGGAGGGGGAAAGTCAGGTCAACTATATGAGAGGCCATTCGTCTTGTCATCAAAAGCCAGTGGAAAGGAAGCACGGGGCCTGCCTGGTAAACGACGTTATACTTGGCATTTATGATGAAGGGTCATGGATCGGGAGCATTTTTATCCAGATAATATATTATATAAGGCCGCCACACACAGTCCGAGCACCACGTAATGAAAGGACAGTCGTTTATTTAATATACCGAAAACAGGATGTTTGTGACACACACAACACGCACACCGACACATTGTTTAGAAGAACAGTACTACAGGAGAAATGACGAGGTCACCGTGCAGCACTGCATCGTCTCCAGTAGGTTGGGAATCCTGGGGTAATTTACCCGTACCCAATCAGCCTTATTCAAGTCTACATTGGACCGGCGCTATTTCTGGCGTTTCCTTCAGCCGCTTTGTGGTTTTGAGGTCCCATAACATCAGGTGGTTCTCGGCAGTTCAAGAAGAGGGAGGCAGAGGAAGCGTGGAGTCCAAGGGAGAAGAACACCTTCAATAGCCGTCACGGGCATCCCCATGCCGAAGTGTAGACTTTCATGGAAAAGGGGTATCGCGATTGAGATAGTGCGAAAGGAGAAAATTAGGCACCTAGTTGAATGTGTTCCCAGATTTGCATTCGACTCTAATAATAACGCCAGGGTATCTTGTTATGTTGTTGACGCCGAGACCGTGACTTTACTCCGTACGCGTGTAATGCTCAAACGTTACGCCAAACGCCAGAGTTAACTTCCAAGAAAATGTTATTCCACAGCCCACTCGCTTCCTGTGTCCTCAGTGCCGGTGTCAGCTTCCCCCTCGCTAGACATGGCCTCATTGCCAGCCTTGAGAAGATGGATGATTCGAGTTGTGCTTCCAGTGTCTTGTCTCTCGTATTTACCATTACAAGCCGTGACCCCACGGCTATCATACATCAGATCCCCGAACATTAGCTTCCTGTAAACATAGTGCAAAGCAATAGACACCACGGCTTTAGGACGAATCATCTTCATCTTCTTCGTCTTCATCCATAGCAACGTCATGCGCTCCCTCTCCAATACCTTCTTCAACGGCTTCCGCAAGCCATGTGAGTCTTGAACCTGAAGACGCCATCACCGCTCTCGCTTCGGCCTCAGGGTTGCTAAAAGCCCTAGCCCGGCCGCGAGCCTTCTTTTTGTTGACCTTGTCTTGTCTCGCTTCGATCCCTTTCGTCACGGCATCCATCAGGTTATCGCTAAACACTTCGTCTTCGTTCCCATGCCGCAAAACGAGCATGACTAGATTCTCAAGTAGCAGTGACATCTTCGCATTGTCTTCGGCCTCGATCGTGTTGGCAGGATAAGGAAGGAAACAGCGTTCGAGTATGATAGGTGAGATCCCACCCTCGCTGGCTCTAGCGCGATCAACCTTCTCGGGTTTGACGGCACTGGGCGGCATAAACAGGGAGAGGACATATTGCAATATCTCGATTTGCTGCGGTACTAGTAGTGCCGAAGTCGTAGTATTTACAAACGAGGAGAAGACAGGTAGAGGTAATTCTTTTATCTTCCGCGCGAACTTCTCGTAGAGATTCTCGAAGTCGACGAACGAATTATCAGATACATTGTAACACAAGTACGAGACCTAGAGAAAGCGATGTGAGCCGGCAATCCTCGAGTCCTTAGCCATTGGTTCTATAAGAAAACTTACCAGAGAGAATAAGCGTTGTCGCATTGCTATTGTTTCGACATAGGTAGCCGCGAGAGATTGCTCCTCTATTGCCTCTCCGTTGACCCTTTTCTTTTGAGGTGTTGGAGGTTCTGAAGCTTGCGAGGAATGTACAGAGTCATCATCGAAGTAGCCTCCGTAGTCGCCCTTGTCAATGTTGACTTGGTCTCGTTTCCGTTTGTTCGCGCCCCCCGACTTAGTCTTGTGTTCTCTGTGCCAGACTTCTTGGAAGACGGAGCTCGCCGAAGTACTGCCATCCGCAAAGAGGGCTTTCATGATCCACATGATAGCATCGGCAGTTCTGCCCGAGCGTTGTGTGATGTACGAAGCGAGGATAGAATCGCGAAGTGCAGGCATTTTATCGTCATTTGTCTCCTCGTCCATCCGAAGTCTTTCATAGAGGTCCTTCTCTATTATATCCAGCATGAGTTCGAGCCACCGTCTCCACCACTGCCACCGCTCTGGGTACAAAACACTACAATTGAAGGCCCATCCCACGACACTGAAGAAATCCCGACCGCGTTGCCAGACACTATCGCTCCCGTACCGCGGCGTCAAGCGCACTAACCCGCGTTCATCAGCATCTGGGCTTTGGTGTAGCGAGGACGGCGAGTTCCTATCAAACTCAGACGTGGCATTGGTGTTGAAAAGAACCGACTCTTTGAAGCCGGCATTCACCGGTCCGAATACAGCAAGTACATCTCGTAGATAAGCCAAGGATTGTAAGCTGATTTCGGGCCAATCCGGTTCTTTAGGTCGAGTAGTGAAGTCTGGGTGGATAATGAGAGAGCAAAGGAGCGATATCTGACTCGGAGGTGGGCAATAGGCTGGTTCTTTCTGGTTTCGTGGTCGAGTTGACAGGAGATTGGAGAGAAAAAATATGGCTTGCCGTGCTGTGAAAATGAGGGTTCAGTACGAGCAACCACCAAGACATATGATGTCAGGGACAGACCGACGTACGGAGTGCCTCTTCCAGGTACACGCGACAGTGCTCTTTCAGATCGGGCGGCAGTGCCTTAGCCCCATAGTACTGCGGTGCTTCTTCGTCGGATAAGCAGTCGTCGCTGTCTTCTTCAGTCCGGGGGGGATTGTTAGTGGTAGTGATCCCTTTCCCTCTATCTTTACTGGGCAATGCAGTAGCCGTCGCAAAAGAGATATCCGACTCTGATGTGTCCAGGGAGGAAAGAGGCGACGAAGTTAGATTTGACGCGGTCGGCGTTTGGTTTCGTCGCGGCATCACGGGGATTGACGGCCCTTCAGCGTCGCGACGCGTCCAAAAGTTGGAAGTGACTCGCACCCAGAAGTTATCCATTTTCTCGGATAATACTATGGGGTTTTACCAAGATTCCGACGTTCACACCACTACGGATATTGTTTAAGTGTTATTAAGGTTAGTGATCATTTTAGTGGTAGTTGTGGGGGTTAAACGGTAGAATAGCGCCGCCGCCGCCGCATAGGTCAGTCCGTGGGCGCTAAGGCAAAGGGGTTAGGGGAGTAGCTCCCCTGATGTAACCTCCATCGTCAGTGCCCAATCAATAAGTCCGCTTCAACGCCTCAAGCATTTGACGACTTGACACTCAGGCGCAACCGAAAATTGGAAAAGTTGAGAATCAGTGTTAAAACCAAAACAAGAAAATAAGAAGATGTATGTAGAACTCCATCATACGTATCTCAAATTTGTCTTCAAATTTGTTTCAGTTTTATTATGCTGTGCTACCTACAAATGGGACATTGTGTGTGGCATCGACTTTGAACTCAATGCTATCTATGTGCGTATCTCATTATCAGATGAATGATCTAACCGTGGTCCTCTATATGATAAGCCCACCAACAGGGCTCAAAGTATGGTGTCACAGCTACCTAGTCTCGCATCCCATCTACTCAACAGTAAGTGATCTATCTCGTTCGACAATCACATTGGTGAGACTTGACATTGTCTACAAGGACCCCCTCCCCAAATTCTCGGGAACATCGAACCAAGACGGAATCACCCACTCTCCTCCGGCAACGAATCGGTCCTGCGATAGGGGCCCGACCGGTAGTCAGTTGGGCCGTCTGGGACGTCCCCTGAAGAGATTTCAAGCTCTTTGGCTACACAAGACAGGGAGGCTCTGCGGATATTCGGGATTTATAGAGGGGATCCCCGTTAATCTCTTCTCTCCTTAGACTTGAAAAGTGTGTCCTGGTATTCGTTGTTATGATGGGGATAGCGCCTACCAGAATGCCAATGGGACTGCGTTGACATATTCGTGGTCAAGGCGTAGATGGCTATGGGAAATAATGTTTAGTGCGAATTTGGAACACACTGGCAGTGATTTAATGGAAGATAGAACTTTGAAGTAGAAAAAATATGCCCCCGAAGGTGTTACCTGTAGGTAAGTATAGTGATTCGTATGTTGTTCGGCATGGAATAATCGCAATGGTTCAACCTTTTAGTCAGTCCTAAAGCAAACAAATGAGTCGTGGGATATAGCTGATAGGATATGTACTTGGTAATATATTTTCCTTTTTAGTATTATTAGTAGTCAACAGCATTAGTTATTTGCCAGATAGATACCAAAGAAGTCTCTCCCAAACGCATCCTGTGCCAATCAAGGGTGTAATTTTTCCTTTTTGAAGGTAGGAGATACCTAGGCGAAATAGGCCGTCTGTTCCCTTTCTCTTCTTTTAGAAACGAATGTCGTTTTCTCCCAAATGTATTCCAAGTGCTTGAAAGGTTTAATAGGGATAATAATAACGAAAGCCGCTCCCAATCCCTAAAAACTGTACGTGGCTCTCCAGAACTCCCTTCGGGGCTAATTAAGCAAGCCTCATCCAGCCCCCCTTTCCTATTTCCTTTTGAATATACGTCCAACTGGGATCTTAAAGCAGGAAGGTTGTTTAAACCACACCGGAAGGGTTAGCACCTCATAGACTAGATCCCCCATTTGTCCAAAAACTTGTTGTATTACACGACCTTGGCGGGAGGGGAAGTCGGTCTTACGGAGGTGGCATCACCGATTCCGGAGCAGCGGGTAGCATATTTATCTCGGACATGATTCCCTCGTCGGCTGTCATGGTACTCATGATCTCCTCTTGGCTAAGGCCGACCCAGAACGAAGGGTTTTGCTGCTGCGCCTTACGGTTCCGGTAGATCTCCTGTGCGACGCCCTTCACCTGACTGCCCGCGGTCGAAGCGGCCCGCCAGACACTGCTCAGCTTGTTGAGTGCGCCGATGTTGAGCCGGATCTGCTGTCGCAGGTCGTCCTCGTCCTGGATGAAGTAGAGCGCCCATTTGCTGAGGTGCACGATGGACGAGAGCGTCAGCACGCACGTGAAGAAGTGCGTGTGGCTCGTGATCGGCACGTTGAACGTCACCATCTTGCTTATCTCGCACGCCGCCGTGACGATGTGCCGTGTGTGCAGGTTGAAGTTGTCGCCGCTGTCGATGGCGCGGTGCGGCGCACACGCCGTCACCTCGCGCGCCGGCGAGGAGTCGAGTTGCGAGAGAGGCTGGTGTAGAATGATGGAGCACCTATATCACATCACATGCATGTCAGAGGTTAGTGCTGACACCTTATATCTCTGTAATACGGCAGGAAGCGGGAGGCGGGAGACGGGAAGCGGGGGGGCGGCGGGTTTCGGATGTGTAATGTAATCAAATGACAGCCTTACGCATGGTTGATCATGAATGCCTGGAACATCATCTCGTCAAGCCGACCATCTTTATCCAGGCAATCCCTCTTAGATTTCGGCAAGTGTAGCCTCCAATTCGATAGGAGTGACTCGATTTTATCAACGCTCTCCTCGGGAGAGAAGCCGCTCTGCGGTAGGCGCATCATCTTCCCCAGATTCGTGATCGAGGCTATACGGTAGGCGAAGGAGGAGAATGTTCGGTCTTCGCCCGTGAATATTTGATCATCGAAATCTTCGAGGTACATCGGCCGGGGAATTTTCTGCCAATCGTATTAGTCACGCTAGGTTTTCGTGAGCCTAGAATTATCTTACCCCTGAGAGATATTCGTGCTCTTCGCAAGGAAGCCCAACGTCTGACACGATATCGTATAGCAGAAAATTTGTCTGCCTGTGAACGCCCGCAATCATGCCATCGACAACGAACAGGTCCCACCAGGTCCGGCGCCAGCTTTCCTCCATCCTCGGATTTCCACAGCCGTTAGCCGTGGCATAGCGTCGAGTGTACAGCCCAATTTCTATAGCCAATCGCTCAGCGTCGGAGAGGATTTCTCTTGCCTTTTCATTTTGCCGGCAACCATCGAGTCCGATAATGGCGATGATCATAGCCTGTACTAAAAAACCATCTTTCCGCGTCTCGGGGGCGTAGAGAAGCCGCATGGTCTCCTCGAAGAAGGTAGCGCGCTGAGGTCCCGTCTCGATATACAAAGAGCCAACCCATCTCATAGCCGCCAAGAGATGCTCGATATTCCTCTCTTTGGCTATCTTCATTATGTGTGCCTTGGGGAGGACAGCCGGATGGCCAGGATAGAAGTAAAAGTAGAATGCATCGATGCATTGCTCCGGGACTGACCTCATCGGAGGTGGCGGGGCATTAGCGGGAACCATGGCCCCATTTCCATTGTTCATATATGGGGTTCGATACAGCTGAAGCGTATTGGCAACGGGAGTGCCCACGAACGGTGATATGGGACTCTCCGGCACTGACATGCCTGGATTGAAAGTCGCCAGCGTTGGAGGTGCAGGCGTGGCAACTTGGGCACCCAACAACATAGGGCAGCTCTCGCCACCGCTGCCGCTGCCGCTGCCGCCAGCAGAAGGAGGTGAGTCTGAGGCGTGCCGTTTGTTTGGGTTGGCAGTAGAGTTTTTCCGTGGGCCCTTGTAGCCACGGCGAGAAGCTACATAGACACATTTTTCGGTAGTCGATGATTGACATCGCGAGCACGGATTAGACCCGTCGCATTTGAGATGTTTCGCCCTCTTTGAGCGATCACGAAACTGAGCGTCAGCATGATCGCGCCCTTGGTCTTATTCAGCGAGTCGATTGTGACGCTAGGCTACTTACACAAGCAAGACATGCTGCCGGGACAGTCTGGGTAGGGCCTCGAGAATCGGCACTGCCTGTCGGCGAGATTGTCGGCGTCGTCTGGTGAGTTGCCATAGTCGAGGGTATCACGGCTGCATACAGTTCAGGGGATGAATGCGAGGATGGATCTACCACGCCGTGCAAGTAAGACTCCATCGCGGCGTAAGTCGTGAAATAAAGCCGGCGTGAGCCAGCGCGATCCAGCGTTGGTCCGACGGGCGGGATGGATTTGAACCGATTTGACCCGGCGATCTGGTTACGTGCGCGGATACACGATCTTAGTTGAGACCAGCTAGTCTAGCAAGAATAAGTAGGTAATAGAGGGGATAAGGTAGGTATGAGGTATGATGGGAAAATGGCAATCTAGTCTAGTTAATAATTAAGAGAGCGGAATAGGCGCGACGATCACGGAATTGGGATAGCTTTTGGGCTGAAGGCTCCCACACAGGGGTTTGAGCCTCTCTTCCAGGATCTCCAATGCCAATGCCCAGTCTACTATGTAGAAACCCAAGCCGTCCGTACCGTGCCTTTCTGTGCGTGCGTGCCCCAAGCGACAAACCCGGACTCTGCCCAGACGAATTGGTCTCCAATCCCCTGGAAGCGATCCCAGGCCCGAGATTCGAAGCGGAGCAGGGACCAGGGCAAGGGAGAAATTAGAAGCTCGCCCCGCCGAACTTTTTGTGCTTGCTGCGTGGTGGTGTGGGCACGCCTTGGGTATCTGGGTATCTTTTCAGAGCTTTTGACCTCACACCTTGAAACCTTTCACGGTTGGACCTTGGGAGCTAATCTATAAAGATCCTGAAGCTTAAGCTTTTCACTAAAATCGGCTAAGAAACGTCAAACAACCACGTTTTGGTGCCGGCTCACTGAAGCCGATAGAACAAGTCTCCAATGTCCCAAGACAACTCAGGACTAGCGCTCTGATAACCCGGATCGTCTAATAACGCACACTGGGTAACGGTAGCCAATGAGACCAAGGGAAAGTCCTAGTGGACGGCAGCGGATCCCTGCGAGGACAGAGGAATTGATTATCGGTATATGATGTATTAAGACGGACTAAAAGGGGCCGTTGGTAGGCTAATCTACTGGGCTCTGAGCCTCTAAGACGAGAGCGATGGTTGCAATTTGTGCCACTGGTAAAGGCCGGAATGGTGGCGACGGTGTATGGTGAGGTTGATGATGTTGATGTTGATGTTGATGCTGATGCTGATGGCGTCGGAGAGATTTAGGAGTGCGACGCTATAAGCCGGGGAAATGTCCGATAGCGACGGGGGGCGATACTGCACATACATGTATGTATAAAGATCACATAAAGACATGGCCATAATACTATTGAACGTGCACAGCATACAGATAGATGTATTTCCTATCTGGATGAAATCCATTCCTCGCCCTTTCGCTCGCCGCTCTCGACGACCTTGATTCTATTCGGCAAGCCACGCACTCTTGGATGCACCATCATAGTGCGTCGCATGGGGAACCGCGAGTACTAGCAGGTACATGATGAAGAAGGGGGGTTGGTTGGCTTCGACCAGGGCAGAACCAGGGAACCGCTCACTCCTATCCTTGCCCATCCATGCCTCTAATGTCTGTATGTAATGTCTGATCTGTCGGGCCTGTTCATATCATGATCGCAGGAGCTAGAAGCTAGGCAGCCATGTGCGACTAGGCCAATGCAGGGACGCCGGAATCGAGGCGGCATAATATCCCCAGATATGCTCTAGTCTCTCGGTAATATTATATCAAGTGCGTGATAAGACAATATTTCTTAATTCCGCACAATGACACATGGCTCCCTTGCCTTGTTACTCGATACGGACCTAGTTTGTGGTACAGCATATCATTAATAGCACCGATATCAAATTGTGTATATATATATATATATATGTCTGTAGTGCTGTATGACAAAGCTGCAACTGATTAACAGTCAACTGGTAACGAGATGCTGCCCAAGTAGGACAAGATCGGTACAACATAGATGGTCTTTAGGCGAATCGAGAAGAGGGGATAAAAAAGAGCTCATCACAGATAGTATCTATGTGTTTGTTTCTCATGCTTATTGACTGAGTGATCTACCGAACGCCTTTAATTAATAATACCAGTAAGCTTTGCAGGAATCGAAACTAGACTATCTAGCCTACATACACATATGTATGTACTCCTCACGAGCAGGGCGAATCCCCTGTCAAGGTGGGTTGACCCGTAGACGGACAGATCAACGGTCGACTTGTGACTTTGCTGGCTTTCCTGCCTCTGGAGTCTGCTTGAGCAGCACAAACAACCGAGCAGACCCCAACCCCCAAAGCAGAAGAAGTCCAGATGATCTAGAATTTCACCCAATACCGCTTGCTTTTTCCTAGACCGGAAAGCGTATGTATGGAGGCTCACTCTTACAGATGTACCAGCATCCCCAAACAAACATTGCAGCTACATACCTATCTTTGGATGGTTCCAGCTAGAACCTTTGAGAACTCGCGCAACCATACACCGCGATGCACTGGTGATGAACAGCCAATAAGCTGCAAGAATTGACTCGTCATTCTGAGCTGTCAATGGACAGCTGAAACAGACATGCGGGCTCGATTCTCAATCGTCAGCGCGAATCGTGGGGCAAACTTAGTGCATATGGAGATTCCTAACTGCGGGAGTGTTGGAGCAGGGTGGTGGCTCTAGGTGGTAATGACACATATAAAAGTACCTAGTTCGTATGTAGTTCGTACCTATATAGTTTATCATACATAAAGAGCCGAAATTAACAGCCCTAATACTGTGAGATGGCGAGATCGGCTCAGAATCGGCTATCTGCTCTCATCATCTTCTAACACAGTCAACTCTACAGATCTGTATGTGCAATGCTATGTATGTATGTACATGCCTCTAGTAGCTACACCGAGATAGCCGCGGTTTGCGAGCATGGATAGGGCCTGCAAAAGACCCCGGTTCTTCTGCTAACTCTCCCGTCTGTCCCGGCTCCTCAATTTGCAATTCGCCTCGTGACATTGGCAAGAGTATGAAGATCCCAAGATCGCACTGCACTGACTGCACTGACTATACTGCACTACACAGTCAGAACTTTTATTACCTGCCGTTCCGCCCAGCCCTGCCTCGCGTAGTGCTTGCTTGTACTTTGTGCCTGTGCTTATCCTTTTCCAAGTCTGCCGGTCGGTCAATCAATTCCTCACTCACTCTCCCGAACTCGATTGTGTGTGTGTGTATGTATGTATGTGTGTGTGATGTCGTGGCGTTCCGTTTCTCCAATCGCATAACCCCTTCGATGCGACGAAAGCAATGGCTGAACCACCATCTTTCTGTACAATAGTAGTGAAGACAAACTAGAATTGGAATTGTACGGCAAGCCATTTGTTTCAGTCCTCAATATTGCACCCTATTCCAACCTTGCTCACCACTCTCAGCTCGGTGCAAAATAATCAAGTGCGACAGGATAAGGGTTGCGGAATAGCCAATCAACTCTCCAAGTAGGAGGGAAGCGGGCCAATTTATCTCTCAAGCCATCGAAGGCTATATATGCTCAGGATTGCCCAGCTTTTTATTTATTTATGTATTCAAAGAGCTGATGATTCTAGACTCTTTTCTCCGCGGGGAAAACTCACATGGCTGGATAATTTGGTTGTGGCCACGCGAGACTTTGGCTTGACTTGGCTTGACTCACTAATGCTTCAGCGTTGGCACAAGAGGATTATTTGTTGATCTTCTTCATATCTAGGTATAGCATACATATACGCCTACTCAGCTTAATGCAAGGGACAAACGGGCAACAAACCGTTATCAGAAGTGAACCAATCTCGTGTTTCGTAGCCTCCGCCCGTTTCTCTCCCGTCTATCTACCTACCTTAGTTTCCTTTCCCTTTTTTTCCATGCTCTTACAGTACATATGTTACATAGCACATACTTTAGGCGACCTGCATTCCTACATAGGTAGATAGGTGACTTGGCAGATGAAGAACAAGAAGATAGAAAGACTTGGGTTAAGTAAAGTAAACGGTCCTTTTAACAAGCGGTCACGATGAATGCAAGCCACTACCGCTGAATAATGTGTGTCTTGGTTTAATTAATAAGGTGACAGGTCTGTATACAGGACAGCGCAAAGGTACTCGACCTGCTACCGATCCTGTCTGAGACTTGTCCCGGTTAGATTACCAAACCACCCCATTTCAGGCCGGTGGCTTCAGATTTTGGAGACAACTGTCAGAGTAAAAGTTTAGGCAGCCAGTCTAAACCTGCCCAGACCACTGGATGGGACGGCTGAAAGTCCCTATCTATACTTATCTAAGTTGCCTTAGTCTGGATACAGCACATGTACATAAGTCCTCGGATGATTAACGGCATTAACCTATGGCAAGCGTTCGTACAACATGTAGGTTGGTTCCATAGATAGTCAAGGAAAGGAAGCATAAAAACTCGGTCGAGGAACATCTTTAGTGTTGCTTAAGCAGTGTGATAGACAGCCAGATTGGTAACCAAACTCAGTAATAAATACATACGTATGTATGCAAGACTCTAACATGACCAACACACAAGAATACCTACTCGGTGAGGAGGTACCATTGGAAGTCTCAGTCCATAAGCGTTATCCAACAGATCTATATATCAATATCCTGACAAACCAGTATTTGCACATGTAAATACATCCAAATACCATAACCTGCCTACCTACTAATATACAATTTCGTCACAGCCAGTACCGCCAAGTAGAGAATGATACAGGTATGTATTCAAGAAGGAGAGTCTAAACTGAATACAAAAAGGCGTGGCACGTAGAGACCTCACAGTGCCCCACGGGTTCTCCTATCTTTCACGTCTCTGAGTCACAAAAAAGTACATAAACGCCAATTCCATGTTACGATTGTTAAAAAGCCCTTGCTTTATCCTTTACATAGGATACAAGACATTTTGTATCTACAATCTACAATATCATATGTGAGGCACGAAAAAACTCCTCTTAGCCTTAGTTAGCTGGTTTACGTGGCAGGACCCGAGCAATATATATATCTCGACGTGAGTAGAGAATTCTTGCCAAGTTTGGATAACTAGGTAGCTATCTGCCTATAGAAAGTAGTAGGTCTATAGTTTGGACTTATTATAGTAGGTTACATGACTCTGATATGCTCAATTTATGTGGTATATATGTTAGTTAGTCTTCTGACTAAGTGCTATCTTGATATTATATACGATTAGGTTGCCCTGAAGATGGGACACTCACTAAGGGTTGGATGACTGTTAAATATTTATATACCGCATGACTAGTGAGGTCCTATGAGCATAGGCTATTACCTAGTTTAGTACGCAGAATCCCTTCTCTCGTGTTGGAATGAACGGCGAGGTTAGGAATTCTCCTAACAAAGTTCAGTTACCGCGTATCATCACCCAAGATTGCAGGTTCTCTAATATAATAAAGGAGTAGGGCATTCTTGGCTAACTAGGTTAGCATCAGCGGCGCAGAAGTGAAGAAAGAGATAAGAGTCTATCGGTACTACAAGCCTTTTGATATAAGACTCTTTGATATATCTCTGCTCCTGACTTCTTCTATTCCTATTCCAAAGACTAGATACCTAGATAGTATTGTCTGCTAAGCGAAAGGCTCTGGCCTAGGTGGTTAGTCAGTCCTCGTTGTGACGTGACAGCATGGTGACTTACTTATCTACCCAATGATGTACCACTCGAGAGGAGAGCATCACTAAAAAAGCTGTGTTGAGTGAGTGACAGGAGACCAGAGACTATTAACCTGTCTTTGCGGGATAGATTAGATTTCTACCTATCTTAGCGAGTAGAATTCATGACACTTAATAGTACCATCCAAAGGTTATACATACCTCCTTAGTGCAGTTACTGGAACGGGTTCGGCTATCTGAGCTCTTATCCTACCTATATTGCAACTTAGTAATATCCCACTCTACTTATAACCTCATACTTGTTATAAAGTAAAGAGAAACTGATCTCGGCAAGGGCTTATTATTGTCATATACTATACCGTAGGTAGCGATATGCTTTTCCCGTCTTTGTCCCAGCCGGCGGCCGGGCATGACATACTATGCCGTATGGGATCACTGCGTCGTCAGGTACATCTCTGCGGCATCAATCGCTGATTAACTCATGATTATCGTGGCGTCTGAATCGTGTATGTGGACTATGAGTTGTTCTCTATCTCTAAGCTTGATCTAAGCTAGCACTCGGTCACTAATCCTTCTCTTTTTTTCTCGGAGTTTACTTTACCAAAGAGTTTGGATAGTAAAGTTAGCAGATAAACTCGCTGCAAAAGGGATTATCAATAATACCACAACACTAGGAGCTCAATGGCAGGCGTGTATGGGTACTTATGTGCGTGTGGAAAGATCATGCGTCGGGATTTAAGCCGGGAAGAAGGGAGTCCTGTAGAGCCTCGAGCATTGCCCATGAGGAAAGCAAGTGATCCTACTCATTATCTGCCAACTGCTGAAGAGATACTTAAGCAATTCAGATCATCAAGTATCTCGATATGAGTCTATACCGCTCTAGCATGCCAGTGGTGCCGTACGGCATTCGTGTAGTTGACTCTCTGGTAGCGAGCGTCCTTAGTGGGATTGTGGTATCTTATGGACATGGAGGAAAGCTCGGCACTGAAGTAGTGAATACTCACTTCTTCTTCATACCAGATAAACAGATTTATTAATTGTTGTAGGCGCCAGTCGGCTGAGGTGATATGTCCAAGTACGTGCGAAGCTGGGCTGCTATATAAACACCTATCGGATGAGAGAGAATCTTGTGGCATCGTCAACAAGTGACAAGGTATATGTACACTCTGCCATCATGCCGGATACTCAAGAAAGGTGAAACCCGTGCTGGTTCTTCTAATCTGGGGTCCTCCGGCAGCTCTCTCGTCGAGATCAGGCCTTGAGCCCGATCCTGGGCTGCTTCTCTTGTTGTTAATCGAACTTCCGTCTATTATCGCTCCATATCTAGGTACCGAGGAAGATCTGACGGCTCTCGCATATTTGGATCTAGGTAGTACTCGATCGATCGTTTTATCACTCCCAACACCCGCCGCCGCCGCTGAGATATACGGACCTGCTGGCTTATTATGTGCGGTTTACTCATAATTACTAGTATGAGCGTGGGTGAGTGCTGGAAAGCTAGTTTTCTGCCAGGACAGCTTGAGGAGACACTGACTGACACATCTATGTTCTGCGCGGCATGTATTTTCTTATTTCTTCCTATGAGCCTAAGCACGTAGAATGACCAACCGAGATGTAGAACGGTGGCTAGAGGTGGAGTCACGCGGGTATGTCTTGTGATCTCAGCGTTGCCCTGATGCGTAAGACCGGACAATCCCTTTAATATAAAAGACGCGGGAGGAGCCTTGAAGCTCGATCAACTGCAGCTACATAAATTATGAAGTCTAACTACTAGGTTAGCGAGCTATGCATAGCCCAGAGGTTGTTCATGGCTCTTTCATTCATTACACTGTTTTCGTGGATAATGAATCTTGGGTTAGGTAGACCACGAGAGCGGGTTGAACGGTGGTAAGAAGATTCCAATCGTTTCAAATGATGACTTTACGCCATACCGTCGAGCCTTGGTAGCTTGATACTACAAGATAAGATATCATTGTCAAAAGGAAATTGGTTTGTGATACTGGACTACTCCGAATCAGATAGGTAGAGATGAGCTGAACCCGCTGGGGGCACGATTCAACAAGACAAGGATGTTGGCCAACTCCCTTGTGTAGTTCCACCCAAGCCAGTGAGGTGAATATTGATACGGTTCCCAAGTGAGTGCACTTATATCAAATTGACATTGGAGAGTTTCTATCTAGGCATTCTGTCATTTGTGGGAACCCTTATACCTACCCGTTTACTTTAGTAAAGCATAGGGCGTACTGACACGCTGTGCCTGGTATATCCACCTCCTTTTATGGATTCGAATGGCTGACGTTTGGAATGATGATGATAATGATCTGTTCTAATCCAAGTTACTGGCTACTTTACAGACTTGTATTTGAAGAAATAGGTAGTATAGCTGCAAACACTTAGGTTAGTCGATCTCATCTTGCTTGTAGATAGACAAAATAGGTGTCGTAAGTTGATAGAAGGACTATTAGGGCATGGATACGTAAAGTGAATGTCTTAAAGACTGTTAAATGATAGCTTATAGACTTCTAAGATGTATGAAGCAAGGTGATCGAGCTCCTATGCAGTCAATACGGACATGTGAGGCTCAATAAAGGAGTTCCCGCCAGTACGTAGTAAGCAACCCCCCTAACCTAGTAATCCGGCCCCTGATGTTAGCGTATTCGTCAACTCGACGTCTCAGCCTCGTTTAAAAAAGAGCTGACGAAGCAGGTTTGGTATACGAATACCTTGTATATAGATGCTATTCATCTCCATAAGTCCGGGCGTTGTCTTGGTGGGTGCGTGCGTGGTCTAAGGTTGCACAGCATCTGAACCGAGTAAGCCAGAGGTGCTAAAACCAGGCTTTCATGCTGTCTTCTTGATATTTCGAACTATCAATCATCTGAGCCCGTTACAATGCTAAGGCGTCTATCTAGCATCCGGTTCAACTCGTGGGACGATGCGATGTAAACGAAGTATGCATGCATCTATTACCCCTAGTGTGGGATTATTTCCATCGTCGTGTTTCTGTAACAAAAGACTCCAAAAAACAAGGAAACATCAATGCGACAGAAGCTATAATCTTGGCCTTAACATAAATAGGCGAGCTTCTATCTCGGTAGTTGCTCAGGTGAAGCTCTGGTACTCATCATGGTCCGCGACCGCACGCTCAGACATATTCATGTCAGCATGGTGAATACCACCTAAGCTACCTACATATGTATGTAGATGGGGTAGGTAGACGGCATCTTTGATCACCTCGTTTTCGAATGTGAATATTCGAAATTCATTCTAGCCTTTCAACACCCATATCGCCACAATGTCGCTGTCACCCAAAGAGGCTGGATGGGTTCTGGCTGGCAAAAGGTAAAAGCTAAAAACACTGATAGCGACGATTAGAGAGATACGGGCTCAGCCGCACTAGCTTAAGAGACTAAAAGTCTGCGTACTGTGTTACAGTACAATAGGAAAATATCCGTTGTGCGTCGATCAATTGTGAAACCACAACTTTTGGGGCTCCATCTGGTCACCGACATTCATTATCATACCGAATCGGGAGGCATGGGCAAGCAAGCTGGCCAGTCTGGAGACTAGTGGGTGGCGAAAAGTCCCCTGATCCGTTGATACATATGTATGTACGACAGACGATCCAGGCCCAGGGTCCAGTAGCACGTAACGTGGGCAGTCAGGAGATATCTAGATAGTGGAGTTGGCCGTTCTCGCGGTGAGAGTGACGAGCAATCGATTGAATGAAAAAGAAACACGCAGCCAAAAAGATCTTCAATATGTATGTATCTTGCTGATCAAGAGGTATCGAGAGGCAAGGGAAGCAATATATGCTCTAAAATGCATTAATAAGCTGACAGCGGCGTAAATGACTCTTAAACAGGCTTGCCTGAGTAAGAAGATCCTATACTTAGGCAGGCAGAGGCAGTAGGTAGGCAGCCCGCCGTTTTCGGCACCCGCTGCTAGCGTACCCGGTTATGGATCTTTGGAGTTTTTGGAGGCGTGGAGACGTGCCAAGCTTTCAAGAGTGCCGCCTCGGGTTCTCAGGGCTCGGGTCACCCGACGACTTTTGCTGACTAGGTAGAGCAAGGCAAACTCGAATAATATCAGACGGGCGCATTTGATATGTAACCTACACAATCCAAGTGGGAATGAATGGAGATGACGTTGCCTGGACAAGTCGTTTGTGATTGATTGCCTTGGTCTGCCGGCCTTTTTGTTGGGAGATGCGCCGATGCCGACGGACTATATCTTTTTGCTGGTCGAGTGTATGTGCCGGTTCCGCTGTGGCCCACGGTGCCAAATCGCAGAAGCTCTTGGTACATAGGGTCGCGGGGCGATCGTCCTCTCTGGAAATCAGGGACTTGGTGATTAAACGCCCCCGTTATTAGTATGTCGTGCTATGTAAGCACGTCTGTGCACCCATAGATGTACATAGTAGATCTCGGAGAGCTGGGAAAGCAGTTCCAGTGCACCTTGGTGGTGCGTATTGGAAGCATTATAACTAGGTATAGAAGGGTATATTGGATTGTTGGAGTCGGACAACAGCAAGCTTATCTCTGTATTGCAGCCGAGCCTCGCACTCGCAGTTCATTACCCAAACCTCAAGTCCCAGATTCTACGTCCCGGGGTCGGTCAGTGTGCAGTGGCGTGTACAGTGACCGGTGACCAGTATTCGCAACGTTCGCCTTGCCGGATGTGCGGCGGTCGTCGTATACATAGGTCGTCGACGTCCAGTTCAAACAAACCGCCCCGGGGTTCGCACTGTCGTTCGGCAAGACAAATTTGGGATTTGCATCCGGCAAGGCAATTGGAATAATACGAATTACTATCCTGGACTTAATGCACGGAAAGCACTGGTTGGGATAGGTAGGTAACGGCAGAAAAACAAGGGGCCAAAAACAACAGAACAGTCAGTAGTAATGTTTATGGAGGATAACTGTTGATGCACCAAGGTTACAGGGCCACTACATTAGCTACGGCTCGTGTTCACGTAAGTGGTTGTTATTAGTGCCAGTTGAAGAAAGGATGGTTTACTATTGGCTTGAGCATCTCTACCGCTGATTTGTGGCGTTATCTGATTGAAAGATTGATGTCCTGGGCGTCGAATCACTGGCACTCGGCATCTGTGCGCTATCAGCTGGTCTGTGCATAAAGAAGTCATCGGATTGTTGTTTTCTCTGACACCAACTTGAACGACGGGCAACTCACGACGCCGACCCAGGAATAACAAACAAACAAACAAACACAAGAGACGCTTCAAGTTGCGCGGGCGAGGCAAAGCAGGAGGCGGCCAAGGGCAGCCAGTTATGCTTCCGTCCAGGCATCTGACAAGGCAGAATATGCCCACTACCTACCAGTAAGAGACAATAGTCCGCGACCAGTTCGCTGATTGTTCAAGGGCTCCACTGACCGGATGCTGTCAGCTTCACGAAGGAGGCGCCGGTTTTTCCGATGAAGCGAGCGGGCAATCGGGTTTGGGGGCCAAATCCCGGTCAAACCGTAATATTATTAAAACTAAGATGTGCAGTACTGTAGTAACTTGTGCTCATAATCTGCTCGCAACCTTGTCAGAACCTGGTCACAAAATCTTGGTACGGTATGGGCAAGGTCACATTTCACGAACGTGAACCACTCGTGGGGTTTGGGACAATAACGGGCTGGGCTGCCTTACTTACAGAACGTGGGATCGATTCCAAGTTCCCATCAATAGGATCGGTCTATTAATAACTTCTATGTATTTTATCTCTTGTTTATTATGATAGATGTTTACATGTGTTGTACAGCTTTTGAGACTAAAGATTAACTGGGTTGAAGAAGCTGAAGAAGAAAAGTGGCGGTTGACATTTCAATAGGCAACCGACGGCAGTAGTACATACAAACAGCCCATAGGTACAACGCAACAGGATATACTGTCTGGAAGGCAGGATGATGGACATTTCCGCTAGCCTTGTCCAGCGCATGTGTACGGGCAAGAACGGGGATCGTTTACACAGCCATTAGCCCTATGTACTACAAGTTTTGTACTAACCTAGCTGACCAAAAAAAAAGGGGGGGGAGACACCAGATGGAACCTAGACTCTGCCTAGTACTTTAGTCTAGTTAATAGGTACACACAGCAGCAAAAGACCCCTGATTTGCGAGCTCTGTAACTAGGAAGGTACCTACTGGGTCCACATCCGGAGTCCGCTGACTTTTTGAGTTAGTGCTCTAGCTGACTCGTCTTTTGCCTCGCTGACAGCTCTGGGGAATAGTAGGCAGCCAACCATTTACCTCGAGTCTGCTCGAAGCGGCGTTCGCTTGCCCCCGAGACAATGGAATGGAAGAAATGCCAAAACGACGACCGGAAAGTCGAATATAATGCGGTAGCTGTACCATGCCAATAATAAGGCAGACTGACAGAGCACAGGCCGTTAGGAAGTCCGCACTCGGTTCTTGGAGGAAGCTCAGTCTTCCTTCGGTGCGGTGAGCCATCCTGCATGCTAATACCTACTGCATGTCTGCATATCAGGTCACATCTCTGAGATGCTAAGCCAGCCAGTGGGCCCTTAGGATGGCGTTTTCAATAGGATATTGGCAGTGACTGGCTGTTCGGTTGGCTCGATTAGTCTAAGATAGTCTTCCCCATGCCCACTCTCTAGCATGACCAACAAGGGACCAACAAGGGACCAACAAGGGACCAGCAGGGACCAGCAAGGGAGCTAGGTATGTGAGTACATGGCGAGCCTCGTCCCGTCTGCCCAGCCCGCTCCTATCGTTCCTATCTTGCATGATTTGAAGCCTTCCTAAGCCCGTGCCGAACCATTCACCTGAGAAGCAGGAGAAGTCTCTATGTTCTGCCTATGGGAATCCTACATAGAAGACCCATCAGATACGCTATCCTACTCAATAGGAAAACAATGGACCCACCATTATTGCCTCCAGGTCAATCAGAGGTCCCACCCAACCGTCGAGATGGAGTCAAGACCTGTGATTCAGGACTCAGGTCTGGCGGTTCAGAGCTGGATTGGCTACCTATTCATACCGCACGACAGCCTCTCTTTTAAAAGGAGCCCTGCCCACCCACCCTTCATGCCGGTAGGTATTTAAAGATCATGTGGGCGTCAGTGTCAGCAACTTGAATGCCTCCGACCTTCTTTATTCTCGATTTTCCTCTTTCTCCTTCCCTTTCCCTCGTATTCTCGATTTTATATAGGTGCCCCAACTCTTATGCTTCTCCCTCTACGTCTTTTATATACCTAAGTACCTACCTTTGAATAGGTACACCGCAATCGTGAATACTACTAGTAATCCGAGTTCCCGGTAACCATTTAGACACTACTAGCGTCCTAAACCAAACAGCCTTGGTTACACAAGCACACAAAATCCTGGAATAAAAAAAAGAATAGGCGAGAGAGACTCGAGGTTCCCGGACAGAGTTGTTATTCATCCCGAGCCCTCCGTGCGATTCGAACATACGCAATGGCTGAAGAGTCTTCACTTTCACCCAGGGCTCGCCCCTCCATCCAGAGAGATCTTTCTAGATTCGGATACAGTTCCTCAAGCGAATCGGACGAGCCACCGCGTAAAACAAACACAACAACTACTACCAGTAACAACCAGAAGAAGAAAAAGAAGCGGAAGCCGCCCCCGCAACAGAGCATCAACAGAATATGGAGGCACTTCTCGAGCAAGAAGTATACGAAAGCTCTTTCCGTTCTGCCGTTTGACCCTGTACCCCTACCAAGTACCTCTGAAGGGCCAAACGAGTTGTTTGGAACGGGCTACGAACGTGCTAGGGATGAGTGTTCGCGGAGGGTCAAGAAGATAATTCAGGAGTGCAAACGGGTCAACACAAGATATCGAGACCCGGGATTCGATCTGGTACGTTCCATCTCCTTCACGAGTTTCGTGCGGTACGAGTCGCATGCTAATTATGACCTGCAGGACTGGGACTTGAAGATGAGCCGGGGCAGCTGTCTCAACTATCTTGGTTCTACTAAGTTCGACATGTCCAACACTCGTTACAGCACAACCACCTCCGTTCCCAAATCCGTGAAACGTGTGCATGAGATCTTTGAGAAGCCCACCTTCTTGAAAGATGTCGATGGGTCGGATATCAAACAGGGCGGACTGGGCGATTGCTGGTTCATTGCGAGTCTCAGCGCCCTGGCCAACGTCCCGGGCGCAGTCCACCAAGTCTGTGTTGAATATGATACCCGTAAGTTCACTCGACGAAGGGCTGTGTTGGCTCTGAAACAGTCTACTGACTCATCGAACGCAGGAATCGGTATCTATGGCTTCGTCTTCTACCGAGATGGTGAATGGATCTATTCCATCATTGATGATAAGCTGTATCTGACCTCCCCTAACTGGGACTCGCCCAGCATGCAGCGTGATCTGTTGAACCAGATTGATCGGGAGAGCCCTGAGAAGGACTACCGAAAGACCTACCAGACCGGCTCAAAAGCGCTCTTTTTTGGGCAGTGCAAGAACCAGAACGAAACCTGGGTTCCACTGTTCGAAAAGGCATATGCCAAGGCTCATGGTGATTTTGGTTCACTAGCTGGTGGTTGGATTGGGGAGGGCCTGGAAGACCTAACTGGCGGTGTGACCACTGAACTTCTAGCCTCTGACATCCTCGATCTGGACGAGTTCTGGGAGAACGAGGTCAGCAGAGTCAATCAAGAATTCCTGTTTGGTTGTTCCACCGGACTCTTAGATGGCGGTTATGGCGACCGTAATGGCATTCGCGAAGGTCATGCCTACGTCGTCATGGACGCCCGAACACTGAAGAGTGGCGAGCGACTAGTTAAGCTCCGGTAGGTTGATGTATCTCAATATGCGAATGGAACCTTGGACTAACTCGCTGTAGAAACCCCTGGGGCAAGACGCGAAAGGGTATATGGGAGGGACCGTGGTCAGACGGCTCAAAGGAGTGGAACCAGGACGTTAAGGAGGAACTCGGTCACCAATTCGGTAATGATTCGGTCTTTTGGATACGTTTCGAGGACATGGTAGAGAAATACCAGCACTTCGACAGAACTCGTCTATTCCGAGACCCGGACTGGCAATGCTGCCAGCGTTGGATCGGAGTTGAAGTTCCTTGGAAACCACAGTGGAATGAGAAGTTTCACTTTAAGTTGACAAAGGAATCACCTTTGGTTCTGGTCCTCCAACAGCTGGATGCTCGTTACTTCAAGGGACTCCGTGGGCAGTATACCTTCCGGATGCACTTCCGCGTGCATCAACAGGGCCGACCAGGTAGTGAGGACTACATCGTCCGGTCTCACGGCAACTACCTAATGAGTCGGTCGGTCTCGATCGAAATTCCCTGCATGGAGCCTGGGGATTATTCAGTTTTCCTCAGTGTTGTTGCTGAACGCGACACTGACATGCCCTCGATCGAAGACATCGTCAAGCGCGAATGTCGGAAGCGGGAAGAGAACGAAAAGTTTGCCCAGGTTGGATACGCTTATGACTTGGCGCACAGCAAAGGTGTTGCCCACCTAGAACACGTCGCTGCTCTTCGGAAACGTTCGGATCAGAAGAAGGCCAGCGCGTCTCGCCAGCAAGAACGTCGCAAAATGTGGGAAAAGCGCCACCTGAACCGGGAAATCACCAAGAAGCAGACGAAGAAGAACCAGGAGAAGCGAGAAAAGCGACGGGAAGCAGAAGCTACAAAGAGGAAGGCCAAAGAAGAGGCGGAGGCCGCGGAGAAGAAGAAGGTAGAAGAGCAACTGGAGGCCGAGCGCAAGAAGGAAGAAGAAGAGAAACCCAAGGATGCAGCTGTCCAAACAGATGCCCCAGCGCGTGGCGAAGACAAGAGCAGTCAGACTGGTTCTACAGAGTCCGATGCTCCTGAAAGACCCGAGGACTCAGAGGGTCAGAAAGATGCGCCCGAAGGTGAAAGTGCTAACGACAAGAAAGAGGATTCAGAAGAGGGTGACAAGAAAGATAAAAAGCAAGAAGAGGCCAAGACACCACCCGCTCCTAGCGACCCCACCGAGCCGACTCCAGCTGTCGAGGAGAAGAAGACTCGGGCTTCGGCGCCGGCATATTCTTCAGATTGCGATTCATCAGACAGCCCGGTTGAGGATTGGGAGCTACTCTACTCTTCTGATGACATGTCGAAAAAGCCCAGGATGGCCACTCCCCAGCCTGCAGCGGCTACCACCACTGAGACCGTCGAGAGTGACGGAGAGTCAGCACTTCCGGACCCTTGGAATGCCATTTGCATCGTCGGATTCCGTGTCTATTCGAAAGATAAAGACTTGGATTTGCGCGTCGTGATAGAAGGTGGCGACCTTGCTGAGGGCGGCATGGGTGAGAAAGGCGCCGCCGACATAGACGACGCCCAGATGAATGCAGGTGGTGGGCGTGAGCAAAAGAAGGAAGCGGACAAGACAACCCACGAATTTGAAATTGTAGACGGTGCTGCCGTTGTGAAGCAGAAACTCGTCGTGGACGAGAACAAGGCAGACAACGCCGAAGACAAGAAGGATAGAGAAAAGAAAGAGGGCGACAAGACCGTTGATGAAGAGAGGGACCAAAAGAAAGAAGATGAGAAGAAAGATGAAACGAAAGACGAGACAAAAGACGATAAGAAAGAAAAGAAGAAGGATGATAATAAAGGCAAAGATGCTGTGGACGATGGTAACGACGCGGACACCGAGGATGACGGTGAAGATGACGATAATGAGGATTTGGTGGATGCTGCTAAGTCGGATGTAACTGACTCGACAGATTCTACACCCATCAACACCCCAGATTCGACCACAGAAGGCTGCAGCCCGCAGTGGCAGCAGTAAACGTGTCTGCTGTCGACTCTGCATTACGATTTGACTTGATATAATCCTGATAATCACCACAGTTTCTTTTTGTCCGAGCCTTTTATGGCGGCTCTGATTCCACCTCGGCGTTGGTTTCACCTGGAGCATTGACGGAGCCGGGGAGCGTTGCGTTTTTCTCCTTTTTTTCCTCTTCTTTTTTTCGTTGTATCCCAGGCACACGAGGATGCCATATACAGTATACATACCATGCTTCTCAATCCATATAGGCAAATGAATACAGCTCATTACTTCATACCTGCTTGGCTCTTGCTGCGTGTGACTCCAGAGAAGTATAATGGCTAAGTAGTATTATTCATTGTTATACCTGCTACCTATTGCAAATTAAGCAGACACCTGAAAGGGGCGCTCATCTACCTGTCACGCTTAATCGTGGAAAGCATCTGGAGGGGTGTCCGAAGGTGCTCGTTGCAACCTGCGCCTCTCCATCCTTCTCCTCCAAGGTTGGTATATAACGACTGAGCCCAGGCCCGTCAACGCGAAGACGCCAACGATGGCAGCGCCCACAATTTCGTAATGGTCACTAATCGCAGTCAGGCCGTCCCAAAAGCTGCCTTGGGGGTCGGCCACATTCTGCACCAATGACAGTATCTGTATTACACCGATGAAGGCGGACACAACGACCGTGATGCCAGTGAGGACGATAGAATAATAGAGAATGGCCACTCTGTCTCTCGCAAAAGCTTTCGACGTATAGAGAGTCATCATGAGTGCGCCATCTGTGGTGTCTACGAGACACATGCCAGCTACACAGTGGGTTAGTTTAAGTCCGCGTGGCATTTAAGGAATCAGGCCTAACATACCGGTAAATAGCAGCGGGAAAATGAGGATGACCCAAAGACTGGTCCCCTGCGCACCATGCACACTCGCGATGCCCAACACGGCAATTTCCGAACTAGTATCGAATCCGAGCCCGAAGAGGACGCCGAGCGGATACATCTTCCACGGCCTATCGACGATACGAAAGACCTTTCTCAGCGCATTAGCGAGGAAACCGGGGCCATCCATATGCAGCTCCCTCTCGGCAGCGCGCCCATCATCATCGTTTGCCCCTTCCCCCGTGTCCGCGGTATCTTCGACGTCAGCATAAGAAGGACGATGCGGGTCCTCGTCTCTTAGAACGCGCCTCAGCGTGCGCACAAGGCGATATAGAACCCAGCCATTGCCCACGCAAAGCAGAATCAGCACGGCGGCGCTGACGCTCGTGCCGATGATGCCGCCGACGTACTGAAAATTGCCGAAGCGATCGCGGAGGGCGCCCGCCGTCGCAGCGACGACTAAGCACGTGATTATGACGATTGTGCTATGCCCGAGGCTGAAGAACGTGCCCACGGTCACGGGACGCTGGCCGATGGCTATGAGACGGCGCGTCATGAGGTCGATGGCGCTGATGTGGTCGGCATCCAACGCGTGGCGCAACCCGAGAGTGTAGGAGAGAACGGCCGCGCCCACGAGTCCCGGGTTGAAGTGCAGGACTATTCCTACCGCGGCCCATACTATTGCATTGGTGATCAGGAGGAGAGATATTATGGATATTACGGGTGCGGGTAACACCCGTAGACGCTCTGGCAGGGCGGGCAGGCGGAAGGGGAGGAGTCGTCGCGGCGGCGCCATTTCCTTTCCTCTGACTGCCTCTGACCCCTCTTATGAGTGAACTTATAGCGACCACGAGGGGTTAATCACGATGCGGGCTTATGGCGATGGGGATGCGTGAGCCGTCCTCGGCTTATACCTTACCCACTCAAAGTCGGTTGTAAGTTATTCTAGAGTGAAGCGATGACGGGCATATGTATATATGCATGTACGTCTGCGTATCATCACCCCTCTCCAAAATTTCAACCCTCGAGAGAATTCACCACTTACAAAAGAGTAGAATAATATTATTATCGTGTAAAGACAAAATACGATGACTCGATTCTACATCTTCTACTCCCTCCCCCCTGTCTTTTCCTACCAAGCAATACTATCTATAGTTAAACTTTCTGGCTTTTTGTCTGCTTTAGCCCCTCACAATTTCCTGTTACCTACAGCAGCAGCCCCTCCTAAATGGTGCTTTGCGTGCTTGCTTGTATACCTATAACCCCCACTTCAACCCACATCGATGGAGGGAAAGCTTATCTATAGTCCTTACTAAGGGTTAGAGAGACTGGCCTTACAGTAAAGATAGGTAGTCGCATTACCCGTGGTAGAGCTGTCGAGTTTAACAAGTACTGTAAGCCGCTTTCTCATTCGTTGGATAAGGATAAGGATAGCGTTGGTGTCAATACTGTTACAAATGCCGTGAAATTACGAGCTCTCTCGAAGGATCGCCTAAGGTATAGTAGATCTGGTCACTTAGTTTAAGGAGGTATGCTCGACTGAAACGGCTTTCAAAAGATCAATAAAATGAACGTAGTGCTATCAGTATTTTCTGACATACCAATTTTTTTTTTCTTATTTTTTTCTTGCGTTTTCACGTGAACTTGTGCTCGATTCGAGAGACGGGTACGGGAAGTAGTAGATATTAGTTTAACCTTCATTTATACTGGGCTAGTTGCTGAATTACCACCTGTCGATATCTACCCAGATAGTGATCGAGTGAATATACACGCGGCTCCTGTATGAAACGCATAAGAACATTACAAGTGAATATAGAAAGGGTTCTGGATGGCCGGATGTTGAGGCTTTCCGCGCAACAAAAATACCAGTTTATTGCCGGCTATACGTCCATGTGGCCACGGTCGGTACGGGGGTGATAGCACGGTGTTATACAGGAACGACTCCTACCTCTAGAATAAGAAAGTCGCAGACTACTTAGTTGGTGTGGTTTGAGCAATAGACTAGAGGATATACTAAGATAGACCGACTGTCTGGCTTGGCTTTGGCGAAAGACCACGACGGGTATGTGCCCGTATCCCCTCGGTTCGTCTGCTGTAGCACTTCTATTGCTTAGATATGGTGTCCATCGGGTGCTCTGAGTGTTACGTCCCATGAACCACTGGATCGAGAACCATGGCGCTGGAAAGATACTATAGATGAAAAAGTAATTGGCGAATGAGTTTGAGGAGCCAAGGAACGTATTGTTGGATTGGCCATCTTGAAGCCAAGGATTGATCTCAGGTTGAAATCATGTTTTTAGATGCTCTCGTACGACCATTATTTGGGGCTTTATATGTCAGTGGAGGTGACGAGAGGAACGGTATGTGATACTGTAACTCAGGCACATGGTACTCGATCTTGATTCTGAGAACTTCGTGTTATTTATTTCTAGCCACCCAGCGTCTATTAACCCTTTTTAATTTATTCATCGTAGTAGGTGGTGAGGTTTCTATGCAACCCGGTGATAGTGGTGCTGGTGATGGCTGAAGATACTTACTGTACAGGCTCTGAACATTATCTTTTACATATGATACAAACGCCGTGAAGTCAGGCATTATGCGGTATATTTTACCGCTTTTTACTCGCTGCCGGGCTCCAGGCTTCAGGTTGCCATGTTTCGCCCGGCACACCCCTCTGTGCCTTCTTCCAGGGATCTTCCACTTTTAATTGGGCACTGTCGGTCTTCGCTCTCGTAAATCCTTCTCCTTGTGCTTGCTTCTGTCTCGGTATCTCGGCCTTTTCTCTTCCTAGCTCTTCCGTACGCGGCTGTTCTAAGTCCTTCTTCGGTGCGCCGGCCGGCATGTCTAGTAGACTAGGCTTAGCCTTCCACCGGGCATCTGCCTCTGCGGCGAGGACTTTGATGCGCTCCTGGCGCATCGCCTCGACGGACTGCTCTTGTAAGGTCGGGGGCTCCGCGCGTTGGTATCGTAGCCATTGATGCCAGGCCGGAGGCACTTTGATCTCGCTATAGTGTGTCGAGCGTGGGTAGTGTACTATTCGGCGCAGAGCTGGTTGTGGCCCGTCGCCTCGTGACTGGCGGAATTCCCAGTATGTGTTGCCCTGGAGATCGAGACCTGTTTTTGCGAGACATTAGTTAGATTGGGATTGTGTGGCTTGCAAATTTAGGACATTGGGGCTTGAGGAGTAAAGAGAATTCGCTTGAAAACTTGATGGATGTACTTACCAACAAGAAATCGCTTCCGCCATGGTAGTCGCAATGTCTTCCATTGGTACCAGACCTTGCGGAGGGGTGTGAATGGTTTTGCCGACATGGAGCGCTGGTGCACGCTGGTATGCGACGTGGACAGCCTCGTATTCTATTCTATTTATTTCTACTGTTTTTCATGCATGGTGCTTCGGCGCTACCAGATCAGTTAGACACGGATAGTGACGGAATTACCTGCTATTGTGTACATATTGTAGATCTACGTCAGACACACAGCTCCTGCACAGCCACTGCCACCCTTTGACTGCACCTCCATTCCATTCCAATTAGGTAGGTAGACACCTTAAGCCACCTAGGCACTGACGCAGCCTCTACCAGCCACTGTGTTTAACCCCTCCACTGTTCCGATGCCAGGCCAGGTAAGGTACGGAGGCGTCACTGCTGACTCGCAGGGTGATGGATCGGTGGGGTTCCATTGCCCCAAAAGCCGCCCTCGACCAACTAACTCGTGACAACAGTAATAATGGGTACTAGTCGTTCCGCCTGAGGTCGCCAACCCTTGAATCATAGTTGCCAATTGACTTATCTTGAGGCCTAGGCGTTCTCAATAGCTCGACACGTACTTCGACGAGGGAATGCCAACACTTAGAATAGACGTCAACACACACCTCTATTAGATCGTGCAGTCGTCTGGCACCTATGTCCTCCGCAAACCAGAACGAATACCTCCTAATTCTCGTATTATGAATACCTAGGTATATATGGGAAGTGAAAACTTGGAAGACACGCCTGAATTAATATTCCTGAATATCCCGTTCAGATACAATGGCATCAGTATCATCGCTAGACAGGGATCTGCGCAAGTTGCGCCTTGAGAAATACACGCCTGCTGCTGCCAATGAGACCCGGTCTTGGATAGAAGGTGTTCTAGGATCTAGTTTACCGTCAAGCGACCTTCTTGAGGGCCTCAAGGATGGTGTTGCACTTTGCAAGTAAGTACATGCGCCAGGCAAATACCAGGTCGTTGGATTGCTGACAATGATCACCATAGGCTTGTTAACTTAGCCATTGGGCCCCCTGGGGTCAAATTCAAGCAGTCTGCCATGCCCTTCGTCCAGATGGAAAATATCTCGCACTTTCTCCGAGCCTGCCAGTCCCCTCCACTCAACTTACAAGAACACGATATGTTCCTCACCGTCGACCTATACGAGCAAAAAGATCCCGCACAAGTTCTTCAGTGCCTTGGTGCCTTCTCTCGTGCCGCGAATGCAGCCAACCCTTCCGCTTTCCCTTCCGTTATAGGCCCAAAGACTCGGGGATCTGCAATGAGCCCACAAGGAACAGGCCAGGTTACGCCGCGCAACAGAGGCTTGTCAAATGTTAGCGCCACATCTCCCTCGTATGGCTCACGATCAGCAATGCTTCCTTCGAGAACCGGCGATTCTGGTTCAGGGCGCTGGAGTCCTGGTAAAAGCCCTACAAGTGATAGAGTCGGCTCCCCAACTGTATCGAGCTGGAGTAAAAAGGACCACGAAGGGGTTACTAGCCCAGCGTGGAACATTGCACAGTATGGATACATGGGAGGTGCAAGCCAAGGGAACCTAGGGATTGCCTTTGGAGGACGACGACAGATCACTAGTGCTGGTCCCAGCGTACCGACCTTGGCTGAGAAGGAACGCAAGCGAAAGGAAGCCGAAGAGCGGCAGAGACTGCAAATGGAAGAAGAAAAAAGGAGACGCAAAGCCGAATTAGAAGCTGATGAGCAACGTGCAAGACTGGAAGAAGAGCAAAGTTGGGAAGAAGAGACGAGACGACTACGAGCCGACGAAAAGCGTCAAGCCGAAGAAGAAAAGCGAAAATGGGAAGAAGAGGAGCGGCAGTGGAGAATCACAGAGGAGAAGCGCCGTAAGGAGGAGGCCGAGGCCGAAGCCAGATTAGCACAGGAGCGAAAACGAGCGCGCAACCAGAGTGATGGTCGTTTGCAGGGCCAGTTCCTGAGCCAATATCAAGCCGAACAGAAGATAGGAGCCCAAAGGACAGCTGAGACTGATTACAGTGAGCGAGTCAAGCAATTAGAGAAAGAATTAGAGCTTGCCCGCCAAAGGGAATTACAGTATGAAGAAGAGCGGCAACAGCGCTCACAGAGGCGGGATAGGTCGCGGAGTCGAGCTCGTTCTCGCAGTCGTCCCAATAAGCCAGAGGGGCCACCCAGTCGACAGGACTCCTGGAGGCCACGCGACGAAAGAGACTACCTACGCACGCAGTGGAAGCAACACCAGGGTCTCCAGGCGCAAGATGAGGAAGAGGCTGCGCCTCCACCACCTCCGCGTCCCTTGCCAGTGCCCAATAAGGCTCCTATCAACCAAAACCTCACCGGCGAGATACCACTCAGTCAAGCGCCTATCACCACCCAACGAACAGGCGAGGCTAGGCCCCTTCCTGTTCCGGGTGCAAAGAGTAACGTGTCTAGCGGGGCCGGGACCAGCCCTTCATCACGACCACTCCCGGTACCACAGCCGACGAACCGAACAGATCGCTATTTATCAGCTAATCCAGCGCCCGTACAACAAGCCCCTAAACAGACCCGTTCGCGTGAAGTAGACGCGACGGCAGAGGCCGACGAAGAAGACAGGCGCCGGGTCCAGTCACAGGCCAAGACCAAGGCGGGTGGCTGGGCGGGCAAGTCCTTGCTAGAGCGGGAGATGGAGTTGGAAAGGCAACGACAACGTGAGTGGGAAGAGGCGCAGAAAGAAACTGCCAAGGCCACCCGATCGGGCGGCGGCGTCGACGGAATCGGGGGTGGAATCGGCGGTAGGTGGGACGTCAGCCAATGGAGTGGATACACAGGCGGCGACAGTCAGAATAAGGGGTCGGCGGGCATTGGTGCTGGACGGAGACAGATCGTGGGACCTCGGCCGCTTCCGAATCCCCCCTAATGTGACCCAAGGCACTTTTATTGCGTGTAGTCGAGCTTTATTCTTGAGTGAGAAAGATGCCCTTAGCTAATAATACCGAGTATCTAGCATAATTCCGATACCTGATACCCCAAGTTCTCACACTCACTTGCGAGAATACCCAGCTTCGCCCTGCTGCAATGCTGATGTTTTTATAACAACCGAATAGACTGTTTATTGTGTAATGCGCGTTGCTTGAAGCTTAAGTATCTGTATGTTCTTTTTGTCATAGAAATACACTTCCAAACTTGGGCTAGATAGATAGACCTCAATACTCACTTCATCTTCCCCATCCGGCTCCACCAAGTCCGTTGATGAGCGAGCGAACGCCGAGGTTAAAAAAATAAATAAATAAAAATAAAAAGGGAAAAGGGAAAAGGCCAGACATCAAAAAGGTACCTACTACGCCCCATCATCGTACTACCCCACCCAGTAGTAGCTACTTGTAGGTACTCCTGATGTCAAGAAAATAGACTTGATTTGCTTTATATCAAGATTATTGGTAATAGAGAAGTCAGAAGCCTTTGTACATACATATTAATAAGTTGATAGGACTAAGAAATCTAGAGTTGCCTCTCGTCTACAATCGGATATCACGGGCGCTAAGAAATTTTTTAGAAAAACCGAAACTGAAGCCCACGACACCCCATAGAAAAAGTAGAGACCCCTTCCGAGAACGGAGGGGTAAGGTCGCCTCCGAGAGAAGTGTGAATAGGATCCCAGACCTCGGGTTGTTTTTTGGACGTACGGGGATTTTATCTTATTGAACTTCATGAGAATAGAATCTACACAATTGTTTTGGGAGTCATAGAATAGGTAAAAGAAGAACGACAATAATCGCGACGACAGACCACGTATCGAATCGTCTTCGCAGTTAACGAAATCACTTACATTTATCATTGGTCACTCTAAGATTTATCTGATACATAGCAACAACAATAATGGCGCTGATCAATAAGGCCGCCGCCAGACTCCGGCAGATGCTCGCCGACCCGGACAAAATCGTTGTGTGTCCCGGCGTACATGACGGACTTACGGCTCGTATGGCCCTACACGTGGGCTTTGACGCTCTATACATGGTCAGTATTTCCCTACAGAAGCTACTTCATGCATCGCTTAAAGCACTCCGCCCCTGCCTAGGTAACTACCGGGGGCACACGAATCTTCATATTCTCTCTACATACAAAGTTTTAGCTGACGCATAGTGTATTAAATCAGACTGGCGCAGGGACAGCAGCTTCGCGACTAGGGCAGCCAGACCTCGGGCTGACAACCGTAGACGACATGGCCAGCAACGCAGGCATGATCGCCGGGCTCGACCGCTCGGTCCCCGTGATCGCGGACGCGGACACCGGGTTCGGTGGCCCCCTGATGGTCGCGCGCGCAACGGAGAAGTACATCCTGCAGGGGGTAGCGGCGTTCCATCTCGAGGACCAGGTGACGACGAAGCGGTGCGGGCATTTACTGGGGAAAGAACTCGTGGACACGACGGCGTACGTGGCGCGCATTAAGGCCGCCGTAGCCGCGCGAGAACGCCTGGAGTCCGACATCGTCGTCATCGCCCGCACGGACGCGCTGCAGTCCCTCGGCTACGAGGAGGCTGTGTCGCGGCTCAAAGCCGCCGTCGCCGCGGGCGCGGACGTGGTCTTCCTCGAGGGAATGCGCACCAAGGAACAGATGGCGCAAGTCGTGAAAGACCTCGCGCCCACGCCGTGTTTCCTGAACATGGTCGCCGGAGGCGTCACGCCCCTGATTACTAGCCGAGAGGCTAAGGAGCTGGGCTACAAGATCGTCATTTGGCCGCTCGCGGGCCCCACGAGCGTCTACCTCGGCATGCGGGAGTTCTGCCGCGAACTGAAGGACACGGGCGAGATCAAGGAACGATATACCCCCGATGGCAAGATCGACGGCGGTGTGCGTGATGTGTTTGAGCTCTGCGGCCTGTCGGCTTGTGGCGAGTTTGATAAGGAGATGGGAGGCACGAGCTTCGCTCATGGTGCTTAATTGAGGGGCGTCGCGTCCAGGAGTTGGATACAAGTAGTTATGGTGTGGTATAACGGATGATGATACCCTTGTTTAACTGTATATAGAGAGAGGCTGACCCCTAGTCTCTCAAATATGAAGCTTGAATTGAGCTTGAGTTTGAAATTTCTGTGTCTGCTTGGATGCTCATGCCTTTAATCGAGGTCCGGTTGGCGATGATATATACTTACTGGTTGTTGAAGTATGCAAGGCGTTGGGGGTTGAGGCGAGTTGATCTAGAGAGACAGACGGACTACATTCCATATAAGGCGTTAAGGGCTTTTATATTTCATATTGATGATTTCTTTTTATTTAGCCATAAGCAGGTAGGGGCATCTCGCGTTGAAGCCGGGGGCAAGGCGTTGTTGTGGTATGCTTGCTTACCTTAGGTACGTTTCGGTGATTCCCTTCGAGGACCTCGGGAAGCCTAGGAGTCCTCAGACTTATTGCACTGCCGTATCTCCTAAGAGATCTTTCGCATACTAAAATTCTTGGATATGATGTTGCTTTTCTAGGACGATGGGCAAGCCCCGGTGGTCTTGGTAAAGGACTCCGTACATGTGAACTGGATCTCCGTTGTCGTCAGTGGACCTTATAGTAACCTTGGTTTCCCCGGGGCAGGCCACTATGAGCATCATTGAGCATCATGTCGACAAACCTAAGTTGTAACCTCAGTTGAGTTGGATTGACTACTAGCTACGGGCATGGCCGAGCCCTCGTGATGGTTCCACAACGGCTTAGGGATCCATCACTTCGCTGCGTATTTTTCAATCCCAAATCTACCTACCTATTTGATTTTCATTTCTTTCGAATCTTTGGGCTTCTCGGCTCTGCTAGCTGTGCCAATTGCCACTACAGTATTCTGTATTTCATGCTACAGCAACGGACCCTTCCTTCAAATAATCTGGGTGCTCTCATTCTACTAACTGACGGGTAGGCCTGGGCCTCGCTGCTGACGCAGGGTATAATGAAGTGCCCACAAGCAATCGTCGAAGGAAAGCTAATGCACCGCCAACAGCGCTATTGAGGCCGTTGCCAAATGTTGTCACAGTAGCGTAGGGCCAGAACGGATACGTTGGCAGGTACATATGCCTCCTAAGACTGCTTCGAAGCGGCAACAGCCTGCTTAATAACATGAGCATTAACGTACCTGACTATCTAGTTGCAAGCATAGATTCCGCCGCTGTTCAATAATAATTTAAAAAAGTCGGTCCATCTCTATCCGTGGTAATATCGGGAATCATAAACATATTTAACGCCTGTATAAAATAACAGTTATTTTACCTGTCTTTCTCAGCAAGCAATTGTCTCTCCTAATATAGGGAAGAGGGAGAAAAAAAACTGAAGTCAAAAAACGTACAACACCAGGGATTCGCTGGTCGTCACCGACCCAACTACTGATCTGGCGGTATGTAGCTTAGCTAAGGGGGAGCAGACGGGACCCCGCGTTCTCTACATCCTATGGTCGTACGTGATGACTGTAACTAGTATCTGGGTTTATATAGGTCAGTTTGCATTGTCACTGATCGATGTGTCGTGGTCCTCTAGTCGCCAAGCACTCGCGGGGGGTAATCGCAATTGCAACGTAAGACACATGAGGCTTCATACAATCATAGCTTCTCATTGACTATCATAGTCCCATTACTCGGCAATCATATACGTAACTAAGCATTTTCAACCCTGGCAAAGCCTAAGCCTCTCGATTCCTTGGGGAGAATGACCTGCACGCCCTCTGCTGCATTCGCGAGGGCGCCTTCGCCTTTGGCTATCACCGGCCCCGTCGCCCACCCGTCTACTTGATAAGCAAGCAGAGCGAGATTCGAGTTTCGGAGAATCGGGATGCTGTCTCTGTGAGATGCGAATATGACCCATGTGACCAGCGCCAGACTGATGGCCGTGATGGCGATGGGCAAGGCAAGCCATTCGAAATGGACCTCGATCCAAGTCCTCGTCCGAGAAGCCGGGACCGTCACGACTGTGCTGTTGCGGCTTGTGCGGATAACTTCCGTCATACTCTCGGTGATGTCCCAGAGCGTGGCCGGGAAGTCCTCGACCTCGGCGAACTTGAAGCCCAAGTTAGGCGCGTTGGCATTGGGAATGCTGTTATCTGTGCGGAACCCACGCATGGTCCAGCCAGCCGAGAAGATCTCCGTCATATATGCCGCCGTGTTAGAGTAGTCGGCTTCGTTGACCTTGTACACCGGACTCGAAGGGTCGCCGGGATCCTCTTGTAGATGCCATAGAAACGATTTACCTTGGCCGGTACTGATGTTAGACACTGCACCGGTAGATACCAATTTGCCAACCCGGGGACGGGATGCGTTGACGATTCCGTTCTCCATCACAACCGATTCGTACGTCTTCGCGCAGAACCTCATCTGGCACGCCCATGCTGTGGGATAGCCTAGTTTAGAAGAAAAGTTGAAGGTTTCGAAATCGAATGGCGCGTTCAGCTGAACGGCGTTAAAGCTAACCAGGTTTGCAGCCTTACCGGCAACGGGGGTACTGTCGTAGGCTGATGTTGCCGACGAGTTCCATAGCGTCAGATAGTAATCCCCCTGGTGTCCTGCCTCAAATGCGCGGCCGGATATGTTATTGCCGGATGGAAAGGTGTAGAAGCACTAGTGCACACGACCGTTATCTGGACACGATACCTGAACTTCTTTTGTTACGTCGGAACACTCGCTGCAGATGCCGAGAGTAGAAATATCAGACCACGTGCAATTCCCCGTAGAGCAGCTTGCGGCGAGCGGTTTTGGCGGCTCTGATGCAGACCTGATTATGGCAGACTGCATATTTGCGCTGACGGCCGATGCTAATTCGAGATTAGTAATCTGGGAAAGGGGCCAGTTGCGCTAGCCGCCTCAGCACTTACAACCATACGCCGTGAAGAAAGTGTCGAGAATATATCCGTTGGGGTCGTAGACTTGGGTTCTTTGAACGGTACCGAACTCGTCTGCGACTAACCTCGACGCGGTTTTGAAGGTGAAGGCGAGCTGAACGAAGGGATCAACCAGCAAGGATATAATCACGATGAAGGCGGCGATAGACGCGAGTAATGCCTTTACATTTTTGTGCCATATAAGTCGCGCAGCGCCGATGACTCCACGCGCTGAGTCGTCAAAGAGCTGCAGGTCGGCGAGGGAGTTTGGCCGCCCATAGAAGTTCCGCCACTTGAGTTGCCCGATCGCACTGTTGACGACTACTAGCAGCGCCGACTTCGATATAGTTGATATGAAGGAGATGACGGCCGTTGGGCCGATCTTCCATCTCCACTCATCTAGGGCACGACCGTTTTCGATCCACAAAACGACGATAATCGCAACTAGGGAAGCCACACTCAAGAAGCTTGCGAGCAGCTCTATCGCCCATTGGTGGAACACATTGCCTCTTTCGCTTGTAGATGATACCGCGATACCGTCCTGGTTAGGTTGTTGGTCACTTTGTTCGCTTTGCTGCCGCTTTGTGTCGTAGTAATGAGGTTCTTCTATCACACAGGTAGTTTGTTCTGTCATATTCTTGTCGGTATGGTATGGATCCATGGCTGGCAATATCGTCTCGTTCCTGGTTCCCGAATTCCCTGCCCAAATGGTCTATACGAAAGACGGTCATGAGGGTTGAGAACTGAGAATATGCGACAGAAAAATGAAATCGAAATTTCAAGTGCTTATGCTGGGAAGCGCCCAACATCTCCTTGTAAAGACCTGGGCCTCTTGTCGCATAATTAGGTTAGTTGTTTATTAGAGCTTATAGCCAAGACACAACTATGCGTATTCTCTTGAACATCACCCCACATAGGCGACATTCTCGTTCCTATGTTTTGGCCTCCGTAGCGTAGGTATGACTAAAAATAGCCATCGCAGGGTTTAGCCATACTGCGTTGGGAAAAGCTGAGGACGGCTTCAATACGGATACTGTTATCCTGCTGCCAGCAATATGAGCACCTAATCTCACGTTAGAGAAGAGAATTGTGCCAACTGTGGTTTCTAGGATTTCTGGTATGCGTCTGGATCGAGGCTTCTCGCAGCATCGCTGATTTGGCCACATCCAGGTGTTTGCCGTTCTTGTCTCTACTTAGTTGTAGATAGTCTTGTGCCTAGACGATCTTGAGGCAACGTGAAGGATCATGCCCGAGGGTGGAAAATCAGGCCTTATACTATACTATGTACTAGGCAGCTTGGCATACTCTATCGATATGAGCATGCCTCTGCTCCTTATTCTCGAACAAGTTAGCATGATAAGTGAAGTTGCTCCTGGAGAGCCGTGTAGGTACCCAGGAATATTGGCTGTGAACGGCAGATCAAATTGATGGCCTAAACTCGAAGTAATAAAAACAAGGCGATGCAATAATCTCGACGTGAAAATCCCACGGGACGCTGCAGCTAAAACACTTCTTGCACAGAGAGACCGTGAATACCAAGCCCATCAACGTCTCCCTATCACGAAGCTCCACATTCTTTCCCTATTCGGATGGGATAACTTTTAATCCGTCCAGTACAAATGTATTTGGCGAGGCAAGTTGCCTATGTTTGAGGTAGTGATCAGCTATCTCTCAGCATGATCACCAGGGAATCTCGCAAAAGTAAATAGCACCTGCCAAAGACGAGCTTATTATCTGCATCAACAAGTGCCTTGATTACGATCTGGCTGACGATAGGATACCAAAAACGAGAGTCTCCGTTTGCTCTTACAAGACGTGGCACCATTGGAAGTGACAAAATAGCAGCAAAGATCCCTTGCATGAGTGTAGGGAAAGATGATTTACAGCATTTCCACAATATCACACCCAAAGCCCATCCTTCATTGAACATCGTTCTTCGAGCCTAAGCTAACATAAAAGCCCGGTCCTTTGTACTACCTTTAAAAGCGACAGCGGATAGGGGCCGTGCCGATATGGCGTTTCAACATCTGCATACACGTTCCAATTACCTAACCGAAGTACCCAGTAGGCGGTCAGATAAAGAAGGGACTACCAGGAGAAGAGTCACACAGGTGAAAATGATAACGTAAGGCAAGCAGGTAATAGACAACGCAAAAGGCAGCGACCACCCTACTACGTATCTACCATGGAGAAGTGTTTGCGATTGGCCTAAGATACCGTCACATGTGAGCACAGACGGTGCATTCATGTTTCATCTCCGGCAGCGGATTACTTATCGGGGTAACGTAAGGGAGGACAACACCGGCATACAGTGGAATATATATCAAAACGATAAAACCGTGTTGGGCGGGACTTCCCGTGCATACGTTGTCCTTCCCTGTCTCTATAGGTATCTCCGGGCTCTTCAACCTCCCCACTCCACTCGTTTTCCAACAGCGATGTTGAGTTTGATCTTTATGTCCCCACTCCAATTCTAGCTTCTGTGGTGAGCAACATATCGAGAAGAAAATGGGTGCCAGTTGTTGTGCCCGTAAAGCGTTATCTACAACTGAGGACAGCGAGAAGGTTGAATGCTGCACTCCAGATAATGAGAAATGCAACGGTATTTTTTTCTAGCTCATCGCTACATCGATTCAACTCTAGGTGCTGAGCTAATGGATTTAATGGCATAGACGAATGTCTCAAGAACGTTGCCGCTACACTATGTGCTGAGGAAGTAGGCTGTCATACAAACGGCTATGGTATGTCGACCACGCCTACACTAGCTACATCTACCTCAAAACCGAAGCTGTTGGGTCTGACTTAGCCTAGATGCCACTGCCGGCAAATCCAGGGGTGCCCAGCCTTCTGCTTGCAATGCTCATCTTCAGATGGCCTTCGAACAATATAAGGCCTTCCTAGATGAGGCCCGCTGTATCTGCCGCAGCATGATTGAACGTGGCTTTAAATCCTGCTGCACAAAGGCTGATACTATCACGATGGAGGCCACATTAAGCGAGGCGAAGCTGGTTGCGACCCCTGTAGATTCAAAGAGCTGCTGCGACACTGACGTATCCGATTGTGCTGGCCTTGAATCTGCGCCTACACCTGGTTGCAAAGTTGGCTGCTGTTCAGCTGTTGAAGCTGAAGTCCCACGGAAGGGTACTTGCGTCGGTCCGTGTGACTCTATGAGCTGCTGCGATAAAAAGGAAGAGATTCAGGGTTTCTATGGCGGCAAGAAACCTGATAGTTGCTGTAGCACCAATATGCAACCTGACGATTGTTGTGGTAGCACGAAACGATCAGGAGCTGCATGGAATAAGCCGGAGCCCGCCAACTGCTGCGGTATCCCAGGAATACCGGGAGACAGTTGTTGCAGCATAAAACCCAGTAACGGACGTTGCGGCAGTAAAAAGGATTATACTCGCTCTGGCAAAGTCAGCACAAGCGCCGGATGCTGTAAGAGTGAACCTGAGCGCTCGGCGGATCTGTGTTGCAGTGTAGACGACCAGAATCAACCAAAACTGAACTGCAGAAATGAAGTCACCGATATTGAGAAAGGCGGCGGCACCGAGTTCGTCCGAATCAGAGTCACTGGCATGACCTGCAACGGCTGTAGTGAAAATCTGAAACGGAATCTCGCCGCCTACGGGGCGCGTGATAGTAAGTCGAATCGAAAGCCTTTACATAAAATCACTGGCTTCACTAGCTGCGTGTTGTTAATATCCTGAGTGACGGATAACTAGAGCACTTCAAGCTCACTAGGGTTTTCCAGTTCGCTCTATGGAGATTCCACTACTAATTTGTCTGCATAGTCCGTGTCAACTATTTACAAGGCCATGCGGATTTCACCATTGATTCTGGCCAGGACCTAGATTCGGCTCTGGCCAAAACAAGGGAAGCCACTGGATTTCACATAACCTTTATAAGCGGTAACGAGTCGTTAACCCTCCAAACCTCAGGAATCCAAGCCTCGAAAGTTCTTGCTCAAGTCGATCTAGAGGGCGTCGAAGGTATAACGATCATGAATAGGAAAACTGTCCGTGTCCAATACGACCCTACGATAATAGGTGCTCGGGACCTTTTCCATAAAATTGAGAACTTATCGGAAGGGCTCGCGCCCCCTCAGAATGATGAGCAGCTTGCTTCCGGACGCAGGCGATTCATTGGTCTTCTGATCTTGACTATTATTTCCTTCAGCCTTACAATTCCTATTCTTGTATTCGCATGGGGCGAGACCTCCATCAAGAAAAATACCAAGGCAATCGTCTCGTTGGTTTTGGGCACTGTGGTCCAATCTCTCGCAGTGCCTATTTTTTACAAGCCAGCACTCCAGGCACTGATTCGATATCGAGTTTTCGAGCTCGACATGTTAGTCGTGGTGAGCATTACCGTCGCCTATATTTATTCCGTCGTTGCCTTTGGATATTTAGAGGCTGGATCTCCCTTAGAGGCCGGCTCCTCTTTCGAAACAAGTTCCTTTTTAATCTCGCTGATCATGTTTGGTCGTCTTCTCGCCAGCTATGCACGCATTCGAGCCGTGGGGTCTGTATCGGTACGGTCCTTACAGGCTGGCACTGCCATGATCGTTGAAAACGGAAAGGACCGGGAGATTGATGCCCGGCTTTTGCAATATGGTGATGTTCTTAAGGTCGCGCCTCACAAACGAATTCCAACAGACGCGACCATAACGTCGGGGGTCAGCGAGGTCGATGAATCCATTATCACTGGAGAACACTTAGCAGTCACTAAAGTTCCCGGTGCCCCTCTCGTAGCTGGTACTACTAATGGCTCTGGTGTCCTTATTGCCAGATTGGAACGTCTTCCTGGTAGGAATACCATAACCGATATAGCAAAGCTTGTGGAAGATGCCAGTAGCTCTAAGCCGCGAGTGCAGGACATCGCAGACAAGGTAGCAAGCTGGTTTTTACCCGTTGTGTCGGCAATTGCTATCGCCATATTCATCATCTGGACTATTGTTGGTGTCAGAGTGAGAAACCAGTCCGGAGGTGATTCTGTCGCTACAGCCATTACATATGCCGTAGCTGTTCTAGCCATCACTTGCCCGTGCGGTCTCGGGTTAGCTGTTCCTCTGGTGCTTGTCATCGCCAACGGCATAGCTGCCCGCGGGGGGGTTATTATCAAAACGGCCCACTGTACCGACCGGGCAAGAAAGCTGACTGATGTCGTTTTTGACAAGACGGGTACTCTTACGGAGCCAGATCTTGACGTGGCCGCCGAATATTTTCCTAACAGCAATCCTGTAGAGGCCCGAGCTATCACCAAGGCGCTTGTTAACAATAGTCAGCACCCAGTCTCCATCACAATAGACAAACACTTGGGGCTCAATGTGCAGGCATCCGCACAGGTTACCGATATAAAAAGCGTTCCTGGTGCCGGTGTCGAGGGGTCCATATCTGGCCTTGTAGTACGTGCTGGTCACGCTCGATGGTCGGGCGGCTCGGAGCTGCCAGAAGTTTGCAGACTACTTGATGAAGGGATGAGCATCCTGGTAGTGGCCCGAGATTCAACCCCCATTGCTATTTATGGGCTACGGGCACGCATACGAGCTGATGCCGTCGCAACAGTCGCGAAGCTCCGAAAAGAGGGTATCCGGGTTCATTTAGTCTCCGGGGACCAAAACAAAGCCGTGCAAGCGGTCGCAGCAGCGGTTTACATCGACCGGGCAAACGTCGCTTCGCAGCGGACCCCCGCGGAAAAGCGAGAATATGTGGCTGCTCTAATGGCGCAGCTAGGTAAAGTTGTGCTTTTCTGCGGAGACGGGACGAACGATGCCGTGGCTGTAGCCCAAGCAGATATCGGCGTCCAGCTAAGTCATAGCGACGCCGTTGCTAGCGAATTGACTCGGAGTGCTGCGGACGTCATTCTCTTGTCAGGGCTCAAGGGAATACCGTTTCTGCTCGAAATTAGTCGTGCGTCTTTCAAACGCGTGGCTTTCAACTTCATCTGGTCGGCTGTTTATAATGTCTTTGCTATTCTTCTCGCAGCTGGCGCGTTTGTCAAGGTTCGTATTGCGCCTGCGTATGCCGGTGCCGGCGAACTTGTTAGTATACTCCCCATCATCATCGCTGCTTTGACGATGTTGCGGCTGAACCCTCGACAAACCTGAACGCTGCTTTTGAGGAATTTAGATAGGCTAGGATAATGGACTATCTACGGCTCTTGCGAAGTATCATGTCCGTTACGTGCTTTGAGATGATATGGATATCCTATGGGATACAGTACGTGTTCAGTCTGCGGGTAATTATATGCAAAATGCGTCTTTCTCGAAAGAGACTTACTGTTGTGTTTACTTATGCAAGCAGAACGAATTATCGAGAAAAGAGAAAAATGCATATCCATATTGCTATAATATCTAACACAACGCACCTACCTTACACCCCTGGCCTTTGATTGCCGTCCGTAGAAACGCCGTAGATTACCCTGCCCGAATGCATTCCCACGTACCGAAACGCCGAGGCTTAACAATGGTGAAGGGAAAAAGGAAAGGAAGAAAAAGAAGAAGGGAAGGGGAATAACGTAATGTAGTATTTTGTTACCGACCGGACGTCATTCGTCTTCTCGCGCCTTCGACGACACTCGCTTCCAGAGTGGGCGTACCTCTAGACTCGGGATAAGTCGTGGATGGCACAACGTCCCACGTGAGGACGGGGTCGTCCATGCCGGGCCACAGGTCCGTGGGTAAGTGGTCGGCGACCTCTTGGCGGAAGAGCTCTCGCTGTCTGCGGTCCGCGTCGATGATCCTGTCGACGCTCTCTTTGGCCTTCTTCCATATGCCCTGGATCCTGTCGTCGACGGCCTTGCGCCGATCGACCTCGAGGACGAGGTGGTCGTACGAGGCGGCGTACTTCTCGTAGAAGGACCGCAGCTCCTCCATCTCGGTGATCTTGTCCTGGATCGTCTCCTGCTCCTCGACCCACCGGTCGCGGAACTCGTTCTCTGCCGCCACGTAGCTCTGGAGCCGGGTGCCGATCTCGTCTAGCGAGCGGAAGGCCTCGACGGTGGCGAGATAGGTCAATCTCACCTCGTTGGCCTCCCCCGTTAAGTGGCTGTAGTCTGTCTCTACCGTCTGCAGGCGTTCATTGAGCTCTTGCACCACAAATTCTACCTCCGAAGAGTCCTGCGCAAGGACTTCTAACATCTGCTCCCTGTCTTCTGGTGATAACGGGTCGAGGTCAGGCATACGCGATTCTTCGTCGGATATTACACCTGATATAGATACATCATCTCCTCCCTGGGCCTGCGTTGCCTCGGCGGCTTTTAGCCTAGCTAAGGCAGTTCCACCTTCGGTTGTTCGTACGGCGGTGACGCAGAGGTCGAAATGCTTCGTCAGCGATGTGAGGAGCTCGGCCATAGTATGTGAGTTATCTATCATGGAAGACAATAGATGCAGTAGCGATGGACTGCCGGAAGAAGCTGAGGGAGAGGCGGGTGACGGGGCGGAGGCCATGATGGAATTGAGATTGCGCAAGTCGGCTTCGAGCCGGAGGAGGTCGCCATCGAAGGATTGCTGTGTTGTCTAAGTGGGCTAGGAGTTAATGTCATGCATGGCACCTGTTAAGCTGATCGCATTTCTTTGGTTCGTCGTCCTGTTTGGGCAATGGATCTGTGGGGGGAGCGCAAGAGCGCAGCGCGAGAGAAAGGGATAGTAGCCTACCTGTAACGCTTGAATATTTTCCTTCAAGGCGTCTCTCAAGCCGTTTACCTGAGCCTCGTCTACGAAATCGAGCAAGCTCCGCTTCTCTTCGCCAAGTGGGCGAAAGCCGCTATGCACGACGCGGCTGCGAAGGACGTCCATCGTGTTCTCCAACCGACCGTTAGCGATATCCAGAGTCTTGATGATCTGCTTAAACTCTCGCTTGCCGTCGTCGTAGGTGCGGTTTAGCCCTTTCCGTAGGCGCAGAAGCAGTCGCATCTGCTCGCTGATGTCGCGACGGAGGAATTGGGCTTGGGCGGACAGGATGACGGACTCCTCGTGCGCCTGGCGAGCAGCATGGACTAGCTCGTTCGCACGCAACACAAGTCTCATGGACGATAGGGAGCGCTTGGCATCGAGGAGGTGTTGGACGAGGGTCTCGACGGGAACAGTGTCGGAATAAGAGGGCGGTTCATGGAGAGAGGTCGGCTGCGACGCTGAGCGTGATGACGCAGAACTTTGTGAAGCCATGATGATGTTAGGATATCAGGTCCGAGGTTGTGAAGAGGTAGAGAGTATGTGAGATACGCTGTGTTGAAGCAGCCTGGCGCCGAATCGATAACGTCAATATCTACATACTTGTGGTCATGTCAGATGAAAAAGAAAAGTGGTGATACGGGAAGAATAGAAAAGGCATAAGGTAGGTATAATAACAAGAGAAGTTGTGCAGGGTTATGGTGTACCCAGTACTTAAAGCGGTAACCCAGAACTTGAAGCCGGGATCTGGGAGCTCTAGAGACAGGATAGAAGCTTGCATAGAACCAAAAATGCCTAATTTGGTACTAGTTCAAGTTATTGGGGGTGAATAGCAGCGAGTCCCCACAGCCTGAGGGAACCATTAGATCTGGGGGGCATATGCGGCTGCTATTTCATAGGATGATATTTCGAAAGCTTGGACAAAATGCCGCCATTGAGAGAAGACGATTGAGCCAAATATTTTCTTGAGTCTCCAGGGAAATCCACAAGCGCGACTATTAATTTACCGTTGGGTTTGTAGTGTTGATCCTTTCTACAAAGTTAGAACTGCTGCCCTGGGCCCCATGAGTATAGAACAAGGGTCTGGGACCCGAAAGACGCTACAGTGCTCTTAGGTGCTGGGTGTGCCAGCCGGAGGCACGAGTATTTGCTCTTGCCGGATACCTCTTCACAAATTTGTGTTAAACGGGCGCAGCTAGAAGAAAGTGTTGCCACAGGAATATATAGATTATAAACTACCAGAATAACGCAGGACAAATCGACAGCTTCGAAGCCAGGATACTTTATTAGCACTAAAGTCTTGGACAGAATCTACGGACTATCAGCTCGAGCGTAAAGTGGCACGTGCGCGCCAAGTTATGGATGGGCTTGAAGCAATGCGAGGCGTTTCACTGCGGCAATCTTTCATTCTATTCAGGGGTTACAAACTATAGCACCAAAGGAGACACATAAGCGATTTATGATCTTCTTTTATCCTGGCTGTATTAACTTGAGATAGTCCCGGGAAGGCCAATACAAACAAGTCTATCTTGCTCTATACCAACAAACAGCTTGCGAGCAGCGATGAAATCATAATCCTTTGTTCGTGGTGGCACGTTAGGTGAGAGGCACTGGGGCATGATGGAGACATCTCTACAACAGCCTGCTGCTACCGCGGAAACAAGGCCGTCTCAGGCGTCTTATGATCTTCTTGACGACTTGATTGACGACTATTTTGAGCCAACCCCACTACCAGCAAAGGCGAAAACGTACTCGGCTGTAGAAGTTAAAAGCCTAGGGGAAATATCTTTAAGAGCGCCGAGCCAGATTCAAAGACAAAAATCAACGTCCGACTTAGCTTCGGACCTTTCAAGACTTTCACTCGCACCACCCTTGCCACCTAGACCGGTATCGAATGGTAACTCGGGACCCACGCCTCCTATCTCATCGCGCTCAACATGGAAGAATGTCGTAGATGAGACGGTTTACTTTGCGGGGGGGCTGATATCTCACCCTTTCGAGTCTACCAAACGCTACAGCATACTTCGGCATTCGTCCGCAATAGTGTACTACAAGGGACCTTCCACAGGTGTCGCAATTAGCGTTTTTGCTGACGCCGTATTGCCTCCAGACCGGTCATTCTGGATCCAGAGGAAGGGGTTTTCGGGGAACATGGGCATGGCGGCGAGCGCATTAATGCGCACGACCTCGAATTGGATCGACGTCACGCCTTCCTCTGAGACGTTGGCGTCGAGCGTCCCCGAGGCGGACGAGCGAGCATGGCAGAGAGATATCAAGAAATTCCTGAAAAGGGCAGGTAAAGATAAGCGTCTATCTAAACACATACTACGGGAAACATGCGTTTTGCGCATACCTGCCGAGGCCGAAGATGGCTATTTACGCATAGTCATGTGTACTGGGCAAGATTCCAAGAAGACGCTGTGTCCTTCTCCGACGTTCAGGCTGGCGAGCACCTCGTCCGATGTGAGCGTACTACGTGGCGCCAGTTTGACTACCTTGCCTCTCGAAGTCGGGCTCAAGGCTGCGTCTTTCGTAGGCAACATGTATGCTCAAAAAGTTATCGGCCCGGCACAGGCTGTTGTCGAGAAGATCCAGCCGGCCTTTATCAAGGATAACATCGGCAAGGTGACCTTCGTCCAAGATAGCTTTATGGGTCTTGATGAGACCTTTGATGCGGAGAGAGATGTCACGTACGATCCCTTACATGAACAGCAAGGCGCATTCCACGACTGGCCAGAAATAGTCGGAAGTGATACCGGTCCAGAAAAACCCTTTCCTATAAAATTTGATGGGAAAGTAGTTGCGGGGACAGGCCAGGGTCCCTTCCCGACAGCGAATCTGACCAACGTTCCGGAGGAGATACTGCTTCGTCTCAACGGCGTTTATATAGGGTGGGCAGCAATCGAGTCCACTGACGCCTCGATAGTGGCACCCCGCAAGTGGCATGAAGCCCTCATCACAATTGGTCTACCACCTTACGCTGCTGCCAAGGTAGTGGCGCGAAATAAAGCCACCGTGCACATAATACATGACTTCGGGGGCAACACATTCTTCAACACGAAGCTTAAAGTCATGATAATGGCGTTCTTGAGGCCTATACCGAAGCCTAGCCTCTCAAATCTGACCCTACGCTCAGAGATTGTCGCCGTTCTCGAACAAGACAAAGAAATCGCAGTCGCGAGCCTAAGTCGCAAAAGGTGGCATTACGAAACCAGCCTACAGATGATTGCGGATGAGAAGGCACAGAAAAGTATAGGAGACAGATACGTCGGGTTCCGGTCTCAGGTACAGAGGCGCGTCGACAGTATACCTCTGCACCTGGTGGGCGTCCGTACCGATCGCGCTGAGCTCAAGGACGAGGCTTATGGACGTGGCGGATTCTATATACGAAGATGATTTTATATTTATATTCGAGGGTCTCATGATACCCAGTACTTCATCCGGCGAGCAAAGCGAGATACTACGAATATATATTTTAATTATTAATATACTGCGTCTCAGACTACAATAGAAGCAGACACTATAACCGAATAAAGGATAACTACCTAACAAGTAACTTTCTAGAGGGTATACTATATCTCGTATTGTGTCGTCGTTGTGATGAACAACGCTCCATTAATAAGCTTCGCCTTCTGATAGGTAGAAAGGTGGTGTTTGTGCTATAGAGTGCCATAACCCGTCGGCCTAGACTGCCCAACTTCTTATATCAATCTTATTAGAAGATGTGTTAAGAAAGAGAAAAGGAAAAATGAAGGCCTGCTGTTTTCCAGAACAGCCAATTGCGAACAGGTAATTACAAGAATATACAAATGGTATTAGCGGCACCCGGCTTCTCGATGTACGACCGGCGTAGACTATGGAGGGTGGGAAAAGAAGTAAATTAAAGGGTAGATAGAATATTTGTTTGGGAAAAAGGAAAGGAAAAAAGGAAAAAAAAAAGAGAGAAAGGAGAAAGGAGAAAGAAGAACACCTTCGATCCCCTTTTTACCAATAGCGTCGACCGAAGCTATCACTTAGTATCCGACCTTTCCGCTTGTCGTTGACGTCGCGCGTTCGAAGCCCCTCCTCCACCTCCCTATTACGACTATTGCTACTATTAGCAGTAGCAGCAGTACTAGTAGTCCCAATAGCAGGATCCAAAAGCAAGGGTTCGATCGAAGGAATCTCTAATAAAGTCGGAAGGTTATTACTAGATCCGACGCCGCCGTTGTTGGTGCTGCTGCTGTTGTTGTTTCGGGAGGAGTACTCGATCTCGTTACCAATCCTTTTATTCCCCTGCTTCCCCTCCCCTTGCACGTGCGAGGAACTAGGCCCAGGCTCAGAATGAACCTCATTCGTCAAGAGACATTGTGAACGCTCTGGCCGATCCATGTGTTTTCGTATCTGTTGCTGTGATTTGTGTTGCTGTCTACTACTTTGGCTAGCTGCTGCTCCTGCTGCCGTATCTCTCTTTCGTCTGCCGTTGTCGCGAGTTCGAGTTTCCTTCCCTTTATTATTATTATTATTATTACTGCTGCTAGGAGCAGTAGTATTTGATAGCAAGGGTTCCGTGGAAGAAACCTCTACTAAATTCCGAAGTTTACTATTACCAGGCCCACCGCCACCGCCACCGTTGCTATTGTTGTTACTGTGGGCCATGCTTCTGCTACTGCTACCCTCGCTGTCGCCGTTGTAATAGTTTTGGCTGAAGTAGGCGAACTCGTAACCGACCTTCTTCTGTTCTGGTCCTTGCGCGTGCAAGGACCTGGGCGCAGGCGCAGGCACAGGATTGGGCTTAGGGGTAGGCCGAGGCTTGGTAAGCTTGGTAAACTTGGTCCTTACAAGGCATTGCGATTTCTCGATGACCTTAGAACGTTCTAACCAATCCATGTGTTTTTGTTGCTGTTGTCTATCAATTTTGCTGCCTGCTGCTGTGGCTAGAGTTCTCCTACTGCTGCGTTTGCTGTTATTGGGCAGCGGTGGAGGGTTGAAGTATCGCTGGCATTGCTTCCATTTGGATATCCATTTGCTGTTTTTATTTCTGCGGCGACGACGTCTCTCGTCCTTCTCGCTGAGTCTGACGGCACTCTCGTAGTATGTCCGGCGCGGCCTGACCTTACGCCACCCCATCCACGCCAGTAAGAAAATGATGATGACTCCCACGCTGGCTATTAAGGCCTGGAGTACGACGTCTTTCGTGCCCGGATTGGGCGTAGGTTCGTTGAATGGTGGTGTGGTCCAGGTGTCGATCCGGGGGAATATTCGCTGGTACGCGGCTATGTCTGCGGGTGCCATCCTTTTCTCAAGAATCGGTATAGATAAGTGCTGAAATAGAGGCTCGCGGCATTTTAAATGTGAGCTGAGTGCTGCTAGAATACGTGATAAGTTATATCAATATCAACGGATGTGTCTGGTACATGATTGAAGACAAGGACGTAGATTCACCTAGATGAATTGTGTTTGAATGTCATTCTGGCAGTAGTATGAGATACATGTATCGGTTTTATAAGAAGAGAGGCCCCGGCACACGCCCCGTTCCTAACGAATGAAGGCAGAAGTATGCATCTAGAAAGTCTAATGCTTTGTGAAGACAAGAGCTGTATGAACATTGGCCACTAATTGCCCATTTACTACCCTTCGGTGCATACACAATCCACGGTATTCCCTGCATCTTGACAGTGTGCACTTTACGGAGGCGAAGCTCTCGTGTTTACGGTGCCTTAGGGGTAGCCTCAAAGATATAAGAACTAAATTATCTGATATGCCAATCCGAACATTGCCTTTTTGTTTACTTTCACGTTTCTATTTGTTGTTTCCAGCGATATGACTTGTTGTATGGCTTGCCGGCTTTGTGAGGACTTGTTGGAGAGAAAGAAATGCCACATGGGATGCAGAAGAGGAATGCTCTTTCGGCTTCTCATGCAGGAGGCACGTTCATTAAGTATGGCCCGTACCCGAATACTTGAAACGCACGTATCACGTGTCGAAGGAGCGTTCCCTCCCCAGTACACATTACTAGATTGTTATCCAAAGAAATCGAGTTTACCTGACAGCCATCTTGCTCAAGGCAAAGGTACACCCGTAAAGCTTGAAGTGATACAATTTAACTTGAGTTTCATAAATTTCCCAAGTGTTGTTTCGTGTCCCAATCAATCTTCCAACTCAGTATTTAGGGCCATGCAATGACCGTAGCAGACTAGGAACTCGCTGCTCAGTAGAATCATCAGCTGCCGGAGGAACTTGGTAGACAGTGACTGCCGAACAAGACGTCTGAGCGTTTGAGAATCCATTTCGAAATTTGTCATACTATTGAACTACAATATCCGATGATAACAGAGATGCGCGATGCTCAACCTTAATGGGACCTCCGAATGGTAACCAAACTTGGTAGCAGCTGGGTCATGCTACGGTGATCAATCATTCGGATCGTTTTCCGCATCGTAGAAGTCAAGTCCAGGGCTTGCGGCTTCTCAGCTATGCAGGCTCCGAACTCGTAATTGTGCCTTCAGTAGCCGGACGTATATTACCATCAGGGTGAAGTAGCCATCCCACCTATCGCCGGGACGCCGCCTGTCGCTCCGGACACCCAGTAGATCCCAAGACAATGAAAGCTTAAAATAGTGTACACATAGTATAAACGGGTCGAAAGCCCAGGACCCAGGTTATTAGGAATACCAGGACTCAAACGAGAAGAAGAGAAATTTTCAGAAAAACGTGGGTTACTATTAATAAACAGAGCCAAGAAACTGTGTATATAGGCAGAAGAAGCCCAGAGTTTTATATAGTGGCATCATCTTCCGTTCTCCAAAAACGAAAAAAGGGGTACATGCTACTTTATCCCCCCAAATCGAAGTCCCAGACTCCAGTCTTCCAGGCACACGGGGACGGGAACACCCATAGACCCAGACCTTAATATGCAGGAAAATGTCCGCTTGTTCCTCTGATAGGATCTATTTTTCGATCAAGTAAGAGAACTTTCGGTTACAGAAAAGTGGAAATGGTGCTTTGTCTAGACTTGCTTGAACCTTCAATTGAGTAGAGCCGCGACTGCGATGGCGATGGATAGACACGCCCTCGCTCAGCACCACATTACATCGCATCGCGACGTGACAACGCAATCTAATGAAATCCATCGGACGGAGAAAATATTTCTCTACTACCATTTCGGAGGATTGATCTATTTTAGGTTGTCGCAGCTTACAAGTATGAGGAGGAAAAGAGAATGTTGGTGGAAAGAAGAGAGAAGTGAAAAGATAACTCAAATAGTTAAATGACGTCGGCTAAGAACAAACATTGATACGCCATGTAACGGGAAATGGTGGCGTCCATTCCATTTAGCCTGGGAAATGGGTGGGCAGCAAAACTTCCGTTTCTCCCTTTTGGAGAAAGGAAAACCAAAATGTCTAAGAACTAGGTAACCTAGGGAGGAGGCAAGGTAGGCTTACCTGCGAGCGACTTGTAAAGTAGAATTGACCAGATAACCATGTACTACTTACATGATGCATATCATATAGTAGATATCACATATTAGTTATTACATGGTATGTGGTAGCGAGCAACGGTAAGAATTGTTGCACAATTCATATAAAATAGGGCCTGGAACATGTCGATCAGAAACGAGAAAGAAGAAGAGGAGCGAGACGAACACCAGTTAGAAAAACAAACAAATCGTCAGTGAATAAAAGAATAAGTTCTGAATATCTTCTCACTCACACATCACCTGAATCGCCTCATTCAAGCTATCCATCACTCAATCAACTCGCATCGCACGGCCAGACTTGCCTCATCATCTCATCCTCGCCGTCACTAATCACCGCCACTCACACTCGTTATATCATATCATCCTATCTCGCGCAACATCAACAACAACAATGTTCCACCATCTCCTCATCCTCCTCCTCTCGCTCGTCGCGCTGAGTGTCGGCACCCCCATAGGCCTAGACATGGGCGCGCGGGCCACGGCCGTGTGTCAGCGGCCAGCGGGCGTATACGACGTGTGCGACACGATGCACTCGTTCCTGAGGTGCCGGGGCGTACGGCCCATGACGGCCTTCGACTGCGCCCAGGAGCCGGACCACTACTGCCTGATCCTCAACGACCGGGGTAGCTGCACGGGCCGGAGCCCGCCACCTATGAACAGTACCCTGTTCCTGCATTAAATTCCCCTATCTGCCTACCTTTCAAGTTATAAATATCGGGTATTGTGTTGAGGAGTTGATGGTAATCGAGCTTGAATTCATTGGGATGAGATGAGTTGCGTATGAGGGGAGGAAGATCGTGTAGTGGGTGGACTTGGTTGTGTCTAGCGGGTGCTAAAACGATGGTGTTGGGATACTTAACTGCCTTGGTCTACCTCCTTTTATCGCATGCTTAAGGACTCCAGCTTGGGCAAGCGATGAAAGGTTTATGCTATACGAGGGAAAGCCGTTGAAAGATGCGAGCGGACGAGGTTCGTAAACACGACGTGGAGAGAAGATTGCTCGCTCCTTGTGAGCTCTGCTCGCTAGCTTTACCTACGACAGACTTCAACATTCGTGGTTTCCCTTATAAAGCTTCACGATGAGTGGACTAAGTGCAAATAGGAGAGAGGGACTGGGAAGAAAAACAGGGGATTTGGGCAAGTCATGTAGGATAAGCTGAGACCTGTGTATGTACTATTTGAATACTGAGCATCAGCTGGCACCTCTAAACGTCTCACCGTGTGACTGACTGCGATTGCTTGAATTGTACAGTACAGCAGTATGCTGAGAACACGAGCAACGCACTTTAACCTAAAACATATGCATAAAGATTTACAGGCAAGAAAACAAGAAAAATAACGAAATATATCATGAACTGCGCAGCTGAGAATCTTATCACTTAAGCGTTGTAAAAGGCAACAGGCAAAAGCATAAGTCAGCATGTAGTATAAGTGCAAGTGACACAACTGCACATACTGTACTGTTGCTGAGTAAGCTACTAACGGAACAGAGTAAGTGTGTGAATATGGTACTTGGGACTCTCTCGTGTCTTTCTTTCTCACTCGAGCAAATCTTGCATCGTCTGGCAGGCTTCGATATGCAAAGTCATTAGGTTGGAGAGCGACAAACAGGTAAGAATAAAGGAGTAAGAGGAATCGCAACTTGAAAGCTACTAGACCTGCTGAGTAATTGGAAACTGTAAGAGCTATCCCCATTGTGAAAGAACGGCTCCGTCTCAGTGGGGTTTCCAATTGACTAACTAGGTACCTAACCTAGATACCTAGGTACGCCATGGTTCGCGACTGCTACCAATCGAAAAGTCATGGCAAAGTGCGGTATGAGTGAGAGATGGCAGGAGCTTGGCAGCTTTCGTACTCATTCTATGGTCAACTCAAATACTCGTATTTAAGAGGGCACAGCTGGAATTGTAGACATTATGCGTCTTTGCCAAGGGCAGGAAAAGACATTACTACTGCAGGTCGGCCAGTTTTTATCACCGATCTGAGGTCTCACAACCGCGGGGATCGAAACAAGCGATTCAATAACAACGTCCTTCTCGCTCACCGGGCTGTCCGTGGGGAAATCCGACGAATGCTTCCTCACCCTGGCTGTCACGAGCTTGCACGGCCTCGTACGGGGTACCGAGCTGAACCCTCTCTCCCGATGGCGAAATATTATAAGAAAAGATGAGGTCGTCGTTGTCAGAACCGATTAAATGCATAACCAATTGATGATAATTAGTCATATCCCACATCACACCAAGTATACAGTAGCTGTCCCCTCAATACTATCGTCCCTTTGACTAGGTAGAAAAAGCTACATAGCTAGGTAGCAAGCATAGGCGAGAAAAATGGGTTCCATGTTGGGGACTGATAACAACATCTCATTTGATGACTACTTGGGTCTAACGACCTGCCTCGTTGAATGGGCCGATAGCTACGACACCAAAGATTGGGAGAGACTGCGAAAATGCATTGCCCCGACTCTACGGGTAAGGAAGCCATACCAAATAACAACGAAGCCTTACCCCAGCAACTGACAGAACCCCAAACTACGCAGATCGACTACCGTTCCTTCCTTGACAAGCTCTGGGAAGCGATGCCGGCCGATGAGTTCATCGGCATGATCTCAAACCCGTCCGTGCTGGGCGACCCTCTTCTCATGACGCAGCACTTCATCGGCGGCACCAAGTGGCAGAAGGTGTCCGACGATGAGGTGATAGGCGTGCACCAGCTGCGCGTCCCCCACCAGCGCTACACCGACGCCTCGCGCTCCAAGGTCGCCGTGAAGGGCCACGCCCACTCCACCAACACGCACTGGTACAAGAAGGTCGATGGCGTCTGGAAGTTTGCCGGGCTCAACCCCGAGATCCGATGGGCCGAGTATGATTTCGATCGCGTCTTTGCTGGCGGTCGTGACGAGTTTGGGGCCGATGATGCGGTTAAGGCTTCGGGTGTGCCGGCGCAAAATTAAACTAAGCTAACCTAGAAGAAAAGAGAGGTGCCGGGGATGAATGGTGGTTGGTATATATAGACTTGTATAGATACGGAGTTTAGGAGGGAATTTTCAAAGGCTTCTTCTGGACAAGTGCCATCGATGAATCTCTACTTTTCCTTAGGAACACCACGATGGATATGTGGATAACATTCAAACATCCGAAGCTTCTATCGCCCGAAGGTAGTTATGTAAGCCGATCGTTGAGCCCGTCGGACCTCAAACAAGCGGTTCGTAACACGATACCGGATAAGCTCCCTTAAAGACTTTCATCACGATACTTTTATTTATTATACTGTAGTCGAGCCCGGTAAGTATATCTATGCTTGGTAGCCAGGGTATTTTCAGAGACGCACCTCATTACCTGCTCACCTATTTCACCCATACCTCCTCAGGCTTTCCAGATTCGAGATCAAATGGCAATACCACATCAACGTGCTGAGAAGGCGCTTCCACGCTAAACGTATAAACACCTATGCGCTTCCAGCTACCACCAGCGCCACCATCATCAGAAGCGCTGTTCTCCTCCCGGGGCACTACGACTAAACCGGAAAACTGATATCTCGTCCACCAATCCCACGCGTCGTCATTGTCTTTGGGAACGGGTTTCGGGTAGTTCACAGTATAATACATGCCCTGCTTTATGCCCTTCCTGTTCTCGTGATACGCCATAAATACCAGAAGAATCATGCTCGCGTTCTGTGGTAGCTCGTCGGTGACGTCTAGGGACAAGTCGTCGAGATTGCACTGCATAGCCGTCTTCGGATCGTAGAGAGGGAACTGGCTCAGCTTTTTAGGAAGCATCGGTTCGCCATTCGGCATCAATTGAACGACGGCGCCGCCGCCTTCCCCCTCCCATCTTAGACCAGCAGGGATGATATACGTGCTGAGCTTAATCCGGAGGCCTTCAAAATCGTATAAGAGCGCCTCGGGCTCGGCAGGTAGCTTGGGATGTTCGAAGGAGAGTATCGAGGCGTGGTAAACGATTTCCTTGGACCTGAACGCCGTCATCGTAGATAGACTATAGTCGATGACGTCGTAGTCCTGGCTTAGCTGACAGGCGACGGAGAACCATGACCACGAGGGCATTCTGGATAGTTGGGCTCGCGTTTCCGGCCCAGGAAGGTTCAGGTTCAGCTTGCTCTTCGGGCCCCTGGCCACCGCCGACCAGAGGAGATCCAAATGGGCGGCCTCTTTCTAGATCCCGGCTAGGTAGGTCATGTTCGTCTGCGCCTGGACGGCGCGCGCTATACCTGCGAAAGCGATGGCCCTGTCCTTCTCGAACGTGAGATGGCAGTTGCGGTACTCGTTCACCATCGACTTCCACTGTCCGTCCAGGTGACCCAGCAGACTGGACAGTGCCTTGTTCTGCGTGACACCGGCAAAGGCCGCGTAGACCTGGGCCTTCGAGCGCGGAACATACGGCATGGGCCCTGTGAACTCGTCGTTGAACGTCTCGCAGCAGTCCCAGAGGAGCCTGTCGTGGCCGTAGTAGACGGTGCGGGGACACAGGATCCGCTCCTGGAAGACCCAGGCACGGGATAGCAGGGAACAGACTCTCCTGTACGCCTCCGTCGACCAGCTGCCGTGGATCGCGCCGGCTACGGGCTGCACCAGGACAGGAGTAGGCGACAAGGAGTTCCTGCCCTTGCTTAGCAAGGGAAGATGACGATCTTTCCCGCCAAAGAAGGCCGAAATTCGATTCGGCCGAGGACTTGCCGCTTCCAGCCTGCACGGAACGATGATCCTGGGATCCCTCAGGTATCTCTTCGCCGGCTCCTCCGACGGCGCGTGCGTGTACGAGATGTTGCACGCCGAGCAGCCGTACACGGCGGCCATCTTCAGCGCCTCCGTCTTCCAGTCCTCGGGCGAATCCTGTATAATACACAGCGAGTCGATCCAGATGTAGCGCAGCCCCAGGACCCTCGCGATGCGGATGGCATCTCTGTACTTGGTAGGCATGGCGTCGAGCGGCACTTCCTCCGTGAAAGGCTCCAGAGTCGCCCTCCTGAGCTGTATGCACGATGACGGGTCGCTACCCCACACGTGGCTCAGTGTCGCATAGCGCAGGTTTGGGATCTCATCGACTTTGCACTCGAGTCGGACTTTGGCTTTGGTGTTGCTGCTTCTACTGTTATTATCTCCGATATCGAGTAACCGCGAAGGCAATTCTTGATATGGCGCTACTAAGCTTGAGAAACTCTCGCATTTAGTGTGATTCTTAGCGCAGTCATGGTACCAATCAAGTATTTGACTAAGTTTCGCATCAGATTTCGAGGAAATCGGCTCCTCTACTTTACCAATAACGTTCCGGTTGAGGGATGGATCTAGGGAATCAAGTCGTGTTAACAAAGTTTACTCTGGATTGTCTATCTTGATAGAGAATACGTAGTAGATGAGCTTACTCGTCTCGAGGTAAGCTTCAAGGGACCGTGGGTCCATCCGAGGCCTCGACTTATCGGGGTTTATGATCACGATATGAATACTGCTTGTAGCAGCACTTAAAACTAGGGCATCAGTACGTCACCAAACATCTATGTCAGATGTGACGCAAAAGGAACAGCGACCTACACGAAGGGCAGTTGATTCAAAGGGTCACCCTCCCCAGTTTCGTCTCTGGCAACGGCGGTCAACTCCACCTTGAGTAGCCGCCCGTCCGCTTCTGCGTCGCCGCGGAATAACTGCTGGCCGTTGGCCATGCGCCAAAGCAAGGCGCACAGGTGGCATCCGTCGAGGTACCCCGCCCTAAGCGTCTGGGCGGAGTAGAGCTCTAGCACTTCTTGCTCTAGATTCTTGATCTTCTCCTGCCAAGAGAACCTCTGTAGAAGCTTGCTGGCTTCAGTAAAATTGACGCATGTTTCGCAGAGACGATTGTACGATATCACGGTCTCTTCTGGTTGCAGCCGCTCAAACCTATCGTCGGCCATGCCGTCGATGTGAATTCCCACGTCGCGGTATACTTATCGCCAGCGAGATAGAGTCGTTAGCCCGCCTACGGTTTGATAAGCAAAGTTTTGACGAAAGAAGATGGTGTCACTTCCTAGGTGAGAGATGTTGAGCTGGGATGAGATACTTGTGAATGTCAACATCGTCAAGCTAGTCCAAGTATGCTGTGTGTACAGCTGTACAAGTAGGTAGGTACAAAATTAGCCTCGTCGTCAGCGCTAAGCCCAGTCTTGGCCCCCTGGTCGGCTCAGCTCCCAAGCTCACGCTACCACGGATCATTACAACAGAGTATTTCCCGGGGTCCAGCCGGAAGGAGCGTGGTGTTCATCAATCCCGCGACGTACTTGCGTGTGAATGAGAAGAACAACAAGAAACACAATTGATCTCCTTAAGAGGGTTTGAGAAGGGGTTATCGAATGATACTAGAGGTGAGGACGCTCCAAAGCAGTAAATATACGAGTACGTTGGTGTCCTTAACGGAATAACGAACTACCTTTTGGCGACCGGCGGCAGAATGACGTCGGCGACACCTTCATTACTATTTAGTGTATCGGAAGACGAATGAACGGGCACGGATCTCCCTCTGTATACGTTTCCTAGCAGAAGTGCTTCGTTCTAGACAAAGTACCTCAACGTTGAGATCAATCCTGAGGAGCTACATCACGTCGGAGTATGGGACGCGCTAAACTCTCTAGCTCTGCCAGCATCTGCTGAACTTGTGCTCCGTTATTGCTGCGAGGGTTGTTGATTAGGACAGGATTTACGAGTGTGCAAGTGGACCCGCAATGTTTCTAAACTCATACCTATGAGATCAGGGTAGGATTTCTCAGAGTTGGTAGCACCAGATAGACTTCATCAGTCATGGCTCTCTCTCCTCAGCGGATTCTAGGATAATTAGTCTATCCCTTATAGAATTTCATTCTTCCGTTACGTCTCGTTTTTAGGAGTTCCTCGGAGTTCACTGTATGAATCGGAAGGATCCTCAGACCGAGAGCCAGAGCAAGAACAGCTCCTTCACACGTTCAGCAGCACACACTCGCTTCTAATCACCCTTTGATTAGATTCGCTATGCCCCGACACGTAGTCTCCTTATAATAGAGATGTAGCTTTTCCCGGTCCAAATACAGTCCCATATACATGGGATATGTCACATTGCCTTGGTAGTTCGTCCGGGAACAAATCTAGTCATAGTCAAAGGTTCCTGGAAATTCCTAGGAATCACATCTCCTGAACACTCAGTCTTTCCAAATGATGCTATTACTTACCTGGAGCGCACTATACTCTCTACAGACCTGGTACATCATCTAATCAAATGTACATTGGAGCAAGGCCATCAGGAAACGAAGTTTCTTTTCCGTACCTGATGGCTAACAGATGTGCCGGTTTTAAAGGATATTATGCCTCTGTTCACAGCTATACCCAAAATCTTTTCTGATATTGTTAAATTCCTAGCTTCTAGTAACTAACACTCAAAAACTACGGGGACAAGAAGTTTAAATTTTGCTATTCGCATGGTTATTAAAGAAGTAGATACCTATCAAGCCGTTCTTCCTAAATCTCGAAGCAAGCCCCTTTTCCCGTCCACACATAATTAAAGCACACATTTTATGCACTTGTCTCCACGATTCCACACACACTCGCACATGCACACCCACATATGCAAACACGCAAAATCCTGTTTTTATATCTTGTCATTTTCAGCAACACGCAGCTGTTGCATTGACGTATCCCCATAATACCATCTCTCAGAGCCACTTACTCACTCACAATGTCACATTTACGGCGGGGCTATGCTGCACTGTTCTTATTAATCATGTGACGGAATGCAACGCAACACAACGCAACGCAACGCAGCGACGCTCATCTTGTTGGTTGGGTGACGGACCTGAAGTAACTATACTATATCTAGACAGGTCGGTATATTTATTTAGCGAATAACCGAGGCTGCCGCTGCCGCGAGCCAATTACTCATCATTCGTATTCGAAGTCAGCCATAATATCAGACAGGATCTGGGTCACGGAAGTTCTCGTCAGTTCGAGTTAAAGTCAGTATCACTACACATATTTTATTGTGGAATTGTCTTTCCCCATCTTTCCTTGTTGTCTCATTTCATTCTCTTGTAATACACTGCAAATTTTTCTGCTAATAATAAGACTCTTGCATATGAAGTTCTGAGTACAGAGAGAGACTGGTTTGGGGTCTCGAGGTCAAAGACTTTGGGGTATATGCGTAACATACATACATGCATAGATACAGCACATTAGGGGTCCAGGGGTTTACCGGAGATGCTTGGTACGGTGCGGCCCGATGCGAGGGGGGCTTGGGAGCGAGAGGGGGGATACTTCAACTTTCTCATAGCCCGTTCTTCTTCGTCGAATATCATTCAAGCCAATGGCTTTTTGGGAGCAGCTAATGTAGCTGGACTCTTTCGTACCTTTAATGTGGCTGTTGTCGGGGCAATGGCACTGCGTTGGTCGCAGTCATGCAGTCAATGGCCGCGCAGCGGCCCATTCATGTATGTAATCATCGTAGCTAGGCAGCTTCGTACGAGGTATGTACAATGGCCATCAATGGCCATTGTTTATATTAGCAGAACCCCTCCATAGTGGGGATTATACTCCCGTACGAAGTGCCTCTCTCACTTAGACCTAGTCAACTCACTTTTTCGCCATCATATAGTGATTAGCTATATTCTGATTCGCGTCCAACGTACGATCGATCGTAGAAAGCCCATTCAACAGCTGTATCTTTTTGAGTTTAGTCGTGGAGTAACATTTGTGAAGCATCCGGTCACTCCCGAAACCTACCTCGTGGGTCAATTGATAGGACAGCAACAGAGTAATGTAATATAGGTAGGTACATTTAATATAATACTCCCGAGTGAAGTCTGGGTTGAGGTTCCGTGGAAGTAAAAATGCTCGTAGACAAGTAATCAATCATCACCACCACCGCCGCCACCACCACCTAATACAATATAGTACGATGCTGGGTTTGGGTCTTAATAGTTGGGGGTTGTATACCTAGGTAGGCATACCGGCATAGCATAATTACTAGATTACTGATACTGGCGTTGGGGGAACAGTGTAACACTCTCGATGCCAAGCAAGTTTAACGCAAGTCAAATCCCGATCACGATCCGAACTTATTATTATGTACATCTGTAGGTAACTAGATATTAGACCATTGCGGCTGGAAATCCCCTCATACATACATTACATGCGGCTAGGTTAACCTGCGTATGTTGGGGGGGGACAATGCTCCGGTCGATGGATTTCACATGATTTCCTGCGGAGTATTTATCTATATCATGAGATCATCTAACCTAATGCGATGTGTATATGCGTATGCGTATGTGTATATCTCCATGTTACATTTCGGCGGGGTCAACATTAACAACGGGATGTTACTAACGCATCACAGAGATGCATGATTTCGAATGATGTTGACATTAATGTCTCTATATCGAAATGCTTTAAACTGGAACAAAGTGAGCACAACTCCTGTATATTGTCAAGCCCTAATTTGCTACCGCTTATATTTTCCAACATGTTTGTTCGACAAGAACGTTACATAAAGAGTAATAGACTGGTTTCTAAATGCTTTTTGGCCCGAGACCTAAAGGTGTTATTTTAGGGGGAATCAACTCGTCGATCTATACAAGACTATACGTCAAGCCACAGCATCTTGCAGCCCGCAGTCTTCCGTCGAGTTTCGTTTCACTTCTCCTCTGAGGATAAAGGCTAACTGGTAACAAGTTCGCTTCAAAGCAGGGCTGGAATGGCCATCACCAAGCCGGCCAGCAGAGGTCCCACCCCGGCCGTGACAGCGGGCAGTGCTCCTCCCTCTGAAGAGGTAGTCGTCGCCGAAGGCTCGGTGGACGTATCGTCTGCTGTAGGAGTACTGGCTAGCGTGATCGGTGGTGTTGAGGTATCCTCCGTCGTGGTAGGCCCCTCCGTAGTCGCAGGTTCATCCGTAGTCGAAGGTTCATCCGTAGTCGAAGGTTCATCCGTAGTCGAGGTACTATCTGTGACCGTGGTGCTATCCGGGTTCGAACTTGAAGTCGGCAAATTACCACCACCAGCCACATAATCACAAGATCCTCGAGGGACTACAAAAATGTGTCAGAGTTTCTATCCACATGGGGGCCTAAAGAAATTCCATGGCGGGGCCGAGAGCTAACTACGCAACGTACTTTGATCCCTGGGGTTATCACCCAGATGCCATCCGCATAGCTGCATGATATCGCCTGCGTTGTTTTGCGGCTCCCCAGCAGAGCAAAGGCAGGAGGTGCAGCCGGCCATGTTGTCGCGTGCCCCTCGGGAATCGTCGCAAACGCACTGAGCGTATGCGTCATCGCTTGTCGCGGCGCGATCGCAGTCTCCTGAACTTTCGACCGCAGTGGCACATTCATCTTCGCAGGAGGTCGACACGTCGTCGTCAGTCAGTACTGGCTCGGCTGTGGCCGCGCCTAGCAGCCGCGGAGCAATTGCAAGGAAAGTGATGGCAAGCGCTTTGACGTGCATCTTGGTGTCGGCGAAGCTTGAAGGGGATTAGGACGAAGTGGACGGCTGAGCGATAAGATGACGATTTCTATAGGGGATCCCTGATGCTGTTGATGAAGATGAAAATGAAGACGAGGCCCATTTCTCTTCGTACCCAGAGAACCAGATATTTATTACGACTGATGTTATTGAATCTTTTCTGCGCCTCCTATTGTCCCCTATACCGAGCTGCAGGGTGACGTCAAAGACGAGTCTGCCTTGGTACGAATGGTTTCAAAGCCCCCTGAAGTTATATTTCCCCGATATTTACACCGTTTGTGTGCCAAATTGTAGGGATTAAATTGTTGGGGGCCAAATTCCTGCGAAAGATTCTGTTTCCTGTAGTCTTGAAGAAAAAGACGACCGATTCGCTTGAACCTAGTACCACGACGGTATGCTGCAACGCCTTTCCAACCCAGCAGACCCTTTCGATGCTGGCGGACAGGTGGTCCTTCTCGCAAGACTCTCAAGCGATCTTGAATGAAGTTCTTTCGATGCGTTGAAAAGCACACTCTACTCCCTCTTCTGATCTCCAAATATAATGTCCGAAACTTTCGAGCGCCTGTACACGGCTCTGCTCTGGTAGAGTCCACGAAACGCTTCAGAAAAATGTCAATATGTCAACAATGCGACGCCGCATGAACTCGTTGATACCCCCGTTTTCCTCAGAATGCCTGTGCCATGTGCACATGTACTGGTGCAGGTATCTGAGCAGAATGGCGTTGCCTTACGACCAGCTGTGAAAGGAGGATGGCTTCTCAACTTGCTCGATTCGTTCTTAGCTAATACTATCCGTACATTCAATTAAATAAGATAGTATAACAAAAGGAACTGTATTCAGCTTGGAATAGGAGATACACATCTTTTATGTTAATCCACTGGCCCTTATTTAGAGGGCATATCTAGGTTTATATAAGTCCAATCGTATCTAGACCTAGTCTCCACTCAATTTATGGTTCTGACTTAGCGCCATCACAGGCCCTGAGATAGAGGGGCTGATCTCCAGCATTGAATTCAACCCTGCTCTTCCTGCCCAAGTTGGCTGCACCGCCATCCAATCCCTCGGCTTTAACGCAAGTGATGTCGGGCATGACCTCAAGCTCGGTGGAGAGGCTAGAGCCACAAGTGGCGCAGAAGAAGTGCTTGTTGATCTTATCCAACGCTCCCTTGGCTCATACGACTTCTGGATTTCTAAGACGACTGAGATTTGTATAAATTCATCTGCTTGCGAGAAAATGCGGAGCGTGGCACCACGATGATGAGTCAGCAGACGCTTTGGTATCGATTGTTCAATTTTGCATGTATAGATCTCTAACACAGGTTAGTAACTACTACCTGACCTTACGTGTCTATACACCATCTTCTGTATATACTGCCCATGAAGCACATTCACTCTCAAGTACTTAGATATATGTCATTATTGATTTGCGAAATGTTCCGGATTGAGAATAGGCAGGTAGGCAAGTAGCTAAGCATCAAAAACGCCAAATCTTATAAGAAAGGGCTAGAATCTTAGTCAGATGCCTGCATGTATGTGCGTATGTATGAGGTACATATGCATGTAATTTCTCTTGCCCCAGGTATGCTTCGGTAAGAGCCGGCCTGACCTTGACTTCTTAGTCACCTTGCCCATCGTACCACCTATCCCTATGACAAAGATGACAAAGATTATAGCATGCGACGACTCATATAGCTAAGTACATATTTATGTGTATTTGCGTTTGTGTTTGTGTAAGCGTGGGTGCACGCCTGCCGGTAATAAGGCAAAATAATACTTCGACGCCGGAATGGCCGATAGTATGTCAGACTTGACTTGACTTGACTTGACTTAGACACTCAAGACTCATCAATGTCCCCCGTGTCCCCCGCCGTGAGCACCGTGAGCGGCGGGATCATGTAGGTCCTGCTCAGGGTGGACGAATACTGTCGAGTTGCTCAACGCCGACAGCTGGATCTTGCCATCGATCATTGGGAATGAGAGGCCTTGATGCTTGGTTAGTTAACCATTCTTCTTCTCATCCTTTGCTTCTCTCTCCTTCGACGACCAAGATCAGGGAAAGGGGAAGGCAGGGAGGGAATTGGGGGTGGTGTCACAAGAAAGAGTATCAAAGTCGTACCGAGATCGGGATGAATCAGCAGATTGGGAGTGAACATATCAAACGAGTTCTTCTTGGCCCATCCATTGAGGATGTCCCAGTTTACGCACTCGTGCTCCACATCGAAATTGGGCCACCTGTAGAGTAAAAAGGTCAGCAATTGCAATTTCCCACACCTACTTAGGTAAACAGGATCAATTGGAGGCGTAGGTATCGGAACGTACGGTTTCCGGTATCCGGGGATCCACACGTGGGTGTAGATGCTAATGTCCGGGTTGCACATCAATGCCTGTCGAACGTCATCGATGCAGTGATCTGTTGTTCCTCAAATGTGAGACATGAGAACCGTATTGTGATGTTTGGGGAGAAGCGTTAAGCCAGGACTTACAGACGTGCTCCATTAGATCGGGGTCGATGTCGAGCTCCTTGAAATAGTACTCTGGGTGCAGAGCTTGTCGGATATATTTCTATCAATGCGAGTTAGAATAAAATGGGAAATAATCTAAAAGGAGAAAACTGATAAGGCAGTGAAGAACTCACCAAGCAATGTAGGTGATGATGGACGCCCATGCCACCGTGGTACCCAGAGTGGTCGCTTAGCTCTAGGGCAGTACGATTAATCTTCTCCAAGGTGGACTTCTCGAGCCGGATATTGGTCGGATCGACCAGCTCTGTCCAAGCAGCATCACTCTCTGGAGATGGGGGACCTTTGTACATGTTTGTCTTATAGAGGCCGCCGTCGTAGTCTACTTTCTCGTAAACGACGGCATCTTGCGCCGGTGCTGCACAAAAAATGTCAGAATAGCCCTATGACAAAGTTGTCCGCACTCCGGTATAGTCCTTACAATATACTAATGGCGAATGGCAGTATTTACGGCTCCCGGTTTTGTTAAAGACGAGAGTGAGGAGCGCCAGGTATATGACCATAATAGTTCCATGGACGACGAGCGGCAAGAGTAGCCTAGAGAGCGTCCGTCGAAACTTGCTCTGATGAGGCGTGATGATTTCACCCAAGAAGGGTGCATCCTCACTAGTAGAGGAACGACTGACCTCGCGATACTCTTTGGTGTCTGGCATACTGCGGTGTCTTCTTCAATGTGCCTTTTGGTGTCTCCCAAGGTTTGAAGAGAAGGAAGAGAGAAAAAGATGTCGATGGTTCGCCCAAGTCAGATAGAAAATGGGTTAAGGGGAAGTGATAGAATGGGGGGCTCCCTCTCGACTTTACACATAGGCGCCAAAAGCGATCCCAGAAAAGCTGCCAACCTTAACGATCCCAGGTCGTGGATCGCGTACCTGCGATCGTGTCGTTTCGCATCAGCCATGCTGTACAACTCGATTATTAATAATTGCCGAATTGTGATACATCCTCTGAGTTGAGGGGCACGTAGCATCAAGATGTTGTTGATCGGCTCGAGGTACCATATCATAACGTCGTATGAGCTGCAGAAGAGATTATGCACGACACACCCAGATTGGGTATCCCGCCTAGACGCATATATTGCTCGGTCAGCTGGGAGCACCAATCATTTTTTCTCCTCCAACGTCAAGTGTGGCACTACACATGTAAGCCTCGAATACAAAATAAACATCTATCGTCAATAGCTGCCTCAATAGCCAGCCAGTGGACCTCGAGCCGCGAAGGGCAGTGTATCAGAAGTTGGAGTACACTATGATCAGATGGCGTCAGCTTCCAATGGCAGTCGACGAGAGCAACCTCCTCTTCACATGATGGTGGGAAAGCCCGGGAGCCGAGGTGGCTCTATCTCGACTTCAAGGGCGACGTGCATGGCCCTAAAGAGTGCACAGACAGCAGCAGCAGGAAGAGTTGCAGTAGGCGACGACGGCGTGAGGGGGCGAGGATCCCTTCCTCTCTCTCTAACTGCAAAAGACCATTACCGCCGTAGACGATAATGAAAACAAGGGGGGAGTCTGCTACCTCAGGAGGTTGAAACTCCTGATTTGTTCGACAGCGCAGCATCGTATAGTGCCCCGCGGTAATATCTTCCTGTGGTGATGGTTGCTCTGCATGATGCAACATTTCTCCATGATAGCCGGCGTATCACGAGAAGGGTTGGCGTGGGACGGGTGTCGGCTCTGAGGGTTCATCATGAATATCCAAGACTTACTTTGTGGGCCTGTTTCTGGTGGTGATGGCGAAGGCCGGCACGCCGAGTGTTCGACGTCAAAGGCGTCTCGACTGACCTGTTCTCGCAAGGACAGATATATAAACGTACCACTTGTTCCTGGCAAGAGAGTTGAGGTAATGTTTGCTTATCTTCCGACCTAACCAAGATCCCTCATAGACACCCACCCTAAGTTTTTATTTTTCTTTTTAAACTCAAGACCATTGCCTACCAACACTCACAATGTACTTTAGCAAGATCGCCTTCCTGGCCCCCTTTATGGTGACCGCGCTTGCGGCACCCGTAGCAGACCAAGATGCTGCCAAGTAAGTTGGAATGAACAGTTTATATGATGTCTCCAGTGGTAGTACGCGCAGTGGTAGTGGTATTCGAACCCGTTGCAAGTGTCTAAGCCTCTAGTCGAGGATGTATGTGTCTTTGTGTGCGAGCCTTTTCTTGTTTATCCTGCCTGTTCTGGATCGAGGCATAACCAGAAAGACGTATATAGGCTCAATGCTCGAGGGGAACCACAAGCCCTTGCATTTCTGAAGTCCGTTACAGCAGCTCAAGACACGGCCAAGCACGTTTCCTCGCCCCTTGGTCTCAAGGTGATGGGATGACTGACTGGAATTTGCAGGTTCTACGACCGCCGCGACCAGGACGCGGCTAAGTTCTATGACCGCGCAGTTGACCAAGATGCTGCTAAGTTCTATAACCGCCGCGACCAGGATGCGGCTAAGTTCTACGACCGTGCTGTCGACCAGGACGCGGCAAAGTTCTACAACCGCCGCGACCAGGATGCAGCGAAATTCTACGACCGCTCTGTTGATCAGGATGCGGCCAAGTTTTATGACCGTCGCGACCAGGATGCCGCTAAATTCTACGACCGCTCAGTAGACCAAGATGCTGCTAAATTCTACGACCGCTCGGTAGACCAGGACGCTGCCAAGTTCTATGACCGCTCTGTTGACCAGGATGCTGCCAAATTCTACGACCGCTCCGTCGACCAGGACGCTGCCAAGTTCTATGACCGCTCTGTTGATCAAGACGCTGCTAAGTTCTACGACCGATCGGTCGACCAAGATGCGGCTAAGTTCTATGACCGCTCAGTAGACCAGGACGCTGCCAAGTTCTATGACCGCTCGGTCGACCAGGACGCCGCTAAATTCTACGACCGCTCAGTAGACCAGGACGCCGCTAAGTTCTACGACCGATCGGTCGACCAGGATGCCGCTAAGTTCTACGACCGCTCTGTTGACCAAGACGCGGCCAAGTTTTACGACCGCTCAGTAGACCAGGATGCCGCCAAGTTCTACGACCGCTCGGTTGATCAGGATGCCGCCAAGTTCTACGACCGCTCAGTAGACCAGGACGCCGCCAAGTTCTACGACCGCTCTGTCGACCAGGATGCCGCTAAGTTCTACGACCGCCGCGGCCAGGATGCTGCCAAGTACGAGCTAAACCCACCCATCCCGCTTTTGACTAGGGAGAGTCCGTGAGACTAACGCACAAGCAGGTTCTACGACTAAGCTAGCAGACCCATGATTTCTCGGTTTCGACCTGAGAAACATCGGGGCCCCCTCCCGGGCGCCTTGCCATTCGCATTTTGTTACTGAAATGCTGTTCTGGGAGGGTCTGCCAAGTCGCTTGCATGACTGATGGTGGGTAGGGACATGAAGGGAATATGGGGAAGACTAGTACTAGGTAAGGGATAGGGAGGGAATTGCATACACGGGTATGTGGGGGACGGGGCATCATTTCTTGAAGGGGAAAGCCGGATCATCTCACTCACTTAAGGTATAGCACACAAGTAGGGAGTAAATAAATTGTGTTGTGTTGTTTCGCTGGAGGCATTGGATAGGCAACTGTGCCTCTCGTGAATTGGAAGCTGAAGGTTGTGGCATCTGCCATTGTTCGACACCCCACCATCCTGCGTTCGCGCCTTAGCCCTTCTTAGTCTAACCTAAGTTGTCTTGACCGTAGCATCTTCATTGGGTTCAAAGCACCTCGGAAGCCCACCCACTCCGCAGATATATAGATTATTGCATGTGTTAGTACATGCCGTTGGGTTGCATTAAACTTCCTAGTGTTATCTACTACGCAATCTAGGCATTCACCACGACACGATCTCCGCCGTCTTGGAGTGGATGTCGATGTCTTAACAGTCGACCCCATCCATGCGCTAGTGGATTGTGGAACTAGTGACAAGTGGCTTAATTATCGTGCTTCTCAGTCTTCTGGAAAGTCTACAGGTAAGTAGTTGAGTCAATTGGTCAGATCTCATATAGATCTCTCATACCACTGTAATAGAGAAGGTTCTAAGAACACTAGAAATGTGGATTAGCCGTACTTGCTATCATCATTAGGCGTAGCTCTTCCACGATGATGTCAGATATGAGACATCAGGATGTTTTCCATCTCCTAATTACCAGCTATTAAGTGCCTATGACTGTTAGGTACGTAACTAAGAAACAGCATATCATTTCGGGCAATTAATGCCTACCTCAACGTCTATCTAAGCCATCGCGATTTGGGTAATCTGCGAGCAAATGCCCTTTGCATGAGGGTTCATGTATGTGTAAAATAAAAGTAGTACCTACAGTGGTCCGAGCTTTCCCATCCGTGCGCCCAAGGGTTGATTCGGCCGGAGACACCTGGCTAGCATAATCCCGACCTCTCGGGATATTTTCAAATCCCGTATTATTAGCACCGTGCGCTGACATTTACCTGGGTATTCCTACTGTAGCACTATCACCACGGTACCATATCAGCGCTTGCAATCATCTATTTACATCTTTAATACCACGGTATAGAATGAGATTTACCTGTTTTCTCTTGGTTATCTCTCGTCCTTGTTTAAATAAGCAATTATTTTAGCCCTTTCTCGGAGTCTTAATACACCAGTAGGGAGGTATAGCTTAAGAGGCCAAGGTGAAGGTGCGAGGTAAGGGACAGTTAATTTTACACTCTGCGTTATACAGTTTCAGGCCGTCAGATTTTCTTGGCGGTCCGAACCGGCCCTTGGCACTCGAGGGGACGCTCCTTCGGAATTACGGAGCAAAAACGGGCCTGGCCAAAACCTGGTACATACACCTACGATAAAAACATGGCTCGTGTGCAACGCCCCTTAGCTGTCCACATTATATATATCCCCAGGCAAGTCACTGGTGCTATGATCATACGATATGACAAAGCACCCAGTAGGTATGTGAGCAGAGTTGTTGTGACTACTATGTAAGTACTTACTCACCTACGTCAGCTATCTTACATAATATTCGCAAGTCCTATAGTACTGCGTAGGTACCGAGTACGTAACAGATTCCAAAGTTGCAGAGCCCCTCGTCTGACATCCTTGTGCTGGAATAAGATGCCGAGTTCCCCAGGGAAGCGATAGGGCTGCACAATCACTTCATTTTGCTAAACGAGCATGCCATGAATGATAGCGTCGGTCAGCGGTAAGCCCGGCTTATGTACTCTGTTAGGTGCGTACGTGTACTATGTATTATGTTGGCTTCTCGAAACGCGCGTGCTGATGCCAGCAGCACGCATACTGATTACCTATGCTGTACAGCTGTACTAATACCCGCGGATCTTAACGGGACCTGGCTGTTGGCTGTTGCCACCTGTAAACAGATTTGGGTTTCTAAATTCCTTCTAGAAAGACGCTTGAATCCACTCCCGAGATAACCAATTGCGTGGCATTCCGGTGCCGGCGCGGAGAATTTTAAAAACGCCCGCGGTCCTTACTCATCTATCTAACCGGTGGGTACATATTACTATAGTCCCTAGAAGGATACAAAGACTATAAGATTGTTTCCGGATCTCTTGCTTTGAATGAGCAACAAGCGATATTATAATCTAGATTACTCAACTTACCTAGGCGGAAGCGCTCTGTGCATTTTCCCCTACGGGTATTTTTCCTTTATTACTTTACACGTGCCTTGCCTTACGTGAGTTACACAATCGTAGTCAGATTACCTGTAAGCGAAATGGTGTTGTGCGATCTTCAGGAGGTACCTTGCAGGTGGCTTGGCGTGGCAAACCTTAAGTCGACACCCCTAAGCAGCCACATCGAATGAAGACGGCAGAGAATTTCGCTTCGCCACGTAAGTAAAAAGAGCCTGTCATTCGTCAGTTACCGTAGTCATCTTATTGATCTGCCGATTTGCTGCTGTAAACAAGGAGGTATGTAAGATCCTTTTAAGTATGTATGTACATAACGTAGGTCAGGTGTGCATGTAGATCCACCAACATAGTCGTCTTCCATAACATGGGTTAGGTAGAGGATTCGGCTATATAAGGTTTAAATTTAAGGTTTGAAATCCTGGGCAAATTTGGGCGCCTACCTATCATCCGATAGCAAAGCAAGCTGCCTGTCAAGCAATCCTATTGTCAAATACGGCGAACCCAACGGTTTTTAATTTTTAATTTTTAATTTTTTTTAAATTTTTTTGCCTAGATAACGCGACCAATTCAGTTTGCGATAGGTAGTAGAATGTATACGAAAAGTGCAGACGTTACATCGAAATTTTGAAGGATCTGAACAACTCGAGCAATGCTACCTTAACATGCAAAGTAGATCCTGGACCTATTAAAGCCGTATCTAAACGTGACTGGCTACTTGGCCAGCAAACCAACTCATTAGGTCTTACTAATTAAATTCGTTGCAAAGTCTAATATGTTTTGAAGCTTCTCGAAACACTTGACATGTTTGAGCCAATCAAATATGTGTCAACCTTTTAGATCTTTATTTAGTTTGGTCTTATCTGATCTTATTTAACTACGTACTAGGCTAGCTCTTCCCTCTTGACTCTCCTCGGCTCATGCTTATTAAGTTGTCGTGGCCACTCGACCAGGTATTAGCCGTTAAGGCCGACGGGAATGAAGATGATGATCTCTTACGTTAAAACGTTCCACCGAATACGAAGAAGCCGCAGTGCATATCGTACCGTAGGACTTTCCTGGTGAGATGCCTATCGACCAATGGCTCTTAACCGGTGTCGCCAAAAATAAGTTCAGCTATATCCTTTAAGGTTGACACGGACCTTCCGAATAGAAACAGACCCAGTATTTTTTTTCTCTCTATCTCTTAATTTTTTTTATTCCCCTTTCCTCGTCAGGCTATCGAGATACTGATCTCACTCTATCCTCATACTCGTTCGACTAGACTTAGTAATGGTAATAAGACCTCACCGACAAATGCATGAAACAGCGATTCTCGGCGCTGATCACGCCGCCATACGGGCTTCACGTAGCTTGCCTACCTCCCCTTTCCTTTTCCTTCTCCTGCCCCTTGCCTCTCGCTCTCCGATTTGGTATCCATTCACTGCTTTGTAGTATAGTTTATAATGAAAGACTTATTATATCGTGAGATTTTTCTTTAAAATAGGACCGGCCCACCAGACTTGACAATTCTTTTCCCCAGTCCGAGTTCCACAGTATTACACACCCTTCGTGCTCCCGTACTCCCGTGCTCCCGCAGGATCGTTTAGGTTTAAGGACCGCTTGTGAAAACAGCGCTTCGAAACTAGGATACTCAGACTAAGAAGCCAGTAACCTAAACGCCGAGTAGAGGCATGGCATCGTCGTCGTCATCGGACAGCTTCCTCAACCGTCTCTTCCCCGTCGTCAAGGGCGACCCAGGCCCGCCCCCGGATGGCGGCTCCAGGGCGTGGCTCCAGATCCTCGCGGGCCACCTGATCAACGCGCTGACCTGGGGCTACTCGGCCTCGTTCGGCGTCTACCAGCTACACTACACGACGACACTATCACTACCCCAATCCCAGGTCGCCTGGGTCGGCTCGGTGCAGATCTTCCTCACCTTCTTCGTCGGCACCTTCTCGGGGCGCGCCGCCGATGCCGGATACGCGCAGCAGACCGTCCTGCTCGGCTCCGTCTTCCTTGTCCTAGGAACCTTCCTGACTAGCTTGGCTACAGAATACTGGCAGATCTTCCTCGCGCAGGGCCTGTTGACGGGCCTCGGCATGGGCATCTTGTATATGCCGGCCGTGGCCACAATCGGCTCGTACTGGAAGAGGAACAAGTCAATGGCTCTGGGCATGGCAGCTGCTGGCAGCGGGACGGGCAGTATCATTTTCCCTCTGGTCGTCCAGCATCTCCAGCCAGTTGTTGGATTCGCCCGCGCCGTCCAAGCCCAGGGTTTTATCGCTCTGCTCTTCGCAATCATCATCAACCTCCTCCTGCGCCCGCGCCTTCCGCCGCGGCGATCAGGCGCCCTGGTCGATTTAGAGGCGTTCCGCGAGCCGGCGTACATCCTCTTCACGATCGGCGTGTTCCTCATATTCTGGGGCCTGTACTTCTGCTTCTTTTTCATAAACACCTACGCGACCTCCATAATCGGCCTGAATCCGGAGCAAGCCGTGAACCTCCTAGTAGTGATAAGCGCCGTCGGCATCCCGGTGCGGCCCCTGCTTGGTTTCGCGGCTGATAAGTACTTCGGGGCTTTGCCCACGCTGATTGTTTCGTCTTTGTGGCTTGGAATCATGCTTTATGCCTGGATTCCCGTCCGCAATGTCAGCGGCTTGTACGTGTGGTCCGTGTTCTACGGATTCGCGACAGGGGCCACTCAAGGGAGTGAGTAAATTTTCAGTTTTTTCTCTTCGTGCAATGGTCGACCAACTAACAGAAACGTAGTATTCGTGGGCGGACTCGCCTCATTGACAACAGACCCAAGCAAACTGGGTACAAGATTTGGCATGGTATGTTCCATACTGGCGTTTGCATCGCTGGCGGGTCCACCGACCGCGGGCGCCTTGATCCAAGCCGACGACGGGGGTTTCTTCAAGGCGCAGGTGTGGGCGGGGACTATAACCATCGCCGGGGGTCTCTTCATAGGTGCGGCGAAATGGAGCCAGGTGATGGCCGCTCGTCGCGTAGATGGTATTATCGACAGCAGTAGTAGTGGTATTAGGCCGTTTGAAGGAGAGGATTCGAACTCTTCCACGCCCGATGTCTCCCAGGACGAAGAGTATGGAAAGTGGAAAGCTTGATCTCATGATATCCTGAAAAGTATGATCATGTACCAGGCGTTCCTATCCGATACTGTTATCTAAGTAATTCGTTGGTTAAAGCATGGGAATTTTGGAAGTTCCTGGATTGGAGTTCATGGCAGAGAAAAAGTCGGTACTAGAATTTTCGGACTAGTAGACTTAGACATATAGAAAAAAGTAAAGAGAAATTTTCTTGCAACAAGCCTTGAAAGATCCCTGATATTTTGTACTGATGCAAAGTTCTAAGTGATAACGCCTGCTAGCCGCCAAAACCCGGTTCTCAGGTGAATCGTCTACCGTAGCCATAAAACTCCAAAGTGCCCCCAGCTCTATGTTGATTATACCTTCCATATATCCTTGGCTATTCAAACATCAGAAAAAACCGTATACTCCATCTATTCATACGCCAGCCTCATGGATTTCCCCTTGAAAGCAAGCCCATATGGTCCAAAACACTGAATCCAACTCCATGCCGATTCCATACTTATTCCAATAATCCCACCATGACCCCAATTCCAGACTCCAGGCCATGAACCACGAAGGAGGGGACGGAAAAACAAAAAAGGGGGGGGGAAATGAAAAGGAAAAGATAAGGAAACCATCTCCAAAAAAGCCAAACCCCAATCATTCGTCTCCAACTCCAACTCGAACGCCTTAGCGATGCCGAACATAACTAAAAGTAGGCGCAGGATGATAAACAGCCAAATTATAAAAACTCCCACCACCAGCAGTTCTACTTGCACTTCTCGAACTATCGCGATACCCGACATCGAAGCTCGATCTATCCTCGTCGTTGTAAAAAGCTCTCACGGGGCCGGGTCTGTGGATATCGCTCCGATATCCACTTCCTCCCCCGCTTCCTCTACTTGATGAAGAAGAGAAAGAAGATGAGGGTGATGAAGAGGGAGACGAGCTGGACGAATAATAAGTGTTGGGAACGAGTGGAAATTCCCGATAGGGCGGCTGAGCCCTCAGACGCAATGGAGAAGGCCTGTCGTTGGTGTAGATGCGCGGATACGCGCCTTCTGTGTAGTCGCCCGAGGGAGCCTCCCGCACTTGTCGCCGGACGTCCCCGGCGTCGAAGTAGCGGTAGTTTGGGTCCCTGGCTCTTGTCTCGTACTATTATTTTAGAGTTGTTAGCTTCGAAACATGCTTCTTATGTTTAATATTTTTCTTCTTCTTTCTAACATCCGCTTCTTTTCTTTTTTCTCTCGAGCATGAGATTAGAAGTGTTTTCTACTTATGCATCCCCCCACCCCCTATTTTCATGTGCGCAATACTTACATAGGCACTTGTCCTTGTGAAGAGCGGGATGTCATCGTCGTCTTCCGGGTTACTGGCATATCTCTGATAGGGCCTGTCTACGTCGACAGTTCGGATCCTGGAACCCCTATCCGACGACGACGATGTCGATGAGTAGCCCTTCTGGCTACGACGGGATCGAGAGTGTGATGGCATGGCAGATATGGAAAAGATACCGAAGGCACGGGGTTTGATCGAGATGGTAGATGTTTAGGCTTCTATAACGGTGGTTGAGTTTGGTTGTATTATGGTAAGGGTAAATATAATCCTCTACGTATATGTAATGCGAGTATTATTGGGTGTTGAGTGCGGTTGAGTGAATTCTACACGAATAAGTAATAATCGATGAGCAGCAATGGTCAAGATGACTTTATATCTAAACAACTTCCATCATACATTGATGATAGCACCCTCCAGTCACTTCTTTTGCTGCCTGAGATGATATGAAACTGTCACATATAATTTCCCTTCATATTGGCTCATACCTACTCCCTCTCTCACGAAATGGTTTAGTAATCTCGTCATAATACATTTACCGAAGCCTGAATGGTCTGGTACGCTTATGAGATATTACACAAAAGCAGGCCGTTGAGTCGGACGGCCATGATACCCAAGGCATATTATCTTGAAAAGAGAAAAACCCGTGACACGGCCGTGGTCGCCAGTAGGTATCAAAGCGTTTTGAGGAGGCAGCCCGTATGTGGCATTTGTATGATTTTGTCTCAAAGAATACCGATTCGGGGAGCTTCCGTAGCCATTGTAACCTTGTGGCCGACTATGGAATAAAATACAAGTGTAATTAATCATTAGGCATGTATGTGTGTATGTCCGAAAGTCCGGGTTATTCGGCGAAGCTTTGGTCGCGACCTCAGCAGCAAAGCAAGCAAGCAAAGCAGCAAGGCTCAAGCTGACAGCTTTTGCAGGTTTGCTCTTTTCTGTAACAAAGTTGAGACTTAGTTGAACCAAACAGCTGGGACAGAAAGAAGAGTTTAATTGGTCTTGTCGCGATGACTTTGGGGGCTTAGCACACTACTTATCCTTAATTGCATACTTGTCATATTCCGGTTTTGCTAGCGAGACCAGGTAGGACTTCTACCTGAGGTTTAGGTAGGGAGAGTCTTGTAACTCTTGTTAGATCACGAGCTCAACCTACATAGCTGGGCGGCCGTGTTAGAAAGTGGAAATACACCCCATAACCCCATCCCTACCTGCCGGTCTACCTTGCCTCGAGAGTTGCCTTGGCGGCCAGTCGGGCCAGCGCGAAAGGTGCCAAGCCCGGTCCTGTTGGTTTCATAGTTCAGCGCAACGCCGCCACGGGGGCCATCCCGTCGGTCCCCCGGCCTGGTGTTCGGCCTGCACTGTACTGCCTCAAAATGACCAGATGAAAGATGTCAGTGTCATATACCTCCTACCCAACTTCAACCTTGGCAATTGATCAGCTAAACCTTTCAGTCACAAGACATCGGCTCTACCTTCCTTTTCTCTTGTCTATCGGCAGATTATCTGACTAATCGGCAACGGCACAGAACTACCTTATTAGTATGTAACTCTCAGGCATTGTACAGCATACGACGCAGTGCTTATTAGCGCCCTGGGGAGCTGGGAAACGCTTAATGAGGAAGGTGGAGCTCAGCTTTACGATCTTCAATTGGCAGACTCGTTCACGCAGCGCAGTCTAGTCAGTTGAAGCCATCCCTAGAGATGAACAACTCTGGTGCAAAATCGAGTAATAAATAATCTATAGGAAAGATATCCGATGCATGACGTTGAATAAATATACCCATAACAAATGAAAGAAATAGTTAACCAAGGAGTTGTGTAGGCTAATACATAGCAGTTCTAATCACGAGAAACTTTACAGTGCCGCCCTGTCGACTGACTCTAAGGTGCATCCCTCGCTCATTAGCAACCGATAGTCGTATTCATCCGCACCCATCATACTGATCAAGCTTGACCACGCCTAAACCATCTGCGCGCCGCGGCTCCAGTAGCCGTAGGCACGTCAGCAGAGCTCAGAAACTCTCTCGTGACACCAGTCCCAGTCCCATGAGGTTTCCGTGGTCTTCCCGCGCCTGTGCCTGAGCCATGAAGAGTATTCGGGTAGGGCGGCTGTACCGTCTTGGTTTCCGTATGCGTTGTCTCCGCAATAGTCATAGTGACCGTCGCATAGACTGTCGAAGTCGTAGGTTCGCAGAAACACACCTCGGGCTTATCCTGCTCACCCTGTGGCGGCGGTTGTGGTGTCTTGGACGCTGTATGGTAAACCGTTTCGACAGAAGTGATAGATGACGTGATGGTTGTGGTCCGATCGGTCTGCTGCTGATCGCCCGTTTCTCCTCCTTTCGTCACTGTGATCGTCGTTTTTGCGCCGCTACCCCAGGGGAGAGATTAGAAGACGAAAGGTGATGATATCCTCTCCAAAATTGCTTCAGCGAGCAGTATCGGGAACAAAATCGTCAATACGAGAGGAAGGAAAGACTCTGGTACTAACCTGGAAGACGTGGATGTGCTCATCGCTGCCGTGCTAGTGGGTACCGCATAGCTCATTGTGTAGCTCGGCACGTCTGCCTCCGACGACGTCAACGTCGCCGTCGCCGTCGCCGTCAGCGTGTAGTAGCTCGTTGCGACCGAGCCACCAGGGGCCACAGACACGGACGATGGCCCTTCGAGCGTGATCGACGCGTAGGTGATCACGGTTGTAAAGTAGCTACCGAGCGTCACCGTCGTGCACGGCCTGGAGATGTTCTGGTAGTTCCCGCTCGTGAACTGCACGGCCCCCGTCTCAGCAGCGTTGGATGTCGACAGCGCTTCCGTCGGGTGGTCTGGAGACTCGGTGTCGACGAATGTGATGACGGACGTGATCACGATAACAGAGTCACTGAATGTGTTGCTGAGCGTCACTGTTGCGGTAGTAGCTGAGTCGCTAGCGACGACCGGGGGCACGGACGTGATTCCCGTGGCCGTGGGTATGCCCTTATCTGAAACTGGGCAAACAGTCGTCGATATTGCGATAACTTCGGTAGTCACGGCACCTAGCTTTGTGGGGCAGTTCGTCACGTCTGGAGCGCAAGATGTGACAGTGTAGATGTTCGTGGAATAGACAGTTGAGGTCGTGTACAAAGGCACTTCTGACGAAGAACTTGTCGCAACCGGAGATTCTGAGAATGGCACACCCTTTGCTATTGTTGAGGACATCTCTGACAAAACTGATGAAACCGATGTAACTATGGTTTTCGTTGAAGTCTTAGGGGTAGCCTGAGTCGCCTGTTCAATGGGATATATGGTGGTATAGAGCGCAACCACTTCCGTAGTGACCGACCCGATTTTGGACGAGCAGTCTGCAGCCCCTTCCTCACAAGTACTAACAGTATACACGCTACTAGTGTAGACGGTGGATGTTGTGAGCGCTGGCGGAGAAGATGCCGAGCTTGTTGTCGGCATATCAGAAGTACTAGTGCTCACTGCCAGGACCGAAGACTGGGTAGAGCCAGTTTCTAATTGCGTGACAGGACAAATCGTGGTGTAAAGCGATACAAGCTCTGTAGTCACTTGACCCAACTTAGCAGGACAGTTCGTGACGCTTGGGGCGCAAGATGTAATGGTGTAGACATTGGTTGAATACACTGTAGAAGTAGTCAACTCGACGGGGGTGGTGGACTGCTGAACTGGGGTATCAGATGTCGATTGGGTCGACGGCAGAACGGACAACGATGTACTCGCTGGAGGCACCTCGCTCGCAGGAGAGGCTGATGTCCCCACTGATCCAGTAGATACAGATGCTGCAGTAGTGCCAACTTGGCTGACTTTCCCAGTATAGGTTGTCCCGTCTAGGACAGTGTTTGTCACTGGGCAGACAGTGGTGTATAGTGAGACAACTTCAGTCGTTACTTTACCAACTGGACAGTTTGTAACAGTCGGGGCACATGATGTAATGGTGACAATGTTCGTCGAGTAGACTGTTGACATTATTGACGTCGTAATCTCCGAGCTGATTAAATACGTTGTTGGCATCGTCTCAGGCGATGTTGCGGATGATATAGACGACGGGCTCGAGCTGAGAGACGATGTCAGACTACTCAGCAATGAGCTTCCAGACTCCACCAAAGTAGAGGCGACCATGGTCCCAGATAAAGTACCAGGCGTTGCAGTAGAGGCAGCCGCAGAGCTTGTATCAGTGGACGGGGGCTTACTGGGCTCAGTCGATGCAGAGGGTGTCATGGACGATGCGGTAGCAGCTACGCTCGAGGACACTGGGTATCCCGAGCCATGGTTTGTCCCAGGAATAAGAGAAGAACTGGAGCCGGAACTTGTTGGCAGAACGCTAGAACTTAGGGCAACGCTTGACCCGGAACCGGTACCACTATCGACCGCAACTGAACTAATACTAGCTGTTGATGAGGTACCTGGGGGAACTGCGGAAGTAGTTTAGGTCGAATCAGGTTTAGAAGTCGACGAAGTGGTAGGAGGGGACACGCTTTCCGAGGTACTCCCAAGAATCAAGGAGCTCAGAGTACTAAGGATACCACCAGTACTAGACAGCGGAGTGACATGGTAGCCGCCGTTCCCAGTTGGCAGACTTGCTGATGGGGAACTTTTAGCTGTGGACGGCTGAGACGTACTGGGGGATGAAGGCCCCGCGGATGATGAGGGCTCAAACGTAACTGAAAAAGAGCCATTATCGTTGGGGATCGAACTTGGCGAGGAGCTCGACGAACCCGCGTCACTCTCACTGGTGGAATACGGTACTGGTACCCCAGGATTCAAAAGCATTGTGCTTTTTATAGGCGCAGTTGGAACATCCGGTTTGTCTATGCCCTTAGTCTTCGACGCAGTGCAACTGTCTTGAATTTTGTTAATGCCACTAATCAATCCAGTCTATACCTCATTAGTTTATGCATTTAGACGATAATTAGTACTGAGATCACTTACTTTATCTTTATATTTATACTCGCAAGCTGGATACTTGTTCGTGATGTTGACGCTTTTCACATACATGGTGTAAGGAATACCCTTCAAATCGATCTCGCCACCTGCCCATTGGATTGTCCAGTAGTTATTCGAAGGGTCGCCTCCTCCCCAGACACCCAGTTGTAGCTTCATAGGCGACTGTGGAAAGGTAAATCCCGACGGGGTACTCGCCGCTTTGAGACTTCGTACCACTTTGTTGTCAACATACCAGTCCATATGGTTCTCATCCCAATCCACCGAATACGTGTGAAACTGTGTGGTTGGCTTCAATGCGTCTTTCTGATAGGTGGCTGCTCCCTCCCACATCTTCCCTTGCGCGAAGACATTAGTCTCGACCGTCCACATTCCGTCAGGAGGCGGGAAGGGTTGTTCGCCATGCTGGTTTCCTGAAAACTCCCAGTCTATCTCGTCCTGTATGTCGGACCAGAGCACCGCACTACTGATAATTCCCTGTCCTGACGCTATCTGCATCTCGACATCGTATCGACCACCGAGAATATAGAAGTCGGTCCACATGTTCGGGGCGTCTCCTTTCTTTCCATATATAAACTCGGCTCCTTTCGGAGTGAAGTTGATGACTTCATCATTAGCAACAATCCAGTCTTTAGGCGGCCCCTTCTCTTTCGTAAAGTCTATGTAGTAGTTCTCGCTTGACAAGGCCTTCTTCGCGGGGCAATCTGCTTCAAGAGGATTGCAGTCGGGCTCTAGTTGACCGCACACGAGCTGAGCTGCAAGTCCCAGCGCGATAAATAAGCAGGTAAATTCTCTCTTTGGCATAGTATTATTAGCGACCTAGTAAGGGTCTGTAACGATTCCAATTAGAGGTGTTTCGGAAGAATAAAACTCTCGAGAGTTAGCGGTATTTTGCTTGCACATATCAGTCTAGCCCGTCATAAAGAGTCATTGTACGAAGACGCCCTCAAGGTCCTAGTAACAATATCAAAGCAACTATGAAAGGGCGATGGGCCTAGATCCCGATCCGGTCAGTGAGAACGAGGGTCCTTGTATTGCCGTACTCTCACAGCCCCTACTGAACAAGGCTATTCGCACTTACTTCCGCGAACTGGACAACCCAATCTTTGTTTCTTCATAATACCATTTGCTCCCGATCCCTACACCAAATATTGGGAAAGGAACCACAAAAGGGGCTAATATATGCCTTTGTCACGATGAATGAAGTTCCCTAGTGGGCAATTTCCACCATGCGTGGTCTCAGGCTGCGGCTCGTGTATGGGAACAAAGAAACCTGCCGTGACATGGGTCTCATGCACGAAATCCAGTAGAGTCTTCCTGATAAAGTCGGTGGTATGACAGTCGGGAGAATATAGACATGATTTCTAGGTATAACATCACATGATGTACTATAATAGCCCATAGAAAACGGACCCTGCAGTGGATATATCTTAACTTCGTTTCGTCTAAGGACCTCACAGTAGAGAAAAAAGCCTGTAAAACAGCTTGAGTAACTAGTTAGGTTAGATGTTTGCGTTGCAGTTTGTTTCAGTTTATCAGAGTTGCCATGCAGGTTCACTCAACTATCTAACCCTGAGAGGCAGAGGAATATCAAACAAGCTAAAAAGCTCAACTATATAAGTTCTTTGCCAATCATGAAGTGAAGACGAACTATAATATACAAGAATGAATCGCTTCTGCAAATAGTTCATACCTATTCTCAGCTTAGCAGATAGAGCTACCTTAAGAGGAAGTAGGCTGGCGCTTCAGAGTATACGGTACGTATCTACATCTGCACTTGGATAGCAGATGCAGCCCTGCTGCTCACCAAGAACCGACTCGACGTCACAACTGAAACCCACAAGCATATATAATTATGTATGCACTGTACTGTATGCTGTCCCTGACTACCTGATCAGCTGTTGCTATTCCATAAAGGGAAGGTGGGGGTTCATAGAGAGCTGAACCCTTGGGACGTTGAGTCAAGCCTCACGTTAAAAGGCAAATGACTTCTCGGGACCAGGATTTTTAGTGGGTTGTAAAGGAACCAAGGCTCTCTACCTAAGCCATAAGTACCTGCACAGGGCTCTGACATACAGTTAACTTCCCTGAGATATAGGCAGGTACATGGACTTAGAAGCAGGTACCTCGTTCTTGTTCCGAAGAGTCCTATGGAATGCTCTTGAGCATCACTTTCATTTTCGGGCATTACGATTGCCTGCCTACTTATCATTTATTGCATTTTCATTATTGGTCGCCTGATTTTCTCCGGATTTATCGTGCCTGCTTTCTCAGCCCCTCTCCTTAACCACCTTCTCTTCTTATTCACACATTACAAAGATACATCCATATAGACATACGCGCAGCGCACGACAACGCTCTTTTTGACAACCCGACTCTGCACAGCCACGTTGATTCGATCGCACATTCCAAGAAGCGATACCCTTTTTTCCCTTTCCATTAGTCTGTAATGATATAGATCTTGCCCGAGACCAGCTTTTATGTCTATTATATATACGAGTCACACCAGCAATTGTCAACCCTCGCGCCGATAACCCGCAATACCGGCAATCATGGGACTCTTCGGGCAGAAGTCGAAGCCGAAGGCGGCACTGCCCGTCATGCGAGTAGAGAAAGTAGTCGTTCCCAGCAAACCGCAACCGAGCCTCAAACCGCCGTCGAACGGTTCACGCGCATCCTCACGCAACCTCTCCCCCGCGACCAAGTTATCCCCTCGCCCGCCCACGTCGCGACCCAAGAGCGCGTCTCCATACCCCTCCTCATCCGACGAGCGGCGGTCCGGTCGAAAGCGCAAGGCCACCATGAGTACCCCTTGCGACTCGCCTGCTTTTGGAAACGATAGCGATTCCGAAGAGGAGGATGGGGATCCATTTCGAAAGCGCATACGCCAGAATTACGGCAGGCCGATCGACCTACACCGAAGAGTGCGCCATAAGTTGGCATTTACCGACGACGTTAGAAGACCCGCTGTCATCCACGCGGCTGACATCGCCTCGAGAGCAACAAAGTGTCCTCCGATACCTGGCGCAAAAGACAAAGAGGTGGCAATAGAGGTACAATATCCATCACGTTGTGCGCGGGAAAGGTAATTAATCCTAGCTTTGGTAGTTGATTCTGATGCAAGTGCTAACCTTAAAACCTTAAATTCAAGATACGAGCTTGTTTGGCAAAAGGACAAGATCGATGCTGTTAAGGATATCCTTGCAATTATTGAAAGCGTTGCTGAGACGTACCTCAGTGATGCCGATTCTAAAGCATTCATTGACCACAACATGAGTTATAGAAGACAGATGGAGCGGGCTGTCAGCGAAAAGTACAGAGATGTATCGGCCTTTCGAGCAGCCCTCGACAACTACAACACAAGACTTTTAGAGTTGGTAGAAAACGGGACTGTCGCTAAGAACCTGGACCGGATCCATCACCTCCCGTCCAGTTTAGTGTCTCTAATCCTCACCCAGGTCTATGATCGAACAGTGGCCCCGAAAGTCGAGTTGCTCACCAAATACGATGCTGGGAGCGATAACGTCTATGGAGAGCTGCTGCATCCATTTGTCACCAAGATGCTAGTAGAACAAACCAAGATGACTTCAGACCAAGTCTTTATCGACCTTGGGTCTGGAGTCGGCAATGTGGTCCTCCAAGCCGCCCTCGAGATTGGTTGCCGCAGTTATGGGTGCGAGACGATGGAAAACGCCTGCAACCTCGCCGAAGCCCAGGAAAAGGAATTCAGGGCCCGGTGTTTACTCTGGGGCATCGCACCAGGGAGGGTTCATCTCGAGCGAGGTGATTTCCGCACTAACGCAAAGATCCTTGAGAAACTGAAGGAAGCCGACGTCATCCTGGTGAACAACAAAGCCTTCACCTCGACCCTAAACGACGCTCTCATCAACATGTTCCTGGATCTCAAGAAGGGCTGCAAGATCATCTCGCTGAAGTCCTTTGTACATGAAAACAAGACGGCAATCAATGACGTTGCCACAAGTATACTTGACGTCGAATATTTCCGGTACCACGAGAACTGGGTTAGTTGGACTGGGTCCGACGGCGAATACTATATCTCGACCAGAAAGTAATGTTGGGCGCTGGGACTGAGGTATGGAAGAAGAGTCCTCTGCATGAAGCAAATGTCAGAGTTGTAACTTTTACGGTAGACACCCCCGAGTGGCAGGACAACGGGCAGTTCTTTGCGGGATATTGACTTCGCATAGCCTGCGAGAAAGCGAGCACTTGCCGAATTTTGAGCGAGACAGCCTGTTTAAATACTTACTGTATAGATGATGATGAGTAGTCTAGATGATACCAAGCATAGCAAACAACGACGTATGTTTCCTTTTGTTTACGTCGCCGTCACCTACTGGTTCTGCTCGGCGCCTCGTTCTGAAGGTTCATAGCGTCGGCTTCCAGACGCATTCTCTTCATCCAACGGTCGACAAGCTCGTTGTTCTCGGCTTGCACCTTAGCCAACTTCTGTGTCGTGACGTTAAGTTCCATGTTTAAGGTGAGGTTGTCATCTTGGACGTCCTAGAGAGAAAAAGAAGGGTCAGGATAACACGACAGCATCACCGTTGACAACGCTTCGCAACTCGCGGCTCCAAGGAGTAGGCGCAGCAACCGCAACCAATACGAGACCAGAGCAGGGGAGACGAGACGACGCCCCAGTCTCCTCAGCAATGTAAAGTAATTCAAACGTCCATGTCACGTAACATACCTTGAGGAACTTCTTCTTCTTCTCCAACTCCTCATTCAGATCGCGCACCCGCGCCACCAAGGCGGCGCGCTCGGCCGTCAAGCTGCTGACGCGCTTCCCGTCTGCTTTGGCCTTGGACCTCAGCGTCGCGAGTTCCGTCTCCGCGGCCTTGAGACGCGCCTGCGCTTGCCCTCTTCCGCGCAGCGCTTCGGCAAGATCGAGACGCAGTTGCGTCGTTGTTGTTGCATTATTCGTATTACTGTCATCTGATGATTGTGGGATGGTGGTGGTGGCGACTTTGGGATTGGGATCGGGGCGCAGTGTCTTGTTACGGGTTTGGGTTTGGGTTTGGGTCTGGGATTGCGCGAGGATCAAGGCCGCTTTTTCGGCCTCGAGGGCTGCAACGCGGTCGGCGAGTTGGGAACCTATACGTATCCGGGGGCCAAACGGGGCCGGAGTTGTTAGCTTTGCTTTGGCTTTGGCTTTAGTTTTGGCTTTGGCTTTCTCGTATAGAAGCGGAAATGTCCTTGGGTATGTATGTGTTGCAAGTGCACCTTGTAAGGCATTGTCGGTTTCGGCGGTGAGTACCCATGATTTATTTGATTGCAACGATGTCGAAATCTACATAGTATATAGGTAGTGGGAATGGGAGGGAGAGGTTGCAAGCTTACAAGCTTCGACAAGGTCCTTGTTTACGGGGTTGTTGCGCTCCGCCTCTTGCAACGAGGCGAGATAACCCTCCCGCCAATCTGGCATCGTGGGTATTTACTTTTTTCTGGAAATGGGAGGTTGTTCTCGTGTTTAACAGATTGGCGTCTACATAACACTGTAACCTAATGAAGGGAGGCAGCAGTGAGATAAGTACCGCTTCCAAAGGTAAGGTCGGGTTGGGGGTGGGGTGAATTGAACGAATGGGATGGAATGGAGGGGCAGGCGGGCGAGCTGCGCTGAGACGGACGGGGATGATGTCGTTGCACAATCAATAATAAGTGGCGCAGCGGAACAGTATCCCATTCCATCCCGCTATTCATCAATAATATCCTTCAGAATTCCTGAACAATGTTCTTAAATTATAAGGTCTAATAACAATTCAAAGCAGGCCGCTACTATCTTGCATGAACCCCGCATTACCTTACCCAAGTATATCACAGCGAAAGTTCCAAGACAAGAAAATAAAAATTACAAAAAATTAAAGAATACACCGTCATCTTATGATGACAAGTTGAAATGTGATCTCGCTGGGGGTCGAACCCAGAATCTCCTGATTACAGTGAATGATCGATTCCCGAATTAAACCTTCTCGAATCGCTCTTCGTAGTCAGACGCCTTGCCATTGGGCCACGAAACCCGTTTGCTCTTACTTGTTGAAGAAAACTTGCATCCGTGTCGCATTAAATTCCCGGTCCAAGCAAGCAGGGAACGCTTTTCTTTGTGAGCGGGGCTCACGCTAATATAATCCCTGACTCGCGTAGAAATGGAAAACCTAACGGTCGAGATAGAGATGAGGTTGTGGCCTATGGTAAACGAATGAGACACATGAATAATTCATCTACAACCCTAATAATAAGCTTAATTCTCTTCCGATGTCCAAAGTTGAGCCGCTTAAGATTGGTACTCTAGTATGTAATATTGTATATAGTAATTCTGACTTGACTAATGTAAGATAATACGTTCTGTTGATTTACTTTTACAGTCAACCAGGACTAAGTCTTGTCTAATAACACGGACATACATTTCATTGATATTGAGTGCGTACATATATATGTTCGTAGCAACAGATCAAACTATGCACTTCATATAACTTGCTATAAACTGTAGTCTTTGCATGCACATGCTTCTCTTGTGGCCTAAGACTAACTCAGGTTTGCAAGTAGTAGATCGTAGATCGTAGATCTAATGAAGTAGATTTTGCCAAGATCTCATCTTAGTGCCTATAATATATGCATACGGTGACTTCTAGGTAAATAGCAAAGCTCAAGGCAAAGAGCTCCCTAGCCACAAGTAATCGTCGAACTGCAGTCTCTGCAGTGTAAGTTACTTGGTGAATATATTATGTGTGAGACAACTACAAAAATCAATGATCAGTCTCAGCCAGCAACAAGGTCAGTTACCATAACTAGGCTACATAGGAGGCCCAAACGCGACTTGAACGTGTGATCTCGAGGTCCTCGATCCCATACTCTACAGCTGAGCTACTAGACCAAAGCCAATCGAATCGATGAAAAGAATTATTGCAAATTCTGTGTTAAGTCTGTGAGGCTACGATACGATATGATAGGATAGGGTGAGGTGTCACATAGAATATATATCGTTAATTCCTACGCGGGATTAGCGACGTCGTTTTTTCCGTGAGATGAGGTTCCACCGGTATAGTACCGTTAAACTTGAACTTATAAACCGTGAGCCGTAGGTCAGAGGCTAGAGTCGCGGTAGTGGGCTCTGGAACATGGCATGTAAGATGGGTACCAGACCGATTAGTGAGTGAATGAGGAAGGGAAGGAGTGAGAATCTGTGTTTTGCCGGAGGGGAAGGGGGGGGGGGGGGGGGGGGGGGGGATGTGGAGGTGCAAGCATATCAGAGATAGGATACATAAGTGGCATCAACTCGTGTGTGTGCTTGGGTAACTAGGTAGTTATTCAGGGATTTTCTAGGACGGCTTCGGCTCTTATGTTGTATATGACTCGGCTCCTGTTTCAAAATATGCGGCATTTGGGGGCGACTGGAGCGGGAAGATATTATGAAACTCTGCTACGAAGCGGTCATAAGAGAGCGTAAATACGGACTTTTAGAATAACAGCTAGTTTGTCTTTCCTGGAGAAATAAATGGTACAGCACATGTAATAGCAACCAACTGGCGCAATATAATTTTGTCTTCCAGCGTGGGAGTATAATGATGATTTGCCTTGCTCTATCGCACTCATGTTTCTTCCGCGTAGTCAACAACTACCAGGCAGGCAATTAGAAGGCAAAGCATAGCAGTAAAGGAAGTATAACGTGAAATATAAAAGTTGAATAATAGCAATACAGACTATATACTTAGTAGTGAGCCTGCATATTTACAAATAAAAGTGGTTGTGTGTCCCGCATAGGCACCTTCCACAACACAACACGGACTAATTACCACAGACGCTTGTGGGGGAACCCAATTTTAGGGGCCGTTACAATTGTATCCCAGGGTCAGAACCTTTGTAACGTGAGAAAGTAGATGAAAAAAGTGAAAATAGGAAATCCCGAAAAGCCTTAGCTGAAGGAAATGAATAGGATTTGGACTTGTCTTATATACTCATAGGAGACTTCGGCACGAAGCGCATGTGCCGGAGAACCGGTTCTGTAGTAGGCAGGCCGCCTGTCCTCGAACCGTGTATCGAGGGATGGTGTCAGTGCCATTTTGTCAACAAATAAATACCTAAACGCTACTGATATGCTGAGTAGTGTTTAGATCGAACCACAACTTTGGGCACACCACCCGGATCCTGGGGTTTGTGAACCTCAATCGTATCGGCGTTTCTCCGCTCAAAGCTGACAGAGGCCGGGCGCCACTGCGGGTACCTTCGAAGCGGTTCGCCGGTCTTGAGAATGAGCATGCTCAGATTCGATGATCCCCGCCATTGGAAAAACCGCTGTCCCACCTCTCTGGCAGAGTCGCCAGTCAAGATGGGCTCTATGCGTGAGTACTCCGGGTCCCCTAATGGTCCCCTCTGATACTGACTATCACTGAGGGCTAGCTCGAGATGGAAAGTCAATCTTCGAAGGCTTTTAAACCCCGTCGCAACTGTTTTGAGAAATTCCTCTGGCTATTATGGCATCTTTGTCAGCCTTGCTTTTCCACCAGTGAAAATTCGCGATCATGCTTACCCATTCGCCATCCCGGTTCAGATCAAGCTCCAGTGTCTCAAGAAGAGGGCAGATATTGTCAAGTTTTTGCAGCTTCTTGACACTGTACGCGTGCCTCGGCTTTTCGGAACTCCCTCGTGTGAATGAGTGCAAGCACAAGTGCTTCAATCCTGGGTGGTAGCTGACTGGTGTCAGTGGAACAACATATCCTTTAACCGTCAGGCTTTCCAGGGAGCTAAAAGACTCGAGAAATTCCTCCAACTGTGGGCATACAGCCCTCTCGTCAGCATCGGTGTAGACTTCGACAGTAAGGTTCTGCAGAGATGTGGCGTAGCCTTCAGCCAGCTCCAAGAAATCCGCCTGCCAGCGAGGTCCAAGGGTAAGTGATCTCAGCTTTGACCACTGAAGCAGTTCCTGCCAATGCTCCCACTCATCTTCTCTGAGCCGGTAGCCGCTAAGTGACAGTTCCTCTAGTGGCGGAAAAGTCTCGTCGCCAGAGAACTGGAAAGCGTCTACCCTGTCATAGATGTGTCTATAGACCACGCATCCGCCATAACCACCAGTAATCCCGAGAGAAAATGACTTCAAGTTTGGGCAGCCAAAGAGGAGCTTCTGGAGGCCGAGGATATCCCGATTCGGGCCATTCCTCTCGTCCGAGGGGCAAACTTCGGCCGCCAGAGCCACGACATTTTCCATGTCTCCTTCGAAGGATCGCTTACCATCTTCGGCAAGTAAGTGTAGTGATAAGTTTTTACGTCTGACAAGCCGTCGCAATACCTTCTGCGATATCCGATTCCTGATCCTGTGACGGGATAGTATGCCAGTTAGCGATATGCAATGTATACGTAATAGAAGCTCGTCACGCAATCTTACTTGATCCGCTGAAGATTCGGAAGCCCACTGACTATCCTCAATAGTAGGTTCTCCTTTGCCTTTACTTTAGAGTCTTGGAATCCTCCGAACTCCAGTTCGCGCACAGCGTTCCTCAGCCGTTCATTCTTGCGTTTCAGCAACATAGAGGATAATGAACGATAGTGTCGCATCTCAATCCCAGGGGTTTCAATAATGTCAAATACACTCATGTCCTGCGGCATCAGGGAAATAGTTCTGTATAGATAAGGCATACCCAGCATGTACCAGGTACGTGACGTCAGGCAAACATTGCGAAGATCTTTGTGATTGTCTATCTGCAGCCTATTCGTCAGACATAGCAAATACAGATGGGGGCGACACGGCATACCTGGGCAAAAATAAGGTGCCATACGTCAAGGCCCAGGGTGACCTGGGACTCCTTGCCAGTGGCGCCATGTTCGAGGCTGTCCGTGTTATTCGAAGCCATAGTTGTAGCGATGTTGCTTGAGCCAGTCATCAGCGCACCTTGAGGACTAGTGGGTGAATACCTGGGTGGGGGTGTGGGAGTCTCGCGGCTTTTTATATATTCAAGGTCCGCGGACGGAATACGCCGTATCCTCCCCCCATATTAATATCCCCAGGCAGAACAGCAGGGTGGAGGTGGGACGGAAAATACCCCTGAAGGATCACGGTAACTGTAAAAGTAAGGTGAAACTGGACCAATAGGATAGTAAGCCGATGGCCGATGACTAAGAGAAGTAACGTGCAGTCTTTGTTGTAGGAATATTTACTTCAAACTTCCGTTGACCTTGGGCCGTTTTGTATTACAATAAGGTTCACGGGGCATAAAAGTTAGGTATGGTCTATCATGACTTAAAGTGAATACATCATAATATAGCTGAAGCTACCTCGAAGTCGAAATATCATAGTGTCTTAGCATGAACTAAGTTTGATTCCTGATAGGCCATTGACTTTCCTAGACAGGTCCAAGAACCAACAGAGAATGATGCGAACGCCTCACAAGCCATCTTTGTCTGCTAACAATTTTCCCAGTCAAACCAGCAGTCTGGGTTATAGGTGAAATAATCCGGAAAGTAATACTCGCCGTGGTGAAGGCAATACATGCTTACACCAAACACTACTCCTGGCGGGATCATGTGACCATCAATTACTAGAAGGCGCGTGATCATTGTTACTGGGAGCTTTTTCCCTCCATAGGATGCCAGGTCCTGGTGGAGAAATACGCAATGCTTACGGAAGCGACGGCATATGTTTCATGGCTCAACAAACACAAAACTAATATGCCAAAATAATATAATGTGACTATACGCTATACCTAGTTCTCACCGGACTTCAAAGTTACACTGGCCTAATAGCTGGTATGTGCAGATTCAGTACGTAATTTATGTGGTGATACTGTTGCGATGACACCTTTAACCCCTGTAACACATCTTCCACCAAAGAAATGGTAGCTCATTCATCATCTTGCCCCATAAATTTTTGGCAACACACTTGCCCTCGGACTGGTAAGCAAATGATGCTAGACTGAAAAGGGGGAGTTAGCTTATATAATGGGTTCAGGGGGATGACTGGAATGTCTTACGGTTGCAACTTTCCGCCTTCAGTGTCTTGTCCGTGAGCCTCAGCTCCGAATTTTACAGCCCCGGCAGTGACTGTTCGTGTCCCAAATCATCCAGCGTTACAGGGTATAGGTGCAAAAGCCGGTAAGCAACGTTACGTTACGGGCCGTTATTAGTATAGCGGCCTACAAATCCACCTGTCGCTAATTCATAACCTAGGGTTCAGGTTCATAGGTCTTCAATATATAAACTTAATATATTATATCTTCACTCTCCGTGTTTGTTCGAGTAATATATCTGCGGTGGCCCGCCTACAACCCAGATTTACAATGCTGATCAAGCGCTACTTCAGTCTCTTCGCAGCTCTAGCAAGTCTACCCTCGGAAGCAGTAGCTCTGCCTTCCGACCTCGGTTACTGGAACTTCAACATAACAAGCAGCTCCTCAGCCTCCGGGGCCCAGTGGGGAACCGTCTCCGCCAAGTATTCGGGCGCCCCCGGCAACATCAGCTCCGCATCCTGGGTGTTTTCTTGGAATGAGTTTCCCAACAGGTCCTTTACTTATGTCCCGACCACATTTAAGGCTTCGCGCGTTTACCCCTATTACGGGAATACAAGTAAGTTACGGAAAGCAACATGAGCGCACAGGGGCTAACCTAGCCGGGCACAGCTGTCACGCTATGGCAGAATCTCACTCTTTCCGATAGAACCAGCCTTTGGCTTCAGGGGTCTGGGACCGTCTTTTTAATATCGGGAGGGCCCAACCACCGAGATTGTACCGGATCAACTGTTGTCGACGCTACGCTGCTGAGCGAGTGAAATAATTTGCAACTGATTTTATATCAGTTCGAAGTGGTCCAAAGAGGCTAAAAGCGGTAAACGAAGATGTCTTCTCTTTGTGTTGCTGGTCGTCCGGTTCGGCGGCCGAGCATATGGTTGTACGTCTCGAGCCTAGAAAGCAGGATGTTACGACCAGGGCAACAGAGGGCGTGGTGTAATGTTCGGATTGAAGTTATTCGCTAAATACAACATTAAGTTTTTGGTGTTCTAATTCGATGCGAAAAAGAATTTACTAATCGCCAGTCCGGTTTAATAAGATGCTGAGCCAACGTGTCGGACAAACCTAAAAACCTACATTTCTCTCGATGTTAAACCGCACTGCGTCGTCGAGAAACCGCGCTATCAAGTGCCGCCACAACTCTCAGCGGCTGAAAGATAGGTGTCGATTGTCTATATAAATCCTAAATATAGGAAATCTAAAGGCTAAGATTATAGATGTGGCGGCCGCAACTTAAATTCCATGCAGAATCTCAAGGGACATGAACTTAAATAATCCAGCAACGTATCACGGCCGAACCGTCCGAAATTCGGCAAAAAGTACAAGAAGGGCAGACGAACTAAAAACAAACAAAGAGCTACAGTGACCAACCCGCTTTAGTCTGAAAACGCAAAAGTATCGGCATATCTTTTACAGTATATAAAAGGGGAGGAGGATGGAGGTAGGGAAGGGGAGGGGCGTTTCGACCTAAACACTCCTTTTGCTACAATCCTTACCCCGATTACCTTCGTTACCAACATTAAACACCAACCTTCGCCTATTCAAAGATCTGGAACCATCAACACCCCATCATATTTTAAATCTCTTACATCTTTCTTGAACACGTTCCACGAGCTCCTCGCCGTGCCCGTGGTATACGTCTCCACGAGCACCACCTTAGCGACGCCCCAGTCGGTCGCAGTAGTAGTCTGTCCGTCCGACCCGCGGACCTTGACGCGCCGCTGGTTCCTCACCTTCTCGTCCACATTCGCCTCAGCCAGCCGCACGCCGGCCTCGACCAGCCGCCGGCTGTTGATGTCTAGTACCGCGTCGGCGCTGGCGCTGCGAGGGACCATGGTGATCACCAAGGTGGATCCCGTGATCCAGGGACGCGTGGTGGCGAGTGGCACGAGCCGCTGGTTCGCTACCATCCGCACACCAGGCCCGGTGTAGTCGGGCGTCAGGAGCGGTTCCTCTACGTACACAGTAAAGGTGGTGTTGCCGCCGGTAGGAGTCTTGGGACGCATCGGGATCTCGATCCGCAGTTCCTTCAGCTTGAGCCCTGACGTCGGGGCTTTGATCCGCCGCACGGCGAAGATCAAGTCGAAGAAGAAGACGTTTTGCGTAGGTATGTACTCTGTCTCTCCGGCCGTGGGAGCGAACTCGTCGAGCAAGGTGTCCAATGACGTGCCTAAATCTCCGAGGATGCCGCCCGTGTTGGTACCAAAATCTTGACTGACCGCTGTTGGAGATGGAAAGGTTCCCGGGGGTTTTGGGCCCTTTGGGCCTTTTGGGGGCGGGAGTTTCGGCGGTGACGGCTTATCCTTATGGTCGTCATCTTTGGTGCTCGGCTGCGCGGTGCGGTAGTCGGGGAAGACGGCGAGAGTAAACTGTGGAGCTGGATCCTTTTTTTCATTGCTTGTCGTAGCTCCTGAGTTGTTAGCCCCCTGACCGTCATCTTTCTTTTCAGTGTCTTTCTTTTCAGTATCTTTCTTGTCAGTATCTTTCTTTTCAGTATCTTTCTTGTCAGTGTCTTTCTTGTCAGTGTCTTTCTTGTCAGTGTCTTTCTTGCCAGTGTCTTTCTGATCATCTTTTTTTTGTTCACCGTCCGACGCGGCACCGGTGTCTCCGTTGTCATAACTCGAGCCGAAAGGGTCCTCATCATCTGATGGGTAAATCCCCGCCTTAAGTCCGGAATATGTTGTCTCTATAGCCTTGGAGAAATTGGAAGTCACGCAAGCACGAGGTATTGGACGGCTAGGCGCTGTCAACTGGGGCGGGAGGTATTGTACTTTCTCTTTCCCTAAGCTAGCAACCACAATACTTATATCGTCGTCGTCGTCAGGCTGATACTCCGGAAACGTGGGCGGAGGGTTAGAAGGAAACGTGGGTGGAGAGTCGGAAGATTTTATTTCAAATCGCGGAACTTGGTCTGGCTCTGTGTTCACGACATAAAGACGACGCGTCTGAGTGGAAGCCGAGGGGGTCGTGCTACCGGCCGGGGGTACAACCCGGAGAAAGTGCGTGGGATCGTTCAGCTGTAGTGCCAGCTCTGGTGATGTTGGGACTTTGTCGCTGTACTCGCCGCTGACCTGGCACAGTTGGTTGATTTCACGTGCCATGGTCCTCGTGTTCATGCACCGCGTGATCCAATTGAACCAGTTATTTCCTGTACTCTTCCCGTTGTCCTTAATAGGGCCATTTGGTCCAAACTTTGGATTGTGCCCCGACGGCGGCCACGCCCCATCAGGCGGGTTGGTAGTGTATAGCTTTATGAGGCGAAACTCCAGTACCTCGGATGTAAGACTATATCCCAGGCTGAAGCGCTGCTGGTGCGATGGCTGAGCAAGGACCAACTCTTGGAGCTCTTCGGGGTACCGGTCCAAGAGGCACAAGATGGTTGTCTCGTCCCAGCGAGTATAGCGACATACAGTCTGCCGTTTGTCCGGCTTTTTCCAACGGAGAGTGATTCGCAGGTCCGGCATGGCTTTAATGATCTTAGATCTGAGGAGAAATCCATACTTGGGGACCTGAGGCTTGATCCCAGTGTCTTCGATTTCGGTGGACAGATACGTGTTGATGGCTCCCTTGATTACCCTGCGGACGTAGTCATCATCTTTGTCTAGGTGGTTAGCGACCGAGAGCGCGCCGTCAAGGAGGCAGTCAAGCCAGTTATCGTCAATATAGAAGAAGCGGAGGCCCTCGGAGGGGAGAAACGACGGATCGGGAACGAGGTAGTGTGCAGGGATCCCGGCCAGGTAAAGCTTGTCCATGACCCATCCGTGAATGGTCACCCAGTCACTGTCATTAGGCTTGGAGGTATTGAATTCGTTGTAGACATTATCCCCTGCACTTGCGAGATTGCTGACCTGTTCGAGTATCTTACCATCGAAGATGGAACTTGCAATAGGTTGGTCAATACTAATCGGGGGTCGAGGCCTGCTATACTTGGGACCAATGGGCAGTCGGAACCTGGCCGAAGTCGATGCATGGCCGTGGACCATTCGTTCTAGTTCGTCGGTTGACGACACAAGGTTCCTCATAACGGCCGCGGCTGTTGGCATGCCATTAACTTCCATGCGTGTCTGGCTGGCGCTGGATTCGTGTACCCGCGAACGGAATCGTGTCAAAGCGGCGGAGAACACGGGGTCAGAAATGGCTAGTAGCTTCCCGAGTTGCCACGCCGACGAGTATGAGAGATCGGCAAGGCCTGTGCTAGGATCTAGAATCTGGTAGTCCTTGGAATGGTTGGAGCAGTCTTTCCACTGGGCATCCGGCGGCTGCGGCACGGGCTGCGGTACAAACGGACCCCGGTAGAACGCTGCTGTCTCCTCCCCTGTCTCTGCTCTCCACCGTGACAGAGTATAGCCAAGGCTGAAGCGCTGATGCAACAAGGAGGCCGCGTTTGGATTGTCCTGGCTCTGCTTAGCCTTCCGGTGGAGGCTGTCCAGTACCTGCTCCCTAGGCCGTAGCATCTGCCTTCCCTTGGCCAGACCAAGCATCGTGTCGACGAAATTGACGGGGTCAGGGGGAAGGGCTGTATACACCCACGAGAAAAGAGAGATCATGCCAAGGCGATCGGTTGTTGGCCAACTGGATAAGTTCTGGAGGGTGTAATCCAGGTGCTCTATGGAAACTAGATGGACAATCTGGGTTGTTGGCTGTTGGATGTCAAATGCACCCGTCCTAGGTGATATGACGACAGAGAAGAGCCCCTCCTCCTCGTCACCGCTATCCGGGAATCCAACCGTATTGATATGCCGGACGTGTGCCAGGTACTTGAACGACTCGAGATCCGAAAAACGCTCTTTGACGTGAGTCTTCAGGGGAAAGATGGCTTGCATCGCCTCCGTTGATGTTTTCAATCGGCCCAGACCATCAGGATCCCCGGTATAGCCATTCTCGAGGCGGACCCGCGAGTCATCCGGGGCAGCCATGTAGTCGCTGACTTTCATGCTGAACGTGCCGGTAGGTGTCTGCTTAGCCATGTCGTCAGCAGTTGTGAAGCCGGGAATTTTAAGCTTCTCGGCGGTCTCTGCGTCTGGGATGACTAGGTCACCAATGTCGAACACCATCAGAGCGACCCATGGGACCATACTGCGCTTGACATTCTTGTCGTTAGGGTCCTCGTCGATTTCTCCATGCATATTCGTAGTGAGACCTGCAGCTCGCTCCCACGGAAGGTGTGGATCGGACAAGACGACATGAGGCAGCACGCGCCCTTCATCCTGATGGCCGTTTGGAGGGTAGTAGCTGTTGATCAGAGCGCGATCTAGGGAGAATTGGGGTTTCAAAACCTCGAATATCTGAGGTTCTTTCACCTGCTGGTTCGCATTGGACCCTTTCTTTGTGTTGATCACCGTCAATGCCTGCTTTCCGCTGGCAGTCTGTACGGCGATGTCCTGTTGCGCGAAGATTTCGTAATCCCCGGCTTCGAGACCCGGATGGTAGAAGCTATAGAGCTGCATCTGGTTTGGTTTGAGAGCATCTGGCTTAGGCTCTTCTGAAGCTAAGACTTTCGCCATATGGCGAAGGACTAGGCCACGAGAAGCCATGTCGGTAATACTCAAAGCGGGAGGCTTCCAGTGGCATTGACATCGGAAATTGAGAAGAGGAGTGACAGTAACTGCCTGTAAGATTTGGGGTAGCTACTATTTATTATGGGCAAGTTCAGGCAGCCCACCACCAACCGTGCCCTGGCCGACACAACCTCCGAGTTCGCTTCTACGTGATTGGGCCGTGCTACGTGCGTGTACATGGGCTGCCGCTGCATCGTTTCGAGTGTCATTATCCAAGTATGCATGCCTTCGGATATTGTTAGTTAAATCCAAAACAGTAGCCGTTCTACTGCTCATCCATGATTTTTAAACTACCTATTGGGTTTAAGGAGAGGCGCAATATTCTTCTGCCTTGAAGAACTGATCGCTGGCATGTTCTCCCTCTTCGTTCTAACATTCGAGGTCTAGACACCTTTGCCTGTGGTGTTTATCCTTATACTAGGTCACCAGCGTCATGTATAAACGGCATTATATAACTTGAACTACCTAATACAAGTCTGCCTAAATCAGCCGCCCGTCAACGCCGCCTTACGGCTAAACGCCGACGTTGCCAATTCCAGATATCCTTCAACTAACGTATATGGCGCCGGGTCATGTCTCAATTTTTCGTCTTCCGGTGCTACTGTTAGTCGATTGAACGCTGCGGTAGAACCGATCGAGTACGGTTGCAGCCAGTTCCAATCACCCTTGTGATTTGAGATTGGTAACTTGATATCGGCTCCTGCCCCTGAATCTGCCCCTGAGGTATCCGTGACCGGCGGATGTACCCACGTCTTAGAGTTAATGTCCTTCGCCGGGTCGCGCGGCGAGACGTCTCGGCTGAGCAACATTGGTCCAAGGTGGAAAAAGGCTGCCATGTTCTTCATCACCGCCTGGGTTGCCCATGCGGGGACTTGGATGGACGCAATTGGCAGGATAGGAGAGTATGCATGACACGGCGTGTATGGATCGGCGATTATAGTTGTGACGAGAAGCCGTGAGGCAACGGCGGCGGATATGTCGCCCGTGGCGACGGGGTCGATGTAATACGGGTTTAGGGTAGGGAAGCGTTTGGGCGTGATGGGGACGACGTGATCAGCACTTAGACCCACGTCAATGTCTTTGGTGAAGTACGTATATAGCTTGTCCCATTCCGTCTTAGGCGGGGATGAGCCGTTCTCGTTGAGGAAGTAGCCCACAAGGCCGTCGAACGGCCGCTCCAAGTCACCCAGCTTGATCGAGAACGCGTATGAGGCGAGTTCCGCCGCTTCGTCCTTTGGGCGGCCGCCAATCGTGTTCTGGGCCTTCAAGGCAGGTTCTGCCAGCTCAAGACCCCATCCGACATTTACCAGCGCGAGCGGTTTCCCGACGATCGCGTTGACGCATCCAGCGTAATCAGCTGGCGGGAATGGCATGTTGCGGATGCTGCCGTTAATCACATCGAAAAAGGCTTGGAGATACCCCGGACGAGAAGCGAGCGCCTGAATAAGTTCGTCCATCTGGATCTGGTCTGCAGCGCCAGTCCGGTCGGGGGCAGCTGCTGGAAGCCACTTGCTGCCTGTAACTGCCCCTGCGGTGCTGGAAATGCGAACCTCACGGTAGAAGGTCCCGTTGGCGAGGAAAAACTGAAGGCCGCAGTCTGCATAGTTGATGATGATCCAGCCCCAGACAGGTGGTTCGAAATCTTGAATCTGCCTCCATGCGGGAGAACCAGCCGCTACGTTTACCTCTGGGTTGGGAGCTACGAACGAAGCAGTTATCCGCGCATCCTGGTTGATGCTTGGGGTCAGCTGGATGAATCGACAGATGGGAGTCTTGCCTTCATCTGTCTCAGGTTCCAGAAAAATGGTGTTCGGCCGCCAGAGTCCATCCCTTTGCTTCACCATATCCGGCGTCAGATAGTCGCTCAGGCAGGGGTAAATAGGCTCAGGCGGCTCCCTTGGCCACCTGCGTCTGGGGCGCGGTAAGGGCGCGCACACCACCTGACCGAATTTGTCAACGATGTTGAGTTTCGTGAACGTCATCTGACCGTGCGTGACGCCCTTGAACGGCACAGAATCCTTACCAAAACTTTGGAGCCTGCCGTAAGGAGTGACGCCTGTTTCGGCGTCGATAAGTCTGAGTGTGTCGAGATCGAAACCGATCTCTGGAGCCGTTGACGCTGTCAGGGGTTCGACCGATTGTCCCTGGGATCGCACGTTAGGCTTCACATGAGCCCCTTTCACTCTCGTCAGGAGATGCGCTGTGAATCCATCTAATGATGCGGATATGAACTTTAATTTCTGGATATTCTTCCTGATGTCATCTCTCTGAGTCTTGTCTAGCAGAGAGCTTTCTGGAAGCCTATCTAAGACCTGGATGACAGCAGCTTGGAGTGACAAGGCGGCATGAGGCATCACAGTCATGCGTCCGCTGAGGCTCCGTACGTCTTTTTGGTTTGCCGAGTCGCTCGCGAGATCTTCATTGACGACGTAACAGACTTGCTGGTGAGAGTGGCCAATGGGGCTACGTCGAAGCTCAACACTCCATTTTTTCTTATCAACATGGTAGTAATCCCCCTCCCATTCGATGAAGAGTGGTACAAAGGGGTTCTGTTCCCATGACTGAAAACCCGTCGTGTGGCCGTTATCTGTAGCTGGTGAACTGAGACACTCAGCGAGTAGTTTCTCAGCGACACCCTGTAGATCTCCCTCGGATGGAACAGGGCTTTTTCCTTCAGAATATATCTCATAAACAGCCTTCCTCGATTTCGTGGGGATTTGGTGATCAAGTCTGCAAGTGAGAGGATCCATGAAATCCAACGGCCATCCTGAATCGACACCGGCGACACAGATCGCTATGTCTTTCCGAGAATAGAACGGAGGCTTGTTGGTTTTCTTGCAGTCTACGAGGTTTACCAAGAAATCGATGGAGGTCCGTAGCTGGGACACAAGATTCACCAGCTCTTGGACTCGGGTCTTAGCTAGTTGAACTTTGCTCTGATACTTAGCCTTTACTGCTGCCTGAGCCTTTCTTTCATCACTCATGTACTTCCACCATTCAGCAAATAGAGACCAGCGAGCCGATGCCAACTCCCTTTCTGTTATGTCCAGCCGAGTCTGTAGAGTATTGAGTTGAGAGATGCGGTCCAGGTCTGAAACGCCTGATGCGTCGGGGGTTGAAGACGCAACGGCTGGTGAGCATCCATCGGCAGATTGGCCAGCGTAGTGCCATTCAGTCCCCCCACTAGAACGAGAGTAGTTATGCTGTAGCACGAGGTCCTGAGCCTTCACGCGAGAGTTGTACTCATCCTCGGATACATAGACCAGCTGGGAGATGATAGATATCTCCTCTGCTAGTTTCCTGGCTCCTTCATCGAGGACTCGTCCTGACTTGTCATCTTTGTGTGCGTTCAGGAATGCGAGCATGCCATCTAACGCCGTGGTCCCAACTGAGAGCGGTTCTATGCCAGTCATCGATGTGAACTTTTCAGCGGCAGTATCTGCAAGACTCTTGGGTGGGCTGGTGCGGCTATACGACACACCGTAGATTGCTCCATGGAGGAGGCATCGGGTTCCACTAGTACTGGCGTTCCATTCTGTCATGAGATGGTCACCCGTGTTTGTGTTGAGGCGTAGCATAAGTTGAGATAGCCGCCGGGCTCGCTCGCTACCGGGATCGTCCATTGGATCTGCGGCTGCGGTGGAATGCCATCCAATAACAAAGTAGTCGGCCTTCGCCTCGGTGAGGTGGAGAGTCGCGTCTCCATCTTTGTAGGCAAAGTCATCCATGGTTGAGAAGACGTTTGGATTGTGAATGGCAAAGTCTGCAAACCAGGGATTGGATGAGTTGGCGACGGTCAGCTTTACATGCGGCTTGCTCGTCTCTGACCAGGACTCCAGCGGCGTCTTGCTGCCTATGAAGACTTCTCCCTGCTTCTTCAGGGCCTCGCTGTCGCTGGGGTCACCCTCAAAGTTCACAAAAGGTGTCACGTCTGTTTCCAGATCATAGTCATCTGGGATGTCGTCAACCTCCCACCTGCGGTCGCTCTCCACCACCCATGACTGGAACTTTGGAATTTTATTGGGCGGTGTGGCGGCGATGAGACGGCGGACCACCAACCATCTGTTTGGGACAAGAGGGAAAACGGGATAGGAGGGGTCGGCCGCCTCTGTTCTTACCCCCTGAGACTGAGAACTACCATCTGCGTGGGATTCGGCTCGGCGGTAGCATCGCGGGAGACTCCAGTGCAGATTCACGCCGAGGCGGTGATAGTTCAATTCCGCTGGCGATGTCCCCAGGTTGGCGACTCGCGAGTTATAGATGGCAGGCGAGACACGATGGAGGTCGCAGTGGTCTAAGACGTCCGGCCGAATGAAATCGCTCTCCGGTCGCAAGCTAACATGGTAAGGCTGTGAGATAGGGGATATGAGTGCCTTGCCTTTGAAGCTCCCTGGAGCAAGCACGAAGGCGTCTAGATGGATTGGAACGCAAAGAATTTCATTGTTCACTTCTGTAGCCATGTTTAACCTGCCAGGTCTGCGTTTTCGTTTTCATGCTGTTTACAGAAGTTGGAGACTAGAGCCAATATACATGTAGGTAGAACACTTCCATCGCATGAGAATTACCATTTCTGGCAACATCACAACTGCCCTGGGCCGATGCCGGACGTCGCTTAGGGGTAACATAGCATAACTACGGTGCGGACGCGTGTCTGCCCGACACACGTGGGGATTTTGTAGTTACCCGACTGGCTAGAATCGCATGACGATGCATTTCGGGGTCGGCCAGATCGATATTCTTACTGTCTGTTGTCTAACTGGCTGTCATCGGGAATGTATCTCTTTGTCAACACCGGTATCCTATTCAGTAATGGTCTGGGCCTTCCGGGCAATTCCGGCAGCTCACCCCGCCCCCAGAACTTGGCTGAAAAGTTCCTGCAACGCAGCTCTTTTTTCAAGGCCCATCAAATCTAAGCGCTGCGTCCAGCGGGGTTGACCGTTAAGGTCTGTACATAGATAGACTGCTACCGCGGCCTTCAGATGCCTGAGGCCGTTTATAGCACTTAGTCTCTCGATTTCCCTGTGGTGGCCGTCGATTTCAGCTTTCCCGGGAGTGCAATTGAGATGAATCTCAATGAAGGAATTCATATATCTCGAGACCTTCTCCATCCTCTCGAATTCTTCTTTCTTGTCTAGATCTATATGGCATCCATACTGGTCCAATCTCCAAAGGTAAGCTCCGTTCGAGATCTTGCCAGTCCAATAGATTCTTGCTTCCTTGAATGCTTTTTTCAATGCCTCTCGCCGATCCTGCCCTCTCTATAAGCGTGTTACCGTTTGGATGCGTGTTGATTCTTGCAACTCACCTCATTCTTGTCGTTGTTCTTGTTGTTCTTCTTTTCAATACGCTTGGCCCGATCTTTGACGATTTTATTGTCAAGTGAAAAGGTTGGTATGCCAAGGAACGCGGCTCCGTCGAGACTGCCACTCCTGAAGCCAATACAGGCGAGCCGAGCGCCGTGGCGCTTCTTCAGCGCAAGGAGGATCCCCATCACCTTGATTTCAACAGGCATATAGTCTAGATTATTAGATTTAAAAGACACCCAAACGTCGTGCGCTACACCATTTTTCTCAGCTGACTGGAACGGTGTACCGATCCAAACGACGTCGAGTTCTTTGGCAAACTCCCCTCTTAATTTCATCCCTTCCTCTGCGGAAACATCCCCGTCTAGATGTACGATGACGTTTAACCTATGATTAGCTATGGTATTTATAAAGAACGGTACGCGTAGCTTACAGAGAACGACGTGGCTGACGGGCTGTATACCATTATTATCGCCACAACCAACCATCTTTCTGATTTCGGCCAGGGCCTTAATCACCTGGTGCAAGTTCTCCCCGTCCATGAGCCGATCATCCTGCGCAGTATGGTTTCGTCTCTAGGAAGTTTGAGGCTGTCAACTAAACATGTTGTGGTGCCATAAGACATTGAAAGACATCAAGCCCATACGCAGGAAAGGTAATTTTGGAAATAGCGTTTGAATTGCCTTACCACGAAAATTACCACGACGCGGCATTCATCTCCATGCTTGGGGAGTGTCTGGTTTGTCCGTGCTAAGAGGCAGTCAAGGTAGTACGAGGCAAGAAAAGCAGGCGTGACATGTTCTGGTAACAGCGGGTCGTCTGCACGTCTAGTCGCGTGTTCTAGGACGTCGGTCAATACTTGGTAATCGAAAAGGTCAGCGATTCGTTTATGGATCTCATTCTGGTCCTTTGGTTCTCGGTTGGCTTCGAAGAAATTGACTATCTCGTTCGTTGCCTGCGGCTTTGACCGTAGATAATCGGGCTCCTTTTTTGAGTACGGCCAGAGCTTATCGTCATGGGGCTGTTTATACTGGTAGGCCTGCAAAAAAGTCTCGAGGAGGAGTTTCTGCTCCGTCGAAGTTGGAGTTTTTGCTTTCTCTCCTGTATACTGAACCGAGATGGTGAACGGAAGGACATCCGTGTTCTTCTCCTTGCGAAGCTTCACTCCTGCTTCGCTGGTGATGAAAGTATTGGTTACCAACTGGGTTTCTACGTTAGTACTTTACGACAGAGAGTGGACAGAGGAACTACGTAAGCCGGTGGGTGGCATACAGCTGCAACTATCGCGTGGTAACATTCCCCGTTTTGCCCTTTCTCAATCATGAAAAGAACTCGCCATTCCTTCGGGTAGGAATTATCCTTGCTGGGAATCCTGGCTACATAGGGCTTGATCTGATTACTAAACTTTGGAGTCGTTGGCGTTATGGCAATCTCCTTCTTGTCTTCGTGAGGAATTTGCGTAAAAATATCCCGGCCCCGTTGGACCTCGCTCGGATTGAAGCCTTGGTTTCTCTGCCGACTCTCTTTTCCTCGAGGATCAGGATCCTGGCGCATAAATACTGCCTCATAATTTAGGGGAGGGGAAGGGATGTCCCAAAGCTACTCACCGACAACGGCCTGGCTCAAATACTGGGAGTAGAATGTATTGGGCTTGATTTTGGTTTGGTCCCAGCGGTAAGCTAATGCCTCGTACCGAAAACCAGCAGCGCGGCACACTCGACAACCCGTTAAGGATGTGCTCCGGCTCCGGCCCCTGTCTTCCAAGGCATCGCCGGCTTTCAGATGGCGACAGCGGCCACGTTGGCGACGTATATGACGTTGGCGAGGCATTCTGAGACACCTAGACAAAATCTGTTGCGGTTTGCGTGGACTTTTCGGTTCATGAATTCATCCGAGTTGGGCCCATTCAACGGCATATATACATTGCCCCCCTTCCCCAAGGGGAACTTGACGGTGCCAAGCCCACTACATGTACATACCTGGTACATGTAGATACAAGCATGTCTGGCCGTCAAATCTGATTCGCTCAACCCATTCCCTCATAGCAAGAGAATGGAATACCAGTAGACGGACTTTCTGCATAACTTTCGGTGAGAGCCATTTCGTTTCGCTTTTACATCAACGGCCCGAGGACGGCAGTGTCTACAACACCATGGGTGCTGCCTCGGACACAAGCGGAGAGCTTTCTGTCCCGTCGGTGAGCTCTCTACCAGCCCAATACTCCACGCCGGCCGTGAGGAAGTCGGGCGAGACGAGCTTGCATCCACAATGGCAGAAATTCTTAGCTCAAGCTGAGGTTGATACCACCATCAAAGTGACTAAAGGAGCCGCTAAGGCACCTGACACTTTCTCCGCTACCAACAAACGTTTCTGGAACCTTGCGTTCAGCAGTTCCAAAAACCGGGACCGTTTCCACATTGACAGTGCTGAGGTGAATACCGCTAGCTCTGGAACAGTGCTCATTGCTCTCGATGCTGGTATTGGCGCCACGCCATCCGTATTCGAAAATGGAGCGAACAAGATCACCCTTGGAGATGTGTTGACCAAGTTTGGCGTCGTGTCTGATAGTCTCACCGGAGACATCATCGCTGCGATTGGACAGTCTGTCGAAGTGAATGTCGACACGTCCGAGGAACGCAATGGGTTCTGGTGTCTCCAAGGCCCCATGTTCAGGGTGGACACGAACCTGTTCTTCAAGATTGGAGACAAGTCGACTTGCTCGCTCAGTAATATTGGGAAGGCATTGGGCAAAGCGTTTGGATTATCCGTCGACGAGGTGGCTTCCAAGCCAACCTTTCATCTGCAACGCACCGTCATGGGAATCCCGAGCCCAAGCACGGACTCGAATTCCTTTTCCACCTCGAGCGCCTTTGCCCTCACCGTGAAGCTGGTAGGAAAAGGCAAGGGCAAGGGCTTTATTTTTTGGCTTCGATGTACCGAAGGCGGATGCCAGTGCACTCTGTCCGAGGAGCCAAACACGTCTGGTGACCTATGGGACCGGCTTTCCGCACTCGGGGGTAGCAATTCTGCACCGAAAAAAGAGGCTGCAAAGCCGGATTTGCCGTCGGATGTTTTTCCAAGTTGCCACCTTTGGAAAATCTCTCTCTTCAAAGATTACGGCCAGAGCTCTATTCGTTGGCAGCTCCGCTTCATTTTGGAGTGGAAGTCGAAAGAGAGCGGTTCAGGATCAGTTCCGCTCTTACTCTCTTACGACTCTGTCGATTCAACGTTTACCGGATCTCTGCTCTTCAACGGTTCGTTCCCGAGCAGCACCTATCGGCTTTTACCATGGTACGACCCTCTCGCTATCCCAACCAATGTCCAGCTGTTGGATGGCTTCGACTTAGTCAAGTTGTTTCCGGACGTTCGACCTCCTTCATCATACTTTCCCACGACCCTTACGAACGCCATTGTCGCGTATAGCAAAGGCAAAAAATCTGCCGGCACGTCCAACCTCATCTCCTTATCCGCCACACTGGCGAGGTCTCCAGCAAGTAGCTTTACGCCCAAGCCGCTTTCTCCATTCAACTGGGATGCCATCTCTTTGAGCATTAGGAAGGACAGCGCGCTATCATTTGACATCTTCTCCTCGTTTACCCTTAATCCTCTTCAATCTAGTGATGATGGACACCCGGCGCCGAAGGAGACAGCGAGGTTGCACACACGGCTTTCCTATGCAACCTCGACATGGGAACTTAATGCTGCAGGAGCTAATATCCCTTTCAGGCTCCTCTGGAGCTATTTTGACGAAGATGTGCGTGAACCCATTCTTTCCGTTCTCGGGGACCTTTCAGTGCGCAGTTTAGACCTCGACTACACCTACAATTCAAAAGCGGCGGCAACCAGCTTTCTCTTCACTGGTAGGATTGCTCTCGGAGGCTTAGAGCTACGACTGTTCTATCAGTATGCTACTGCGGAGGCGTCCGGGGCGAGAACCAGCGCCGCTCACAAAAAGCTGACTGCTGAAGATCCAAAGCCAATCACGGTCGGAAACGGTTTAGATCATGACTGGGCTTTTGAATGCGATCTCGCGGAACCCGATGCATTCAACGACTATGCAACAACGACCTCCATCGGGGCCATTACAGACTGTATTGCCGGCGGAGCTTCGAGCAATTTGCCAGATTTTGTCCGACTCATGGCCATCAAGGACGTCTCCGATGTGACGTCGGCCACCCTCCGCTTGGGTAAGACTAGCCAGGGAGGCAACCAAAAGATTGTGTTTGTGCTATCCATTCAGGCTGGGGCGTTTGGCATCACCTTTGCCCAGATCTCGGGGCCCAAGAAGTCGTCTGGTCTATCAGATTCGAAGACGAAAACGCAACCGCGGACAAAGCGGCTCCTGCGAGTCACAGCACAGGGACTACCTACCATGAGAAATATACCACTCGTTAACGAACTGCCCCCGGTCTTCGAAGAGCTGGTTTACATGTGGGTGACTCCGGAAGCACTGACGAGGCAGGATATTGAGATCATCAACTCGCAAATTGGTGAAGTGCAGCCATTCCTTTATCGAGCCGCGTCTGCTAAACTAGCAGCGTATGCGGTGGTCTTCAAGCCCGGTCACCATTTCCTTCTCGTCCAGGAGGGAGGAGTCATTCTTGACCATCTATTCGATCACAAGCCAAAGTCTCCATCCACAGCGGGGAAGGACCGCGGCTCCGACCCATCACCGGCGCCCGCGAACGGGTCGCTCGTCAAGAAGAGCGGGCTCATCTCCATCAGTGGGCTCGGACTCCAGTACAAAACGGAGATCCTCTGGCTCGGCGTGGACGGCACGCTGTCCATTGGCCCCATCGCGGTCACCCTACTGGGTCTCGGCGTCGGTATCCCGCTAGCGAATGCACGACTCGACAACTTGGAGACTATCGTGGGTCACCTGCAGTGGCATCTCGATGGGCTTGGAGTACTGCTAAGCCGTCCGCCGCTGATGATGGCGGGTGTGTTTGAACATGTTACCGCCTCCGGCCGCGAAAGCTACCGTGGCGGCATCGCTCTATCTATCCCGCCCTACACGTTCGCAGCAGTTGGTGAATACACAACCGTCACGTTGGAAAACAGGGAATACAAATCAGTTTTTGTGTTTGCCAAGTTGGATGGCCGTGAGTGTTATACTTACTACTAGTTATCATTGCCCCTATTTTTACCGCCTGTTCCTTTGCGGGTCTACGTCCCCCACAGCCGTCTATGGCTAATAAGACTGACTGCCTTTAGCCCTTATCACTCTCGAGTTCGCGACCATCAGCGGCATTCGGCTCGGCTTCGGATACAACTCCGTTGTCCGCTCCCCGTCCGGCGCGGATTTGTACAGATTTCCTTTCATCAACGACTCAGACCTAGAGATCACGGACAATAACAACAACAGCGACAGCAACAACCCAATCTCCATTCTCCAACGCATGTCCAGGACTCAGACGGACGGCTCTCCCGCATGGGTAACGCCCAGACAAGACGCCTATTGGCTCGCTATGGGCATGACTATCACCGCCCTAGACATGCTGTCCATCACCGCAGTAGCTTTAGTTTCTTTCAGGGACAGCGGGATCGTCATCAGCCTCATTGCTAACGCCGTGGCACAACTACCCCCAAAGGCGGCGGGACGGGGGTTTCTGCTGCTATACGCGGAGCTGGATATGATTGCCGAGATCAACTTCAACGAAGGCTGTTTCCGTACCGAGGCGGCCCTGGCACCTACTTCCTTCCTCCTAGTCCCGTGGTGTCGTTTGCAGGGGGGTTTCGGTATCGCGTACTGGTTTGGAGCGAGCCCTTTCGCCGGCGATTGGGTTTTCTCGATAGGTGGCTATCATCCCGCTTTCTCAACGCCGTCGCACTATCCCACCCCAGCGCGGGTCGCCATCAACTGCAAAGTCGGCAACAACGTCCAGATTCAGGGAGCGTCCTACTTCGCCATCACCCCAAGTTTTGCCATGGCCGGGGCATCATTCCATGCAAGCTTGAGCGTCGGACCGGTTAAGGCCTACCTCGATGCGGGATTCGATAGTTTGATCAATTTCCACCCCTTGCACTACGTGGCTGACATGCACGTCTCTGTCGGCGTGAGATATGATATGGATGTCTGGTTCATTCACACCCACATCGAGACTCACGTCGGGGCGGAGCTCCATATCGAAGGGCCAGAATTTGGAGGCAAAGCACAGTAAGTCCAAGACCAACTCGCTCTAGCTAACGCATCATTTTGTCCTTCAAGGAGTAAGAACTAACTCGGAGAAATAAAATAAAAAGTGTTAATTTCTACCTTTTCTCCTTCGATATTTACTTCGGTTCGACAAGTTCCGTGCCGCCACCACTCGATCTCCGCTCGTTCTGGAGACTCGTGCACCAGCCGGGGCCCGCCGAACCAAACTCCCAGAAGAAGGAAGACATACCAATTACGAGCGTCGTGACCTTCAAACATGGGGACGAGAACGGGGTCGTTACCGTCGAGGACGGGGTTGGGCTCAAGTTCATCCTCGAAGACGGAGCCTTTAGCATGCCATCCCGCGGCCAGGTATCAAACGACGGAGTGGGCTCCAAGTGGTACGTCAAGGGAGGCTCGTTCCGGTTCCGGATCTCTTGCGACCTCGCACTCAGCGGAGCGACAGTGGGCCAGGATACTGTCGCTTCACCCTCCTCAGCGCCGACGACTTTCTACAGCAAGCCCATGCAAGTCGAGCAGCCTATATCATCCAAGCTTACCGTCTCGGTGAAATTGCTGGGCGCCAAAGACTTCATCACTGGCTGGCGTGACGTGAAGTTCTTGTCCAAGCCGGCGCCGATGGGTCTATACGGCAAGTATTCGCAAACCACCGACCCGATGCGCAACCGGAACGCGCGAGCCATCTTGTCCGGAGCTTCGCAGAACACAGTCAATCTCGCCATGGGCATCAGTCTGGTTTGCCCAGAATCCAAGCTCGCAAAGTCAAAGATACCAGCCTTCAACGCGACAGAGTTCATGAAGGAAGAGATTCTGAGCAACGAGAACAAGAGCTGGACCATCGGGCCAACGCCGGCGCGTCAGACCTCTTGCCTCCCAGCCCCTGATCCTGCAGAAGCGCCCGCGGAAGAGGAGGATGGCGTCAAACCTGCGTGGAAGGCCATGAAGAAACTATGGCGTACAATGTACGGCGGAGGCAAAGTTGTTTCAGGGAGCGAAGGCATGCTGGCGTTGTGCGCAAGCAGCCTCGGATGGGATAAGGGGACACCTGATATGACCGCCGCGGTAACTGCGATAGGGAATGGAGGAGACGAGCCGTGGGTGTTGAACGGAAGTTTCCCGGAAAAACTCGTGCATGGAGTCGAAGAGTATTACCCATCACTTCCGAGGGTTGGCGTTGTGTGACATGCTGAATGACTGGTCAAGGTATCCCTGCAGTCGTGAGACATGTGGCTATTAGGTGCAACAGCATAACTCTCGGGACTGGCCCCGTGGAAATGCGCAGTACCTAGGTAGTTAGGCCATGTAAAGGTGAAGGGCTAATAAGTTGCAAGGTGATGTACGCTCTGTGACAAAGAAATGAGAAAATCTTGCAATGACACCTGTTACGGTTGGAGTTGGCCTGAGCAGCAACCACGGAGCTTATTAGAAGCCCCATTTGAAGACGAAACGAATGCTTTTACTGGATTAGCACAAGAATCATCATCCAGACATGTTTGCGTATTCATTTTGTCTCGTCAATATCTGCGCAAGAAGTAAAGCAAATATAACATAGAATAATAATAAAATTAATTAAAAAAGGACTACTTATAAGCCTTTTTCTTAGCTCTATTTGCTATACAAAGTTAGTAGGAATTTGCATAATTATAAAAGAACTAATTACTAACTACTATTATAGAGGCTGTTAGGGTGCATACCTACAAGTATGCAATTGTCTGCAGAGTTGGCAACCTTGCCAACTCTCATACCTTTTGGCGCAGTGGTATGATTTGGATCTCAATATATAGCCAGGTGTCAAATATGGCCGTGGGATACATTATGTAGTAATTGCTAAAAAAACATAAATTAATAAACTTTCTTAGGTTTCGTGAGGTGTGGCTGATTTAAAGGCCTCTGTCTTGTGAGGCACATGTGGTATAGGGGACTCTATTTCCGGATGCCAGAACTTCTAGTCTTTAAGGCTTCCATACCAACACTTCAACATTTGTATGCAAAACCGTTTTAACATTACAATTAACCGTTAATTACGGGTAAGGGCCCTCAACTAGGGGCTACAGAAATTTTCTTTTGCCCTTATTTATTTATTTATTTCTGCTACCTACCATCACACTTAATAAACATCATGTATGCAGGCTAACAGCGCAAGTTGCCATTCCTGAATCAACTACCTCGTAGTGAACATCTCTTGAAGAATTCTAGCCAGTGCTGAAAATGAGTGTTGTATTGGTCATTCTATCTCCTTTATTGGTATTATGTCGGCCTGAAACTATTGGTTTACCTTGCTGTTCTCCAACCTTCGTCCTTTTAACTTGACAGCAGTTACAGTAGGCGCAGGCCCAGGTCAGGTCAATGGCTCAGTCATGCGAATGGCTTCATTGAGCTCATTGAGCTTGTTGGACTTAAGTACTCATTGACCTGTAGTCACCTGACCTGCCCTCCTGTAATAAGAAAATCCCACAATGGCATGTATTATAGAATTTCCTTCCTTTTACTTCCTCATCCGTAGATCTTCAGCAATAAGATCAGTCATCCGTAGGAGCCTTGTTTCCTCCAAGTGACCCCCTTGCAACTACAGCTATTACTCCTACCCTTAACCTTTGGCAGTCAAAATTAACCTTTATGTGAGTTGGGTGGCATTTGCATTGGTAGGGGTTAATTTATAATTATCATGTGCGTTCAAGTTCAATATCTAGTTACTACTCCGTAAATTATTGAATTATTTAGGGGAGAGCAAGGCTATTATCGTGCACCTATTGGTAGGCATGCTTAGTGAATTAATAGTAGCAAGCAAGTATGGAGCAAATGGGAGTCCATAGCGAAGCCTACGCTAAAATCCAGTGTCAAAATCGTACCCGAGTAAATGGATTCTGCTATCCCTGGCCACGGAAGGCCAGATACCATGTTTACCTTGTTTTCAAAGGGGACCTGTAACTTCTAGCATGCCAAAGATGTAGGCGTAGCCTTTTTCCTACGATCAGCAGTATCATAAACCATAGCAAGCGCTCTAGTCATTGATACAAGCAGGCATAGTGTTGTTTTGTATCTTATACATATCTACGTACTAAAGCCCTTGTACTCTAATGCTACTTTATGCCAGCGCTCTTGGACCTCTATCTAGTCGGTCATGCCATGCAACAACGCAGACTGCAGTGTTTTTAGCCGACAAACAACGTCGATGGCCAGCTAGATAGCGTCATTACGGCCATTTAGTAGGCACGTACCTATTGCCGACCTAACGTCAAAAACAAAAGTCCAACAGAAGATAGGGGTGTTTCTCTAGAATCTTAAGTAGCCGTACACATAGCAGAGAAAAACAATATTGCCTCAAATACCGATGACGCCACCGGGTATAGCTGCCTTGCCGCTAGAGAACCTACGGCTACTACTAACAAGCGGCCCCTTCACAACAGAGCAAGTCCCCGAAGTGTAGAACTTGGAGGTTTTCATAGATCCCAGTCCCCGGGGTCTCCTTGCTAATTTTGTCAAACAAACACGGGACGGAGACACCCGTCATCGTAATCGTGTAAACACATGAGTTCACCAGATAAGGCGTACAGTTTAGCTTAGGTAACAGGATCGTCACGTTAAGGATCATCAGGATAAACATCATCTCGTCTATGCAGTATGACACCCCTGAGAGTATGTCATGAAATCATGTGGCAGCACTCTACCTACCATGACCTAGTATCCGATGGACACATCAGCATCATTTGTATTGTTTAGTGTAACTGGACGAAGCACCGGGGGTGAAGAATGATCTAGACAACTTGATTATTGTCAGCCTTGTCTAGGTTAGGCCGGGCTGCCGCCGGAGCAGGGTCTGAAGTAGGTATTGCCACTAACAGTACTCCTGCCGTGACTAATCTTAACCTGGTCCTTGTTTCTGTTGTTGTTGTTGTTATTGTCGTCGCCGCCGGCTGTAACCAACAACGGCATAAGCTGAAAAAGTAAAGGCATCGAATCGAAAAAAATTGAGAATAACAGGGTGGAGAGAGAGGCGGAGAGACTGACCGGTGAGTGGGAAAAGAAAACGACGGCTGATGGGAAAGAAACTAGTCATGATATATGAAGTCAAAAAAGTATTCTTTAAGAAAAGAAAATGAGAAAAAGAATGGTTGATATCCTTAGTTATCTAAGGAGCATCAGGAATTGAGCCCGATGCGGGGGTCGAACCCGCAACCTTGAGATTAAGAGTCTCACGCTCTACCGATTGAGCTAACCGGGCGAGCACATTGGTTGTTGGGAAACGAGCGTCACAATTGCACCCTTGAGTCGCATGCATACTGTCAATAGAAGGCCAGCCTCAGTGGGTCACCACACTATCAACATACAGTATGCATTTTAAATGTTCTCCTTCTACCTACATACCTAAGAGACTTCGAGATATGGATGTGCGGTGTAGTGAAACCACTTTTGTTCTACCTATCTTATTGGTTGCATCTGCTATTGCCTATTGTTTACCTAGCTGGTTTCTATCCCTAAGGTGTGCTTTTAGACACTAGGAATTGCCGCTATAGCCAGGGCAACCTATGGGATGGTGATGAGGGTTCTCTTTGTGTCTGTGTGTGTTTACGTCGGCTTATTTAGCCCCAGAACCTTTAGGCTGATAGAGGAAAGTTTCTAGCCCCTAGTTCTAACTGTGTGTTAACTCGTATCTCGCAGCAAACAACAAGTCTGGAAATAGTTACTAGCAACGACGCCATTGTCCTCACCGAGATGGACCAGGGGACCTTTGAACTCCGCCTCGTGGGCTCAACATACGATCTAGGCAGCCTTGCAGATGTCCATGTCCTTGCCGAGGTTTGGGGGAGGTGTTTTAGATCATGATGGGCTATGCAATTATTGTTTGAGCCAGAGAGCACTTGCACCTTCGTAGTGGCCATAGGAATGCTGGCCATGGCCAGAATCCTCCGGGCCTTCGCTTCTGACTCATGATTTGTGTGTTGGCCGGTCTCTCCTTTGGAGGCCCAATACAGCCTCGCGTCAATATGAGTCCGAACTACGATGAGGTGGCACTCGTTACACATTAGGAGGAAGCCTTTGTTATTAGGAAACGAGGATGCTGCTTCGAGACTTTAGTATTAACGAGCGAAGCATGATTGGCTAGGGCGGAGCAGCCCTAGTAACATATGGATAAGGTGGTGTATGGAAGGTTGGAACAGAGCAGAGCCTGTTTGGGTTTGTCAAGCTCCTCGACGTACACTTCGTACGGGCGTTGCGCTCAGTTTCGTTGCTTGTCTGCTCAACAATGCCCTCTATAACGGGCCGCTCACTTCTTCACTAGTGACTCTCGATACCTTGCTACTGAAGTGCTTCCTGTCAAGCTTAAGAGGTATATATAGCAAAACTAGGCGTCTATACGTTTCAAAAAGACTATTAGGGGTGTTACGAAACATTTACCGCTTTCCGTCTCGCAGAGTGGGAGAGACTACTGCATAGGGATGAATACCAAGCTACCGGTGTTCACACAAGGTGAAAGTTCCCCTTTTCCTTGTCACCTACCTGTTAGCTAGAATTACACAGTCAGAACAAAGATGGATACATGGATGGACAAATGGTTCTACACTGTACTGGTGCGCTAGATTGAAATAAGTTAGGGGCTGGTGTGTCACGGGCCGCCGCTAGGATCGAGCGCAAAGTGCGTGCAGAAATTGCCAAGAATGGAAACAATATGTACTTGGGTCTAGGTACTTGATGCATTCTACCTAGCTGAAACGGGCAATTGGCGATGTGATAGGTCAAACGCGTACCTGAAAAAACAACAAGACCTCGCGTTAATTCTCTGGCTCGACGCGTCTCCATCGATGACATCCCCTCTTTTTTCCCTCCCACAGCCAATCTTGGAAACCGTCTACGCGCCACACACCTATAACCCAGCTACAATACCCAATCGCTTACATCCGCTTCATTAAGATCAAACAGCGTTTTGCGAACTCACACGAGCTGTATCATTCTTGGTTGCACCTCGCATCAAAGAATATACCATTACTCCAGGACTTCTTGGGAAGATTGAGGAAGAGTCGTAAAAGAAGAGAAAAGAAAAGAAAGAGAAATGTGCGCAGAGGTCATCAATCAGATAAAGTATTGATTGATCGATCTGCATTGTCAACGTCCCTCAAACGAGCATCTCGACTTCTACTCGGCCTCGACTCCTAACTACTGCCCCAGACCAGTTCGGACGAAGAGTTCCAGATATATCCAAGCCGTTCTTCAAGATATTTCTGCTGCCACCACTTCCTAGACCCAGCTGTCTGTCTGCCTAGAGGATTGATACGACAATAATAGGTCTCTATGGGCGTCCGCAATAAAGCATCAAAGGCGCGAAGTAAATCGTATGTTCTGGTTTCATATTCATTTCTGTTAGGACAAGTCCAACCCGTTGCATCGTGAATCCGTCGGGCCTTGACCTGGACTGTTACGAGAAGGCACCGTCATCATCCAACCAAAATCGTCTCGGCCTGCCTAATCAGCCCCACCCCTGCTGTATGTAGGTCCTGTAAATTGTCCATTAAACTAAATAACTTGTCGAGCTTACCATCATCGTGTCAGCCGAGAGCGCTGTCGACCAATCCCCTCTAAAGCTAGTATCATTCTGCCGGGATCAGGGCCCCACATATCCCCACTTTCCTGCTGGCCCCACCGCTGAGTTGGCGAACTAAGCCCTGCTGGGTTTTGGGGGGTTTTCACTCCAGCGCACTCAGCTCTGTGCTGCCCAGTTCTCATCCTTTCTGCCTTTCTAGGCTTTCACTTGGACCAGGCACTGCACACACACCAATGGTTAGTACCCACCCTACCTTAATGATCCGAGTCTCTTTCTTCACTTGCTCCTGTCGGTAGCCGTCAGAAGAGTGTATGTACTGAGACGCTCGCTCCTACACATCGGCATTGCATTGGCATTGCATAGAGTCTCCCGCTGTCACTCTTTCTCCCCAGACCGGTCTTGACGATCCAGCTCCCCCTCCCTTTTCTGTCTTTCCAACACCCTCCATCCTAGTTCACCTATCGTTTGCCATCGTTGCCTCAATCCTGTGTTACTCTCTGCTAAGCAGCCACTGTCCTCCATTAATGCACTTCCACTGTTTCTTCGCAGCCTTGTTGACTCCGGATACGAGCTCACCGGCAAAACCTTGTCCAGCGATACCAACGCCATCCGAAAGTCACTCTCCTCTGACTACCATCTCCGCTACTTATATTTGACCCAAGGACCACTGCAACCGAGGTGAGCATTTTCCGCTGTTCCCTCTCTCACCTTAACTCTCACTCAGCCGCCCACCTCATTAATACCTAACGCAAATAGACCTTGCCGTCGCATCATCGTACTCTGCGCTATTCATCACCACTGGCCGAAATGGCCAGACCGACGCGTATCGCGGGCGCAAACGAGCCTGTGCATGTCTACCAAGATGATCCTCAAGACGAAAACTATGGACAACCAGCAACTTCTATAAGCCGGGCACCAATGCCCTCTGTCGGAAAGCAACTATCTCCACGTCGCGCTCTGCAAGATTCGAATGGCAATACAACTTTCAACCCTCCCAATGGTCAAGGGATACAGCACTCGCCGCTTAAAGCTTTGAGGCCATCCTCGGACAACATGAGAGCTGCAGCGCCATCCTACAACGGAAAATTGAATCCAGTCAACATGCGTCCGCCGACACCAAACCTCCAAATTACGGACTCAATGCCGAAGAAGCCTTTGATGTCCACATTCAAGACTGGGACTGGGAACTCGAGACTAGTAAATTCTGATAAGGAGAATATGCATCCTGCGCTATGTGCTGCATCGACGTATACTATTAATCCCGAAGATTTCATTCCCAACCCCTCCCGAAAACGCACTCTTCTGGAAGCCGCTCCTATCACGGAATCGAGTCCATGTAAAAAGGTCAAGACAGAGGAGCACTTTCTCTCCGATCCAATTCCAGATCCAATTCCTTTGCCAGGCTACGACGACGGGACAAAACCAGGCTATAGCTATGCACAACTCATTGCTATGGCCATCAATAGCGCGCCCCATAAAAGGCTTACTCTAGCTCAGATATACAAATGGATATCCGATCGCTATCAATTTTATAGGCAGGCTGAACAGGGTTGGCAAAATAGTATCCGGCACAATTTGAGCTTAAACAAGGGCTTCATAAAAGTAGCCCGCGGCAAAGAAGACCCTGGCAAAGGAGCCTACTGGGTCATCGTGGAAGGATGGGAGCATACATTTTTCAAGAAGCCAAGCAAGAGCGCGACGGCTGCGACGGGAAATGTGCATGTGATGACAATGGGACCGCCTATCGACTATTCTCATTTTGATGCTCCACAAGTCCAAGACGAGCTTCCACCACTGCCTCTGGTTTCTCAGCCCCAGGCCACCCAATTTCATCATGGATTGGGTCCAGCACCACCCATTTCTGCCCCTGAACCTTCTTCGGACGCTACCATATTGCTCTCCGACAACAATACATTACCTGAAGACCAGGACGACAAAGCTCGGGAACCAGATGCTACTCTCCCGACCGACCTTGCCTCTCCACTCCCGCAAGCGATGCACTCATCACCCCCTATGCCTCGCTTTGTGAAGCAAGAAAGCACGACTCCATCTTCTGCTCGCTTATCGCGTCGGGTACTACGAGGACATGGCCAGAAGCGGAAACATGTCTCCATGGACGCCTCGGCAACAGGGGATGACAGTGGCTATTTTTCATCGTTGGAGTCGTCCGCACTCCGCCAGCAGACCAATCTTTGCAGTTCAGGAACCAGAAAGTCTCGCGTAAAAGGCGGGAAAGGAAGAGCAGAACACGAGATCGAGCGCCTTCGTTATCCGTCATACGACAGTCCCACCAAGAGCCGCTCGTACGGGATTATGCCAGTATCCTCTTCCCCTGTGCGGGACCCCAGTCAGAAGCAGATGCCACCGCCTCTTACCCCGATAGTTCGAACAAATCGTCAACCGAGAACTCCCAGGGTCAATATGAGGCCTCCACCGAAACCAATTGCCTCTGTTTCGCCCAATACTAATTTACAAGCCCATCGGAATCTCGTTAATTCCCTATTCGAGTCGCCTTTACGCCGCGTAAGTCACATGTCGGATAATATTGCTAATATGGCGCCCGAAAGCCCGTCAGACTTGGGAGACTCTGCAAATGAGAACAATTTCGTCCACCTTTTCAACTCTCACTTCGTGGGAGTCGAACTGACACCCGCATCTAACTTTTTCGATACGGCGTATGACCTTGCTATGCCCTCAGACGGCTCACCCGTTAAGAAATCAGCGAAAAGACCACGACTGGATCGATCCATGTCAACCAGTGCATTAACAGATATAACAAATTCCGCACTCGGGAGATCCGTGACATCGGCCCCTTATCTGGCATTCCCTAGTCCGGCGGCTCCACTGGCCTATGAATCTCCAAGCAAGGCATTTGAAGGCTTATCGTCTCCGTCCAAAGCCTTTTTACAATCACCTTTGGCCACTGGCCATCAATCTTGCTCACTGACCGCGAACCAAGAAAATGAATGGAATACTTTCGACAATGTCTGTGCCCCGCTTTTCTCCCTCCCCGATGAAGGGGTCCCATTCCCCAATGAAGAGGAAAATGTTCTCGACATCGCCCAAGGTTTTGAGAACATTGGCAGCAACACTGCTACTACTTGGGAAGTGGCTAGACCAAGTCTGGGTCACAGCTACATGCCGCAATAACGAGGGGCATCTACCATGGGCTCATAATAGCGCCCCTATCGTTATAGACTGACGACATTTTACGAACTTAATGACCCCTACGCATGGACATGCCCACTTTTCAGATACATACGCTACAATGTGCACTTCATGCCACATTTTTGTGCAGCCCCGACTTTCTGTTTATTGTTGTTCTCATACTTTTGTAATGAAGTCACGCTTTCTGGGGCGATTCTGTCTTGACCCATATCCGGGGGCTTTTGAGACTTTCGCATGTTGGGTTTGTTTTTATGACAGGTGTTTTCTTGTTAGTCCGCCACAGCATTAGATGCCTGCGGTACTATGTAACTCGAGGGCGAGTACAAAACTGGCGTTTATTGGTATTTTTCGGCCGCAGTTGGGATTTCTGTAGAGCGAAGAGGGATTAAATTGTCTGCGGCGTTCTGTGCCGGAGGAAGAAAGGAGTTATGTGTTTGGACGTATGGAAGGCACACTCATGCGATACATGAACACTTCGGCATCGGTTGTTTAAGGCAATTGGAGAGGATTCTACTGCTGTACAATGTCGGCAACTCTACAGTTTGGCGTTGGAACAGGATAGGCAGGGCTTCAGAGATCTCAATATTTCACGTGTGCGATTGGCTAGTACCATAAAATAAACTAGTCCATGTCCATTATTCGCGCCCCTACGGGAAGGATTTGTGATATCTCCGGTTGCTTATATGCTCAGCTCACAGTTGCTTACGCTTGCGAGATTTCCAGGGATATTAGGCCTGGGAATAGGGTATCTTGATAATACAGAAGTATCGAGCCCCCAAGCCTTGCGCGTTCTATCGTAACAAGTCCGTGAAGATTCCACCCTCGTCTATCCGTACCTCTTTATAGTAACGCCACGGAACGCCAAAGAACCAAGAACAAGTGGGCAGGATCAGCAATGAAGGCATATTTACAGAATTATCTGAGATCCATGCTCGGAGCAAGCAAAGGGCAAGTGGCTAAGGAAACCATATATCCGTCCAGTCGTTTGTGATTTGGTGCGCAGTCCCTCAGTAGATGCTCATGCGCGAGACCCAGCTGGAATCCTTTTGATTGACGTTGATCTGATACGGGAAAGGATTCGTCTCGCTCGTTGTAATGGGAGGTATATGGTCTTTGTGCGAGTTCACACATGTCACGATCTTCATGGCAGTCGTCAAGAGTGTCTGTTCCATGGCTTTGCGAACCTTAGCTCGTTCTACGACATATGAAACGTGTCAGCAAAACGGCTCCCGCGGAATAACTTTGGGTGATCGGGAGGGGCAGGGGTTCTTCTGTTCTTTTCTTTTCCTCGACTTGGGCATCACGAATAAGACATATGCGTAGATCAACTTACCACTCTCCGTCCTCGGCTCAGCCACGGTGACCTTTACGGTCCAGCATTCCCAACAGACCTCCTCGTCGCCGCTGCCATAGGCTGCGCGCATGTACCATGCCTTTCGGCGCTTCTTCTCAAAGAACTGCACCGATATGTTACCACGGCCACCGTTGCTGCCGGCGGCCGCGGTCGCCACAGCTCCGCGCTGCTGCGAGAGATGGTGGTGAAGCGGGGCGCTGGAGCCGGAAGAATGCGAATGCGTCCGTTCGGCATCTAGGTCGCGGGCCAGCTCAGCGGCCCGCTTCTCGATCATGGTGTCGAGCTCAGCATCGTCGACGAAGGGGAGGGTGATGTCGAGGACCTCTCGCGAGCGCGGCACTAAGGAAGGGAAGAAACGGTGGAAGAATATCGTGTGTAGTATTCCTAATTATCCATGTTCAGCGGGATTTATCAAAATCAGTCGCATTCAGGGGGGAGCGGGGTTCGTTTTATGACCATCCCGTAGGTGTTGATTCGTTGTGTCGAGATGGCTTGCGATCGTCTCATGGTGAGGTGGTGGAATGCGGGGCAGTTGATGAAGACACGAGGCAAAAGATGAGGGATGATGGGACGACTGCGCATCTTACCTCGAATGACGTCTCGTACGGATGTTGGGTCGGCAAATGCTTCTAGTATAAACTCTTGTGGTCTCTGTTGCTCCATGTTGTTCTTGTTTTTAAGGTGGTGGAATTAGGAGAGAGAGCTTGATCTCGGGCGACTTTCATCCGGGCCTCTATGAGGCCGCTGGTATCGTAAGAGGCTGTCAGAACAGCTCCCAGCTTTGGCCTTGGCCTTGGCAAGCTACATTCATATGTATGCTACGCTACGTATATTGACATGTATGTACAGGAAAATGGCGGGGTTATTGCCTGGGGAAGCAAATTAGAACGTACAAGACGGGGAACAAGGAATATTCGGGGGGAGGGGGCACATGCGTCATTAAAGCCACACTTGTGGCTTTGGTTTCCACTGCTCAGTCAAGTCGGGTTCACCAGGGTGTGGGTTGGTCGGGAATGCGAAGGTGCAATATTATGTACAAAATACAGTTACGGCCCAGGCAATACTACATGTACCTCTCTACCTAAATATGTACCTAAAGAAGTCAATTGCCCAGATGAGGTAAATAGTTTACTTACATAATAAAGCAATCATAGGCACAAGTAAGATATAGAGAGGGACCGGTTAGGCGTTGCCGGCCTTTAAGTTCCTCCCTTCCTCCAGCAGGGCTCCACGAGCTTAAGGTTAAACCTTGAATCGCGTACCATGCCGAGGCACACGTCAGTAGCCCAGTAGAGCCGGCAACCACTCTTCGTTATCATCGCCAGTTAATTGATAGCCCTTTTGATTCCGTTAAACGCACCTTGCATACCATGTAAGAGGAATCTGCCTCGTTGGACCATCAGTACAGCATTGATGATAATTCTCTTTAATTTTGTTGTGATAGCCGCATGTCGCACCATCCCGAGTCTCTGCCAAGCCTCAGTTTATAGAGTTTAAGGGCGTTCCGCAGTACTCTGGCTACTTTCTTTTCTGTTACCCTTCCTTTCTCGCATCACTCCCCAACATGCTGTCAACTACGCGGCGGTGGCTTCGCCGTAACCGCACCCCGATAGCTATTGGCGCCGGCATCGTGGGCGCCGGCTACCTAGCCACCCAATATGTTCTAACTAAGATCAACGATGCCCGCGAGCGCATGAGCAGTGAGCGTATTGCGAAAGAAAAGTAAGCCATTGCTCCAATCGCAGGTGGTCGAGCTTGAAGCCTAATCACCATTTACAGCTTGCGTCGTCGATTTGAGCAAAATCAAGAGGATTGCACGTTCACTGTCCTCGCCTTGCTCCCCACGGCCACGACAAATATCCTAGAAACGATGAATACCGAAAAGATAACATTAGAGATACAACAGATTAAGAGCAGTACGAAAGGGATCCGCAGCGCCGAGTCGTCAGCAGCACCGCCGAGTATTGCAGATACCACCCTGACAGAGGAAGAGGGCAAGAGCACGGCGAGTTTACAGAGCGAAAGCGGCGTCCATGCAAGCCAAGTAGCATTACCACCTATCTCGGGTGGCGTGGACGGTGCACAAGACGGCCCCGGCCAGTCAACACAAAAGCCACGGAAAACGAAGAGGCAGCTTTGGGATGATTTGACTATCAGCTGTGAGTACTCACCAGCCTAGGTAGCCTCATAAAGTACGTAATTTGGCTAACTCCGATCATAGCAATTACACGGGCCTTTTCTCTTGTTTACACATTGGCGCTCCTAACGATGCTTACTCGGATTCAACTGAACCTCCTAGGACGGAGAAGTTATCTATCCAGTGTGGTTTCGTTGGCGACAGGCACGGCACAGTCCACAATAAGCCTTGAAAATAACGATGACGACAACCCAGAACAGGCATACGGCAGTGATTTCGAAACCAACCGAAAATACCTTACCTTTAGCTGGTGGCTACTAAACCGGGGGTGGACAGACGTGATGGAGAAGGTGGAAACCACTGTGCGCGAGGTATTTGGTCATCTCAGCCCTCGTGACCTCTTGAGCTTCGATACGTTCTCACAACTCGCGTTAGAAGTGCGCAAAAAGGTGGAAGGGAAGCCCGACTCGGAGAGGCCAGGTGCCCAGTGGCTACCCTTCCTCCTACCTCCTACACCCTTGGAAGATTTCGTACTTAAGGAGTCCGGCGTCTTAGGTGACAGCGCCACACACCAGTCCGGCAGCCCGCCCATCGGCTTTCAAACATCAACTATAACACCAGCACTTCGACGTCTACTTGACGAGACGTCGGACCTCATCGAGTCCCCAGCCTTCTGCCACGTGCTGACCCGGTTGCTGGATGCCGGGTTCTCCTTCCTATTGAACAAGAAGCTATTAGCCGGAGCCTTTGCTCTCGATATGCCGTCCTCGGCCGTTGTCCCTGAGTCCACGGGCCAACCTGCCCCCAGCCTGACCAGCCGTGCCATCCTCCTTCCGAAGATATTATCCGTGCTAACACGGCAAGCCCACTCCATCGGCCACGGAATACCGAATGAGTACCTGCAAGAAATGGAGCAAGTCAAGGACCTCGAGGCCTTCGCCGCCGTCGTCTACTCCAGCAACTGGGAGAATGAGATCCATCAGGACGAAGCACTCGTCGCTGCGGCCGCCGGTCTTAACGATGCTGCTACTACCACTTCTGCGCTGCAGGCGGATGACGTCGTTATGGCTCGCCAGGATCGCGGCGCGGAGACACGACCGTCACAGGCCACGGTAGATGAGAGTGTTGTCTTTGTCGACTCTACACAGAGCTCGTTTGAGAGTGCTTGGGAGAAAGCTTTGGAAGGATCACAGTCACATTCGCAATCATGATCTTAGCACCAAACTGATTCTTCCCCTGCCTTTTGGGGTCTTTTTAAGATAACTGATTGAACCAAGACACCCAGCATCCAATGAAGCCAGCCAGAAGTCTTCATTCGCCGCTTAGAAAGCTGCGGTGGTTTACGAAACAGGATATGTTTAAGCTTTCGGCAAATCTTAATAATTACCGTGTCAACCAAGCCGCAAGCAAAAATAAGGCTAAACGCTTTTTGCATAAGGAGGATGAAGAGGGTTTATTTCATCTAAACCCATGCTTGCTAAAGTCGATACTATACATACATGCATACATCATCATAATTCCTCACAGTATGCGAGCGAGCTACAATCAGAGAAACCCGTAAAAGTGGCACCAGTTCTTCTCCTTGTTGAAACGAGGCAATAATCGGCAAGCGGATGGATAAGTGAGATGGATAGGATAGGATAGGACACACATGGGAACTACAACGAAGAGCTCTCGGGTTACCTAGCAAATCACGACAAGAATAATGGGCTCGCTATTCTGTACATTATACTACTTCCTGGCAAGGCATTAAAGAGAGGGTGCTGTGCTCCTCCATCCATCCAGGGGAGGCACACCTCTCTTCTTCCCCCGGAGAAGACCATACATGTATTCTATATTGTATCATGCCACACAAATCTCCCAAAGTCTAGTGGGCCAAGAAGAAAGACCATATCCCCGCCCCTTGTCTGTTTGGTCCAAAGTGTCTTTCCGACAATAGATGCACATGCGATAGGTAGATACATACAGCCTCCTCCTGCCTACTCACTTGGTAGTTGACAACGAGTATATCAAACGACGCGGCTATGGCTGTGGCTGTCTGTGGTTGAGATCGACTTGATCATATAGTACCTTACGAATATGATGGATGGCATAGGTAAAAGACGTAGTTAAATAGTCTTCTGCGCCTTTTAATGCTCCCGTCAGTTGTCGGTGTTGCGTTTGTTCCTCCTGGCCACAGCATGTCATATCATAAGATACATAGACTAGACCGTTCCATTGACGAAGAGGCCAGCGTGTGTGCAGTACTTGTTTACCCAGATGGATAATACCAAGTATAGCTTAGACACAAGCATCTTGGATTCTACAAAGTCTCACATCAGACCACGGACGAACTTGTCCAGGCCGAGCTCGAACATCTCGTTGCGTACGCCTTCGCCGCCTTTGTGTTCTACCGGTGCCAATGGGTTCTTGACCACTAAACAAATCCATTGTCAGTTTGATAGGACACTCAGCTAATGGGCATCCCGAAGAGACGGACACGAGTGTTCTCCGGCGGGGAGGGGAAATGGAGATTAGGGAGAGACGAGAAAAATAAAAAGTCACTCACCATATTCGACCCAGAGATTGATATAGATCTGATGGAGCACGTTGCGCATGCTGAGGGCGCCCGGCTCAGTCAGCATGGCAAAGCGCAGGTTCGTGGGCGTCTCGTAGTAGTGGAGCTTGTAGTGGGCGGTCCGGTACGAGATGAAGGCGTCGTCGTCGCCACCGAGCTTGCGCACCATGTTCCGTAGGCTAAATACGGTGCCGAAGATCAGTTTCGCGTCGTCAGAACCCTTGTTTCTTCTTCGTGGCGGCGGGTTGGTCGAAGAAGTACCCCCCGCCCCTGCTATTACTGCCGCCGCCGCCGCCGCCTTCTCGTCCACTCCGCTTGTGCCATTCGATTGTTGCTGTTGCTGGCTAGAATGAGGAGGATTGGGATAGTCGGGTCCGGCAGCTGTCGAGGCTGTTGGGGCTGTCGCTAGCTGGTACCATTTCTTCGAATAGATGCATTCGGCTGTTTTTTTGTTAGAGAGACAAATGTCAGTGAGATGGAATCGGAATTAGGAGGCCGCTTGTGATTTTGGTGTAATCTCTTGTTTGTTTGTTTGGTTGGTTGGTTGGTCTATTCAGTCTCCCTCGTATCCGTCTGCCTGCCCTTGCTGCTGCCTGCTCGAGAGCGAGGCAGTGGTGCTCGTTGTTGGGGTCATGCTTCTCATGGTCATAGCCATAGGCATAGTATACGGCTGACTAGAATAGGTGCAGTGTGTAGGGAGGCTAGATAACAGGAAGGTCGCACTTACTGTGGCGATCGAAGATGTACAAGGAATAAACCTGGACGGGCATGACGCCGTTGGCTGGCTTCTCTAGCTCGGACTAGAGATGAATTCTCACATGCCCGTGATCAATGGGGAGATATTGAACTGCCTGTCCGCTCTGGAGGAGTGTTGGTGTCTTTGATTCAAGGTGGTGTCGCAACATGACTGGAGGTACATACTAGTGCCTGTTGGTAACTTGGAACTTTAGCTTACCGCTGTGGCCTGTAGGAACCACATGCTTAGCGTTAATGTACCTGCATGTAGTTTAGCTTCATTTCCCTGGGCGTTGCCTTCAAGTACTTCTCAAGGGCTTTTCTCTTCCTCGTTCTCCCATTATACGTCTCAACCTAAGTTTATACCGTATTCTCTTTAGACCTAACCTACATTTTATGCTTCAAGTTACAGGTGTATAGCAGGTAGTACCGACTTGTAACCCGAAATCTTGAGCTTGGCAGTTACCAAGGTCACTTGAACTTTTGTGCCCCTCCGCCTATCACCTTCGAGCGTTTATTTCCCGAAGTCAGATGGGAACGGCTACAGTGTGCCGTGCTGTCGTTGCTTATCAAGGTGGGTTTAGCTGCTTGAGCCTCCGTGTACCACACCAGGTAAGGTAGGTTGGTGCATCCTTACCCATTCTAGGTACATAATCCTTCAGTGTTCTGGGCATTACTTTTCTTTCACACATCTCACCTCCTCCAGTTCTGTCCCAGCCCTAAAGAGGAGGGGCCCCCCAGTCTCCAACCCGGATGTTTTCTCTTCTGCAACAGGGGTCATAAGCTGTATATGGGCGACATGATTTGCCAAATACCGAATTAGCTACTGTTGGGCTGAACTAAAGAGTATCATCTCCTCTCCTTCTCGTGTAGATACCCATCTATTTCTGACTTTGCCCCAAGAAGGGGAAGAAAAGGAAGAAGGCTCCAGTCAGTTCACCAAGCTTTTTATTCTTTAATACATAGCACGCCAGTTATGTCGCCTTCTTTCTTTCCATATCTCTTTCTCTGACACCAACTGTTACTCCCAGTACAAAAAATATCTGCTCCTCACCAGCTAATGCCAATCATCCTTATCGACCAACCTTGCCAGTAAACTGTAAGTAGAACTAAAAATAGCTTGTGTCTACATACAGTTTTACCTACAGTACATAATGTAGATATATTAATATAGCTTACCACCTTATAGGCTTACACAGAATTATAGCCACAGGCTAGAGCAGTATATAAGTCCATACTACTACTATACTCAAGCCTTGCTTAGCCTTAGATATCTTAGCCTGGCCACTCCTGTCAACAGATCGGCAACGCATATTTGATAGCAGGAACCGTCTACTGCAGAGATGCAATCGGCGACACCAGACCCGGTCGACGATAACGCCGGTTTGCAACCCCAGAGCTTACCCGTGTCACCGTCTACGCCTTTGTCTTCACCGCAGCCGTGGATCAGCATCCACCAGTCCCCTGACACCAGAGACCGGCCAACGTTCGGCCCTCACTTGTAAGCTAGCTCTTTTGCATTTAGATTCCTTACCTATGGACTCTATATTATATTACATTTGGAGAAGAAGAAATCAATCGCCAAATTTGCCCCGCATCTTGTGCCAGATAACCTGAGACATCCACCAATGCTCCGTTAGGTCAGCTCCGGCTCCGCTCCAGTTTTCCAGTCCCCTGAGACACCACAGAAGGACGCCGTCTCAACACCGCGAAATCAAGGTAAGAAAGCATCAATTGTTGTTGCCAGTATTCTGCGTGAGATATAAGAGAGGATGTTCAGCTGATATTAAGCCCCTTCGTACCCGACCTAATAGGAGACTCTCGATGCCAAATATTTAAACGATGAAGTCGACGGCCAGCAGTATGAAACCATCAACCAATATACCCTGAGAGAGGAGATTGGTCGGGGCTCCTATGCTTCCGTCCATCTAGCTACTGATCAGTTTGGCAATGAGTTTGTAAGCCCATCGGATCTTGTATCATCCCAATTTTATGCTTTATCCTTTAGTGCTCACCTCGCTTCCTCGCAGGCTATCAAGAAGTTCTCAAAATCTCGCTTACGAAAGCGAGCCCAGTCAAATATCCTGAGGCGCCCGGGACCCGGACGACCACATCAGCTAGCACCAGGAAACATAAACAATTTCCATAAAAGACAATTTGGCCGGCAGGAGGATGCCGAAGCCAAAGACGCCTTGCACCTCATTCGTGCCGAGATCGCCATCATGAAGAAACTGAACCATCAGAACCTCGTGGCTCTGATCGAAGTGCTGGACGATCCCGGTGACGATTCATTGTACATGGTCCTAGAAATGTGTAAGAAAGGCGTCGTCATGAAGGTAGACCTAGGCCCAGACGCGCAGGCCAGGCCTCCTAACACCGAACTCTGCCGTCTTTGGTTTCGTGACCTGATTCTTGGCATTGAATATCGTGAGTCCAGGACGATTGCAATGCCACGTTTGTATGACCCTCTTAACAATCGCAACAGTGCACGCTCAGGGAATCATCCACCGAGATATAAAACCTGACAACCTCCTCTTGACGGAGGATGACGTGCTCAAGATCGTCGATTTCGGAGTATCCGAGATGTTCCAAAAACAGGGTGAAATGATGACCAACAAGTCGGCGGGCTCGCCAGCCTTCCTACCGCCTGAGCTGTGTCAGGCCAGACATGGGGAGATTTCGGGTAAGGCTGCCGATGTCTGGTCTATGGGCGTCACTCTCTACTGCCTGAAATATGGAAAGTTGCCATTTAGTGGCGACAATCCGGTGGATATTTATAAGGCCATTCGCCACGACTCATTCACTCTTCCCGAGGATGAAGACCCCGAGTTCAAGGACCTGATCAGGCGCATTCTGGACAAAAGCAGTGCCACGAGGATCACATTACCCGAGATTCGTGTATGTCTCTCTCTCGCCTACTTATCTGTGTAGGATGCTAACAAGTAGTAGAATCACCCCTGGGTGACGAAGAGTGGGAGTGACCCTCTCCTCCCTGATGAAGAGAATTGTTCCGACGTGGTTGAAACACCTAACGAGCTCGAAGTTAATCATGCTTTCACACGGAAGATGAATCACCTTCTTTATGTGGTAAGAAGTTTTGTTGTCTTTATCTGTGGCGAAAGGAATTGTGTTTTCGGGTGGACTGCATAACTAACAATTCCAAGATCAGTGCCATTCATAAATTCAAGAGCCTTATCTCGCAGAGTCGGGTCTCAACGCCGCGAATACCCTATGTGCCGAAGCCACTAGTGAGAAAGGTTAAAGTCGAGTCGCCAGATGTCTCGTCATCATCGCCGCACACTGCTAAGGTGGCCGAACCAACACGGCAAAGATCTGTCGCCGAGGAAGCTGCCGAGCTCATCGAGCAGCGTAGGGCCTACTTGCAATCGGGCTTATCGCTAGGATCTCCCCTTTCGAAACCTGCAGAGGGCGACGGCACGCCCGACTCAGCCGGCGAAGAGCCCCTCATACTTGGAATTGGAACTGGCGGGCGCGATGAATTCTCGACCGACGAGCCCTCCGCCATCACAGTCTCAGACTCGCCAACGGGCATCGACTTCGACGTCTACGACATCGCTTTTGAGAAAGCGATCAAGCGCATTCGCTCAGACAGGAAAAAGAACCGGGCTAGGACGTATATGACGAAATTGGTCGGTGAGAAAGAGCGGGACAAGTACGCTGGGGACGATTGTATGATCGTCGAAGCCGGCAAATCCCTGGCGACTAGCGCTTATACACACGGCTCATCGGCCGTCTCGAAAGGGCTGTCACATCTACCTGGGAGTAACCACGCTGAAGGATCGCACAGCGAGGATAGTAGTGTAGAGCCAAATGCGGGCAACGATGCCGTTCGGAAAGCGATCGAAGGAGTCAGTGAGCAGGGGTCAAAGCTTGCGGATCTGGTGACCTCCGTGGCAAAAGACTTGAAGGAGAAAGCTTCTGCGGCACGGGAACATGCTGAATAAAGTAGTATCTAGCACGATATGCTTTGTTATGTTCTATCGTGGCGCTAGACAGCACAAACACGAATGACGGGAAACATTTGGGGCCTGTCTAGGCGGTCCAAATATTGCATTCGGGCAAACGATCATATAAGCGGGAAGGCGTTTGGTTATACACGAAGAGTAAGGGTGAAGGAGAAGCAGGAGAAAGAGAAGGGAAGACGCCATCAAGGCCTTTTTTTTTTTTTTTTTTGGCAGGTTTTGGTACATAGGGGTTTCAAAAATATGGCTATCGAAGAGATGAATAAATGCCTACCCAGCGGGATGAGGCAAGGTGTAATAAGGAGGTCTTCCATAAGAAAACGTAAGATACCTTTGCGTGTCTCAAGCATATACATATATTATCTGATGAACCCGAGTTTGCATATGGGCTCCTGCCAATCGAGAGATATAAGTGAGCAAGTATTTATACTCATTTAGAAAGGGGAGGCAGCTTTAGAAGGAAGCACATCTTGAGCTAATGCTAGGGCTCAATAACCCGGGACAGGACAGACATGTCTTCCGTACAAGCATATTATAACGATGTTGTCTAGACTCATAATTCGAAAGAAAGCCTCGATTTATGTATATTCCGGCGGCTGTCACGGGCTCCATAAGTACCGTGCTGTGCTGTATATCTAGCAAAGCCACCCATTCCAACGGATGCACAGCTATGCACACTGACTTTGAGAGAGAGAAGGATGATTAGAAAGAAAGACAAGAATCATAGAATCTGGATAGATACCTGGAGCATATACACCTAGATAGCCACTAAGTGACGTGTTAATAACCCACAGAATACATAAAAGCACACACACATACAGACGACATACACGTGTATCGCATACTTAATCTCCTATACCTGAGTACTTAATACATACATGAACAGAACATCAGAAAAGAAGAATTGAAATATCTGTGTCAGATATCTCAACCCCCACGACCAGCCATTTGCCCTTCATCCACGCACGCAACTCACTCCTTTACTAACTTACTCACCCCTTATCTACCCAGGTCTAGGTTAGGTATTCAGCCCCCCAACCTCAACCTAACCTAACCGTAGATCACTCATTCAGCCAGTCAGTCGATCAGTCAATTTGACAAACAAGCGCCTCACGCGGTATAAAATCAAAATCAAAATCAAAATCAAATCCAATTCAAATCAAACCAAGTCAAGATCGCGTGTACAGATGTACATATGTAGATCGTCGCGGCGGCGGGCGGTGGTGGTGGTGTTGTTCTTCTTAGTTCTTTGCTTGATCAAAACGTCTTCCTCGGGGTATTCCCTATTCCAAGATAGAAAACCAATTCTTAAGTCCATACATACATACATACATACATACATACATATATACATGCAAGCTTACCTTTTAGATGCAAAAGGGAACAGCTAACCTACATAGCTCTGTCAACAAACAAATACCGAGTGCAAGGGTGGCGGTGGTGATAGTAGTATACAGAGGCACGAATAAAAGACAAGAAATAAAAAATATATAATAGTAGCAAAGCTTTGATACCACTCGCTCACCGCATGTACCATACGATACAACACAGTACAATACAGTACAGTACAATGCAACGCGGTAAGGGATTTTTTAACTTGACAATAAGCTGAGCCGCATCGACACTTGTTACCTGCTCTTCTTTACTTCCTTACTTACTTACTACGCAGAATATTCAGGTAAGGTTACGCAGACAGTTAGGTAAAAAATATTTGTAACAGACCAACAACAAACATACATACACACTTCTATCTGGGTCTCTAGGCCAGGAGTATAAAACCGACAAGTATATAAAGATAGATATCTGTTATCTCTTTCCTCGGAGAAAAGAAATCCAAAGAATCAAAACGTCTTGCAAAAAGTCCGAACTTTCAGCTCGTAACATGCCCTAAGCTTAGACAAACAGATAGACAGATAATACTGTTTTTATTGTACTTTCGTCTTCTGCCGCATACATTATATGCCTACCCAGGTAGGTACTTTCAAGCGTGCTATATTTAGCTTTATATACCTATATACACATACGCATACACATACGCATACACATACATGTGGCATGGCGTATGCGAATATGACGCCGGGTATTAAGCATATGTACATACAGCAAGTAATCAGTCGGTCACAAGTCAGTGAGATCACCCAGCGTCTCACAGATCTTCCAGCATTATTATATATATCGATTACCAGCCAATCAGCCTGTACTCCGAGTGCACGAGACCGAAAGCTTGGTCTAAAAAAGACGAAAGCCCTCACCGTTCTTTAATTTTGGTTGCTGTGAGAAAGAGTTATATCCCCGTAGGTTTGCTAAGAAAAACTCACTCACATTACTAGAAGCGCGAGTTAATAAAAATCCCGCACATCGCATTATACTCAGAGCCAGTCAGCAATCATAAGTAGTGAGGTGATCTAGGAAACCTAGTACCCGAGACATTTGACGACAATAGCAAGCCGGGTTAACCCCAGCCCTGCCTCGCCCAGCCCAGCTCCCAGCCTCCGACTTTGTGTTCGGCATTTGGAAGGGAAGGGGGGGGGTAACGTATCGTTATGACATAAACCCTTGCTACCATAGCGTCAAATGAGGAACGTCGATGACGGATTCTCGTCGCAAAAAAGAACATGCCCTGAAGGCATGAAACAGTCGACGTGGCTTTTGTTGTGGATTCGAGGTTTGGGTTAGCCCTGCATGCACATGGCTCCTACTACACTGTCTGGTGGTGGTGGGAATGCGACATGCGTTAACATGTCCTCATGTGATTTGCATCCCCCGCCTTTTGAACCTCCATTCTTAGTTGACGCAAGTCACTTGCGCCCGAGCATGGTAAAGGATGTCAAGGGATGGTCCCCTATTTGATCCGAACTGTAGGCGACTAACCTGTCCTAGCCTACCTTGACCCGTACGTCTCAGCAAATACGATGCCTTCATCTTTTGACCGTTGTGCGGAGATCGACTGGTGAGGGGGCTGCTGGCGCGGCAGAATATCCCCGTTTCGGGAGCCAGTGTAAAATAAGGGAACATCCGACCCCGCGTTTCCCCCACAGATTTCGGCTTACAGTGCCCCGTATATATCGCTGCAGCTTCTCGATGAAGGCAAGCGTGCTTGGTTGCCATGGGACTACAGAAAGTAGGGAACCGATATTAGTTCGTTGATAGGCAGGATCGCTCGTTTCTGTGCAGAGGAAAGGACAATGGCCTGTCTTGTCGTCGGGTGTGTTCAGCATGTTCAGAATCATTTGAAATTAGGGCTGGGCTCAGGCCGGCTCAGACAGGGCTCAGGATGGAAGGTCTATCCGACTGTTATAAACCTAGCGGGAGCGCCCCTTGCAACCTCCAGCTCTCCTATATTGTTCTCTAGCTGGCTGCAGATGGAGGATAGATGCGCCTCGAGACGCCACCCACGGTCCGAGCGTATGCATCGGAACGACAATGTATGTACTAATGGAGACGTTGTAGGACTGCATAGATTCAAGCCGGCAAATCATAGTCGTGCGTTGAATATGTGGCCAGGAATACGACCGACTCTTACTGCATTGATCACCAATGGCTTGCACCACTGTCAGCATTTTGTGTACCTCGGCCTGTTCCGGGGTATAGCTGGCATACAGGAAGCGGGGTGTCAAGCTAGAAAAGGGGACCAGAAGGAGCTGTTGACAATCAGTTGTTCGATACGGTAGGCGGGCAAAGAGTATGATGTACTTAGGTCAGGTATTCTAGGAATAGCAGGTATATCATGGAACTCCTTGTGTTGCCTCTTTAGAGACAGGCGGATTTGTCATAAATACCATCTGGCAAGCACTTTCTTTTGCATGCTATAACTCATAATCTGCAAACACCTACCTGGGTAGGTGTCCAGGTAGCTCCAAGCTCTAGAATCCAGACTGCAGCTACACCGAAGGCCGAAGTCTCAGTTCGATGATTCGTCCGACTTCGGTTGCTTATCTGTTCAGTGCCGGTCACAGCAACGCTGTGGCAGGTTTAAGTATGTAGGTATCGCATGTATATGCTGTGCGCTGTGTGCCATCTGTTGCGGTAAAGGAGAAAGGACAGAGAAAGCGAAGGCAGTATACTGTAATGAGAAACAGCTCTGATTCAAGGGCTGAATGCAGGCAAGTGGAGGCTCACTGCGGCCAAAAAAAAAAAAAGCCCCTATCTCGCGTCACTGGTGACTGAGGTGAGCAGGTTAAGAAGGGTTGCATTTGACCACTTATCTGCTGGAATTGGACCACGGGAAAGTCGGTGGTGCAATTCCAGGCCGCGGTTTCATCAAGGTTCACGTTGTAACCAGGCAATTAATGAGTGGCCTGATAAGATGAGATGAGGCCAGCCGGAAGCCGTGGGCACACAGCAAGCAGTATGATGTCTTAGATATGTGTTGCGGGAGCTCGGTGGCCCTTCCAAGTTGTTGGTAAGGTCTGTGCAGGGTACCTACCTCCCTACCTACATAGGTACTTACCTATCTATAAAGAAGACAAAGACCAAAGTAGATAATACCTAGGTACTTGCTGTACGGTAAGGTAGGTGCTATATGTAGGTACAGCATGCAGCTTCTAGGGTTAAATAGAGGCAGGTAGATGCTTACATACAGCACGCGCATTATCTACTAGAGTCTAGGTTAGTAAGAAAAATCTCTAACTCATAGGTCTCTAATAAAATACATATCTGACGTTTTGTCACAAAATAGGTTACCTACCTCCAGGAATAGCTTTCAAAGCTAACAGGCCATAACGTGCCAAGTTTCTGACGTCATCGTTCACATCTTCGCCAACACAAAATAAGTATGTGTATACAATGCTATTTACTACCTACTATCACTACTACTCTTGTCCTCTAAGTCATCCTCGTATTGCCTGTTACTGTGTAAAGTATGCTGGATTAGCTCTCCTCACCCAAGGTCGTGACATCTACCACCCATATACAGTAGACAGTCCGAAATTTTTACCTATCTTGAAAAGGCACACACAAGTATCGATTTGAAAATACAAATGTCGTCACTCAGGCGCTATATATAATATGCTTCTTAGTCAAAAAGAGTACCTACGGCTACATATACAGCCCATATTACCTGACTTAGCCAGTCAACTCTGTCAGAGCCGAATGCTACCTAAAAGTGAACAAGTATGGTACTCATACCAGACTCCTGGGTCCTCACATATACTAAATTAAGCTACAAATTTATGTACAAAGTGTACATATCTGGGGGTTAAGCGAGTCACACAGTACTCGTCCAAGTGCATGATGTAAGGTAGGGAATTTAAAATGTGTAGGTTAGCTGTGAACATCGCAGAAAATATCGAGGGGAGAAGGGGAAAGGGACAAATTAGATCCCCTTCACCAATTCGCAGCGCAGGTACAGAGAAAGAAAGAGGGAGACAGAGGCAGAAAAGGAGGGAAGAAAGTGCGAGAGGAAAGCTATGCAAGCTACAATGCAAGCCGCGCGGGTTCACTGCGAGCGGTATGTTGTACCCAGTAGTTTAGGGAGATAGCATGTACATGGAGTTTGGTGGAGTCTGGACTGAGGCCTCCCGTGCCTCGAAGCGAATTGCATCGGGATGGGAGAAGTGAATCGGTGCTTGGCACATGGGACCGGAACTGCAGGTCAGAGCTTCGCACTTCTGCTCTCGACATGTGGTGCAGAGCTTGTGCGGGTAACTATCCAGCAGCCAGCAGCAATATAGCTATGTACAAGAGAGCTTTCGGAGCTTTGTATGAAACATTCTCCTTTACGGACTCTGCGTACTTCGTTGTCAACAGGGGCAGAATCCTCTCGGGTGGACCAGGCGGATTTGATTGATGGCTTGTTTGTCAGACACGCAAATTAAAACACGATAAGGGCTGAGGAAAATCTAAGACTGGACATGTCGGTGTCGACGTCGGTGTCTAATGTCGGTGTATCGATTCACTCCTCTTGTGGGCTATCACGCAAGCAAACCTCATACCTACCTAGATTTACCTACCTAGCTACGGTAGTGGAGGTAGTGACCGATCAAGGAGGAAGGGTGTAGCCTGCATGGTTCATCGAGCTGATGTTCGATCGCAATCAAGTTGTTATATTCGAAATTGCCAAACCTTGCAAGGTCCAGGGAGGCTAATGTGAAAGAAGAAGGAAAAAAATTTTGAGAAGTGAGAAGCGAGAAGCGAGAAGCGAGAGAAACGGAGGGTGCCGCCGTTGGCGTCACTGGCGCGGGTCCGGGGCGGTGAGCCAGAAACGGGCGCTGCACAGTACCTAACCTACCTATTTGCTAGGAACCGTCTGGAATGCAATGCACTTCTGCATCTCTGCTGTACAAATTGTTAGATGGGGAGGTCGTCCCGTATTAATAATAAGCTGGGAGATATCCATGTCATATACATGGCGCCAAGGGGCCCCGTAAACAGGGCTACAAGACAGCATCTTGACTTACAGCATACATGGCTGTCGCTCATGCATCTCATCTCCAAACATGGCTGGCGGAAGCGCTGCCGACTGCGGTACGTGCAGCATACGTCGACTCCAACAGTCAACAGAAATGCCTCATACATGTCGTACCATGCCATGCCATGCCACGCTACGCTATTGCTCTCTGCTACTGCTGTAGACCTAGATGAAATGAAGGATTGACTTCTCCAGGCCCATGCATACCGCTGCTATGTAACCTGCGATACGATTCTATTTGGATGATAAATCTTGTCTAGCAACCTTCCGGCATTTCATTTCCAAAACAGCTGACCAAGAGTCCAAGTACCAAGACCCCAAGCCACTAAGGCCACCAAGGCCACCAAGACCACCAAAAAAAACCGAGAGAACTAAGAAAACCAAGACACAGCCCGTTGTAGCTCGTTACGGGCAGAGTCCTTGCCGAGTGGGTGCCCCGGGCATATCATCCGTGGACTGGCTGGTCCAGAAGGTCTCTAATAATCAGTATCTAGTATAATAGTGTCCAACGTATGAGGGATGGACCCCCAATAGTATGTATGTAACACGGGCTCGTAGCCCCTTATTAAGACATGTTCTCGATGGTAGCTAGCCACGCCCTCGGCAATTCGAAGACGGTAGGTTATAGAAGTAGAGGGAAAAACTAACAAAGGCAACTCAAAAGGATAGGTATTATCATTGGCCGGGCGGGCCTTTACCCGAGGCCATGCCATGGCATTGGATGAGAGAGACTGTAATTGTCATTACTCCGGTCAACCCACGGGTATTCTTTACATATCTCTCTCCATCTGCAGGCTCCCTATCTTCCCGAGTTGCACAAGTTCAAGTTGGCATGAGGCTCTTTGTTGCAGGGTGACCAGACCGCCGGTTACAGAACGGGTCGCTACTGGACAGACGACCAGTCGGCCGTGTTACTGTGCCCTTTGCAGTGTTTGCATTGTTTGCATGGCCTCCCCCAGTCATTCTACATCCGCTAGAACATGCCCAGGTAAATCATCGACGCAATCGCAGCCGGGTGCCATGTGCCCTTTATTATACTACCTAGCTTCGGACTCTGGGTAGGTTGGGACGTGGGTAGTACAGCTGTTTACCAAATAGGCACCCCGGGTAGAATGCGCGTGAACAAAAGTGTATGCGCAGCCTTCTGCCCTGAAACCCTACAAGATCGGTAGTAAAGTGGGGGCACATGATGCAGGGTATAATTTCTCTATGCGGCAGGGTTCAGAATACCAACTGCTAATCTGTAGAAGCAACGACATGGTCCTAGCTCCAAAGTCTTTCTAAAGTGGCATGTGGGTACAGCCTACATACATACATACATAAGGGTAGGGACTAACCTACCGACCTACCTATACACCTTGGCTTGCCGCCGCGCGCATCGTACTCACAAGAAAATTCTTTTTTACCTGTAACGTATGGTGTACGCAGTCGTAGACAATATGTAGGTACTACAAACCGAAATCTTTAACTAGATTAGTGAGGGCAAACAATTTATTATTAGTCTAGATATCACTTTAGCATCGCCTTAGCATCGATTATTCTGTAGGAGCCTTGTTGTATTCTTGTCTGTGGCCAGCAGCTACCTATTGTATTAGTCAGGCAGACAACCAAATCCTGTTTTGGGGTTTTATAGAGCAAATCAGTTATACTTGAAATGGAAGTGGGATCCTGTAATAGAGGTTTACATTATTATGGTGTAGAAGAAGAGCTAAGATAAGAAGTGTGATTCAAACTCTTGACAGTTTGGTATGCTGTGGCAATAAACTACAGAATTTATTATATTGAATCTCGGTGATACCTTATGTAGATACGTCCATAGGCGGGCTTGCTGTTGGTCCTCAAGCAAACGTGATTTTTTTTCCCTTCAAGCCCTTCAAAAAAAAAATTACGGCACAAGTACATGTAAAAAATTAGAGCTGAGTAAGGTAGACTACTCACAAGTCACCAATGAAATGTTCAAATATCCAAACATGATGTATCGAAGATGTATAGAGGAGCGTTGGTACTACGCATGTACTGTACCAAAAGCCAGGTGCTTGCAGCCACCGATTACCTATTCTTTTGTTCTATGTATTTGGTCACCTGCAGCAACCACTCGACTGTCCAAGCTACAAATATCCACTTCACACTCCTCTCCTGTTCGTTCACCACGGTTTATCCCGTTTCTCTCTGTTCCCTATTCATATTCACGGGATCCCTGGCAAGCATCCCACCAGCTAAGGGACCTATTCTATGTACCTCCTACCCCTACCTATTTCTCGCGTTTGAGTGTTTTCTCATTCCACCGTCTTCTGATTCTTATAATTATTCTATTCCTACCCCGACCCAACACAACACTTTAGCTCAAGTTTGTCAAAGGGACTGCCATCTACTACATAAACTAGCATGCACGTCACTGCTCCAGCTTGGATTCACAAGGCGATCCAGTAATCCAAAACTAGCTGCTAACTAACAGGAGTATCTACTGACAACGATGACCGTCTCCATATTCACAAAAGCGAGTCTCTCTAATTATCACCCATCTTCCCTCTAACATTTGCTGGAACCCTTATTGAGGTTCCTACCGTACGACTTGTTACTGCTGTAAATATCTGCAGCTGTCAACCTCAGCCATTTACCCTCTTCCCAGGTTCCTCACCTCTGGACACATAAAAACTACCTGCCCAACGTATAACACAACACTTTAAACTCTGAAAGAGGGAGAGACGAACAACGACCTACCTCCCGGGCTGTTCCGCTCTGTGTACCGAAAGCCTGGCAAACGTGGTCTTTCCCATAGCTTGGTAGCGTGCTGTTGCTTGCTTGCGCTATCACCCCTTTTTGCCCTTCACTACATAGCTCTTTTTTCCGCTTCCCATCCAGGACTGAACCCTTTTGAGCTACGTATCTTCTGCCTGTGACTCCACCGGGCGACGGACCATCGAAACTAGAAAAGAAGGGGGAAAAGAACCTTTGAAAGTGGACAAGAAAAAGCCCCTCATCTAGCTCCTCCCATATCTTATTGTCGGTTTCGAGAAAACCTTGTTTGTTACCGTTTGTTACCTATGACACAAGCCCAAATTTAAGGCTACAGCAAATCCGGTCCCCCCATCTCAGTCGAACGTACGTACGTACATCACTCCTTAGCTGTTCAGTGGTACCTGCCTTGGTACACGAAAAGAAGAAACAGAAGAGACAGGCAGGGAGAAAGGGCCCATTCACTCGGTCCATTTATCGATTGCTCCAGTTTGATGCCCCGTTGATTCATTGGAACCATTGGAGCGCCCTAAAGAGTCCACACAGCATACCTAAGCCCCCGAAAAGCCCACAGCAAGCCCTCGCCCACCAGTCAGAGCTGCACCAATTCCAGAAAAGACCAACTTGCAACGGACCCTTACCCTACGCTAGAGCACCGTCTATACTCGGCCAGACTTTGACCAACTCGACCTGGTAGTGGACAACTGATCCGAAGCCAACCTTTTTACAGCATAGTACAGCATAGTACAACAACAGCGCACCACCCGTTAAACCACTGAATTTTCATACCTACCGGTACCTACTGCTGTACTCTCCCTTACCTGCCTTAGTACGTTCAGCCACAGAGCGTGCCCTCCTCTCTCGCCGTGGTGCCGTGGTGCCGTTGGTGCCGCTGGTACCGTCCGCGCCTGTACTGTAGACAGGTTCTACCTTACACAGTACCTCTAGGTAATTACTAGATAATTACCAGTCCTCACCTACAAATTCGCCCTTGGCCCGCCGTATTGTGCTCGGCCTCTCTCTTCCCCTTCTCTGCTTCTACTATTTACTTCTCTCCGTAGAAGCACGGAATCGATCTCCCAGACACATTACGTCGCCGTTTTGCAACTTGTCTGAGCTCGCTGTCTCCTGGGCTTAGCCCACCCCTCCAACAGGCGACATTGGTCGCCGCCCACGTTCAAGCCCACGTTCAAATCGGATCGGATCTCTCCAGTACCGTCTGCGCCAACACCTGCGCCCACAGCCGCCTGTGCGCCCTGTACGTACAGCTAGGTCGTACCGCCTGGACCGCCACCAACAAAACTTCCCGGCCAAGCATCATCACCCCCGCTGCTTTCCTTGTCGCCAAGCTACCTCTCAGACACCCACGTCGGTCACCCCAATTCGACCTATCAGGCCCACGAACTGCTGCGCGCGTGCGCCTCGCCCTGTCCGGAAATGTCGAACAATTCAGAGAAAACCGTCTCACCAAACACGTCGAAGCAATCTTCCATTCGGTCTGTGGATCCGCCCTCGCGAACGCCGAGCGTCAAGGTGCAGCAAGATGGCCAACAAAAGCAAAATGGCCCGCCTAATAATGGCGTCATCTCTCCCGAGTCTCAGCCGAAGCAACCCGAGAAATCCTTAAAAAACCGCTTGACTCGAATGTTCTCTAACAAGGACGACACAATTGCTAAGACAGGATCCCTCGCCGACTACGCGCAACCTTCCAAAAGACTAGTACCTAGTCAAGCTCCTACTCCTGCTCCGGCATCCGGCACCGTCACCGGCACTGGCACACCCAAGCCGGCAGCGCCACCTCGCAGTACCGACATGACTCCGATCTTGAAGGGCGCACAGCGATACACCGCCAATCCTAACGTACCCGGTGGTCATGAGCATCATCTCAAGGCTAGCAGGCGCCAAGAGAAACTGTCCGACTTATGGAAGGGCTGGCTAGGCAGGAAGCAACAGGAGGCGCAGGAGTCTGACTTGTCACTAGTAACCAGTTGGGTTGACACGTTACAGCAGGAGAAAGATTCACTGGCAAATGACAAGAAAGGCGGTCCTAATCATAGTGCTACGCTTGTCGAGAAGTACGGCAAATGCCAGGAAGTCGTGGGACGAGGTGCGTTCGGCATCGTGAGGATATCACATAAGAAGGTGGAGAATGGAGAGAAGCTCTTCGCCGTCAAGGAGTTCCGTCGTAGACCGGACGAGAGCGAGAAGAAATACAGCAAGCGTCTAACAGCCGAGTTCTGCATCTCCTCGTCTCTGCGACACCCCAACGTCATCCACACACTCGATCTGCTCAAAGACCAAAAGGGCGATTACTGCGAGGTGATGGAATACTGCTCTGGCGGCGACCTTTACACACTTGTTCTCACCGCTGGCAAGCTGGAGGTTCTAGAAGCGGACTGCTACTTCAAGCAGATGATGCGTGGCGTCGAGTATATGCACGAGATGGGGGTTGCACACCGTGACTTGAAACCGGAAAATCTGCTCCTCACCTGTCACGGCGCCCTCAAGATCACAGATTTCGGCAATGGCGAGTGTTTTAGAATGGCTTGGGAGAACAGCGCCCACATGGTGTCAGGACTCTGCGGATCTGCGCCTTACATTGCGCCTGAGGAGTATATCGACAAAGAATTCGATGCCCGTGCCGTTGATGTCTGGGCATGCGGTGTTATTTACATGGCGATGCGAACAGGCAGGCATCTATGGCGCGTTGCCAAGAAGGAGGAAGATGAATTCTACGAACGGTATCTCGCGGGGCGCCGTGACGAAGAGGGTTATGGCCCAATAGAATCTCTCCATCGCGTAAGTTCATTTTTGCCCTTTCTTGGTGGCAGCTTGTTTACTCACTCCTGACAGGCTCGGTGCCGGAATGTCATCTATTCCATCTTGGATCCAAATCCTTCAAGACGTATCACAGCCTCTCAAGTACTGAAGTCCGAGTGGGGTCGGGAAATAAAACTATGCAAGGCTGGCGAGGAGGGTCTGTAAAGCTCTCGTGGCGGATACCTACCTCCCCATGCCGACCGCACCTTCACTTAACAAAACTGGGGGTTTTGAGGGGTTTATTCCAGGTTCATGGGTAGTGCGCTCCCCTCGCCTCGCGAGAAAGGGAAAACCAAAGGTGAAGATGGGTTGCTTCGCCTACGAAGAAATAACCAATATTCCATTTGAAAGACTAGAGTATCTTTTCTGCAAGGAGTTTGGCGCCGTGGGTTGCATTCGGCTTTCTCTCGCTTTTACCCACCATTTTTATTACGAAGCTATCATGACAAAATGACGCATCAGAGATCAAGACTACACAACAATGGCGCACACATCAACAGGATAGGACTAGAAGCGCCACGCGCACTGCGAGTGGACGTCGTCAAGACGGCCTAATCATTGTACAACAAATCATACACGGGGCATCATTTTCTTTCATCCCTTGCTCGCTTGTCCGTTTCCCAATACCAGGCATTCTTACATTAGGGGTTTGGGAAGGGGAGTTCAGAAACATGGGGGGCTAGCGGGGTCTTTGTCATATACACATGCATGCTTAAACAAGAGGCAAGGTATGGCGACTGGCGACTAACTACTGGCTACTGGCAGCCGGAAAGGTCTGGACCGGGGAGGTAAATTGGACCCCGAAAGCTTGCGGCTGAAGGGGTGTAAGGGGTTAGGCACATCTCGATGGCTTTTCATCAAACCCACCTCTTGGTTCCTCATAGCTGGACAGATTGAATGCCCCCCTCCCAAAGCGTATTTGTGTTTCATATTGTATTTTTCCGTGCCTTCGCTTTTTTGGTGATTTGCTTGCTTATGAATTTTCATTAGACGAGGCTGGGTGGCCCAGCCATTCTATATCGCTGCCAAGTAATCACCACCACCATCAGTCACGCAACTGGTCAGTGCAGCAGGCACAGGGGATAGCGCTGCCGCTGCAATAGAGCTGGCTCTGTCTCTTCAAGTTGTTCATCACTGGACTAAGCCGGGAAGAAGATGGTATCAGAACTGGCTCGCCTGGGTCTATCGGGGCTTCTGAGATAGACGCACAAGAGAGACACATGTAGGAGGCCACTCGCTAGAAGTGTTGTCCTCAACACCACATGACACTATTTTCAACACTGATTTAGTGGTCTCCTTGCATGCTTATCCTAGTCATCAGTAGGGTAAGGTGAGTTTCGATAGGTCTCATGATGCATAGATAGCCTCTAAGATGGTCTGATCGATCGATCGAATCTATCGACCACCATATCAATGCATGCATATGTGGGTTTTTTGGTTTATGCTAGTCTGCATTCCTGTCAGCGACTTAGTTACTTGATAGTTTGCCTTTGTCGATATCTACTACACGTATGAAAAACCTGGCGAAAGAGTTAAACAACTTTGACCCGGACTTGGTTAGGTAAAAGCTCTGTGAGCTCTATCGAAGCGAGGCAGTCAGGGGGGTCTATCATATTATTCTGAGTTGTTTCTTTCTTTTCTGTACTTGTTCCCGACGGATAGATAGAGGAATATACATGCATGCATATTTTCTGTCTAGATTCGTTGGTTTGTTGGGTTAGGTATTTACCCACCCAGTAGTGTCGTAGTATGAAGAACCCTAGGGGTGAAGGAAGACAACAAGATATGTAAGTATGCGGTTATCTGCATAACGGCTGTAGATAGGGATAGAGAGACATAGAAAGACAGGTAAAGAAACTTGTATTGTTTCATGATGAGAGACTCGTGAGGTTCTAGATTCGATACTACACTATCGCTATCACTACCACTACTGCATAGCTATTCTTAGACTCAGACTTAGATCGATCCTAAACCCAGGTTCTGGCCCAAAGTATGTCTTGTCTTGTCTTATCTTGGAAGATGAGGCTGTTATATAGATATCTATGTGGAAGGAATCTAGATCTAGGGGGGGGACTTGAACAAGAAAAGAAAAAGAAAAGAAGAAGAGGCTAGTTTAGGCATTCTTTAGTTTATTTAGCTACTCTTGTCGTATCTTGCTAGAAGAAGATATATGATAGGTAAGAGCAAAGGTAGGGGTGAGCGCAGAAAGTGAGTGCGGAGAGGGGGGATATCAAAAGGGCAAAACAGGAAAAGGGGGCTACGGAAAAACATGTCGTGAATAGAAGTATAATACAGAAGAAGTGGCAATGGAGTACCTGGGTTACCTGAGTAGTGGGTTCCCGTATATCCATCTATGTCTTCCTCTCAGTTTCTTACGAATACTGCTTGGCTGCAGAATCGAAACCTTGGTACAGACTTCCGTGCTCTCTTTGCTCAGAGAGTTACCGGCAAGCATTATAGTCGGGTCAGGTAGAGGTAGGTTATCTTAACTTGTATGTCAATCGGCTAGCTCCATGTTATGACTCCATGTGTCTCTGTGTGTATATGATATGGCCTTGGGATAACTAGGACCCGAGGGGTTCTTCTGAAGAATATCTACTCACACGACAGGTCATCTGTATAAGGGCAGAGTGCTTACCTACTAACCTTAGGACCCCGTATAAGTGACTGGAGACAGGTTGGGTAAGTAGATACTAATTATCGATGGAATATGCAACCCTAAGGTATGCAGAGCTATAGACGTAGCTATGAAAAGTTATATGCAGATTAAGTGTGAGTGTAATAGTGTAAAACTAATAGTATAAGAAAATGACTTGGTGAAACAGACACAGACAGGACAGGACAGGCCTTGCAGAGACAACACAAGGAGACACTGGCGACAATTCCAAAAAAGGGGGGGGAAGTTTCAACTGGAATCACCAAGACATCTATCTATTTAACCTTAGGTAGAAACGATATCTACGCTCCTGCATATAATACACATGTGATAATACCTAGGCTAGCAAGTCCCTACCTCCCCTCCTAAGAAGGTTGATAAAAAAAAAGCTGAAATATATCGTCATACGACTGAAGAACGAAAAAATGCGCTTACAAAATACTAACCTGGGCACTTATCTCCCATTCATCACAGCGGGAACACAAGCACACTATATATCCATCTGTGCTTACATTTCTGCTCTTTATTCTTTATTTCTTATTCGTTATTCCCTATTCTTCATTTTTTAATCCCTCTTCCTTCTCTCCTCGATCCCGGTCCCTCCCTCAATCCTATATTCCTCACTCAAGAACGATAATTCCACGCTAGCACTATAATCCAAGAACCCCCTTTTTATTACCCATTCCTCTCTTTTGTCCTTCACATAAAAGGACCTGGACCTCGACAACATCGAACTACCTAACTACCCGAGCCAGGCAGATAAATAGGTAAATGTCCAAAACTTAATAAAAGCCGCCGTTAACTTACTTATACCTATACCTATCTATACCCTTCTGGATCGGCCCGGGCTCACTACCCACTGTGTCAATCTACAGTCTATCTATTCCTGAAAACAAGTGACATTGAGACTCAAAGTGTGGATGAATTTGGCTCATGCCGGGAAAAAAAAAAAAAAAACCCCCTGACTTAGGCAGTCCAACTCGAGTCACTCTTGGGTCACTCTGACTCACACACTGATCAGAATACATGTAATATATACTCTCACCATTACCATAAGTCGAAATTCACATAGGATAGGAGGCGTCTAATGACTATGCTCGAGTGATTGCCTACATACCCAGCTATTGCTACCCGAGGGTTTGGTATGCACTATTCCATTGAACGGCTGGGGCGATTTTGGAGATGACTGATAAAATGGCAGTTATATAAGGTAATATGTGTCAGAGAAAATTTGGTATTATGTATACACCAAGAATCCTGTTTGCCTGTTTGCCTGTCGGCCAGGCCCGCCTAGCCCCGGCTGTGGACTGACTATCCCCCATTGTTCATTGTCATCAGCATCAGTTCGCAGGTTCCAAGACACCACAGGTGTCTTGCCTGGCGCGTCCAACGGAAAGCTATTGACCAGCTTTTTAACCCCCGTAGCCATGCTGCCTGCCATCTCGACCCTATTCTCCCCCACGCCCCATTAGCAGCATTTCGTTTCCCAGTCATCCCAAAAATCACTGCGGCCGTGTACTCATTAATTCCCCCAACATGATGATATGCTTCTTAACGTGGTGAATCCCGGCTACTCCTAGACGGACGAGAAACCTCGCTAGAAAGTCCCCGTCCGAGCAGAGTAACCGCCTTATTCCCTACCAAGGAAAGCAAAAGGAAAGCGTCCCTATACTTCTCCACCTTGGCCAAGGTATCTTGAATTTTCGTCCCGTGAGTAAATTATCCATATAAGTTGCCCGTCAGTTCTTCAGCGTCTAGTACCGCCTGGTTATAGGTAATACACAATGTTTGGCCCATCTCTGTCGTTCGTTTCCTGCTATGGTACTCGGGGTGCGACGTTTGCAATTATGCAACGATTATTCCCGTGCACTCGATACCGCCCGCCTAGATTGAGGCGAAAGTTGGGCATGGCCGATTACGCAATATGGGAGCATCCATGCCCATATATTTCCAGGTTAACTGAAAACCGTTTTACAGATAATCCATGTCGCGCGTCCAGATCGTGAATAACTGCACAAGGCGACTGGCTCGTCCATACATATTGCCGAGATCAAGAATGGAACAAATCCCATGCCCTTTCACATAAGCGAAGGAACTCCTCGCGCTTCTGGCGTTGTGTTTCTGGGCTATCACGTCCCGCACCAAATGGCCCCCGCCGAGAGGTTGCCGGTCCGTGACCGAGGGGTGGACTTCCACCTTCTTCGTATTCGGCCCGCGTACGTCGCTTACTGGCACTGCGGCTTCCGTCCTGTATGTGAACACCAGTCCTGGGCGATGGTGGCGTCGGTGGTTGGTGACCCGTGTAGTGAACAATTTTAGGAAGCAATTCAGGCCGACCACCCGACAACTCTTGCTGTGCTTCCTCTGCCGACTTATATTCCCTTGGGCGGCCTGATACGGGTGGCTGTGGTTGGTTTTGGGGCGGGTGCGCTGGAGAAGTCAATGGGCCGTGGTTCGAGTTGTGATACAGCGAAGACCTATTCGGTTCTGCGTGCGACGGTAAGCCTTGGTTGGCAAACACGTCTGAGATGGGAGGCAAGCGGTTATTCGTCTGGTTTGCTGGCACATGGTGAATGTGCGAGGTACTAGATAAATTTGAGGGCTGATTGGCGACTTGTCGAGTTAAGGGATGCGGATTATGGCGGCCGGTGAAGGTTTGGCCGAGGGGAGCTGACTGGATCACTCTCTCGTGTGCGAATTGTTCGTGTGAAGGCGCTACTATACTTAGTCCAGGGGGTGCTTTGTTTCGTCTTGACATGCCCGGAGTCTTGGCTGCAAATTGGCTGATAGGATCCTTATCCTTATTACTCTCAGGCCCATCCCCTTTCGCGGATTGTTGCTGGAGCCTGGCCTCGATGATACGGCGTTGTTGCTCCCTCACGTTCAAACTCTGCTGTAAATGTTCTTTCATGACGGGATCCTGTGTGACGAAGCCAGGCGAGAGGCAGGCGAGCCCGGCCTCCTGAATACCAAGTCCGTCTCTTCCGCCTAGCGCAGGCCTTGCCGTGGCTGCGCCTGAACCTCCAAGCGTGTTCTTGGAGAGATCCAGCTTCCGAGGGCGATGCCGGGTCGCGGAAATCTCTGGAGACCCTGGCTCTTTCTTTACAATGATTTTGGGCCCAGAATTGTTTGCTGAAGAATTTCGAAGACTAGAGCGAGATTAGACATGATTCGCTTGGTTGCCCTTGCAGACGGAACACGGGTAGTAGGAAGATCTAAATTGGGAAGACATGTGCAAGGGATAGAAGGACTATGAAGAGTATAGGAGAGAGTAGGGAGACTTACGCGGTAGGCGGCGAGGATTTTTGATATAAAGTTGGGCTCTGGCTTGAGGAACGTTGGGCCGGAGAAGCATTGTTGGAGGTTGTAATAGAATGGAGATGTGCTGTGCGTGGGACGGATGGAGAAGACAACGATGATGAGGCAGCAGGACCGGTCGCAGGGGCCAGTTCGGCATAAGCCGGCCTGTCGTGAGGAACCGGAGAGGGGGCCATAGCAATTGCTGCGCTCATGGTGGACAAACAACGATAAGGTTGGTGTTCAAAAGGTTAAGAGGCTTGCAAGATCCTACTACTCTTCTTTTCTTTCCCTCTTCCCTTTTCTTGGTCTTTTCTGGGCTCGCTACTTCACTTTGTTGGTTGTAGCTGAGTTACCGGCTGAATGGTTTATGCACAGCCAACACGAACGGCAGGCCGGGACCGTGCAGCAAAGAGACTGGGGCCTCCTGGTCGTGAATTGCGGCGAAGAGACTTCTTTTCTGAAGTCTCCTACTAGCCAACCCTAGCTAGCGATTATGGTATTATTCTTTCTAAACGCTGACTTCGCACTTCGTAAACCAGAGGAAGCAAGATGGTCAGGCTATGAATGGTTGTGGAAACGTTTGTTACAGCTACGTTAATGTTTGCTGTCGCTTCTCTCCGCACGCAGTGGTATATTATCCACCAGTCAGTAAACTTCTCTTCGCCAATAGGTTTTACAACAGCGAGCTGTACGCGCGCAAGAGAGAGGGAGAGAGAGTTGGCAAGGATGAGAATTTGGCTGCTGGAAGCGCGAGGCTTTTGGATGTCGCACACTTATTGGCCCCCCTTTTTGCTGCGTATTAGTAGAACGCGGTTTATATTGGCGGTTAGAGGCAAAATAAATATCGCTGCGATGAAAGGTCGATTGCCCCTGAGTTTCGGACACTTTCCCGGCAAGAATTCTCCTTATTAGACACCAGATCTTGCTCGGTAGCCGGCTGGGATTAAGATCGATTTCGCTTCCTGGTTTCTCTCCCCAGCTAGCGAGAATAAAAGAGTGTGGGATTGGGTCTTCCTTTTCTCCTGGACCTTCGTTCTTGGGTTGCACTCCAATTGCAACAGCAACTGCAGGGCGCTGGTCTGGGCTGTTACACAACTGGACGAGTTGCCGAGATGGGATGTATTTAATCGGTCGAGATATAGCAACGGCAGGGCCAACAAATCAGATTCGACGGGACGTCAAGCGCGCGACTCGAGAGAAAAGAAGGGAGACGATATGAAGGCGCAGTCTATACCCATATGTACAATTGCGAAGCAATCAATTTTCTGCTTGTCTGCTTGTCTGCTAGTTTTCGTGGTTGCGTGACTGGCTGCTTGCTTGCTAGCTAGCTCGCTCGCTCGCTCACTCGCTAAACAATCCTCCAAATAGAAAAAAAGGGGAGGAAACTAAGGCGGAGGAGAATAGGTAGGTATTATTATGGGTAGGTAGAGAAAAGAAGCAAAAAGGCAAGCAGGAATCGAATATAAGACGGATTAAGGTTAAGGAGGTTTTAGGTAGCAGTTAGGGGGGGTTAGAGGGGGGTGGGTAGAAGGGGAAAGGAAAGCAGCACAGATGCACAGATGCACAGATGCACATATGCAGACTGCAACAATTAAACTCGAGAAAACGAGCGCAGGATGGGGTTTTGCTTGGGGGGTGGGCCAGGGCCAGATAGAGTTGTTTCGTGAGAATAGAAAGGAGGGGCATGGTTACCTTAAGATTGATTGGTGCCGAGGTGCCCTAGGTGCCTCAATCGTGTGTTGCGCAGCGGTGCTAATACGTGCTAACACTTTCCTCACCTCTTAACAGTATCTAAATCAGGACAGTCCTGCTCATCAAGAACCTCCATTAGGTTTAGTGCCCGCTGTTTTGGTACGTGCCGGTGCCGGTACTAGAAAAAGGTACCTTAGCGCACTAAATTCACACTGATGATTACTGGTGCTGCAATAAGTACGTGTAGTAACGGAGGAAAACTGCTCTGGTGTATCTTCATTACGTATGAAGGTACCGTTACCTAAATCGTAGCCTGGTAAGGCTCCCCCTAATCCTAATAGAGGGAGAAGGGTCTATATTTCCCTCCATTTATAGGCAGTCCAAGTTGATTCTGATACAGCACAATTCAGGGGAGGCATTACAACAGGAGCGCAGTCAGCATTGGGCCCAGCAATGATTATATTGTAGGGGTTTTGGAGGGATCAGGAGCTCTTCACGGCTCCCTATTATGCTGTGCCTACAATACAGCAACGGCTGACTTGAAGTTGTTACACCAAATGTATTTTGTTCAAGGTTGCATGTAGGTACCTACTTTGAACTGCTTGAATCGCACTAGTGTTACAGGCTTGTGGCCTTATCTTTGTTTTCTTTTGTTTTCTGATTTTCCCACTACAGTATTTCCTTCAGGGGCTCTTTGACCCGACGTTTGTCGGTCACGATGAGTTATGACTCGAAAATGCATTGTTCCCTATTCATCTAGGTTCCACTGTAGAAATCCATTTGAAACAAAGCCGTTCATCTATCTCGGACTCGCCCAGGAAAATGCTGGTGTATTGTCCTATGAGCAGCTATAAAACCATGATAAGGACGCCGGCCTGCTTAGCTGAGAAGAGAGTGTGAAATGGTACGTTAGTGCCCGTAGGTACATAGGTACATTCTTTTCGCTGCCCCCTGCTGAAACAATGTCCATCGAAATACCTAGGTACGTACTAGGGATCGTGTGCCCACTGTAGCACACCACCTACGATTATCATGATCTTTTGCGCGATCGATCCAGGGCTGTCCAAGCCCAACGGTGGTGATCCTCTAAAGTGGTATACATACATATACATATTGTGGCATGCATGGATCTATAGGTATTGACACTCAGAGACGTCATCCCATTCGTATAATGACCACCAATGTGGTGGTTGGAATGATCTACCTATTCGATGATTGGCATAAAGCAGCCACGAAACACCAGGTCAAAGTAACAGTAGGTAGTACACTGGCTTTGTTTGGCCTTTTCTGTCTCCCACTAATCAAGAAGGCAATTGTTTTCAGCGTAGGCATATTTGGCTATAGTAATTCACAAGCAGCAATAAACTGTTCGTGTACGATTTACTAATGCGGTCATGATTCATAGGCGATACAGTCGGTAGAGTCTCGGAACTTCTTTCACCCTCGATGTATAAAAGTTATGTAGGTAATCCGTGGACAGACTATTGGATTTTTAATAACGAGCATTGAGCCAATCGGCGTCTTTTAGGATCGAACAAGTTTGCTTGACCGTGCGCTTCTATTCGCCAGCCATACGACGCTCAAGGTCGCCGAGTCGTTGATCTTTCTCTCCCCCCCTAAAGCAGAAACGCACAGTATGCCAGCCGGATTTAAAATAACACCCCAAGAATCCGAAGGACAGGAGCCTTCCAAAGTTGAAACCACATGCAGCTTGAGCCCCACTTGAGCTAACCACAAGGAGACCCTGTACTCCGTATTTTTCAGGTGAGATCAGGCGAAACTAGCACATCCTAAGATCCCTGTCAAACTACAAGACGGGAGCAAACCTACTGGTAGGTACCTACCTAAATTTTGCCCTGAAAAACAAGATTCGGTATCATGGACATGAGATATGTGTACACGTGTAGGCAGGTAGATTGGTAGAGCTGCTTGGAAAGTTGATTTCTCCTGGCCCCGTCTACGGCTAGAGCGGTGGTCTCAGGTGCTGTTCAGTGTCTCGCGGGGGAAGGTTTTTTGGGGGATAGGGGGCCAAATATTCTTATTCTAGCTTTTTCGCCTCCTGTGAAAGCTCATCTAAGCATGTAAATCACTGACACATACATCTGTACTTTCGATCTGCCCCTCTAAGAAGGAGAGCAAAATTACCAAAAAGAGGTGCGGAATGACGGTCTGATGTGCCGCGAACCGAGTCGAAAGTTGGGTGAACGGTACATGTTGTTAGGGTGAGCCAGCCGTTAGATACCTGGCCTAGGTAGAGGCTAGCAAACCAGCACCATCGTTTCATGCAGGATCTCAATTGCAGCGGTCCAAAAATCCTCGGCGACAGGGTCCCATTGTCTGATGTCCCTGTCGATCCCTTTGTTGTTCTTACTGGGTTGAGGTCAGGTGGAAAATCCAACCAACCCAGCCATGTTTGATCGATCAACTATATTGTAGGTTGATACTGCAACTCCGTACAGCATACACTACGTACACATATGTAAGTAAAGGCAATGCATAGCTATCATTGAAGATAGGTAGGCTGTGGTATCTGCCTACACGAGTTTGTAGGGATATATAGTTATGTGATATCAAACGTCTATGTTTATACAACGATGTGGTATACCCAAACTTCAGGCTCGTGAATTTACATCTGACAAGCTGGAATTCGTCAGTCGAGTATTGCAAACCTTGTGGGCACAGCGAGGTCACGGGGGAAGTACTAAAAAAAGCCGAAGCTAACATCCCTACTATCATTCCGAGGTATTTCGTGATTTTGGCCGTTTTTCCCCGTTTCTCCAGCTGGGTAATGGGCAAGATAGGTGCGGGTAACGGTATCATCCCTGTTGAATCCTCACTCATTGGTCGTATTCATAAATGATTTGGGGTTCCCGATGTCCGGACAATGTTAATATTGACATCCGAGTGTATTGAGCAGCTTTGCCTGTGCCAAATAGATATACTTGACGGCCTATAAGCGGCACTTCTGTCCGCGGTTGGTTGTTCGTCCGCTTTCTACATATATAGGCTACTTCGCTCCTTTCGCCAGAATCATGCAACTTTGCTTCTAAAAGAGACTGGGCTTCTCGGTACTTTCTTTGAATGGCTGCAGCCACGGTGCACGGATTGCCCGCCCTAAAACGTTTGAGAAATAGCGCGACCAATTAAAAGCTACTTCATCTGCTTAGCGGTTGAAACAAGCCTACCTAGATAGGTACATATCCAGTATCTACTGATACAACACTGCTCCCATGTTCGATAGTACAGCATTGTGAGGCCATTGTCTTGTAGATAGCATTGATATCTGTCGTAGGTACTTAGCATAGCAATTATCTGCCTCACTATTGCGCATATTATTAGATGCCGATTATTACCATCTGCTGTTGCCACGACTTGAGACGGTGTCTCATGTTGCTGACGCGAATGTGCGGCACTCTGCAGGCTTGTGGCGCGTGAACCGGCATTTAGCAAAAGAATTGGGGCCTGAAAGGCGAAAGCAATTGCTTAAGTATAGAAGACAGGACAGGAAAAAAGATAAGAGCTGGACAGGAAGCTGCGAACAATCGTTCGCAGGTTCGACCGCCTATGAGAATATAGCCCAGTCAAGTCTAGACCTCGACTAACGTCTCGCTTCTGCAACAAGGCAATTTGACTGGAAACGTTACTGAGAATAATTAAGTCGCATGCCGCGTTGTAACCCTCCTTGTGACAATGGATCAAGCGAGCGAACAGGCGTATTGCTCGTTGGTAACGATGGTTCCATGTGGATACGGATTCAAGTCGGCAGCTTATGGGAAAGATTAAGGTGTCACAGGGTCCTAAGATTTGAAATCGACTGCCCTATTGTGCCGTTATCAAGCAGGGAAAAGGTGCATGTAGTATACCTATCCACTACTAGCACTATGCAGTAGGTAGGGATTTGGATATGGTGTCAGGGTGTAGCCCAAGCACATGCAAGACCGTGTTGCCGCGCGCCAATAGGGCGAACTATCGATTTTCCTTTTCGGATATTGAAGGAGTTAGATAGTGATTATTAAACATCCATCACTGCACCTGCATTGCACCGCCAGGTATAAGAATATTGATTGATTGCTCGGAGATGAGATAATGCGCACCCTCTCCGAATCCCGTATATTCTAAGATGTAAGATGTAAGATGTAAGACGGGAAGCGCCTCAGCTTGCCCACTGTCGTATTATATAATGCTTACGAGTGCTGAGGTTAGGTGATCTTATCGATAGGATGAGCGACTCCCAAACGTAGTGACACGCGCAGTTGCTCGCAGCTGCCGTAAAGCCAGATAACAGTGGGATTATCACTGAAGCCTTTACCTGGCAGCTGTAAACCTAGAAAAAAATCGGCATGAATTTTATAATGTGAAGCATTGAGCCTCAGATGATAGCCAGCCCCGCCATAATCCTACCGTCTTAACTCAAAGCACAAGAAGGGCCTATATGAACCTGAATAACAATTTACCTAGTTAACGCTACACCTTCATCAGTGCTGTCGTATTTTGACTCATAAATCAAGAAGCAAAAGACCAACAAGAAACGTTCAAAATGCCCGGAAGGACGAAAGCTCCGGCCGCTGGGGCAGATGAGGACACTACCATGGAGGACGTAGCACCTCCTTCTGCGCAGCGACCGGCGGATAGTGATGACCCAATGCAAGGAGATGAAGAGGACGGTGCAACCCCTGAAGAGGAGGAAGAGGAAGAGCCCCAAAGGGTTCGTATAGTCAGTTTGCCTCATCCCCATTTTAGTTGTGCTATTAGTTTCCTGACTGTAGATGAAAGCTCCCGGGATCGACAAGCACAGCCGCGTCATTCGAGTTCCTTAAGGAGGGACATACACTAGGTAACGCCCTACGATACATCATTATGAAGAAGTAAGAAAGCACCCGATTTCACTACCTATCTGAAACCGGAAGCATGAATTCTGACTAAGTGAGCAACAGTCCTGATGTGGAGTTTTGCGCTTATGCAATCCCTCATCCATCCGAGGACAAGATGAACATAAGAATCCAGACATACGGTTGGTTTCCTACCAGACCAGCCCCCTTTTCCTAAAATACTGACCCCGTCTTCTTTCACAGATACAACAACAGCTACAGCAGCTTTAGAAAAGGGACTTCAAGATCTTGAAGACCTGTGCGATGTGGTGTCCGAGGAGTTTTGGTCCAAGAGGGAAAGCTTCGTGGCAACAAAGTCCTGATCAGATCAAGCAGCGGAGACCGCCATTATTTACAGAGCAGGTTGCTGCTCGCAGGGATAAGAGTTCACGACCGATAGCATAGTGCGGCGTTTTGACTACGGCGTTTGGCGTAAAATGGACCACATCTTAGAGAGCAAATAAGCTTCTCACTCTGCTATGTACAATACACAGGGTTAAGACACCCAATTCTAGTTGCGACCCTGTGTTATGTTAGCATAATCTGCACCTGTGTCTCGTTGACCGGCCGTAATAGTGCTTGCCTCTAAGAAACCTTGGATGAAGTTTTCTGGTAACCTCCGCTCTCCCTGCAGGTTTTCGGTGTCGAAGTATGACATGACATGGGTGGTTTGTTTCCAGAAGTTCATCATTTCCTGTGCAAGAAGCAATTAGCAAATATTACTCGGTTTTGCTATTGCGTCCTTTACTCGGGTTCGGTGATCTAGGGTAGCTCGTAAAGATGCAGGGCATTAGACGGACCTGGTACTCAGCGTTGTTCTGCATGAGCAATACATCGACAACAGGCAGTTTGTTCACGTAGCGGTGTCGCTCGAATTCCTGCCGCATTCGCGTGCGGATAGTAGAGACGGGGAGGGGAATGGAGTACATCGTTTGGATCTCAGGAGCCTGCCAGTAACCCAATCATATTAGCCATAAAATTTTCACTTTGGCCTAAATACAGACAAAAAATAATGATGGGCGCGTTAGATAGCATCTTAACGAATTGTGAAACGTACGGCTCGAATCCACTCTCGGTAGGCGGCAAGCACTCGTCGCTTTGCATCGTTCCAGTTGGTCGCTGTGAGAACAATTAGCTCATGGTTGGAAAATTAAAGGGATAAGAATGCACTGACACTGGCGCGTTACGCGCGCGAATTGCGTGGGAGTCACCGCCATCTTCGGAGATCTCTCCTTTGTCAATGTAGGATGAGGTGCATTCGAGCGACGTCAAGCTCGAATTGCCTCGAGGCTGTGTCAGGAAGTTGGGATGCACTAGCCACAATACGCTTACCTAATCACACACTGTACCTAGGTACATCTATCTGTGGAGGTTCAATGGTTCGACCACCCTTGTTGATATTGTGGCGCTAGCTCATCCCAACTCGCCCCACAGGATAGGAGGGAAGTGCGTGGCATGCTTCCAAAGCTCAAGGCTCAAGGCTCAAGGCTTGATTTCTGGACCTCCAGCCTTGCCCCACCAAGATCAAAGAAACCAGCACCGACCTACAGAACAGGTATATCCGTCTTGTCTGCCTCGCTAGTTTGCGATCTATACACGAGCGCAAAGCTTAGAAAAGGGACCTAAACCTAGACATGCCTGCAATCCGTTCGCACACCGCGCGGGGCAAAAAGCCACCCGCGGGCTTCGATGATATTCGAGACGACCTCGAGGTCTTTGGCATTAAGATGAAGGACGCCCAAAATACACCGACAAACAATGTGCCGAAACACCAGGCCCAGTGGCCCATCTTCCAGATCGCACACCAACGCAGCCGCTACATATACGAGCTTTACTATGAGAAGGAGGCTATTAGCAAGGAGCTGTACGATTGGCTTCTGAAGAACAGCTATGCTGACCCAATGCTCATTGCAAAATGGAAGAAACAGGGTTATGAGAAGGTATGTGGGCTCCTGAGTCCAACTGATACCCGGCTTCCTACATAGATAATCCAGGCACATATTTGAAAAGAGAGCTAACGTCTCATATTTTATAGCTGTGCTGCTTAAGGTGTATACAGACTAAGGAGACAAATTTCCAGTCGACGTGTATCTGCCGTGTACCCAAAGCGCAGTTGAAGGATGAACAAGACGTACAATGTGTAAACTGTGGATGTAGGGGATGTGCGTCTAGCGATTAGTCAGGCATTTTGATTGTTGTCAGCACTCGATATCCAGCATCATGGCGTTGGGGCGTATTATGGAGGATAAAGCATTTGGCAAACGGGCATGCGCATTTTTTCACCCGTTAAGCATTACTAGTGACACAATGTAACTTCTCCACGTGCTTATTGCTCACTAAAACATAGCCAGAGGGTCATTGCCATCTATTTTCTTTGGTCATGCGGACTGTGTCGTATCTAATTGGATTGTAGCGTCGCTCCTCATATTCTTCATCATTTCTTCGTCAATCAGCTTTTAGCAAACCCTACCTTCCCTCTGCCTCGGCCAAACTTGATGCATGGAGGCACAAACTGTAGCGCCGACATCGCCCCGGCCAAGCCATCCATCTCGACGTCCGGGACCTCCGCAGGGATAACTTGTTCCGAGGGCTTCTGGGGACTTGCCGGCGCCACTTCTTGCTGGTCCTCTCCAGGTGGTTTGGTGGCCTCTCCTTGACGGAGGCTTTGCCTGCGCTGCGATGCTTTAGAAATGCTAACAGTAGTTGCAGTTGAAGATCTCCTCCGATGCTGGCCCCCTTCGAGTAGAAGGGATTGCCTCCCATCAACACCGTCCTTTGTAAGTGCAAAAAAGTAGTTTTTCGGATACATATGTTTGTCGATGAGGTGATTTCGTCGTTTATAAGGAGTTCTGCATTTGCGGTCACACCCCTCTACAAAGCAAGAATACTGCACAAGCATTAGCCCGGCTGTCATAAGACCGAAACCCGCGAATTGGTCTACTCACAGTGTGCTCACCCCTTTCTCGCTTTACGGCCGCAAAGACGTCATGGCAGTCCTCGAAATGGACATTCAGCAAGTGTTCCGAAGGGAAGTTCTTGTGGCACTCGGCACAACGGTTTGTGTGTGACTTGTTATAGTGAACCTCGTAATCCGCGTAGGTGTCGAAGGACAGCACCTCTCGATGTGGCGGCAGAGAGCATCTCATTGCAATATCTGAGCCAGTGTCGATGGCTGATTCGTCAAGTTCTGTTATCTTAGCGGCCGGCCGTGCTGCTTCTTCCGCTCGCCGGTCATCGGGGGTGCCGTTGACGTCTGCAGGATACTCTTCTTCAGGCTCGCGTGAGCGCTTCATCATTGTGTAAGGTGACAGATCTCAGGATGGGGTGAATTACATTAGCAAGACTGATGATTGTTTTGCCCTCAGTCGGTTGTTCGTGAGAACACAGTTATTGGCTCAAGACGAAAAGTCCCTGCTCTCGTCAAGACGATGCTCTGGAACAACGATGTCAGGACTGAATCTCTTTGCTACTCCCTTCCTCACTGCTAAAGTATGAGACGGTAGTCCGAGTTAAACAACAGTGGCTCAAATTATCTAGGAATGTCCAAAATGATCCAAGACATTAGCAAGATCCAGTCGACTTCGTCAATGATTAAGTTCAAGTCTATGTATGCACATGGCCGTTGATTTGAGCAGATCTGATGTATGCCCAACAAGAGTACCTATGCATGCAGGTAGGGTAAGAGACCGGATCAAGCGGTCAAACGTGTGCAAGGTGCACCTACTTAGCCCCTAAACTCGCAGGCTAGTACAGGTAGATAGGTATTTCTTCGACGTGGTACTAAGAGGTCCTGTGACTACATGTACGTTATGGGACCAGTATACGTAGGTATTGCTCACTCTGCTTGCCAGTTCGGATTTGATGTGGTCTTTGGGTGAATGTGCGCAATGGGGCAAAAACCACGTCAAACAAACACTGAGAACGTCTAGAACTATACCGGAGGCGGGGCAGGGTGCTTAGGAGGGGCTTTAAAACCTACCTATATCCTGTCCCTAATTCATAGTTGTTTTAGCGGGGGACAGGCACAAGCCTAAGTCCTGCTTAGAGCCTATGATAGGCATCGCCTAAGCCCACCTTGCAGCCCAAGCCCAGCCCAGAGCCTATCTAATGGTCAGAGTTTATAGCAGTGCGTGCATACGCTTCGAAACCAACGCAGACTTTACTAACCGTAATGAGCCATGAGCTGCCCATTCATCACGGACTTTTTGGCTACAGTCAATCCGACATCAGTCAGTCCTGTCCCCTTCTCTTGGCTTGCTATTCATTCACTCACCAATAACTACGCCTCCATTCATCTGCTGTTGTAGACAACCAACAACGTTCGCGACACTGCCTCTTGCAATCGCATTCCTTGCTGGTTTCTATTGTCTTTCTATTTTATTTCCTTTTGGTACTCGTTGTCACCATTCCTTTTTTTTTGTTTTCTCTCCACGCCAATGTTCCCCATATTTGCCTCCGATAGAGCTATTACGTCCGGCAAACCTACATCTACGGTGCGCCCTAACCCTCGATCGCCTCACCAGCAGAACTATGGACCTCCCATGCATCACCAACGCCCATTCCAGTTCGTGTGATCCAGAGTCTTGGCTGTGAGCCGTGCGCCTCGATTTTTGGCCCGTCTCAGCTTTTGCGCACCCCGGATCGGGTGCTTCTACATTTAATTTCAACTAGATAACGACGCGCCGACTCTACTTGTCGGCACGAGTGATTACTCGATCGATACCCTTTCCACCATGGCGAACCCACGGGATAAGGCGAAGCAAAATTGGGAGTATGTTTCCCACGCGCAAAAAGAGAAGGCCGTGTTACTCTGCTGCGTTGTGCCTTACTGACGCCTATAAACTAGACAAGCCCAACAGATCCGCTCCGAGATACTAGAGAGCCTTTCGAGTCTGAAAAAGGAGCGCGGCACTGGCCAATACACGGCCCGTTTCGAGGAAGCTGAGGAAACTATTGCCCAGTATGCATGGCTCTCACACTAGCCTGGACGACTTGGTTGTCTCGATGCTCATGATATTTTAGGTTGCGCCTCGCCTGCCTGCAGGTGATCGTCAATGACTTTGAATATGCGGTTGTGAAGAAGGTGGAGAATTGCCTCTGGCAATGCCATACCTTTCTGAACGGCGAATACCGACGAGCCCTATCCCGCCTCAACACGCAGAACCAGGCGGTGCAAAAGCGTAAGCTTGACAAACTCTACCGAGCCTTTCTCAAGACGTCGGAAAAGTTTTACGTCGTCTATATACAACAACTCCACCACCGCTTCTCGATCCCCGAGCTCCAGCAGTTGGCTCATGGAGCGGAAACGCAGACTACCGATAACCGGGCAGCCCGTGCCTCCCCTCCCGTACCCTTGCGCGGCTTGGCTTTGAAGTCTTGCCAGACAACTCTGGTCCACCTGGGCGATCTAGCGCGATATCAATGTCAAGCCTCCGACAAAGTCACTAAGGCTGTTTTTGACAGGGCTGTGGGATACTACGACTTGGCAAACGCCCTTGACCCTGATGACGGTTCTGCTCATCATCAATTGGCCATCCTGCATCAGGTAGTAGACCAACACTTTGACATCGTCTATCATTTCCATCGCGCAATATCCATATCGACCCCACACCAGTTGGCCTTGCAAAATCTGAAGCAAGAATTCAAACATCCTGAAGGTGGCTCGCAAACCAAGAAACGTGCGGCTAAAGACCGTTTGGAGGCTATGGTGTCATGGTTTATCCGATTACACGCCTACTTTTTCCACGGAAAGCAATTCTCGGCACAGGCTGAACTTGAGGATGAAGTCTTGCATCGTGTTGAGCTGGCATTAAAGAGCGAGGGAGCTGAACTAGTGCTGCTTAAAATGATTATCATCAACATGGCAGCTTATGATATCTCGACAGAGAAAGTCAAGGGTAAGTCGTCCCCATGCTGCTAGGATCGCTCCCGTCCGGGCCCATTTTAACACACTTGCTAGCTTCATGGACCATGGAAGGGTCCCAGTCATGTCAGTTCTTGTTGCGGTTCAATGTCCGTATGGTGTTGACCCTGGTTCGAGTACTTCAGCATACACTACGTGACGAGACACCCGCCCCCCTGCCCCCTGGGACTACGCCCAGTGATGCCGAGAGTTGTATTCAGTTCGGATCAGGCCTTCTAAAGCTCCTGCCTCTCTTCCGCCTCTATGTTGCTTGGATATACGCCGCTAGAGCCGACTTGGTGCAATATCAAGACTACCTCGAGCCGCAAATACAGGAGGTCTACGGGCTACTTGCAGATGTGCTTACGTCTTTAAACCTCTTTATTGACCCGACCATACGGACGGTGTCGTCAAAGTATCTTCTCTCCGAAGACACCGAGGCTCAGGGGCTTCGTCCGCTCAGCGATCGGAAACTACCTTTGTTTCTCTATGTTGAAGAGCAACAGAGTCCGACCTCATCAAAGCGTGCCAAAGTACGAAAGCCTCAACAAAATGTTTTCGGCCGGAGATTCAAGCCGGAGGTTGAGGCGGTCTGGCGAATTCGGGACATCCTCTGTTCTGGAGTGTTTCTAGCTGGAAGCGCAAACTTTCCTCTTGCTTTGGTAGTTAGAAAGCACGAGGGTCGCGATGTTGAGGCTTGGAAATTTGTGGATGGAGCAGCAGCATCGGTGCCTTCTAATGAGGCTACCTTGTCTCGCCTCTTGCGCAAACTCGGTTTTGGGGACCTCAAAAGGAAACCGGAGCGCCTCGCAGAGCAAGAAGAAGCTGAGCAGCCACAAACGAAGACCCCACCTGATGGCCATACCCCAGTGCTAGCGAATCAGGAAAGAGAGAATGTGCCGCGGTCGGACGGGATCTCCAGAAAAGATAAATACCCTGCCCAACGATCGACTACCTATCAAGACTCCGACCCTAGTGAGGACACCGAGATGGTTAACATGGTCAACAAACTCCTAGACCCTCTAGACGATGACCGTCCACAGTCGAGTGAGGCTCAGGTGGACCCTAGCTACGGTATGCATTCTTCTACGGCGAACGAGATCTTTGGCGGGCTTGATGTGAATCCAGCTCAACCGTCCCCGGTATCAAAAACCCTCCCAAGCCTTCCATGGGACTATTTCTACAAACCTACTCCGCATCGATCGAACAGCCAGGAGCAAAACCAGATGAACTCCAACGGTCACAATGTTCCAAGAAGTGCGGCAGGGTCATCGCCTTATCTCGGGGAGCTCAGCGCAAGTTTCGATCGGGCCCTTTCTCATAGCTTCTCCCCAAGGTTAAACGCAGGACAGTTGAATAATTCTCCGCCTATGAATGCCTCAAGCCCGGGCCTTCCACGGCGGGATTGTGGGCTAGATACATTGGAAGGGTCGCGCAGTGCTGTGCTCGACAGCCTGACCTCGGCGCTTCTTGCCCAGCACGGCCTTTCTCGTGAGAGTGCATCACCTGGCAACGGGAGTTACAATAATACGAATGTCAGTCAGATCTGGGGACACCCAAATGCAACGGTCGAATCATTGGTTCCCCCAGCAAGTGGTTCTACTCGATCACCAAGTTTAAGACGCAATGATTTCGGCAGCTACGATGAGCGACCGATTAGCCATCGAGCTAGTGCCGCAAATTCCCCAAACATACCCGACATTGGGCGCACAGTAATGAATACAGGTGCCGCCCAACTGGGACTGTCGGGAAGCAACAACTTCGGTGGCCAGGGGATTTGGGGCTCAGGACCATCTGCAGTCTATCATCACAGGGTCTCACCTTGGCAACAAGAAGCTTCTACTGCTGGTTCATCGATTGGGTTCTCTCACCCTAGTAGTCTGTTTGCGGGCACCCCAAGTGCCGTGCCTGCTACTCCGGCAAATGCTGTTGCTTGCAATGGCAATTACTATAACGCCACCACCCCGTTTAGTCGACTGGGAGAAGGCATAAACAACAGGGAAGACCCGACGCATTTCCGCAACAAGCTCAAGGCAGTGACAGGTGCTTCTGAGCTCTCTTATGACCAACAGATCATGCAGGCCGCTATGATGGATAACACCCACAAGCCACGCCCTAAGTGAAGTTGACATCCAATGGTTTCTACTGGCTGCATCATTATTGCTCGCGTATTTACAGTAATCCATCCGCTCCCGGCCGGGGTTCGAGAGTATCGGAAAGATATCAAAATGCTGAAAACGGCAAAAAGCATAACTGGAATACCGCTTCGGTAGCGCCGGAGGCTCTCCGCTGGCGCTCTCATCTTTGAGCTCGCAAAATGATAGATACATCTTGCGCTCGAGACGAAGCGAGGTAGAGGGGCCTTGCCCAGTGCAGGCAAGGATGTCTTGCACGTCCGTAGGTTCAGGGCACGTTGCGTCACTAGCTACCCGGTACTAGTATGAGTCTGTTTCGACCACGCATCATTTACGGGTGTTAGAATGAAGATGGATTGAAAGTTCCCCAGTTGTTGAAACCCAACAAGTATATCACAAACAAAGGAAGAAATAAGTCTTGTCCTTTTTCTCGTTTCGCCGTCGCAAATGCCATCATGCTAAGCCAGCCAGACCAACCGAATCCTGCCCAATCTTTAAAAAACAAACGCCGGCCTCCTTTTTGCGTAAAGTTGAGTAACGCCAGAGGGTACCGCAGATTGAAACGGGTACCTATGCTATCATTTCGCTGCTTCGTCGTCGTCTCTCTCCCTCTCTCTCCTTTCTCCTATCTTCTCATATCCCGAGATCAGGCAGATTCAGGTGGCTAGATTTACGAAGAGGGTTGGTAGGTCTGCTTGGGGAAGGGGTACCTGCCAGTGAGAGAGAAGATGTTAGATTCAACTCACGATCCTTTTGCCTCGTGCACAAGCAGGGTGTGTGCTGTGTGTACGCATAGCGTAAGAAAAGGGTAATGCAGAATGCTGTTTGTTGGGGCAAGGGGAAGTTGGGGGGTGACGTGGTTGTCTATTAGCTCTAGCAGGTGACTTGACCAAAGTCGGTCGATAGTGCTCTCTAGGAAGACTGATAGCTTTTTAATGGACAAATTGCTTCGTTCTCAAAAAGCATCATGCCGGTGTAGTTCATAAAAGTTTCCTCCTGCCGTGCAAGCGAGATACTGTTGGGGTGTTGAAAGGCGATCAAACGAGGGGGGACCAAAGCCAAGCAATAATAGAAAAAACAAGGTTAAGAAGCAGGTTGAATGGGGAAGGGGGGACTTACGAAGGACCAAGTTCCTGAATGCTCAATGCTGCAAGCCACTGTCCCATATCCACAGCGGCATCGATGCCCTTGCCCTGGACGAGGCCGGCGACGAAGCCGCCGGCGAAAGCGTCACCGGCACCGTTGGTGTCGTTGATCTTCTCGGCAGCGATGGGGTGGACGGGGTACTTCTTGGCCTCTCCTTGGCCCTGGACGGCAACGACGGTGGGGTCGGTGCCCTGAGTGATGACGGCGACGCGGGGCCGCTGGGCGTTCTTCTTAGGCAGGTCAGCTAGGGCCTTAGCGATAGCGGGGACGTCGTCCGCGATGTCGGCGAGGCCGTGAGATTTGGCGTACGAGGCCGCCTCGGTCTCGTTGCAGATGATGTAGTCCCAGTAAGGCGTCGAGGCGTCCAGAGGCTCCTTGAAGAATTCGGGGATGAACGGCGCCGAGAGGTTCACGATGAAGACCTTGTTCTTGGATGCGGCTTCTTCAGCCAGGGCCATGATGGCTGGGGGGCAGACTGTTTTGGCGGGTTGAGGTTGTTGGTTAGCTTTGGGCTTTTGTTTCTTT
>Ga0247782_1000053_pt1 | contig 164655 bp, 125 predicted proteins | sample UWRJL019104C5_FD_179928 | JGI IMG/M metagenome (GOLD analysis project Ga0247782, IMG submission 179928) | Plant litter microbial communities from Arlington Agricultural Research Station in Wisconsin, United States - UWRJ-L019-104C-5 | ecosystem: Environmental > Terrestrial > Plant litter >... | reverse complement strand
CGCGGGGGGGTAAAAAAAAAAAAAAAAAAAAAAAAAAAAAAAAAAAAAAAAAAAAAAAAACAGCGCCGGCCGACCGACCGGCCGACCGAACGGAAACAGGCATAAGGAACGTGGGATGTATGTGAAGTATGTGCTTGTCCTGGCTGAAATCCCCCAGACAAGAATCAAGCCACCCGACCACACGTGCTTCTTAGACGGGTAGTACTTGCTGTAACTTGTCTTCTTCTGCTCGAGTAAGATGTCAATGCGAGGAATCATTCCGTCCTGTATACTCCATAGTAACAAATGTAGGTAAGCCAAGCTCTACTTATTACTTACATGTGCCGAGGATACAGAAACAGGGTGTAACCTGACAATACCTACTAGTTCCACCCTCTTTCATATCTAAAAAATGCTACAGGTCATAAATTTTATCGAAATTCTGAGACATTATTGCTCAGCCATCCCGTATGACGTGCAGCGCACGTACAGTATGGGCTCTCCTTACTACATTGAAGCTGTTGCATAATCTCACTGTGACTGCGCAAAACGCTGTGAAGTTGAATCCGTCGTCGCTTCTACATACTATGTAGTCGTGTCTACTTTGCCAACATCCCCGGATGATAGCTACTCATACCCGCGCGCGGACAGCCACATCTGGTATATACGCACCTACTAAGTAGTATATAAGGGAGAAGACCTCGAAGTCTTAGTAAAAAAAATACTTTAGGCTCTTGACAAATTACCCCATAGTCTAAAAATATCTAAACGAACACCTATACGTATGCCCTTTGTCGGAAGTCGCGGGAATAGGAAATCCGGCAACGCACTCCACGGAGATAAAAGGTTATATCATATCATGTATCACGGAAGTAGCACGCGTCTCTACTGCTAAACATCATTATTAATGGTAGAAACGACTTCTCTCTCTCACTCGGGACCAGGCAGTGTGGGGAAAAGCAGTCAATTACGTGACGAAGAAAACAAAGCCCCGACCCCAACATCACCCGATGAATCTGTCGAATAGATAGATAGATATCTAACATACCATATCACAACAAAAGTGCGCTCGCTCGGAAGCCATTAATAGCGGCCCCCGACATGTGAATGAAAACCTGGAAATCTCTGACGTTGTTGCTCCCAAATCAACCAACCAACGAACCAACCAACTTACCTACACCTACGCTAGGCATGTTACAAGTACGGCCGGGACCGTCGGCGGCGATTTTAAGTGGTGAGAGTAAACAATGATTGGAGTGAATTGGGGTGGATAGCGAATGGCAAAAGCAACCGGTAGGTAGGTAGCTCGAACCAACACGAAGAGAACGGAAAATTCCGAGTTTTATTGCTGGTACTTCTCTCACTCTCACTCTCACTCTTACTCTTTCTATGAGCCCTGACTGAGACCAGCAAACAGAAAGAGAGAGGAGAACAAGGAGGGAAGAGTGACCCCAGCATACGCTTCAATACGATTCAATCCATTTGGCGAGGCTGGCTGGCTAGATGGATGGTTGCTTGGCTGTCCGTCCTGCGGAAAGCGGTTGGTTTTACGGGCACCGGCTTCCTTTCCTTTCCTTTCCTTACCTTACCTTACCTTACCTTACCAAGCGAGGATCCTGTGTTGCTTTTTCTCTTGGAAGGGCCTCCTGGTACGGTATTACTACAACAAGCAGTATTTTTATAGGACAATTTCTCCTTTGAATAGGCACACTCAATACACAAAAGTCCTTTCATTTAGAGTCCTTGTAAGTAGGCAGGTAAAGCAAGGAGATAGATATACATGTATTCGCCCATCCATCGCACGTAAGCAAGGGACGGCACGAAGCGTGTGGATGAATGGATGGATGAGATGCTTAATTCGCTTGCTTGCTTGTAACGGCGTGGCTGAGAGACATACATACATTCTTATGCTGAAGAAGTATGTATGTACTCCTAACTCCTATGTAAGGGGGTAGTATATGGTGTATGCGCGTGTCTATTCATGTGCGTCGTGTGGAGGGTACTTGGGTAGGCAGGCTGGCTATGGACCTTTTTATTTTTGTGTATTTATTCTCGCCCTGTGCGACTGACTGCCATGTGAGATACTACCTACCGAACACACCAACGTAATATAGACAGGTACGTAGATACATTACTCCAAATTTTTTACCTACTTACATGTAACATCAAGAGGGTTTGAACTGAACGAGATGCCGTGACTGGCTGCTTTACGAGCGAGTAAGCGCAAAATCGGAATTTCCTTCCCCAACAAGTACCCAACAGCCAAAAGGAAAGAAAATAAAGAAAAAGACAGATGTCTAAATAGGGTAAGTAAGATGGGACTGAGCCGACCAACCATACAAACCACGTGTGACTGACTTGACTGACTACAATGACAGACGATGACAATGACAATGACAAAAGTCCAATACAGTAAACTCGCTACCTACTTCCTACACTATGGGAATAGGTAGGCTCTCAGGCGTTCGTGGGTTCAGGACTCACTTCCTGCCACGGGTTATATGGGAATCGTAAAATAGGGATGGTGAGGCAGCCTTACGATATCAGGTTGTTAATTACTAGGCTAGCCCGGTATCAGAGAGATCGTGTAGCGCGCGGGAATGGATAATATCATCGCATTGGATTCTTTGCATGAGCAACGCCCTAGGTTAGATAATAATAGACGCCAGGACCCTGTGTGCAGGACGACCGACTACGTTGGGGAGAAGTGGCATTATGCCCGACAGAGGATTCTGTACAGATTGAGACTTCTTCTTACGGAGTGGGACAAACACTATGTAGTGATTAAATAAAAAGGCTTGGCGTATATAGTCTTTAATGCTGTTTCAGCAAGCGAGCAAAACTCTAGATCCCAAGCGTCCGAGAGCAAGCCTCGGCTTATTAGTCCTACCTGGCCAGTGGTATTCGTTGTAAGCGATTCTATGGGTGGTCAGCGCGAAACCTATCACAATACCTGCTAGAAAGACAAGAACCAAGCCTTAGCACTGCCAGGAAGCAAAGGCATGAACGCCCCTAGATAGGATGCATTATCACGCTCAGTTAGAGTTTATCTGCCTAAGTAGATTTCCATTATACCATAACACCCATCAAGGCCAGACCTCAACCGTCTCCCACTCACCCTGCACCTTTCCGTGGCCACTGGCGCCTCTGCCACCAGGAACGTACGTGTGTATCCATCTCCGCGGGTGCTCAGGGTTGCTCAGCTCCACCTGGTCAAGCTCGTCGGGGACAATGACCACGACGCGGAAATTCTGCCTCGCGACAGGGTCCTCCAGATCATCAACCTTCTGGCCTATGGCGAGGCCGTCGCCCTCAACGGGCAACGAGACGGGACGTCCGGGCGGCGGGTTCTTGAACGAGCCGCGCATGATGGGACTCAGGTTTCCGAAGTGCGCCGTGATTTCGCGTGCGAAGCTCCAGTGCCTACTACTAGTATCCTCGCCTCCTCCGCCTCCTCCGCCTCCTCCTCCGCCTTCCTCGGAGCTGGGACGTCTGGACGCAGATCTCCGCATCCGGCTCTTCAGTAACGTCATGACCTCTCTCCCTTCGGGTGAACTCTCGATATCCGGCGCCAGCACGTAGGCGCGGCCGCGCACCCGCCACTGGAAGCCCGTTTCGCGCGGCCAGAAGACGGCTTCGACGGGGGCGCCGCCGCCGGAGCCTTTCAGTTTCTTCTCCTTCCTTTTCGTCCCGTTCTCCTGCTGTCCCTGCTGTCCCTGCTGACTCTGCTGACCCTTATTCTTCCTGCCCCTCGCTAATCCTTCTTCCCAGAGCTCCTCGCCCACTTTAGCCGTGGTGGGCGAGCTCGGGTCCGAGCCCCTCCCGATCCTCAAGTCCAGATCGAGGCCGTCTTCCCACAGCTCTTCCATCTTGTCCATGCGCACGTCCGTGGTGAAGGTCAGGAGGTCGCTGTCCCAGACGCCGGACGGGTTGAGTGGTGCCTCATTCTTGGGGTTTACCGGTAGGTTTGCCCATAGCCCCCGGAATATGCAGGTCCGTGCCCGTGGGAAGTAAAGCGGTGCAGCGATGATGGAAGAGCGTCTGGCGCTGGCGCTGGGGACCGAGGCGCGGCGGAGTGTGCTTAGCGTGAACTCGGGCGGCTCCATGGTCCTCAGGTGAGAGAGGAACAGCTGGCGCCAAGGGGCTGCCTGCTGTGATGCGGACACTGAGCTTGTCATAGTGGTGATTGTGTGGTGAGGTTGGAGACAGGTTATGAGTTGTGCAAACCGCGGTGTTGCTACTGCGTTTGAGATGCAGTACATCCAAACTGTACCACCCGTTGATTACAGATGCCGGGTATGTATTCAAATGGCTTCTCTATAGAGGGTTCGAGAACTTAGTAACTACATGTAGCTAATCGTCCCCCGATCACTGCATAGGTACGTGGATGCTGATTTCCGACCAGCAGGGCCGTGAAGCGGGGTTTGTCTACCTTTTTGCTACGTGTCTAATGCCAACCTCTTTACTTGTAGCTCAAGTGTCTCGAGATAGTATGAGCGTGATAATCCAGTGTTGCTATCTTGACATCGAAACATTGCAAGAGAAGTTTCAGCTTAGTAGGATGACGTCAGTAAGCCATCATTGCTCGTTGAGTCCCTATCTGGTACCTAAGGGCGCTAGGCTGGGACGAACTTGTTACCACCTTCTAGATATACGAGGGTATCTGTAGCGCAAAGGCCCACTGTTATGGCTAGGTAGGTTAGTGCGCCTACTGGCTGGGCAATACTACCTATGTACTACTCCTACTGTGGTACTCAGATTGTATGCACGAATATCCTCACCCCGCAAACCCTCATATATGTACCCTCACCATTTCTGCCACCACCATAAGTCAATAGACAAAGGGGAATATTTCTGCAACAAAAACGCCAACGCCACCCTACTAGAGGACTTGTTAAACTATTCCATTGAATATAATTGATTGCTGGTATCAAATTAATACACATATTATGCTATAGAAATTCTCATATATACATACTTAAGTAGCTATATACATATAAATACATATATCCTAATCTCCACCTATACACATAGACTCATACACACATATATACATATATACATACACACATAGAAATACACAGCCAGCTATTATACATAAAACAACGTCTACCCTGTCTGTACACAACACGTACGTGGACATACAGACATAGACACATGCTAAACCCAACACCAATAAACAGGCCCCCCTTAAATGGGCACTTTAATATGCTTAGAATCATTCACTCATACATAGGGGCCGGCCCTCTTTAGGTTTCTTGTGGCAGATGTTCCTATCTACTTCAAAGACAAAATAAGGACAATCTAATTTTTTTTAATCTCACCTCATCAAAACATCGCAGAAAATCATTATGGTGTAGAAACAAAGGACTGTGAAATCTGTCTAACCCGACATGACCAGCGCCAGCAGAGCCATGCGACAGTAGAGCCCATATTTCATCTGTGTTCATTGTTAGTGCAACATTCTCATGTGGATGGGGACAATGGTCGGCGACAGCTTATAAGAGAAGTACTCACCTGTCTGAAATACGCCGCTCTGTGATCAAAGTCGACCTCCTCTGCAACTTCGTCGTTTCTGGGAAGCGGGTGTAACACTCTCGTGTGCTGCTTTGCATGCTTGAGCGTTGCATTGTCGATGCGGTACACATCCTTGACCTTCTCGTATTCCTCCACACTTGGGAACCGCTCCTTCTGCACTCGTGTGCAATACAATACGTCACTTCTGGAGAGGATCTCGGGCGTGAGCTCCTCGGACTCGCAGAGAAGCTGGCCCGACTCCTTGAGGATGCTGCGTACCCCGTCCGGAAGGGAAAGAGATTTGGGCGAGACAAGCTGCACGGACACCTGGTAATCCCGGAGGAGATAGACCAAGGAATGAACAGGCCGGCCATATAGAAGATCGCCGACAAACGTGATCGTCAATCCCTTGACAGTACCGAGCTCTTCCCGGATAGTAAAGAGATCGAGGAATGCCTGCGTGGGGTGCTCCTCACTTCCGTTACCTCCATTGATGACTGGAACCCTGCTGAACTTCTTAGCCACTTCGACAGAGCTGACTTCGGGGTGACGAAGCACAATCGCGTCGCCATAGCACTCAAGAGTCCTGAGAGTGTCTTGCAGTGTCTCTCCTTTCTGAACAGACGAGTGCGACGTAGTGATGGCAATGGTTCTGCCTCCAAGCCGCTGCATGGCAGCATCAAACGATGCAGATGTGCGTGTGGACGGCTCGTAGAACATGGTGCACAACACACGACCACGGAGAGTGTCCAGTACCCCTTCCCGTTCAACGCCTAGGCGCATCTCCTGTGCAACCGTGAAAAGCAGATGAAGATCGGCCCTCGAGTAATTCTTCACAGAAAGCACATGGGCGTTCTTGAACACGGACGGCTGGGCTAGCAAATCACGGAGAGAATTGACAAACGGCGATCGCACAGGTCCCGGAAGGGAAAATCCGTCGACGGGAGGAGCGAGCCTTGAAACGGGCTGTAGAGCATCGCTTTCACTATCCTGGACGCGTGTTGCGTTGTTTGCTTTGCCACGTATGGCATGCCGGGGACCGAAAGCATCTGCTGGGAATGGTGCTGTTTGAGGCGTCGATGCTATAGCAGGTGACATGGGCGTAGGTGCAATGTTATGTGCCGACATATCCTTTCCAAGTGGAGAAATAGGAAGTACATCGCCATCGAGGCAGGCTGTCTTTTCATTGAATGTGACTCTCTGTACCGCTCCACGCATGACTTTACCGACGAAGGGAGACCAAGCGGTGGATTCCGTCGCCGTGTATGTACGGTCTATCTCGACTTCGACTGATGTTCCTATTTGCTCGTGCAGCTCGAAGATACGTTTAGGATTGTCGTACAGGCGGGACTTGATGTCTTCTATAGTCAGCCTTCCCTCGGCGACCGAAGTGAGAAGTAGAGGCAAAGCCTCAGCGATACCAACTGCGACATCCGGCTTGGCATCTTGGGAAGTACTCTTATTCAAGGCATGGGCTAGCTGGAATGGAATGCTGCCCACCGAGAATACGTCGATGGTGCTCAAGTGTTCCCAAAGGGCCTCCTGGTCACCCAACTCGGGCAAGAACTTGCAGTCGGGGTAGTCTTTCTGAGAGAGATACAAGGAATAGATGCAGACATCGCAGGTAACGCTCAAGCCCTTCTGCTTGCTCAGAGCAATCAGCCGGATATCGTCCTTGGTGGTGACACTAGTCACGTGGATTCGCCGGTTGTGAAGGCTTGCGAGCAACAGAATAGATGCAAGATCCGTAGTCTTTGCATCGGTGACTATTGGCTTATGCTCCGGCCACGCGTCGAAATGGGCCGTGACAGCGGCGACTTTGCTGATGTTATCGGAGAGATGATTAAATGGGATGAAGAGAGAGCCAACTTCACTGGTGACTTGGCTGATCTGATCCGCATTGTCCGACGTCGCTGAAATCGACAAGTTGAAATCGCAGTATCCACCACGTTTGGTATTGAGCTGGGCAAGTTTGAGCGTTCTCGCATCAGTGATAGCCCCGTCGATGCCCATGGGCATGACGCGGATCATGCTGAAGCCGGAAGCAATAGAGGCCTTTGTGACGGCTTGAAGATCCTGGCTTCCAGGGGACACGATTTCTGGCACGAAAGCAGCAATGTTGATCAATCCCGGAAGGACTATCGAGCGATGACTTGTCTGGTAGTCACGGTTACCTACTTCCAGATCGAAATGTCTAGCAATCGCTTCGATAAGGATTTTGGCATTCTTGACATTTGTGACTAGTGGAATTTGATAGTCCACAGCCATACGACGTGTCTGATACCCTCTGCTCATATAGTTGGCAGGTCGACGATACTTGTTGTTAGACGGAAGATTGATGTAGAGGTTTATCATATTCTTGGCCAAGTGCTGTGTCAACGAGAACTCGGATCTCTGGTCGTCGTCTCCCTTGCCGAGCGCCTCTAGGAACTGGACGGGTATTCCATGATCTTGATAGAAGTCGGCCGTTCCAGCCGTGCCAAAGAGCTTGTATCCCATCTTGTGGAGCTTCTCAACCGAAGGAAGCATCTCCTTCTTGTCTCTGTATGATCCAATAGACAAAAGAATATTACTCTTTGGAATCTTGAAGCCAGTCGACATCAAGGCCTTGAGGTAGGCCTCGTACTTGTCTCTTCCGAAACAAGCAACTTCACCGGTAGAAGCCATCTCTACGCCAAGAACGGGGTCTGCACCAGAAAGCCGAGAGAAGCTGAATTGCGGCACCTTCACACCTACATTATCAGGTGAGATGGTGGTCGGTGGGTAGGGATTGAAGGGCGCTCCCATAATAGCTTTGGTCGCCATTTCAATGAGATCGACACCCATGACCTTAGACACGAAAGGAAACGAGCGAGAGGCTCGAACGTTGCATTCGATCACCTTAATATCGTTATCTTTTGCGATGAACTGGATGTTGAAAGGGCCGGTAACGTTAAGCTTGGCAATAATCTTTCTCGTTGCTTCTTCTATCCGTTTGATCGTTGTCTGCTCCAGATCCTGTGGCGGGAGAATAAGCGTTGCGTCACCTGAGTGGACACCGGCGTTCTCAACATGTTCGGAAATAAAGTGTCCAATAAGTGTGCCGTCTTTGCCCACACCATCCATCTCAATTTCCTTGGCATTTTCGATGTATTTGGTGATCACAACTGGATGTTCCCGGGAAACATCGGCAGCCTGCTGAAGGTACAACTCAAGGTCTGCCTCCGAGTAAACAGTGTTCATGGCTGCGCCTGACAGAACATACGACGGGCGAACCAAGACTGGATACGAGACCTTTTGGCAAAACGCTTTTGCTTCTTCAAAGCTTGTGAGCTCTTTCCAGGTAGGCTGATCGACGCCAATCTCGTCAAGCATGCGCGAAAACTTGTATCGGTTTTCGGCGCGATCGATCATCTCTGGCGATGTCCCAAGAACCTTAATCCCAGAACGTAGCAGAGGTAGAGCGATATTGTTCGGAGTCTGGCCACCCATAGCACCGAGCACACCACTGGCCGATTCCATCTGATAGATGTCAAGAATTGTCTCCAGGTTGATATTCTCGAAATATAAGCGGTCGGCTTCGTCATAGTCAGTGCTGACAGTCTCGGGGTTGTAGTTAACCATGATGGTTTTGAAGCCAGATTCACGCAAGGTACGGATTGCCCGAACCGAACACCAATCGAACTCAACCGAAGACCCAATTCGATAGACACCAGATCCCAAAACCATCACGCCATGATCATTGAAGCTGATATCATGTTCCGATGCGTTATAGGTGAGGTAGAGGTAGTTTGTGTACGCGGGGAACTCAGCTGCCACTGTGTCGATTTGCTTGACGAAAGGTGTGATACCGGCCTCGAGTCTCATGCGCCTAACAGCCAATTCATTGGAGTCCCAGAACTTGGCTAGCTGGCGGTCGCTGAATCCTAGCCGTTTGCCCTGGAGGAGAAGATCCGGGCGGCTCGAAATTTGAGCAGTGTTGTACTTGCTCATGGCTTTGCCAAAGTTGCTTAGACCCATGAGTTTATGCAAGAACCACTTGTCGATCTTGGTGAGCTCCCAGATTCTATCGACCGAGTAACCGGTATGCATAGCATTCGCGATAGCAAACAGACGCTGATCGGACGGGGTTTGCAGCTCGTCATCGATGGACATGAGTGCTTTGGTCTCGCCAAAACCAAGGTTGTGGAAGTCAATGGCTCGTATGGCTTTTTGAATAGCTTCCTCGAAAGTTCTTCCGATGCTCATAACCTCGCCAACACTCTTCATTGAAGAGCCTAGCTGAGTAGAGACTCGGGTGAATTTCTTCAGATCCCATCTGGGCATCTTAACAACAACATAGTCCAGAGAAGGCTCAAAACAGGCGCACGTGACCTTCGTCACCGCATTCTTGATATCCTTCAATGGGATTCCAAGACCTAGCTTCGCCGCGATGAAGGCCAAGGGATAACCGGTGGCTTTAGACGCTAGCGCAGACGAACGAGACAATCGAGCGTTGACCTCAATGATACAATACTCTCTAGAGAACGGGTTCAGAGCATACTGAATATTGCATTCGCCAACAACGCCAAGGTGACGGATCACATTGACAGCCGTTGTCCGCAGCATGTTATAGTCCTCGTCGGAAAGGGTCTGTGATGGAGCAACGACGATGGAATCGCCTGTATGGATACCGAGAGGATCGAAGTTCTCCATGTTACAGACCGTGATACAATTGTCCTGAGCATCTCGAACGACTTCGTATTCAATCTCTTTCCACCCCTTCATACTTCGTTCGATTAAAACCTGGGGGCTTGCGGCTAGCGCCTTGTGGCAGAGATCAAGGAGCTCATCTTCATTATTGGCAAAGCCGCTTCCTAGGCCGCCCAGGGCGTACGCGGCTCTGACAATGACGGGGAAACCGATGTCCTTGACAACAGTCATCGCTTCCTCGACGCTGCTAGCGGAGGCAGACTTGGCACACTTCTCGCCGATGGATTCCATGCTTCGAGCGAATAGCTCCCGGTCTTCCGTTGTGATGATGGTATCAATAGGAGTTCCAAGGACTTTGACGCCGAGTTTCTCGAACTCGTCTTTCAACTGAATGCCGACCTGCAAAGCGGTTTGACCACCGAAAGTAACGTAAATGGCGTCTGGCCGCTCGCGAATGATGACTTTGCGCACAAATTCTGCCGTCACAGGAAGGAAATATACCTTATCCGCAAGACCTTTCGAAGTCTGGATCGTCGCAATATTGGGGTTGATGAGAACCGTGTAGATACCTTCCTCTTTCAGGGCTTTGATAGCTTGACTGCCGGAGTAATCGAACTCTCCAGCCTGGCCGATACTCAAACCACCGCTGCCAAGAACCAGCACCTTCTTAACATGAACTCGTGGGTGGAGCTTCTCATTTTCCTCGTAGGTGCCACCAGGAAAGCTAACAGGCGAGTTGAGAAGCTCAGAGTTAGCAGCGCAGTTGACGATTGTGCTTATGAAGACGTCGAAAAGAAACTCGGTATCGCGAGGCCCCGGCGTGCTCTCTGGGTGAAATTGCACACTGAAGTAGGGTTTGCTAACATGCGTAATACCCTCGTTGCTGCCGTCATTGGCATTGACAAATAGCTCCTTCCATTCATCAACGGGGAGAGTCTGGGCGCTAACGGCGAAACCGTGATTCTGAGAAGTTATGTGACATTTGCCGGTGATCATACTCGTGCAAGGGATATTGTGGCCGCGGTTACCAAACTTCATCTTCTCAGTGCTGGCTCCAGCAGCCTGTGCCAAGAGCTGATGACCAAGACATATTCCGAATACCGGGGTGCGGTTTAGCTTTAGAACCTCAGAAATGTGCTTGACCGTTGTGTCTCGTAGCACTGCCGGATCGCCGGGACCGTTAGAGATAAAGAGGCCGTCGTAATCTTTCTCGTCAGAGAAGTCGTAATCCCAAGGGCAGACTTTGACCTCGACGCCTCGATTCAGGAAACAGCGTAGTTGGTTATTCTTCATACCGACATCCACGCAGAGGACACGAAGGTTTCGCCCGCTGGGGTGCTTAAGGGCAGATTTGGGGGTTGGTTGGTATAGCTGGACCTTTTTGATGGAGACTAGACGTGTATTAGTAGAAGTAAAGAAAGAACTAGGGGCCGGGGGGAGGGATGTAAGCTGACATACCTTCAGCAACTAGGTTCTTGGTGTTTGGGTTAACCCAATCGTGAGACTCGAAGTATGGCTTCCAGTCCTTACTGATCAAATGGCCAGTGGTTTCTCCATTGGCACCATTGGAGACTCCGTTTATTGGGTCTTGTTTCTGAAGGAGCATACGGCCCAGCATGCTGCCTTCTTGGCGGATGCGCTCTGTCAGGGATCTTGTGTCGACGCCGTACATGGCGGGCACGCCTTGCTCCTTTAGCCATGTTCCTAGGGAAGAGGTGGCCAGGAAGTGTGAATAGTCTTCGCCGGCGTAGGAAGACACAACAAGGCCGGCAATGTGTATCTCGGAGGACTCGAAGTGGGCGGGGCGATCGCGTAGAAGCTCGTCCATGGCCTCGCGGGACGGAACTCCATAGTTTCCCACCAGGGGAAATGTGATAACGAGGATCTGACCGCGGTAGGAAGGGTCTGTTATGGACTCGGGGTATCCAACCATGCCAGTCTGGAACACCAATTCACCGGCAATACTCTTCTTTGCGCCGAAGCTGTAGCCTTGGTACGAGGACTGATCCTCGAGTTCAAGGCACATGAGGCCCTCATCTCCACCGTCGGCTAAACGTGCCGTCGAGGGCGGATAATGTACAGGCTCCATGGTGGTGACTGTGGTCTCTGCCACTCCTGACTAGACAAGAGTACAGATTGATTCAAGATTTTTGGTTACAAATAATCGAAATCGAGCGACTGTGAAGGTGCAATGAAAGAGGGGGAAAGTTAGCAGCACCTGCAATTGTAAAGACAGCCGGGGTAGTAAAAGCTAGCTCTCTAGACACTGCGAGGCGGCGCTCACTGATCAATTGATCATACTGGGACGATATCAACGGTCCGCAGAGTAAGAGAGGTATTGGGAACAGCCTCCTATGACGGCTAATTAAAATTTCATATAGGTGACAATAGAAACAATGGAAACAATGGAAGGCAAGACGAAAAAGCAGAAAAAAAAATTCATTCACACCGACACCGCAAGTAGCAGCTACGTCAAGCTAGCACACAAGCCGTTGTTATGCGGGGCGGGTTCATTGGAGGGGCTCATTTGGAGGGGCATTAATGGGTGGAGACACTACGATCCATTTCGAGTCAGTCAGCCAATCGGGTTGGCCCTTCTTTTGGTCCAGGCACCGATCCCTGTCGCCGGTGCGGGCTGTCTGGTCAAGGATTTCAAGCTCTCTGCTTCCTCTGGATTGTGGACAATGTGGACAATTTGTGGCAAGGCCCGGCTACCTACAAGGTTGAAAAAGGGCTGACAGCTGTAGGCTCGTATTGACACTGCGAGGTGGGTGCTTATCCATGTCCACGGGTAATGGATGTGTATGCAATAGGTAGGGTGTGGCAGTCTGGAAATAAGAAACGTGCTTCATGCCCCTCCCTCGGATGAGACGTAAAACTCATAATAACTGTGGCCAGAAGACACTATTCTTCTGTATTCTGCAACGCAACGTACTTGCCTGTATCTAATAGTCGTTCTTCAACTTTGTGTGTACCATGTTGTTTGGGTCATCTTAGGCTGGGTACACGACATACTTGGGGGATCTTGGTGATTGCCCGCCGAGACCCATGAGGAGCTGAAGATCGAGTATATCGGATGGCTTTAATGGTTACGTCAAATTCTTTGCAAGACTTGCTTTTGAATCTGAAAAGTGATATATCGGCTCTGGCTCTGGATCCTTAAACAATTTGTTCTGTGGAAACGGGCACCTGCTAAATTGACACTATAAATGACACCTTGATAACCACCTAACAGGCCGAGTGTGAGACAATGAAGAGGAGGGGTGGCTTTCTGTATTCACAAAGCGGGTTGGAGTTCTTAGGACTTGACCCGAGGGCGAAACAGATTTACAGTAGTCCGCATTTGTGGCCGTGCATCTAGTTGTCCATTAGATTACTACCCAACTCATACTACTTACCTACCTAACCTAAGTAAATAATAGAATCTAGAATATGCACCCAACACAAATAGCATCACAAGCACAGTAGAATCGACAGTCATCTGCACAAATGAGCCGCTCGTGAAATACTACCTGGGGTATGCATACTTATTCCCTGACTTGGTGATACACAATGAGCGGTGTGAATTCGTTGGGGTTTGCGTATGTCGTCTAGCTGGTCTAAAATGCTTCCGATCAACCCTAGCCAACACTTCTGTCGTTGTTGATCGGCAGATGGCGAGGCGGATGAAAAGCAAACAAGGTAAACCAGTTCGAAACAACGGCTCTGTTCGCCACCGGGGCTTTTACATGCTGTTACGGGCGGTGGGAGAGAAACGGCCGTTAATCCAAAAGATGCCGGGATACGGTACTTACTGTACAGAGTATAAGCGTGATTTGGTTCGGGAACTTGTATGCATGTGAGTAATACTACATTATGTACATACTTTCTGGGCCCGCTAGACATGCATGCTTAGACTACATGCACTCTAAGTTGGGTAAGCCACGAGCTTGGAGTTGCAATTCATTTGTTTACCAGAGACTCCTCGGGGATACATAGATAATTTTTGATAAGGGAAGAGGCACGTAGATGGAGCATAATCCAATCATGTGGTCCCTCTGCCATGTCGAGCCTTTCCCGATCCGACGAGCGGATGGTCATGCGCGTTGCAACATCAGACAGGAGTCGAGGCAAGAAATAGGACAGCTCGGAGGCCTGGCCAATCAAATGATGTTATGACAGGAAGTATAGGACAATGCACATACACAGAAGGGCAAGATGTGAAGCGGTGTAATACTAGTACTGAAAAGTGTGCATGTGAAAGTCGTACCTAATCTGATAAGCCTCTCACTGCCCACTCAAGCGTTATTACGGTTACTAAGTACATACCTAAGGTAATATCTAGATTAGTATAATCTGCTACCCGTATGCTATATACTGGAAACGATATAGCATGACGCAAGTATGTAAGTAATCCGAAAATAACTAATGAAACTGACTCTCGATAGCCGGTTAACCCCTCCTGGCTGGACTCCTGGCTGGATTTGACAGAAACGCGGCATACCTAGGTACTTAGTTAGGTATGAAGAGACCTCTTGCTATCTCTGCAGCAAAGAACGCCCTCATGCTTCAGTGTTATTCAGGTCAGGTGCAGATGATGAATTCGACGACAATATATATCTATCTTATACTGCCGTAATCCACAACGAGAACACCAGACGCACGTACAACATCTTATACTAGGTGCTTGGAGGTTGAAAAGATCGATCACGCGTATATAATGTTGTAGGTATTTGCTCTGCGAGTGCAGGGGCTGACCACGGGGAGGGACTAACTTTCCAGTTGCATGCGGGTCTTGGGCTCGCTATTTTTATCGGTACAACCTTATCTACCATGTCCGATACGGCGATACCTACCTACCTACATACAGCAGTTAAGTTTCCTGCTTGTTCTTCTCAGACGTTGTATTTCATGATTGCGCCTTGGGTGGATCGCATTTACGGTGATGGGGATGCTGTATTATAGCGGTAGTCGCAGACAATTCATCAATAGGTAGAATCGGATCTTTGAATGAGAATGGAAGATACTATCTAATTGTTCAAGGGTGCCCTAGGTAGGTAAGATGGCGATGGGTTGCACTTATTTCTATGGGAAGTACTGCTGTACCTACTCACTACAGTTAATCTAGGTTAAACCAGTCTAGGTTCCTACTAGTATCAGGTGCTATCTCTCGTCATCTCAGATTGCACCTACTCTAGAGCTGTATCTACAGTAGGTAAATCTATCGTCTTTGGCCGTGTCTGTCCCACACCTACTTCTATGGTTTGCATCTGCAGTCGTGCACAACCGCCCCCCTTTTTATTATTTCTGGGTTCCCGCCACGCAAGTTGGCCGTCCTGTTCTTCTAGTGTCCCGTCCATGTCTGCTCGACTTTATTTCTGCATCTCAAGGTGGTAGGCAGGGGTCGTGATTGGTTCGAATCCCCCTGGTTCGGTTGAAGCTTCATGCTGTACCTGGACGCGACACGATTTCGAGGTTGACACTGCTTGGGCCGGGCTGGCTGGCTCTGCCCCTGCTTCTCCTGCTGTGGCTGTCGTCATGATACCAACGGCAAAGGATATGATATCCTCGCTGCTGCATCCCAAGCCTGCAGTTCGTCGTATCGACTCGCCCCTCGAGACCCCATCTCCCGACCCAGCGAGACGCGAATACCTAGAGCGACGACATGCCACTGCCGACTTCACCGAGGGCGAAGAAGATGAAGAGGAGGATGGAGATGAACACGACGGAGATCAATTCAATCCCAACCACCAATCTATCCGCTTTGTGGACCAAGGTCTTTTGCGAGGAAATGTGAAGCACAATCTCCTCATACCACTCTTCTCTGCCAGCCATCTAGGTTCGAACTTTTAACCCGTCTGCCCATCGACCAACAACTAGTCTTTGCTAATTAGCATACGTAGATTCGTTGCCGGTCTACAATGTTGTCCATGCGATTCGTATCATCGTCCAAGCGAGAACCGAGACGACGTTGTCCTGGGAACAACTACGGTCCCCGCAGGTCTCACAGTTCCTGGTGAAGCCCATGCAACAACAAATTCGAACACAGCACTTCAGTCGGATAACCCTATATGCGCTAATGGCCAATTGTCTGCAGTTTGGCAAGGAGGGCCAGCTGTATCCTGGCAATACCGGCGTGAGCAGCACGAGAGCCAAAGTCTGTGAGCTTCTCGCCTTGAAGCTGTTGAAAGAATACAGCACCAGGGAACTCATCGATGCGTTGTCTTACGACTTTGACCCCCTGCAAGGTTCGCCTAGAACTCCTCCTACGCCGCATGGCCGGACGCCTGAGGGCAAGGCAAGGACGTCCCTTGGAAGGTCGTCGACCCTCGAGGTTGCCATCCGCGCATCTGCCAAACACTTTGTTTCGCACCCGTTAGTAGTCCAGCAGCTAGAGGCGATATGGAATGGTGCCATTACTTTCTACTCCTCCCATGACTATCTCCACCGCGTCGAGATAAGAGAAGCAAGCGCGAACCGTCCGGACCAGACCAGCACTGCTGATGCTCGTACTCCATTGCTAAGTCGTCAAGCGTTCAACATGCACGCCTCGCAGCTTCCCCTCCACGCGATCCCGGTTCGCAGGACTGTCGCTCTATATGATCCCCGCAATGCTTCGCTACTGAAACTTTCCCGCCTGCGTGTCCCCCGTTATCGACAATTCTTGTCGACATGCTCGTTGTTCATCATGATCTGTTTGTTCCTCGCAGTTCTTATTGAACGTTCGAGCCGGATTACATCTCTTGAATTGCTCTTTTGGTTTTGGAGCGCCGGTTTCATGCTAGACGAGGTGGTCGGTTTCAATGAGCAGGGATTCTCCCTCTACATCATGAGCTACTGGAATATTGTCGACTTAGGTATCCTGCTGCTTTTAATCATCTACTACGGCATGCGACTTTCCGGTGTCTTCCTGGTCGACTCTCTCCGATGGAATGAAATGGCATATGAAGTCCTCGCAGCCAATGCCATTCTTCTATTGCCCCGCATATTCAGCGTTCTTGATCACTATCCGTATTTTTCCCAACTTTTGATTGCCTTTCGGTACATGGCAGAAGATCTCATGGCTGTGTTTGTCTTGATCCTGATTAGTTGCTCTGGCTTTTTCGTCTTCTTTACGCTTTCCAACAATCAAGACAGCGCTGTGGACGTTGCTTACAAAATTTTCCAAATCCTGATGGGCTTCACCCCTGCTGCGTGGGATGTGTGAGTAGAGCGCATAGCTTCTTCGGTTGATTGCAGCTGACAAGTGAAACAGATGGCCGGAGTATACTTTCATGGGGCGTCTGCTCCTGGTATTCTTCCTCATTATTTGCCATTTCCTTGTCGTGTACGTATTATCCTATTTCGCCGTGCCAAATCATTTCTAACAAACCTATAGGACGATATTGATCACTGTGTTGACGAACTCCTTTATGGCCATTGCCTCCAACGCGAAGGAAGAACATCAGTAAGTGATTTAGCTAGAGCCATAACTGTTTGGACATTAACATTGGGATGACAGGTTTTTGTTCGCCATCAACACAATATCCATGGTCAAGAATGATTCGCTCTTTTCGTACATTGCACCCGCGAATATACTTGCTTGGGTCCTGACTCCCTTGCGATATGTCATGCCCATCAGACAGTTTGTTTTGCTGAACCGGACAGTCATTAAATTGACTCATTGGCCGATCCTGTTTTTGATATTCGTTTACGAAAAATATTTTCTGGCATCATCGATATATGAACCTACCGACTTGGTGGAGGCCGCTGGGCGTAGGAAAAATCGCGTTTTTTCCACTGTTGACCCGTCTGGAAGGGGGGTCAGTCTATTCAGCCCAAACATTCGGACGCGCGAAGAATCTATCGCCGGATTCCAAAAGGACAAAGCGCTAGACGAAGTCTTTCGGCGACAGCCTGATGTTAACACAATACGCACCCAGAGGCGGCAAGAGAGAAGAAAAACCCAGACTGCCATACGTAATTGGATGGACCAGAGCGATGATATTGGGGAGCCCTTATCGCATTGGCCGACTATCGACAGCCGCCAGAGTCACTCGCAGAGACGAATGAGCATGAGTCGAGATTTACCAAGACGGTTCCGGATACTTTCTGACGTCCGATCCGCCGCGAGCGACCCCGCCGATCTCATTTCGAACAGTGGTTATCCCCTGGCCAGGTCAGGGAGACTTGACGCTCAGACGAGAGACCACCAGTCAAAGGACATGACTGATGCCGATGGTGATGATGAACTGGTTACGAACGATGAAGATGAGGATGATGTCGCCGGCGAGAGTCGTCAGGAGCACCTTTCACAAAAGGATGACGAGGATTATTTTACTACTCCCAGAGCTTCACGTCGAGAGACTATGATTTCTTCGTCAGTTGATTCGACCGAGGGCCATCCCCACGTGGGGATATCACCAAAGACTGGCAGTGGCGTGCGCCGCCAAAGCCTTCATAGGCGTACGCTCTCTACTAATACGATACTCTACAATCCTCAAGACCTAGAGCGGCATCTCAGCCCGTCTTCGATATCAGAAGAAGCGGTAGGGCCGCGCTCTAAACCAAGGACAAGCCGGTTGTGTACTACAATTGAGCAGCCTGCAGCAACCAGCTCACGTTCACCGAGGAGAACAACGCAATATGTAACAACGGGCCCAGCGCGGCCTCGACCCATCCCTGTGAAATCGGCGCCAAGCCAAGCAACTCCATTGACGCTTGATCCACGCCGAAAACAGCACAAAAGATCGTCATCGGTCAATTCTGACCTAACGGGACATCTGGCCGACGTTAAGAACGACTTCGGTGCAGTGCCCGCATCTTTCGCAACACAGATGGCGATGGCGACTGGCCAGCTACGGGGTCTACAACGAACAGATTCTGTAGAGAGGCAGCGGGAAAACGCGGATCGAATGAGTAGGCTTGTGCTTGCGCGCATGAAGAACTTAGAGGAATGCTTCGCAGATGTGGCGCGCGAAGTGCAGCTCATGCGGTCAGCCGTTCCGACAGCGCAAAACTCGGCTGACGACGACAGCAGGCACGGCTCTGGTGTTGGGTCGCCCGAGGCTAGCACCAACGTGCCAGGACAGAAACGGTTCAGTAGGAAGGCACGTAGGGAGAGAAAAAGCCGACCTGGGAGCGCCAAAGAAGAAAAAGTTGGGTTGGGTGGTACAATGGGGTGGCAGAACCGGACGAGTAAGGGAAAAGGCAAGGAAATCCCTCGACACGACGACGCTGAGGGTGAGACGGAGCAGGAACGAAGACTCTCGAGGAGGGGAAGCTCATTGTGAGCTTTCTCCTAGGCTATTTCAGCCGAAGTGCGTCTGGGGTTCGTTTGCCGGGCATGATAATTGGTGTCCATGCACTTTCCCGATTGTTGCATCATGGGTTGGCGGTTATGCATTTACAGGCGTTGGTGCGGCAGTTTGACTTCTATCGGTACCTATGTAGCACGTGGCATACAGTACACGCGTTGCGTCGCGTCGGTCTGAGGGCCTGGTTTAGCCCTGTTATAGCATTTGTGGCATTTGAGAATAATAGTTGAGGCAAAAATGGTAGGGGCAGCACGGCATAACGCTCCTATGGGATCCCAGCCGGAGCAATATATGCTTGGGAGGGATTGGGCAAAGCTGATCAGGGCTCGGCCTCTAAATATACCTACCTATCTACACTAATATTTGGAAGAATTTTTGCCTTGCTGATGCATAGTTTTTCCCTTCCTTTGAGGCGATGGTGCCGTTCATAGAGAGTTAACAAGGCAAAGGCTGTCTGTAGGTGCCTCTTCTTATCCACATTGAAGCCTCCTGACCCACCTGTAGGGCTGACTGCACAACTACCTATTCTTGATGCTACTCAACAGGTAACCAATTCAATCTATCTACAGCTTCCTCACCAACTAACCCTGGACAGGGAGAGTTGGGTAGTACTGCTGTACCTTGGCGGGATTTGCCCCTCTTTCGTGCCTTAACTGGACATGATGATATCTTTTCTTGTGCGAGGGAAATACATAATTACATGTTTACATGGGTTCATATATCATTTTGACCGACCTAGGCACATGCGTCTGTAGGATCAACTCTTATCAAAGCGGTAGAACGCAAAATGTTTAGGTTTGTTGTAAAGGAAGTAGGCTAGCTTGTTATAGCTGCGTGCCTGCTACCTGTCCTCGTGGCCTTTTACACCTACATGTGCCTACGTAAGCACATATTAGGTACCTATATAATCCAAAGGATAGAAATAGTCCCGTTTCAGGGCAAGGGGAAAGTCAGGTATACAAGAGAGGTGCCTCGCCTTGTATGCAGCAGCAAAAAAACTTCTGACGCTTCCTATCTCTTGCATCTAAGCTACCTACCCAGGTAAGCCTAAAGCCATTATCGTACAGTGCAACGTCTTAACTGCCAATAAGGCTATTATCCCCGTCACTTAGGGCGCGGCACAGAGCTGACGTACGTGTAAGTCCGGCATCTCATAGGAAGAGGGCCGTACAACTTGAATGTACATGCAAGTTACATACCTACATACACATATGTGTCTGCCTGTATGTAGGTAGTAGGTACTTGCTAGATGCAGGCTGCATGCAGGTTATCTGCAGGCTACCGCTAGATAATTCTAGCCTTGGGTACATGTACTCATATATGGACGTAGGTACCTAACCTGCGTCTATGTATATTGTAGACTGTAGTTACTGAGGTTGGTACATCTGTAATGTATGTATGATCTGGGGAATACCGCCCAGCTAACGAATGTACCTTGTTATCCAAAGCAACAGCAAGAGGACTTGGCCGCCATAACCAGTAATTTATTTAATTACTTCACTGCTTGTGGAATGTAGATGACCAGACATCACTTCTTTTCAACCATAGTTGCCATCGTCGACTCTGCAAAACAAGCCCCAAGTAGCGCGCCATGGCGGGGACGGAAGGTCTTCTCGACGTCGCCGTCAGACGGCTGATGAGACTGAACCAGGTATCTGGCGCCGAGTCGCTGATGGAATCGCCCGAAGAACAGGACCGCCAGAGGCTACGGCGATTAGATGTGACCAATACATCGGGAGACACGCTGATCACAGTCGAATTCCCTTCTGGTGTTTACTTTGACTGTGATGGCTTCCAGGTAAGCAACCACCTTTGCTAGGCTGCCACTTAACACTCAGTGTCATTTTTTCACAAGGTGTGTGAAGCTAATTTTGACTTCATCTTTTGTAGTGGAAGACAAAAGTATTTCTGATGAGTTCAGATCAGTTGCTTGCTACTGGTTCAACTGTATTCAGGCATCTCCTCTCGCCGGAACGTCAAGTGCTGGCAAGACGCCGTTTTGATCGTGATCGCCAGGTACCACAGTCCGTCCAGTTTGTCGTTGACCTAACACCTCAGATGGAGGGAGAAGAATCAGCGTTCCTCGTTACGCAACTGTCCTTGTCGCAAAACGTGAGGGACTGGTGGCGTTTTCCCGTTATGTTGGACAATTCGGCGCACCTTGTGTCTGGACATGATGATCATTGCCCGAAGCACTTTGATATTCCTCCCTCGGAGTTGGAAATTCCCCAACGGCGGGGGCTTAGCCCTGCATTCATTGAAGAGACAAGCTGCCCGGGATACAAAGTCATCGATGACTATTGCCCGATCCGCCATCGGGTGGCTATCCTCCGACTGCTTATGGCCATAACCAACAAGCAACTCGTGTTAAACTCTGCCCCTCGTGTGGTCACTATAAGCGCGGTTGCAACGGCACTCGACTGCACCAAGGTTGTGGTATGTCTATATCCATATATCCATATATATATCGCGAAGCACACGGTATAAATAAGTATGCGGGGAGGCTGACCAGATGAAAACAGAAAGATTCTGTTATGACATGGCTGCTAGCAGACCACAATTTGGATTTTGTGGGCGTCAACCCAGAGGACGCTTTGAAGATTGCTGTGAGCCTTTCCCCCTTTCATCAGCTGCTAATCAAAGCCCAATGATACGGCTGGTTTATGCGGGAAAGCATGTACTAATTATCGTGTCGCTCTGTAGTGGACACTTGAACTCACCCCTATCGCCCGTGCTGCTTTCCATGTTTTAGTTGCGGAGAAAGCCATCGGGATCCTTGGAAGCGGCATAGCCAAACCAAATGATACGTGGGCAAACCGGACGCTATTTGGACGTGCTCGCGCAACCGTAACTGAGGAGCAGGAGACGTGCATCCAGCACGCTGCGCAAAGGCTGGCGCAGAGGGCAGACGATCTGTGGAACCAGCTAAACGGCCCCGACGTGCATCAGTTTCTCGGAATCAGAGAATGGCCGTCTGAGTATCCGGACTACTGCGATGGCCTCCGAAAATGCATTCACATCGCGGTGGCGCGCGCCACCAAGTCTTATCAGGACTATTCGTATTCAGTAATCGATAACGATAGGTGGCGGTACGTGCCTGACGCTGAACGCCTACCCGCCAGGGAGATATACCATCATCTGTCGCCTCAGCAAATGTTGCTGACGCCCTGCTTCTGGGACCACATCACCAAATTTGCCAGTGACCGTCACGGATTTCTTCGCCCCATTCACACCAGCAGCCTGGGAAAAGAGACACGGTACCACGTGCTAGACCCCACCGTGTCCTCCGTCATCGATTTCGGAGTTCATGAATTCTTTAGTGAGTTGGGAGACGCCATCGCCTTGCTCAAGCACACCTGGACGCACACCGAGGTCGAGATCCCTCCTGTCCTGCGACATGGCCCTATGGTATTTGGTCTCTCAGAGGAGTTGTGCAAGTTCCTCCCGCTGTGGGCTGGGGGACTGGACGACGGAACCGGCGGCGTCTACCAGTCCGAGATCCCCGACGCCGAGAACGGCGCTGCTCCCATAGGTCCCGGTCCCGGTTTCCATACTGGCAAGACCATCGCCAACGGCGACTACGCTGCTTCTAGTATAGGCGGCAGCAGCGCCACGATCCTGACTGGTACTGGAACAATCACCACCATGACTGAAGGCTATTCAATCCAGCCAGCCCTTTCGCAGACGACGACCGCAATTCAAACTGATACCGCTGTCCAAGGCAACAGAAACATCCAGGGTGATAACATCACCTCCGCGCCGACCTTATTGCACGACGCTACTGGTACCACTATCCAAGGCAACAGCACCAGCAACGGCCAGGATAATACCAGCATCACCTCCTCGTCGACCTTATCAAACGAGGGCATCGCTAATCTTGAGCTGTTTGCTCCAGATGATTCTGTGTCCTTGAGCTCTTCCACGGACGACGCCTCTTGGCTCGATGAAATGTCCGACGAAGACGACGACGACGACGACAACAACAACAACAACAACACCGACAATAGAGTCGGCCACGGCGGTGGAGGTTTCGTGTTCCGTTCTGATTTCGTGTTGGATTAAGATAATGCCGACAACCAAATATGAAAAGACATGTCTCGAGACATAAGACACGAGTGTGAGAATTTGACAAAAGCGTTCCTCCCCCCCCTTTTTTTTTTCTCTCATCCTTTCTCCGGAACCCGTCTTTAGAACAATACACGGTACGATACCTACATGTTGTTGCATGATGCATGATGCATGATGGATGGAGACCAAGGATGGAGTTATAAAGGCAATGGCAAGACAAGTTTTTTTTTTTTTTTTTTTTTCGTCACCTTTTGCCCCTGCCCCCTCCATTGGAAGGTTATTGCAAAGATCATTGGTGTGTCACGATACTAGACCGGAATGGATGGATGGATGGACACTTGAATTTGATTCCCTAAGATTGGTCTTTCAGGTTCAGAAGCACCTACCTATTCTTGTCGTGTAGATAATTTGCTTGTTGATTGGTCCCCTTGATGGCTCCGGCAGAACAGAGCACTACCATGAGTAAGGCACGCGGGTTACGATTGTACGTATATGCCTCTTCTTGAGGACTTCTGAACCCTAGTTAAGTAATAGGTTAAGTAATAGTTGCCTACTAGGTGTATAGACGCCCGCGTAGTACAAGCGATACTGTTGACATAATCGCCGGTTGATTTGATGAGTGCTAAGTAGACTGTCTGGAACCAAATCGTGACTAAGATGTCACAATATTTATTGTACCATTATAAGCACGTAGACCATGATATGTGTCTATCTCCAGTACGTTTATCTCGTCTGTTAGAAAGCAAAGGCAGAAAAGGTATCATCCAGGCGCGGTAAGCAACGAAAAGCAAAATGCACATCCCCACTCCCTCCATTTCCCATGCCGTACCGATACCCCCCAAACTCCTGTATCCACAGTCACGAGCCTGAACCTGGACCCGCGGATTCTAATCCCATTGAACGCCGGTACGTGCTGCCGTCTTTGATATAACTTTCACATCGTACATCCCATGACATCTTGAAGTGACCCTGAACTGCTCGGTGCCTCATGATCTATGTTAAGCTCTAATTCCAGCAGCATAAAGTGAGGGTGTGCAAATCGACACCTCGGTCAGCCTAAATTGTGTATGAAAAAACGAGGCTTAAAAGAGCTCATCATGCACCATATTAACTTCAACTGATTCTGTAGGTTGGGTTTTCTTTGGCCGACCGCGGCCTCGCGGTCGCGAGTTACTACGTGCACGCTTCTTCCGGCCACCAGGAGTGCCAGGAGCCTTTCTCTTGCGACCCCGACCGTCAGGTGTAGCATCTTCGTCGTCCTCACCCGGCTCGGGCGTCTGGGGCTCGCCGTCCGCATCCAGATCTTCCTCACCCTCTTCACCAATTTTGACTTCGCTGTCGACATTCATGAGATCAACAAATGTTTTGCACTGCTGCATCATGCGCTCGTGTGAGTCGAGCGATGTCATGATAACAGCGACATCATCCCAGAACTTGTCACCGGCGACACCTTGCACTTTCACAGGCGCTTTTGTTAGATCTTTCGGTGGTCCTTTCGTCTTGGTTTCGCGGCGGCTAGGATTGAGATTATACAACCGGCGAAGAAATGTCCGGACCTCCCAGGCTGCTGAAATGATCATTGAGCTAGCCGTCAATTGGCGAAGACGTTGCACGTCCAAAGACTCTGGAATGGCAGGCGCTGTAGCCGAGGTTTCGCCTTCTCCGGGCTGTTGTGGTGCGGCGGTATCCTGATCCATACGCACTTTAAACACCTCCGACTCAATGGTCTGCGCAATACCGGCGCCTATTCCTGTCGCCAGTTTCTCCAGCGCCAGAATAACCACTTGCAGATCACTGATGCTGACAAACTCGAAGAAGGCAATATTCTCAATCAGAAAACGGGAATATGCCACGTGGGGTGGCGGTTGCTGGCTAACGTCAAGCTCGGAAGGGTCGAACTCTAATTGACCGACGACCTTCTCTAGAAACTTGACACGATTTTTCGATTTGCTGATCTTTAGTATGTCAACTAAAAGGTGGAGTTTCGGTGTAAACGGCGCTTCGGTTGCACCTCTGCAGTCTCCAATGATATCTCTCTGATACTGAAATGCCGACTGGAAAGCCTTGGCGTATTCTCGTTCTAGTACGCTCTCGTATTTCTCGTGTAGAGCCCTGTGTTCATGATAGGCAAGCTCCGAGATCCTGGTGACTGGGCAAGTTTCGAGTGTTATGAGGGTTACACCCGTCTCTTTGGGATGGACTAAACCCTGGCGGTTTATGCTGGCTAGGATCTCAACTGCAAGGAAGGCGTGGTCGTCAAACGTTGCTAGAGAGATCCGTGTTATCGCCGTGAGGAATCGCTGCGTCGTCGCACTGGCTACGTCATCAAAGCTTGTGCTGCCCATGACCTTCAGGTCCTTTTTCTCCTTGGCCGCGGTAGCACTAGTTTGATTAGACCTCTGCTCCTCGGTAAAAAGGAAATCTCTAAAAGAACGAAGGATCATAGACTCCAGCACAGCATTTTGTTCCTTGAAGACTTGCTCGAAAACTGCGATAACGTTCTCGGTCACAAAGTTTCTAGGGTTGGATTGGCAAACCAGGCCGATGGCGTCCAATGCAGGTCTTCTAAGGTCAACTGTCTGCGAGGGTTGAGCGAAAGGGCAGATCACGTCCACCATGAGCTTAGAGACAGAATCACCCTTCCAATTCGGAAACTTGCTCTTGAAAAGATCCACGTGGCTGTCAAACTGACAATGCTTGCCACCCATTCCAACAATGAGTGAATAGCGGTCGAATTGTCTAATAGTCTTCTGATCAAGGCCTCGAGCAAGGATCCCCCGTATCTTCTGAATACCAGCAAGACTGGAGGAGATAAGGCGAGCGACGGCCTCGGTGTTGTGGAGCAGACCGCTGATAATCCATATGCAGGCTATCACATCGTCAAGAAGGGTTCTCGTAATCTTAGCAGTTGCAGGCATCAGGTGGGTTCGTATCTCCGTGAGGAATTGGGAATGGACACTGGAAACCTGGGGTAGGACTCTGCGATATATAACAACCACAGCCCTCGACACAGCCAAGTCTTCACTCGTACTAACACTGGCTATATGTGGCTTGAGGAGTCTTATTTGTTCAAAGGTGAACAGCTTAGGATCGGCCTTTGCAAATATCATCAGAACCTGCAGCGCGTCCTTCCCCGATGGCACCGATGGGTCCGTTGACTCAGGGTTGTCAACAAGGTCAAACATGTTGGCCACCAGCTTAGTACAGACCCGAGTATTAGCTTCACACATCTTCGATTCGGGCGCCAAAATTGTCTGAAACACCTTGTCCAGGATCAGTGCTGTATTGCCTTGTTTTGCGGTCTGAACCATCAGAGCAACGTGGTCTGTCAATGATTGCTTGAAAGCCACAGAATCATCATCTTTGTAGAAAGGTGATATCCATATTTCTTCAATCATCTGTCTCGCCAGCTCTCGCACACCTTCGTCTGGGTCTTGCATCCTGTGGAGCAAGCCGTTGGCGATGGTACTTCGAACAGTTTTATTCTCGTTGCCGAGGTAAATATCTTTTGCTAGTTTCATCGCTCGTTTCCGGACGCCGACTCCGGAATCGATGAAACGCTGAATAACTGTAGGCGTCATCTTCTCTTCGAGTCTTGGGCGTATGGTTATGCATTTTCCTATCAAGCCGAGAGCCGAATCGCGTACTTGAGGTGACGAATCGCTGGAGCATTGTAGGATAAGGTCAACAAAGACACTATCCCCATCCAGGATTGTCGGGTCTGTCTCGAGTATTTGATTGACACTTTTCAAGCTTCGGCTGCGGACGGTAGCTTGATCCGTGGTCATGGAACCCATAAGCACGTTCAGGATATTCCTGAAGGCGGTACAGAAGTTCGAACGTAGTAGCAAGATTGCATGCGACAGCTTTGCATGGTTGAGACTAACAGTTTTGAATCTCCACTCTCTTGAGAGCCATTTTGGATCCTCAATCATGTTCCGCAAACGATAAGCCGTCCTACCAAGTTCTGGGTATCGTTCGTCATCATCATCCTCGGCAGAATCGGATGCCGGCCCAATCTGGGACGCCCAATCTGTCACAAGGTATGATATCGAACTCTTAAGGTGCTCGTCTTCATTCAAGCGATCTTGAAGGAACTCCAGCACAATTCGGTATGGACCATCCCATTTTATTATTTTCCCCAGAGTCATGTTACCCTCTAGGATAGCTAGACTAAGGTCAGCAAGCCATCTACCCAGCTCATCAGAATCGCTTCCTTCAAAATTACTGGCCGTTTTCCGAACGTGAAACCGAAGTTTTGAGATCGACGCAGCCATTACGCCTAATAACTCAAGCGCCATGTTCCTTGCTGGTGCTGAGTTCTTCTCTCCGTCTACCTGTTGGAACATCAGGTACATGGTAAGTCGGAGAAGGAGCTCAGCTGCAGGCCAGTCCGGAGAGTCCAAGCATGTAGTAAAGTCTTCGACAAACAGATCAAGCAAATTTCGATACGGGGTGTCTCCGGTTTTCGTAGACTTCAGGGCCCGTTTCACAATGAAATTGACCACGTAGTGCGCGTACCGATACGCGCTGTCAAAGATGCTCTTTGCAAGATTTTGAAGTTCTTGGACCGCAATCTCGTGTTCTTGAGCAGCATGATCTTCCGTCCTGATTGTATAATGAAACTTGGTAGTTGGCTGAACCGAACTAGGAGCAACATTGTCCTGGATGCTTTGCAGGATTTTGGCACGGTACTCGTCTTTGCTGTCGTCTACCTTTCCAGCACTGGCTTGGATCAACCGCATAATCAGGGCTGATATCGGCTGGATGCTCCCGCCGCCAGCGAGTTTGAATTGCCTAGCCTTTTGTTTCCCAACTGGCAATTTCTCCAATGAGGTTAATATTTCACTTAGAATTCCCTCTCGTTGAGCGGGGTTCATGAGAAATATTTGCGAAAGCATGTGCATAGCTCCTAGACGTAACCCATCGAATTTGGAGACGCCAACTACCGAGTCCTTTTCGGTATACGCATTCTCCACAAACATAAGACGGGATGAAAGGAACTCCAACGTGTTGACAATCGTCTCGGAAAGATCTATGCTGGCGATTAGGTCGGACATCAGCGCAAAAAGCTTATGACCAGACGCGAATAACGGCGTGATCATCTTTTTATGGGCGGTCAGATGGCGGAATAAGTTAGCAGTAGGACCGGTGCTTCGTATTTCAGCGATAGGCACAATGATTCCTTCCATGACATTCCTAAACAGATCCAGACCCAGCTGGATGAGGTCTTCAGAATATAGCTGTTTTTCTTCACGGCCGCCACACATGATTCTAAGAGCCGTTCGAGCAGCCTTAAGACCCCTCTCAATATCTGGAATCTGTTGCACCCATAACAGCACTTCAGTCTCGCCCCAATCCTCACTGATTTTGAAATCTAGGGAGTCGGCATGTTTCAGAGAACCTTCACTGAGATTCTGAATGCGCACGAGACCATCAATCGGGATCTGGCCAAAGCAACCAGCATCAATAGCCCGCTTAAGTAACCTTTGCGCTTTTTCGTGAGCACCTGAAGTCATCGTGGGTTCTTGTTCTGCTGTAAGGAATACAAAGGGCGACGAGTTAATCTGCCGACTGGAAAGTTGGTCTTCGGCTATGAAGATCTCCTGGAGACATCTCCTTAACTCCGAGAAAAGTATATTCGCCCTCTCGCGCTGGTTCAAATCAGCACCCAGGGGGTCGTTGGTCATGGCATAATCTCGCTTGCTAGATAAATCTGCTGGGGCATCAGGAGAATCTGGAACTACGGCGAATTCTTCCCTGTTGAAAGTTGCCTTGGGAAGCTCTATTCTGATCTCAGCTTGTTTTTGCGACGATGGAGCTGATGAAGGTGGGCCGTGTGACGGTGGTACGGAAGCGGTCCGAGGAGTTATCGGCTGTTCAACCTTTGGAACATTCGCCGGGCTTGGAGGCGGAAGAGAGATTTGCTTGGGTGGCAGGGTTGGTTGTGCTAGTTCCGTTACCGGGGGGCTTTCTACCTTGGGAACAGCAAGTGAAGGCACTTGGGGCATGACCATTAAATCGGCGAGCGACACGGTTTGGGGCTGTGCCTGTACTGTAGACGGCGGTGGTGGTGGAATAGTCTGTTTTGGTGCGAGCGTGGCCATAGCTGTCTCTCGTTGTTTCTGGCTAGGTATATGCACTTCGATACGGGACTTATTGTGTGCTAGAGACTGCGCATTCGTGGCGACCGGATTATGCTTAACTACCTTTGAAACGTCTGACTTGCGCTGGCTAGGCGAATTCTTGATGGCAACAGGTGCCATTGTCTGAGCATCGGAGGGGGTAGAAACAGAAGTACCAGGCGAGGAATGTTCGAAAGCAATAGACGTGTTGTCATAGACCAACTTCGCGAAAGGCGAAAGCCCCTCGGAGAGACTTTTCCCGGAGATGCCGTCTGGCGGTGCAGTAGTTCTTGGGGCCGTTTTAAACTTGCTACGATGCCATATCAGCATTATGCCACAGGACATGAGGGCAAAAAAGGGAGCTCACAATCTACTGGTCTTCTCGGGTTTGAGTAGACTCTGGACATACTCTAGACTACCGTCCACACGCTTGGACTGATCAGGGTGTCTAGCCTCGGCGTTTAGCGCATCGTAATCTTCTTTAGAAACACGGTCCGCGAGCGAAAGCGCAAAAGACCCTGCGCCGATAGTGGGATTACTGAGGATATCTTGATACAGGGACAGAAGTCAGAATTGTAAATATTGATCGCGCAACTAGACTGGCTAGTATTGGGCGTGTAATGTAAGGAAGTAAGAGAATATAGTTTCCATTGCAATAAAGGGAGGAGCAAGAAGGAAACCATCGAAAAGGCATGTTCGGGAAGCAAGAACCACGCGGGAAAGCCAAAAGTGCACTTGCCTGAATCAAAAGGAAAGACCGAGGTGAAGGGTGTAAACGGCAAAGCTTCTTCCAGAGAGAAAGGGCGTATGCGCAGCTGCTGCCCATCGGCACCAAGCTCCGGGGCGGAGGACTGCCATTGCAAGTGCTGCTGCAAAAGCTCGACATCCTGGACGTTTTGAGGCAATATGCCATTCTCTCCGTAGGCTTGATATTGCGCCATTGCATATGATACTGTTCACCGCTTCACCTATATTTTCCTGCCCACCAGATCTGCGATGTCATCTCGATGGCCGCGATGGCCGCGCGCCGAGGGTAGGTGCGGACGATTGCAGAGCGACGATTATAACATGTGAGACCTTTTGGAAGATTTAGGTTTAGGTCGGGTTCCGGTTCGAGAACAAAGAGTATTCGGTGGTCCGACTTGGGATTCGAAGTTGAGCTACTCGGCTGTACATGGGATAATTCGAGCGATCCGGTTTCGTTGGCAGTGGGAGGACAAGGATCTGGATGCCTGGGTAGGCTGCTTGGATAGCTGGCGAGAAGTCGAAAATTGCGATGGCGATCGCCAATTCACACTTGAATTACCACGCGCCGCGACTGGAAGGCTTACGTGCCAATGGAAGTGCCAAAGACGCCGTGATACCCCTGGCCGGTATGCTGTACAACGCCTTACCACCGAGTTATCTTATCGATAGCGCAGGTTCCTTGCTAAAACCTAGGCGGTCATGTACTTGTACATGCAAGTACTCTTAACACTTAATACTCAAGCCTCTTCATGGGTACCTATCAGGTATTTGAGGATCGATGTACTTACATGCTTCACATGTCGTACGTCCCTGCAATGGTTTTTGCTTGAGGTTGGCCGCTCTCAGATATATCTACCTCCTGACCACTTGACACCGCACAACTTAGACCTGTGGCCTTTTTTTAATCGTTCTTGAAGCCGTGTCCATCTTATTTAATAGCTCGTACCTACGCGATATTAAAGGGCCAAAACAACCCGAAGTTGTACCTTTCGCTTTCACTTGAGCATCTACCGAGTGAAATCCTTCTTTGATCTTGTTTCGTTGCTGCTTCTGTTACGAATCAACATGGCGACAATTGGATCTTTAGTTTTCTGTTCGGATTGCGGCAATCTTTTGCCTGTTTCGAAAGGCAATGTTAAAAACATCCTGCATTGCGACTGCTGTGGCGCTGAAAATAAAGGTCTGTAGCGCCTTAATGCGCACTCATTGAGGTCTTCCGAATAAATTTTACTAACTACAGCTTCCCAATCAGACACGGCATCAAAGACGACAGTTACTATGAGCAAACCCTCCGATTTCCCTTCGTTACTTCGACAAAAACTCTCCATAGTCCAGACGGTCGAAAAGCATAAGATTGAAACAGGAGCCCTCGCAAATGAAACATGCGACAAGTGCGGGCGCACTGAAGTCAGATTTTCGGCTGTTCAGCAGCGCAGTGCAGATGAAGGAAGTACTATCTACTATTCATGCGAATGTGGACACAAGTACGCCTCTTTGACTCGATCTACAAAAGCGAATGGGCTCGCTAACTGCAGTATAGGTGGACAGCGAACAATTAATACCTTATGGATCCTTTAAGATACGATGATAAACAAGAGAAAGCCGTGTTCGGCTTATATTCCTTTTGGTATTCCTGACTGAACGCCGACCACATACTCTATTCATACTCATCGTAGGAAGGTACATACCCAAATATCTATGCAGCCACCTTGGGCGCCTCAGGGATTAGTGCATACTCGGTTTGTTGCGATTGCTCGAAATCAGCCATATCTAGTGCGACAATAACACTCTCGCGAACCACCTTCTCCTTGTCGTACAGGAACTTCTTCAGAGTCTCTTCGACACCTTCCTCGTCACCGAGGCTACCAAGCGCCTCAGCCGCTTCATGACGAACCATGCTAGCCTCCTCAAGATCGCTCAGCGCGGCTGTGAGAGCAGGTATAGACGCGGGGTGCGAGAGTTGTCCGAATACGAAGGCAATCTCGTGTCGGAAGAGGGCAGAGGAATCCTTGAAGCCTTTCGCTAAAGCATGGATGGCAGGGACGGCTGTCGGTAGGTCGGGCGGCGACGCAAGGTCGCGAAGAGCAAACATGGCGCGATACCGAAGGAAGAGGGGTGCGTCTGTGTTCATTAATGTCTTCTCTAATTCTTCGACTGTCTGGCTTGACTCTGGCATCGGAGGCGCGGGGTCGACGGAAGCGAAGTCGCTAAGAAAGTTTAAGTTAGCCCGAGCAAAAAAGTCGCGTGAAGATCTGGATGCTTTAAATATTAAAATTACCTTTGATGTAGCTTTTCTTGCTTGCGCTGCTCGGAATTTTCCCATTCTATTCTATCAATGGCGATCTCGCAGGTTTCTTTGATCACCACGTCCTCGCCTTCCCTATCTCTAAAACGACGCAGAATTTCTAGATTTCCCTCATCGCCTAGTGCGCCTAAGGCTTCGGCTGCTTCATGCCTGCACATGGGGTCTTCTTCTAGATCTGCTAAGACTTTCTGTAGTGGCGGGACCGCAGCCAGGTTCGCCGATTGGCCCAGACAATATGCGAGCTCATGCTTAAGTAAGGCAGAGGGTGAGGCGAAAGCGGCGGCGATAGCGTCAATAGCTGCGTTGGATGTCTCTCCCGTCTCGTGCTTCGCCAGGTGCTTCAGGGAGAAGAGGGCGCGAAAGCGTATCGGTAGCGGGGTCGATTCGGAACAGAGCGACTCCCGCAAGCTGGCGATAGTAGCCTGCGAGTCTTTCTCGGATGGCATTATGAGATCAAGTAAAGTTATATCTTTCGGGTATATGTCAGTTCACTCAATTATGATAGCAAATAAATATCCTTATAGTCAGTGAAGATTCAACAGTCTCGAATTTCCCACTGAGCGCATGATTATCAGATGAGAAGTCGATAAGCGATTGACCCCTCGCCCCACTAAAAATTTCCCCTGGTCTGCCCCAGCGCGGCCCCCTTGTCCTTATACTGCCAGTGACTGGTTAGTCGCATTGGGTGGGACCCCGCCACCAAATTCTCCGGAACTTTACATGCTTCACCTCTTATGCCCAAGAATTCAACAAGAGAATATTTTGACAGATCTGATAAGGTATTAGTTTACTTTACGACTAATATGGCTGGTGAAGCGGTGTGTATGGTCTTCGAAGTTTGTCTCGTAGTACGGCCGTGCGTTAGTATATACTAGTATCAGTCTTAAACCACTGGTATAAACAGCTATCGATGCTTCCATGTACAACATTGTGTCTTGCATTCTCTACCTCAGAGAGGTGCGCTCATTAATACATACATAGTGCCCTTATTCACCCTAGTGGAACGTCCACAAAGAACGAGAGTCGGCCATATAAGCTCCACACCAGAACTATTATTAGTACATTAGTATTACATGTACTAATAAATACTTGTAACTTGTCAACGATATCATAAGATCTGGAACTTCTATCGACATAGCACCACCGTATGTAACGAATCCCAGTCGCTCGATGTGATTATCTTCTGCCCTTCTTCTAGCTTGAACAACTAGCTATTACTAGAGATTTACATGTATTCGATCCTTCCCAAAGTAGTACAATCTACAGGTAGGATGGCGTTACATTCGGCAGCTGACAGTGCGAAGTATATCTGTAAGCACGTCCTCAATCGGTGGAAATGAGCCCCGCGATACAGGAAACCCCCGTGAAGACAAACATGCTTATATGCTTTCGTTTCACATGTACGAAGAAATATGCGAACCGTTTTCTAACAAGCCTATAAAGTTGCGCCGGCAGGCAAAGAGGCGCATGGACAGGCAGAGCAGTTCACCAAGGACGCCTTAACGCGCGCCGATCTGGACCCGACGTCTCCGATCCGGCAATTCCACAGCTGGTTTGCCTCCGCGCAAAAGTCGGGCCGCATCGCCCACCCGGAGACCTGCTGTCTCGCGACGGCCTCACTACCATCGGGTCGCGTGTCCTCTCGGATGGTGTACCTGAAAGAGTTGGACGCTGAGGGCTTCGTCATATACAGCAACTTCGGCACGAGCCGGAAGGCGCACGACCTCGCTACCAATCCCTGGGCCAGCCTCACCTTCTGGTGGGAGGACCTCGAGCGGCAGATCCGAGTCGAGGGCCTGACTACCAGGCTCTCAAGCGAGGAGAGCCAGAAGTACTTCGATACTCGCGTCCGTGGTAGCCGCATCGGTGCGTGGGCGAGCCGCCAGAGCCAGGTTCTGACGCCTTCTACAACGGAGACAGAGACGGCGGACGGCAGAGCACGAGCTGATGATGGCAGAAAGGAGCTTGAGGAGTGGGTGAAGGAAGCTGAGAAGAAATTCGAGGGCCAGGAGCACATACCTGTACCTGAGTTCTGGGGCGGTCTGAGGATAATACCGGAGTCGATCGAGTTTTGGCAAGGTCGGCAGAACCGGTTGCACGACCGGTTCGTCTACACTAAGAAGCTGTCCGTCACGGATGGAAGCACAGAGTGGATCCAGGAACGGCTCAGCCCATAGGAAGGCATATTGAGGATGTCGTTGGGGCTGGCCATCTCTGCAGACGTCTTTTCTCTGCCCATTTATGGTAGGGCTGAGCTATGACGCTGTTTCCGTCGCTCAGTGTCCATCTTTATATGACAGAAGTATCTCATAGTCAGTCCTTAGCCCGCTCGATCCCAACATAGGGGTATAGTTCTTCCAGAAGCAAAGCTTAGAACGAGTAACTAAAGCTATATATGAGAATTTATAGAGTTAGTCTCATCTGGACAGCACTTTGTTGAGCTCTTTCATCCTATGTTGCCCAGCTGCTTATTAAGTGGCCCTGTTTAGGGGCCAAATTGACCGAACCCCTTGTAAATTTTTAAGTTACTGGTCAGACTGGCCGAGGTTCGGATGCGATTTGCCTATATACCCACCGTTGAGTATGCTTATGTAAGTATATGTTGGTGTGCAAATGGGACTGAGACTGCAGGATTGACAACCAGCCAGTTCTCAAGGACAGCTGCATTGACCAAGGTGCATGCTTATAATTTAGCTCAAGCTTTGCCAACTTTCTGCCCTTTGGCCTTGTCACTGCCATGTTGTAAATAATGAAAACTGTGGAAAGACAAGTCTTGCATAAGGTGTTCAGCCAAAGCCGAGACACTGTACACAACTCATCTTTCCAACTAGCCCTGTGATTCATCGGAACCGAAGCCTCGTTTATGAGACTTGGATCCTCCGGACATTGTCAACGCATCTGATTGAACTACCCATGACAACAGTCGTGCCGTGTACCTAAGCTAAAAAAAGAGAGGTCCGTATTCAAAAAGGGCCGTGCTCTCAAACCGGGATACGACATCCTGCGGACAGCGACACATTTTCTGTTGGCCGAATCTCACCTTTTTGTCTTTTCAGCAGGAAAAGACCCTGCGACCAAGGGAAACTCGCACAAGGGCTGACATTATTCAGCCGACGCCACAAGCATGGCCGTGCTTCTGTGCTCCCCTGAAATACCCACACATATCCGAACCTGCTTCGGCATATCTCCAACGAAAGTCCGGTCGGGTCGCGAACACGGACCCTTGGCCCCCGGTCAACTCATTCACCTTATAATGGGGACCCTTCCCTTATCACAAGCAAACTTTTTAGGATTGAGAACATTCTCGTGTCAACCTGGGACGACGTCTTCTGCAATTCACCTTACCCACCTTACAATTTTTCTTCAATAAAGATCTGTTACAGAGAAGAGCAAAAATGCCCGGAACGGTTACGAAGCACGACACGATCCCCGGCCCTCTCGGCCTTGCGTCTGCCTCTCTTGAAGGGAAGGTAGCCCTGGTAACTGGTGCTGGTAGGTGAAATGTTTAGGTAGCTGGTAGACAGCACTTCCTGGGTGGATTGTTGTTACACTAGAGACGAGGGCGTTGGTGGCACTGCCAACCCCATTTCCATACCCGAGCTTTTGTCGTAGCTCGACAGAATCTCCCCCCGGGGTGGCCAATCACAGCCCCTAATCCCTGCCCCCGGCAAAAAGTCAACAAGAATAGGAAGAGAAAATGAAGTCAACTGACCCCCCCTTTTTTTTGCAGGTCGTGGCATTGGTCGAGAGATGGCGCTGGAGCTGGGCCGTCGCGGTGCCAAGGTGATTGTGAACTACGCCAACAGTAAGGAGTCGGCCGAGGAGGTGGTGCAGCAGATCAAGAAGAACGGGACGGACGCGGCGTCGATCCAGGCCAACGTGTCCAAGGTGGCCGAAATCGTGCAGATGTTCGAGGAGGCCATCAAGATCTTCGGCAAGCTGAACATTGTGTGTTCCAACAGCGGGGTCGTCTCCTTCGGCCACGTCAAGGACGTCACCGAGGAGGAGTTCGACCGCGTCTTCGCCACCAACACGCGGGGCCAGTTCTTCGTCGCCCGCGAGGCCTACAAGCACCTCGAAGTTGGTGGCCGCCTCATCCTCATGGGCTCCATCACGGGCCAAGCCAAGGGTGTCCCGGCACACTCGGTCTACTCCGGCTCCAAGGGCACTATCGAGACTTTTGCCCGCTGCATGGCCATCGACTTCGGTGACAAGAAGATCACCGTCAACGTCATCGCCCCCGGCGGTATTAAGACCGACATGTATCACAAGGTCTGCCGCGAGTATATTCCGAACGGCGCCAACTTAACGGACGAGGAAGTCGATGAGGTAAACTGCTTTCCTCCTACCTGTCTTGATGTGCCAATGCCATAAAGCTAACTTGTTGCTAGTATGCATGCACATGGTCGCCACTACACCGTGTTGGCCTGCCTATCGACATTGCTCGTGTGGTCTGCTTCCTTGCTTCTCAGGATGGTGAATGGATCAATGGCAAGGTTATCGGCATCGATGGCCATGCCATGATGTAAAGGGATAAATGCACATATGATCCATACTACTGATAATGTATAGAAGGGTGTTGTCCCATGTCCGAGGTTAGCCTAATCCTATATTCGAATTTCAACGCTACCTACTATTAGACTTGACGTAGATATTTAACATATGAATAACACTGCCGCTAATGGCTGGTTTGGTCCCGAGTACTTAATTTTTTAGCATTGCTAAAATCAACATTAGAAAGGACAGCTTTTTGCATAAGAGCCTAGAGTTCTGTAGTTGACTGTGTTAATAAGTTAGCTCCAAGGTTTTGAAAAGACTGATAGCAACAGAAATTTATTACCTCCGCAATTGGGCCGTCGAGTCCTGAGTCGCGTCCACGCAGAGCCGAACACGTAGAGCAGAACGAAGTTCTTAAACCAATGCGGTAAATGACGAGGGGGATTCTGAATCATTAGCCAGAACTCAGAAGCCAGTCGCTTCCGTTTCTGTCTCTCTTATCTAATATTCAGAGAGTCGACTGAGCTAGAGTCGTAGCCTGTGCCGAACTAGATTCTGTACGCTTATCCGAGGACGTGTTTGTCGGAGAATAGCAGGAACTGCTGATAACGACATATAAACTTTAACTATTAGCAAACTCTTCGAGGCCGCAAGTACACGTGGCACGACAGTCGCCAATATGTTTCCGCGTTCGGGGTTGACTGCTCCCCCTTGGTATGCCAATGAGTGGCCGGGAAGAACCAAATGCCCAGACTGAGGGCCAGTCCGATGTACTCAGATCAGGGAACTCTTCCAACGCTTTTTCCAGCTTGCGTATTGCTACTGTAACCTGATGTTAATGACGCAATGGATAAAAGTAACGTAAGTAGCCACCACATACTAATATTAGACGTGACTGTGGTGAGTCCCTTAGCCACACCACATGAGAACACAGATCTTCCTGGCTGCTCCAAAACATGGAGCCCGTCAAGGACACACCCATACAATTGACGATCGTTTTCATTGTCTCTGGTGTCAAAGTCAGGCTCAACAATGCGGATAGGTAGCTGTAAGCATGTCGGAATGCTGTCACTATGAATTGATAGCGCGCGAAACTCATCCACTCGTTGTTCGCGCGTCGCTTCGTCGTTGGGGGCGAGGAGGAGGTGAGCCCGAGCGTTCTCATCGTTTGTGCCCATAGTGTGCACAATCCGGGCTAAAGACCTCACTGCTTCTTTGGTACATACGAGAGTGTGATTTCCCAGGAGGGAACAAACACGGGGGATGAGGGGCTCCCTACTCTCTAGGTTGATATGGTCTTGCTGTGACTGCCCGAACCATGGCTGTATTGTCAGCTGAGAATGGGAGATATCAGAGATGAGAGCTACCAGGATCGAAGTATCGATATTGAGCTCAGTGGTCAAATCTCTCATCGGGCCTGGGACCATTTCATGAAGCAAGCTTTCGGACAGAGGTCGTGAGGAATTTGCACTATTGCCACAGAAAACCTTAACACCAGTGTCTCGACATACCTTTATGAAGCTATCGATCTGGACATGTTCTCCTTCAACTATACGTGGTAAAGCGAGACATGGCGTCGGACAAAGATTTCGTATCTGGTGCCCCTGTGCAATCGTCTTTAAGTGTACCGCGAGCTTCATTAAGGGAATGTCAGAAAAATCAGGGGCGGCGCCATCGGCGGAATCGTCGTCGTCACTATCTCCGAAGTATACCGCCTCTTTTGCCATATCGAACAAGAGTCTTCTGTTCGTGATAGTCGATATTTTGTACCAGGACAACCCTCCATCACATATGATGTCAATGCGGGTTGAGTGACTGTTCTGATTTCGCTTGGGCTCAGATCCACCCTGGCTCATAATATCCTTAATTCTGATCCCAGGCGCCAAAATGCGGCGCTTACCAAAAGGACCGCTGAAGACGGGATGTCTCAACTTAACGATATCCTTCGAGTTCTTGGTGGCATTCCATACGGCTTGCAGATAGGGAATGTTGGATGATGAGATCCGGTGAGCAGAAAGGGGGTCCTCTGAGTTGATGTCATTTTCCAAATTTGCTATCTCGACCTCAACGTCGTGATAGAAAGATTGGTGCATTTGCTTGGGGAATTCTTGAAAATAACCCTTGTAGACATCAGCAAGATGACAAGCGAACTGCTCCAGTTCGGCTCGTAGCTCTTTAGCGCGGGCTAATAAAACTTTGCTTTCAGGGCCTATTGAAGGTGGGATTTCATTATCGCTAGTATCCTCATCCTCGGCGGCTGCAGGCATTTCAATGACAAGACAGGCACGGGAGGGTACGCTGAATATGAAGTTGGTGATAAAGTAAGTACATAAGGATGACCAATGCATACAAGTTGAGACGATCTGAAAATTATTTCATTTACATAGTACACTTCACCTGGGTTAGGCTACTAAGGTGCACAGAGTAGTAGTATGTCTGTATGGTCCAGTATGGATGCACTTACCCACCTTGATCTCACATACTCTTACCTAAGCAAACTACGTGCGTACGTACATGGAAGGTAGGTGGGTGGTTCGTAAAACGAAAATTCATGAAAGCATCCTGACTTCGAAATAAACTGTATCAGGGCCTATTAGAAATTATTATATAATGCTCAGAAAATAAAAGAGGAAGTGAAGGATGAGGGAAGACTAACAGTAAAGGAAACAAGAGCCAGAACGCAAAGGTTGCACTTGAGAAATAGGCATGTGAACAGTGTACTCTAAGAGGATAGACTGTTTATATGCGATTACCTAAGCTAAATATCTGTTGTGAAGGTTTTCAAGCGCACATCTGGACCCACTGTCTTAGGTAAGGTTCTGCCAGTTAACCGGTTCCTTCCGTCCTGGGTCCAACAAGTACCGACACCAACCCTTTGAAACTCGAAGGTGATCTTCCAGCAATCGAGCAACAGAACATTATGCCGTCTCCTGGCTGTCCTCTCTTTAAGCTTCTCCAATGGAAGAATTACCCGGGAGCGATCCTCACGCTTATATATATCCGAGCCTGAATGGAGCAAGTTTCAGAAGAGGTCACCATTAATCTTCCACATGCCCCAACTTAGCCTCACGCAGCTTGAAGTTAACACAACTACCTGCTTATATGGCTTTGTATTATGCTGTCCTGTTGAAGACCATGTTTTTTTCCCTACCGGTTCTATCCCTAAAGATGTAACCGCTACCGTTAAAGATGGAAAATTAAGTCTGAAACACGCCGCGAACGATCCACATTGCATCATTTACACCGTGCTATGAGTATGGGATGACTTTTTGATAGCAAGGGCACTGCGCCATGGTGATCACCATCCGAAGTAAAGCGTTATTAACAATTATGGCACCAGGCATCCATTGCCGACCAAGACACACATGCGTAGGGCAGTAGCTTTAAATGGCCGTGGGTAGCAAGCCCGAAAGGTTAAACTTCCGGTATGTGATTTCAAAATCTTGAGGTCTAGTGAAAGTCACGATGAAGCGCATATTCGACCTACTACTGCTACTGTCAGCGGTGGGAAATGTCACCGCTGACCTTGGGCGGCGTGAAAGCTGTCCCAACCTCCACATCTTCGGGGCCCGCGAGACAACAGCACCACCTGGCTTTGGCACGTCAGCTACCGTTGTGAACCTAATCCAGAGAGCAAACCCCGGCTCAACGATAGAATCCATTGTCTACCCCGCAGCAGGAGGAAACGTATACTCACAGAGCGTCGCTGCAGGAGTTCGTGCTGTGGCGGTCCAAACAAACTCGTACTTCCAGAAATGCCCCAATACCACATTGGTAGTTGTGGGATATTCGCAGGTATGCAGCTACTCATGCACAGGTCAGGCATCGCCTTGCTAACTAAAATCTCAAGGGTGCTCAAATCATGGATGATGCCTTTTGTGGTGGACCTGACGGGTTCTCCTTAAACACGACTAGAGAAAGTGTATCGGCCGGTGTTAGTAGGATGGTGGCCGCTATCATCCTGATGGGCAATCCCAGGAACATACCCGGCAGGCTGGGAAATGTGGGTAACGCGACTGTTGGTGGTGTAAGTAATACCTAACCAATTCTACGTTCAGTATGTGCGTGTGCAACAGCAACCTAATTCGAAGGTCTACTAGTTCGCCGCGCGTCCTGTCGGATATCAATGCCCGGCCTTCGTCGACATAGTCCGTTCATATTGCGACGAGGCGGATCCGTTCTGTGCGAAAGGAAACAGTAGCGCAACACACCAAGGTTACGGGAAAGTCTACGGCGAGGATGCGCTGAGTTTCGTAACTCAAAAGCTAGCGATCACGCCAGTCATGATCACGCCAGCCAGCTCTGCAAGCGGATCTCAACAAAAGGACCTATGGGCAATGGTGATCTCAATTGCTGCATTCTTAGTGTTCTTGCCAATATGTTAGGGTGGACGCCACTCCACGCTCAGAGCATTTCTTTTTTAACTCGGCGTTTGACATCTATGGAGGCGTAATTCTGTATAATAAATCCGAGGGGACTACAGGATATTGTCCCCTAGTTTCGTCTTTTTTCTTTTGCCTGTCTGATACTTGGTATTTTGATGTTGGAGAGGAATGGGAAGCGTGGGATAGCTCTATGTATAACAGCCCCGGACGAAACGGGATGAAATTGTTATCTACACTCTACTCTCGCCGCATCGCACGCCGACGAAGAAGGCACGGCGTGATCCTATGTCTTATACTTCAGCTTGATTCTAGACTGAAGTGTATTGAGGGGCCGCCATGTAATGCGAGGGAAAAGTATAAATTTGCCAGATTATTATTATCATTATTATATCTGTCGCACCCCTTCAGGGGTTCATCCTAGGTAGATCATAGACATAGTTTATGCCTAATCGACATTGCCATCTCGCGTCTTCATTCAGAGTTTTCACGTAGCTGATTCTCGTATATGCTGTACGCTTGTGTTTGTTGAACCGCACCATTCCTTCCACCTGCTCCTCCCCTTGATTCTGTGTAGATCACGACGTGACGGATGTGCCGTTATATGGGCATAAGTTGTTCTTGGTGACAAGCTCGTCCAAGGTATCAGCGCAGCCGTAGTACGAGCACATCTGTATAATGACGGTCAGCCACCCGTCTTTACGAAAAAAGGGGGGAAAGGAAGGAAAAAGACCGAGACTCACCAGCTCCGGAGGGTCCACGCACTTGAAAACATCCGCCGGGTTCGTGCTCGCGCCCTCCCAGCCCAAAGCGATCGAGTTGTAGCAGAAGCTGGCATCGAGTACCGGCTCACAGGTGTAATCGTCCATGATACACGGCCCCGTGGCCGCGAGAACTGACGTCACGAGCGCAGCGGCAGCCGCGATTATCGAGGATGAGCGCATGTTTTCAGGAGTGAGTATCTGTATCGGTAGGACAGTTCTTTGTACTTTAGTGTGATTTAATTTTCCTTCGATGTCGGTTCAGGAGTCTATGGCTTACGACGACAAGGGAGTGGGTGGATAGGTAGGCTGCAGAAGAACAGATACAAAAAGCGTCCATGATGAGGGAGGAGTCCTTATACATATTTGCGGTCTGGGAAACTTATATTATAATTACCCCTTCAGCGCAGTGCAACGCGGCGCTTGCACTTTAGAGAGCCTGAGTGTCTCTATTAGCGCTGTTATCGACGCGGAGATGGAGTGTGATTTAGTTCTCGAATTCATATTGGTCTCGAACGCGAGCTCGCGAGACCGGGTGTGACGAGCGGATATTTAGCCTGCATGGTCGATCTCGACCGCCCGGTCGTCGGTACTTGGTATTAAGCATCCGCCGCTATCCGGATGCTCTTAACAAACCGAATGAATATTAAATTCATGTTATCATTAACCATGAACCTATAAACTAGTTGCCCTAACACTTAAGCGATGACGATATAGTCATTATCCCAATCATATTCATCTCAAACTGGCACACACAAGCTATTCAAACTTGTTGCTCACTTTTCGAAAAACCCTCGTTTCTTAGTCCTGATAAATAAATAAAAACGCTTCTTAAAGTTCTCCATCTTTTTCGTCCTCCAACTGGGTTGGGTCGTCAAGATCAGCAAAGAGCTTAATACCCCACGACTTTCCCGGGTTATTCATCCTCGCCTTCTCATCCTGTCGAGAGATATCTCGCATTTCCTCATCCGTAAAGGAGACGTCCAACGCGGCCAGGTTCTCCAGAATATGCTTCTCATGCACACTCTTGGGGATGATGATTGTGTGGCGCTGACTACCCCACGCCAGTATCGCCTGTGCGACCGTGGCATTCTTCTTCTTAGCCAGATCGATCCAGAACGGATCCTTCAAGATCGGATCCAGTTTGGTATTGTCCTTGTATTTTGGATTCGTGTTGCCTAACGGTGAGTAGGCAATCACCTTGACGCCGATTTCCTTGTGGTAATCGACGAAGCCTTGTTGCTGCAAGTAGGGATGCGTCTCGAATTCATGTGCGTACGGGCAGATTTGGCAAATGTCCATAATAGTCTCAACATCCCGCCTAGAGAAGTTGGATATCCCAATCTTGCGTGTCAGATTCGCACGCACAAGATCCTCCATCGTACGCCACGTGTCAACGATGGTAGTGTCCTTGTCAATCTCATCCCCGCCAGGCACAAAGGCAACTGGCCAGTGAATAAGATATAAGTCTAGATACTCTACCCCGAGATCGCGAATTGATTTGCGAATGGCGGCCTGCGCTTCATCCCATCGATGATGCTCATTCCAGAGCTTGCTTGTAACCCAAATCTTGTCGCGGGACACACTAGCGGCCTTGATTCCCTTGCCGGTCTCATCTTCGTTTTCTGTGTGGTTGGTTAGCTTTACACAATTATTTTCGGACATCAAGGAATAAGCAGACTATAGATCAGAGCGGCATCTATGTGATTGTACCCCGAATCCAACGCAAACTCCACGGCATGGGCAACCTTATCCCTGTCCGATAACCAGGTTCCGATCCCTATCGATGGTATCTCCCCGATCGCATTTTCATGGGTTTTGGTCCTCGCAGGCGGTGTATTGGCAGGTACCAAGTATTGAAACGCAAGAAGATAGACCGAAACGCTTATAATAAGCGCAGCGAAAGCAGCTTTGGCGAGGGCCATTTTGGTGTCGGATATGGCTCTCCTGCTAGAATTCACCAGACAATAAGCGCCAGTAGGCGGGAGACTGGCTAGAATGGATGATTGCAGTCATCGCTCGTTTATGTGAGCGGTGTCTGCGTTGCTCTGGGCGTATGTTGTGATACCTTAGAAGCTCATCATGATGACATCATCGAGCATCGTCCCCCGAGCTCAACCCATTTTTCACCTTCACATCGCCTTGTTGATTTTGGCTGTCGAACGACGGATATTACAACTGAGAATCACAACTCCAAATGGAATCCGCAACCACCTCGTCTCTATTATTTGCGATTGTTCCGGCTGCAAGGTGACACTAAATGAAGTGGTAGAGCCCATCAGTGCGTACCTTGCGTTGCTGTAATGTCGAAGTTTGATGAACCCCGCCAAATGCACTCGTCAGACGTCAAGGTATGACGCAAAGTCGCCAGACGACACCTGAGTCGAGCAAAAATATATATTCGTGTATAAGATAGATAGTATCTAGTCAGAATTCAAAATTAGAAAAAGCATTCACTCTGATATCTCATCTCAATTTAATATTACAGTGGAACACAAAGTCACTACCTCAGTTAGACCATCAATATGTCTACGACACCAAAGACCGGCACCCCTAACATGTTCGGGGATGGCGACGAGCGCAATTACTCCCGTAAAGCCATTCATAATGAAAACAGACATCATCTACGCAATGTAGAGGGCTACATGCCAAGTGAGTAGTTACTATACACCTATACCAAGCCGCTGCTCGCAAGACGACAGACAGTCTAATGCTGATATAAAAAGAAGAGGATCAACACAGAGGCATGGACGAGATGCTGACCGAACATGTAACTAATTGACCCCGATCTTCCAAGATAGCCACAACTTTCTCACTATAAATCACAGACCCAAGCTCACATCAAGGAGAGGTATAAGCATGATCCGCTTTACCAGGTAGGTTTTCACAACTGCTGGACCGAGGAGCCATATCTACTGACGGACACTTATAACAGGCGACCATGCACGGCAACGAGCCGTCACGGGGAGCTAAGAAAGATGCTGAGATCATGACCGAGGAGGCTGAGATAATCAGGAAGAAGCAGGTGAAGACGGACAGCTTGCCGGGGAAGAAGTTCGATCATTATAAGTCAAGAAAGGAGGAATATGACTCCAATGAAGTAGAACAAGAAGGAACATAGGACACAGGTACTGAAGGAGGTACAAGCTCTACTAAAACTAGGTGTATATGTATCTCTAGTTACTACCCACCTCCAGATAGCTTGTCTTCTCTCTAATCAACCCAGTTACCTAGATTATACTTTTGTTCTTCGTAGACATCTACCAAGAAATGGGTTGTACAGGATAACGCGAAGGCACAGGAATAACAATCTTCAGATGCGAAATATCTTATCGAATAATTGACCTGGCACTTCAATAAGCACATGTATTCAACTGGTCCAGTCCGGCTAGGACTAGTATTGTTCCTCTAGTTTTCCACGAAACTATTGTTCTTGATGCTATTTCCGCCTACCTCTATAAGACCTCCTTTAGGACTCTTTTATCTCATTGGGTTCACAAAATTCTTTTTAGCACGTATTCCAAAGTAAGTTTTATACATTTTCCCCCCACCACTCCTATCTCTTTTCTCTTTCCCTGTTACCTCAACCCGCTGCAACGTACTGCCTTACAACAATGGGGTACAAGAGTCCAAGGGTGTGGGGGACATAGCTAGAATACAACATATGAGATCCCTGACGTATCGGGAGGTGTGCAGGCGCTAAAATACAAATCACATTTGCTCCAATATTTCGCCCAGTTCCAAACCCAGCACTCATTAGACGACATGAAAGTTTGTGCGATACAAGGAAAAAAGAACTTTGAAGGGGTTCAGTATTTCATGGAAAGCCCTTCTATCCCGGCTTTCTCTCGAAGAATCCCCAATATCTGCTCATTCGCCTTTCGGCAGAGTTCGCGGCTACGCTCTGTCGCCATAAACCCGGTATATCTGAGAAACAACAAACACAACAATGATTAGCTTAGTAGTAACTCAACATAAGTACACATGGTTTGGGGTTTAATTAGGAAATACTCACTCCGGTAACGTATCATTAATCCATAATTTTCCATGACTCTCGAGTCCGAGCCCGGCAGCACTGACCAGAGACCGACTTCCGTGCTCGGGTTTCCTCCCGCATATAGCCTTATACGGAGCCAGCACGAAGGACCGCACATACCACGGGTACTCCCGATGCAGGGCCGTGCCGCAACACATGGCCGGGCAGCTGCAGTTGACGATGATGTTCGTCTCGCCCCGCGGGGACGCCTCCTTGCAGTGTGCGGCCAGGCCCTCTACGAAGTACCTCGCTGCTAGCTTCACTAGGTAGTACTGGGACTTGTGGTCGAAGCGCGAGGCGTTGTTGACCTGCTGCACCAGGGTTTGATCTGTGGGTATCCATTTCCTGAGCGCGTCCTCCGAGAGGCTGCTGTTGAGGAACGAGATGTGCGGCATGTATCCGTCGTCAGAGCCCGTCAAAGCCGTCTCTTGCACTTTAGGCAGCAACAAGAGGGCCATCAGCGCCGTCGAGAGCACGTTGACCTGGAACGCGGCCTCGTAGCCCTCGGCGCCAAGCCTGAACGAGGGCGTCATGATGCCGGCGCATAACTGCACGACGTGGAGCTGTCCCACGCTCTCTGACACATCCTTCGCGAATTCTTTGACTGATGCGAATGTCGATAAGTCCACGAGCTTGATGATAATCTCTATCTCTACTGGTACTGGGCTCGGGCTGCTCTTGGCACGCACACGCCGCAGGATCTCTGCTTTGGCTTTCTCGCCCTTCTCGGCGGATCGCACACCTAGGATCAATGTGCTCGCGCCCAGCTCCGCGTACTTGATGGCTGCCCTGAATCCTATTCCGCTCGTCGCGCCCGTCACGAGTACAGTCTTGCCTTTGAAGGAGAGATGGGTCGGGTCGATGGGAGGGCGCCGCTTATCCCAAAACTTCCCGCCTAAGGGCGGCGGCGGCATCGCGTACGGTACCGGACTAGTACCTATTTCCAAAGACAGAGATGGATTCTCGTAGTAGTAGTAGTAGTAGATATACCAGATGTCAACAAGTACTAATGAATGGAAATTATGGACGAGATACTGTCCAGTTCTGAGCGTAGAAACCACGTGCCGTATTCTGAGATCAACCCCTGCCTTTCTCTAATAGTTACTCGCTTATTATCTACAAATAAACAACAAATGTTTGTTTTTACCATGGTCCTAGGTTACCTAGGCATTGCTTAGGAAACGAAGGAGGCCCTTACTCGTTAGTACGTGCGTCTTACCAACCTCGTTATATATCTATCTACTATGTACAGCACACTTACTTATTACATACAAGGATCGGATCCCGTCACTCGGGACAAGGTTGCAGGATCAAACAGTCAATTCGACAATTTAGTACAGCGATCGTCACTAGGCAAGGGTGTTTGAACAGACCAAGCGTCATCCCGCGACATGGTCGTTAATGAGAGGACCCACGGATAATTTTTTCTCTAGGACAAAACAGATAAGTGTTATACACTGTTTGACAATAATTTTGCACGCCGTAACGCCAATTTTGAACATGCACACCGTGCGCGACGGGAAAGAGCCAGTTAGGTATCGGCAGAGTTTCCGTACATGACATGACATGATATGTCCCGGCGTGACTTTGCCGGTTGACCCAGCGCACCGGAGACGAGACCCTCACTATGCACTTACGGGATGAAACACAGTCTCCCTGAAACAAACACTAAAATTAACCTTGGTACCTACATACGTCTTTCTTTCTGTTCCTCTCTTCCGGGATAAGCAGAAACGAAACATTGCTGTAGCAACTAGGTAGATTTAGACTATTATTCATGTTCTAGTTTTCGAGCGCTGCAAGCACAATTTCTGAGAGCAATTACAAGTCAATTTCAACTAGATTTTGTACGTTTCTCGTTAGCGTTGAGAGAAGCAATGAATGTACCGGAATCTCTCGCCTATCATCGGATGTCTAGCTAACACGCGGCGAACTCATAGTCTAATTCTCTCTATAGAATAAGAGAATTACTGGCCCCGCACCTATCCTTTTACTGGCCCTGCACCCCTTTACCCGATTTGGCCGCCAAGACCTGGCAGACTCAGAAGTGGATCTAATACTTTTCCTGCCAAAATTACTAGCACTGTATATCAATATCCTCTCTCTACTAACACCCTTCTTGACAGCCTACTTAAAGTTACATACACACTGCAGTTAAAAGCCGTTTTTGGTGTTGTTATGTTACTTGTAGAATAGCTAATTATATGCGTTTGGAGCCCTTTTCAGTTCAAAAGCTAAGGCAGTATACTTAGTAGGTAGGTCTCCCAGCCACTCCTTGCGGAGGGGGTCATAGCGCACCTTCTCCTAGCTTCGAGCAACGCCAGCGTAAGTGTAAATGGCCTCAAAGTGTTATACAGCAAGGTAAGTAAGTGGTTGCCTATGTTAATATACAGTGCTAGTAATTTTGGCAGGAAAAGTATCAGATCCACTTCTGAGTCTGCCAGGTCTTGGCGGCCAAATCTGGTAAAGGGGTGCAGGGCCAGTAAAAGGATAGGTGCAGGGGCAGTAATTCTCTAGAATAAATGCAAAGCCCAAAAGTAAGTCTAAACTACAAGAGCACGACCAGATGATTTCCCAATCATTAAGTTACTGCCCCTTCAAAGCAAGCTGCTGCTCAACAACAGCCCCAACAGTCTCCTCCATGGACCTCCAGCGCAATCCCAGCTCTTCCTCCGCGGGTTTCGTATCGACACTTCCACCAGACCGGTTGACCACCGGCAAACTGGTGTTAATCTGGACCTGAACAGCGGGATACTTCTCCTTGACAAAATCCACAACATCCCGCCACTTGACCTCGCGACCCGCGAGCAGGTACTCGGTCCCGCTCTTTACCACATCTTTCCCGCTCTTATCCTTCTCCTCCGTCTCATCAAAGGCACGAGCAAAAGCCAGAGCAACATCGCGCACATCGACAAGGGAAGAGGGCATGATAGGGGTTTCCGAGTGCAGCGATTGCCAGAACAGGCCGTTGACGCCCCCGAGTTCTTCCGGTCTCTCCTGGAATAGATCGTGCCCGATCACGAAGACCGGGTGGAATGACAGGGTCAGGAAACCGGGCTTGTGAGACGCCACCCATTCGCGGTAGGCTTGGTGAGCCAGAATCTTGGACGCGTGGTACCTGCTTGTTTCGCCTGCGAACCCTTCGGGAAAGGCGCCGTCGAGATCTACGGGGAGGACTTCGCCTGTGTTGGCTACGTGGTTGGGTTTGCGATGTTAGTTTTGCCCTGCTTGTGTGTGTGTATCTGTGTGTGAAGGAGAGAGAAGGGGGAGGTTCAATTACTCACCAGTCACCGTATCAGCGGTCCCAAACGAGCCCATCGGCTTCAGCGCCACGACCGAACTCATTATAAACACCTTCTTGATCGTCTCTACAGTGTGCGCCGCCTCTAACACCGCGACAGTCCCGCGCACAGCAGGCTCGACGTAGTGTTTCCGCACGTCGCCGCCGGGAGTAGGCATAGGCGAGGCAATATGCCATATGTAGTCAACGCCCACCAAAGCTTTTCTGATGTCCTCGGCATTCGTGATGTCGGGGACGACGACGAACTCGATTTGGCTCAAGTGCGATGCGAACGCCTTCTCGAGGCGCTGCTGTTGCTCCGCCCGTCGTATGCTCAGGCGCACATTGTGCCCAGCTTTGAGAGCTACGTCGGCCGTGTGAGCGCCAATGAAGCCTGTTGCGCCGGTGATGAAGATTTTGGGAGTCGTCGACATGTTGGTGCTGTACTTAGAAAGAGGAGGAACTCGGGAGGTAAGTGATTTTTATGATTTTTCTGTCGTATCTTAATTGATAATGCTGCTGCTGCTGATGATAATGATAGTAACATTGTTTCAATCTAGTATTTGCTGGCTATTATTTATACTTCGTATCTCACTTGAGAAAAATGCGTAGGTCGTGTAATAGAGGCTCTATAAGCATCCGTGATTTCTAAGCGTGGTGGTGTTATAGCTGGTTGGACGGCGTTGCGCGATCAGTAATCGAATTGAAATTTCGGCATCCATACCTCCATGCGCTACAACCTCACATGTTTATTAATCTTCTGTGATAGGCGCAACACCTAGGGGTAAAAAAATAGATTCGTTTTCTAATTGAGGAAAAAGAATTGACCTGCTAAGTAATAGAAAACCATCGAAATTGTCTGCTTGCTAAAGATTGAGATTTCTCATCCATAACGTCGTGATCCTGCACTCCCAATCTAGTACGCTGGGTTAGTGGTTATTAAGCATTGATGGTTGCCGATCACGATTAACTTCTGTGATGTATCTTTCCTTGTACTAGATAATACTTTACACCTCCTTTTGCAGCGCAGACCCCATAGCACATTCATCCTCATAGCACCATAGTGTTTCGGAAACCTGTCCCAGACAGCACGACAACCCTCCTCACTCTTCTTCTCCAGCTCGTCGATAGCAACGGGCTAGAGCACCCCTCCCGCGCCGTCCTCCCACGCGATGGGGCCTCTCGCCATTTTCCATAACATCGAAGTCGGTGCCAACAATACGCAACCTGTCGATCCATTTGTGCGCGTCACTCTCTCCGACCGGTAACGCGGTAGCGCATCGTAGGGGTAGCGAGTCGAGGCGACGACCTTTGTACCGCAGCGGAAGAGCCTCAGTGCGACATGGTATCCCAGATTCACTCTGGCACCTGTCACGGCTACCACTTTGCCTGCCAAGGATAGTTTTGGTGGCAGCGAGAGCTGAGATGCGGCCAGATTAGAGTCACCGCGGGGAACGCACATTGATGACAAGGTTGGGTGAGCGTATCTAAATCGATACTAAGGGCGCCTTGATGAAGCGCCTTGTCGACTGTCAGCATTTTTATAACTGCTATGCGAGCCAGATTCAAGGCAACCCTTATCTAGATCAAAATTCCAGAAGGGTTGTTTTCAGTGAAGTTTCGCATCACGATATAGTCTCTTCAAAACGTGTCGCCTTCGTCGGGTGCTCTGGTGCGTTGAAGACTTTTAGGAAACGTGGGAAACGTTCATATAAGTGAGCAGTCTTTGAAGCTAGTCCAACTGGTCCTGGAACAGGCGGAAGTACACCGCTTTGAGTTCATCTACAGAAAGAGTTCCAGGGTCCTGTGCAAGCCGCACCAACGAAGGATCTAGTATTGCCTACTCCATGTTGTCTTGATCGAGGATGATGCCACCCGCCCGAGCAGTAGCAGGAACGTCTATCAAGTAGCCGGCCGTAGCAAACGATAAATAGACGCGTCTACTGTCATTAGAGAGAAGTCAAAGTGAAGTGCGTAGGTGCGTCGCGTCCTCAAATAGCTGACTGGAGGCTGGGCATGTCCTGCGCACGCCCTTTGGAAGGATTGCTATAGATTCTAGCTCGCCTGTGTCCTACGTACGGGTCATGATCATTAAAACTGCCTTTTCCACTAAGATCCCAGTCTTCCCATGCCAAGTGCTATAACAGGTTAACACAGTGCTGCTGCCTATGAACCGCAATCTTTTTGCGGCGCCTACAGGTGGTGGAAGACCATAAGTGGTGCCAGGTAGTCTCAAATTTTGGTTGAACATCGATTCGGTGACATGATGATAAATGAAAATATATTGTAAGTAATGATCGGAATACTAATCCAAATGTCTTTGTATAGACCATAACGCCTAAACTCCATAACGCGATACATCTACAGAGACCTCAAGCTATGTACTCGGTTCGAGATCCCACCCAGACCGCCCACCTTGATAAGCCAAGCAAATCTGGCTCACTGCAGGAGTGTTGGCAGTGATCATGCTAGATATAACTCCCGGCTTTTCCCAACCAAAACCAGGCAAAAGGGTACAGGAGAACGCTACCTCCAATAGTAGTTGCTCCAAAATATTGACAGTTAATGCATATGCGAAGTCGCTTGGCGAACAAAAGATTCAGAATTAGGCAAAGTTCAGTTGTCATATCCAGCACCTCGCTGCCAAGGGCTGGCGTTTTGCTGTGCTCGAACAGTGGCCGGGCTTGCGGACCGTGAGATATCGCCACCGGCACCTAAAAAGGGGGCATGCTGGTCAGCGGACGGACGAGCCCGCTCATTTTGCATAGTACTTGAGCGGGACCCGCTAGTTGCCGACAGGTCGGGCCTATTCATGGATTGTGGGCGCGAGCGTGGCGGCTGGTGAAACGAGCCTGGTCGCAGAGAGTCGTGGTCCTCATCAATATCGAATCCCGATCCATATCCCGTTTTCTCGCCACGAGCCGTCACTGCCAAGGCATGGAGCTCACCATTGGCAGCCAATTGGCTCTGGGATTTCATGAATGAGGTTCGGTCATCGGCCATGAACTTGTAGCGGCCATCCGGATTGTCGGTAAAGAAGACAACGGCCGTAGAAATAATGAGCACCAAAAGCAATACCAACGTCATGGCAGCATTCAGAATCCATAGAACGACGCCGACAACACCCGTGACAATAGGAGGCTGGTCGAACACTTTCGTAAAAATCAGTAGGAAAATGGCGTTGATGAAATTCACGGCACAGATAGCAATGTTGAAAGAATTGATCTTCTTGTCCATCCACGGTCGCAACACAGCAGCTCCAATTAAAGCTCCCGCTTCGATCAAAAGCAATGCAATAGCTTGAACAGTGCCGGCGGCCTGAGCAAAAGCGATGAAGAAAGCCTTAAGAAGAGTATATAAGAGGGTTGGGATGATGAAGTAGTAGGCAGAAGCACGGAATTGGATGTACAGAAAACCTAGCAAATCATTAATTGTCTGCACCAAGACTGGAACATGGGATCAACAATACTCACCCCACTTATTCAGAGTTTGGGGATCCGAAAACAGGATATAGGCAGGGTTCCTGTGGAGGGAAACTGAGCGCTGAGCAATTCGAATGACTCTATACGAAGCCCAGAAGAGTGCAACGTTCATGTACACGAGGAAAAACACAGCCAAGAGAACTTCCGCCGCTGAGTCTCGTTGGGTAAACTCCCATAGTGACAGGATAGTGACGGGAGCATATCCGAGTAAGGTAATGCGGAAGAGGATGCCTTTGAGAACAGTGACTATGGAGGGAGAATTGTCAGTATTCCTTAGATACCATAGCGATAATTAAAGTGAGCGTCGGTCGTCACAACTTACGCCATCCATTGCGAAAATCCAAAAATGTATCTCCCTTTATCCATCGAGCCTTGGCCGCCAACTCGCAGAATCCTTTGAAGAGAGCGACAATTATTGCAGCGAAAACCATGACAACGTAAAAAGACACAATGCCGGTCAAGAAAACGTTGGTAGTCTCAATACCTGCTCGGAAGGCCACGCGTTGTATACCGTAAACGATATAGCTGCCGTAGTCCGTTTTGATATTGCCACGCTTGACAAGGCCTGAAGCATGCTCCGTAACTGATCTTGGAACCATAGCGGTAGCGCGCTTGAAGAGGCCAAGACCAGGTTCAACATAAGGCTCCGAACGTTTCATGACTTCGACAGATGTAATGGTTAATGTGTCAATGATTTGAGCAGCCGTGCCTCCAGTCGAACGTTGATACCAAGTAAAAATCTCTTGCATGAATCCAACATTAACAATGCCCAGACTCCACTGGAAATCCTGGGTCCACGATTGAACTACAGGAGGCAGGGGAATTCCGACGAGACCGATGATGGCTTGCGATTGGAAATAGCTAGTGAGAGCCAATGCCGTAGCAGCAACGTGGGATGCGGCGTTGGAATGCCCCAGTCCCGATAAGAAGGCAGATGAAGCAAGAGCCAGACCAGCGACAATTGCAGCAGCCCATTTCACGCCGTCCAAATCAACCGTCTTGCCGTTCGATACGGTCGCTTCCAAGCAGGCAACACTCTGGCCGGCCAGCGGACCGTCCGTCGCATTGATGAAGACCTTGACCTTTGCATCGATATCGGGGAAGGTAAAAGCGATGTCCGGAACATTGGCGACGCTCGGATCTACCGTCAGCCGAAACGGAGGGATACCTAGGTTACCAGCATTCATAGGACAGAAGCCAGCCAGGCCAATATCGCAAGGTTTTATAACCTTATTGAAGAGCGGGTAGCCATAGGCGCTAACACTGATATCGAACAACACTTTGGCTGAAATAGTGGACGTGGCAGTAATATTAACCTCGACATTGTTAGTGTCTATTGATGGATTGTACCGCAAACGGAACAGACTGGCGGTGAACTTGGAATCGTCCTGGCAGGTGTTGAGCGAGTTGGTCTCGAGGATTTTACTCGATGCTGCCGACGCTGGGAGAGCAAAAAGATAGAAGAAAATGAGCAGCAGCGGTGCCCGTATTAACGAGGTTAGCGACGCCATGTCCAACACGGCGGTATGATACCCCGAGTAACCACGCCGTCCGAGGCGAGCAAAAGCCAAGATGAACCCAATGCAGTATCGGCGATGCTTGATGATGTTGCGATGATGCTCAAGACCGAAGCGCGCCGAGAAGAGCCAGAGCGGATGGATAGGTTTGGATATGAAGCCTCTGTGGGGAACTGTTTTAGAGCGGTATTAAGAGCATTGCTAGGGTTCTAAGACGATGGCGAGTCACCCTGGCAGGAAGTGTATAGAAAGCGAATGGAATCTGCCCCGTGGTGTGGTTAGGAGAAGTCGCAAAGCTGAGCTGCCAGCAAACGATGATGCGGTGGATTTGGACTTGGATTTGGTGTTTCGAGCAAGAAGGGGGAGTAACAGCGGGAGTGTCGGGGGTGACGGCATGCGCGGCAGGTTATGGGTTTAAGGACGACTTGGAGCATAGCGAACAGGACAGCCAACGCCAGCCAACGCCAGTCAGGCGCTGTCAGGTGAATGGTGAACGGAAGGGACCACAAATGTGGAATGGCAAACTGGGGCGACATGGGGTTGGAACTAGGCGCCCTAGTACGTAACGGTCCATGATCTCCACCTGAATCGTTCTCGGCCAATAACCAACAAAGGATCTAGAATGACAATACGAAAAAAATACACATGCTGACATCTGACCTACCTAATCAAGAGAATGCTTGTCATTTCGTATGGAGGTACTTCCGTACGGTTAGGTATTTATTGGTTTCCTAGGCCTCTGACAAATGTACATATATACAAGTAGATTTCCATCCGCCACCATCTGCGTACTATGCACATATTTGATAGCATTAGGTACTACCTATTACCTCAAAATCGAGGAAGAAGTTGCTATGGTAGGTTTTGTGTGCTGGTGAACAGTGGTTTGACAAGAATATGTCTCTTCACTTTGAAGATGAGATCAAGGTACGGCTCCTCCTTGCCTTTGTACAAGAGCAGCTTGTCGGGAAATTGGTGGTTACGAGGAGCTATGACGGTGAGGCAGTGCTGTAAGGATCGCCTGCAACAGGAAGGGTGAAGGAGGCTGTGCAATACAGTACCGGAGTAAAATTGATTCAGGTTTTTAGCCAATTGGTGGATTGATTCGACAACAGCCAACGCCATAAGACTCATCAAACACGAGGAATAAGTGATTATGCGCACAATGCTGGCGCCAAATTTGAACTTGTTTACATCTATATTCTCCTGCCCTTTCCTTCCTCTGTTTCCCTCTGCTGGACGTTCCAAGTCCTGCTATTGCTAGGTATGCTAAACTAACAAATGTGTAGATTTCGATTCTCACGATATTCTTGAAGATACCTAGCGAATTTTCAAAGTTGATTTTGTTTCCTGTCTTTTGTGTCTTCTCAACCTAGAGCGCGAGGGTAGCACTGTAAGAAATGCGAGACTCGATGGGTTTCAAAGAGGCAAAAGCCACATTTGTCCTTACTAATATTTTAGGATTACTTACTCAACCCATTGCATCAATCCAGTTTACATCAGGCAACAGAGATCATATCTACAAACTTTTAAATGCTGAAACGAAAGCAAATTGTCCATTGGGATAACCAGATTTCAGTGATGCCGAATCAATTGAAGTACAGTTAAACACTCATGGCTTACAAAGTTGCAGATACTGAACTCTAATCTCCCAAATTGAGAAAACACATTGCCTGTCGCAGGCACGCTAAATACGGTTAGGGCTTACTCGTTCGCATCGTTAAAGCAGGGCAAGAGCTTGCTACCGAGATGCATAACAGCTAGGTATGCAGCCCCGATGGAAAGGGCACTCCCGCTCAGGAACAGGTTGGATGCTTTGCTGTACTACTGGAGTTACACCTGTAGTTGTTTATTCTTAACTTGCAGCAGCTCTCTTTTCACACTTTTGCGCACCTTTGAATCGATGAAAGCTGCAATGCTGCCGCCATGCTCGACGGTAAAAGTGGCCGCAACATGACTCTTAGACCTAGGTATACAGGCATCCAACGTAGGAAATATTGATAATTCTTGTCTTAGGCCAGGCCAGGCCATGCCACGCATTCGCAGGAACATTTGTGAATCGACACTAAGCGACGTACCAACATTCGACAGGTTGACTCTCCTAATACAGGCAAGAAGGTAGCCTGCTATAGTGAAAGAAAAAGGAGCTGCCTATTCGATGTTTTATAACGTATTGGTGTAATATGTTAGAACACCTACCTAGAAACCAATTCGCAAGAGCATCAATTTAGTCAAAGCGATTCTAAAGTTCCCAACTTGAATAATAGCCCCTTACTAAGTCCGCATGAAAACCCGCGGCATCCTCGCCTGCTTTGTCTATACGGGTAGCTTGGAAATATATACAGCTTTCACTCGCCTTCATTCAGGAGGGTTTTTAACAGAAAGGCAATACAGGAGTGATGCATATTGCCGGTGAATTTTCACCTGCTTAGGCATCTCAGGCGCCATAATATGTTGCAGCAAACACCTGTTCCATATATTCTCAAATGATACGCTATACAGATTCGAAACAGATAATACCCTCAGGGAACCAACCTGAGCCTCTTACTTAAAGCTGGCGGAGGTCTGATTGGAGAGACCAAGAGACACAACTCTAGTGTCTAATAAAACCGTAGTATCCCATCACTTAGTCGACCATTACTTGTCAATTGTCGAAGTAAGCACTTTTTTTTTTTTTCTTTTTTTTTTTTTTGCAACTCTTATCTACTCTTGTACAATACAAATGAGAAGGCAAGCTCTGACTTCCGCGCCTTTACGTCATCTACTTTGATTACCTACTGTAACAGTCTGCCGAAAAGGTTAGTTATAAGTGTAGAGTTGGGTTCGATTCCTAACAGCGCTAATGGTTTTCTGCGCTTCGCTTGCTTATTTCCTACCTTCTCTTATCACGTGAGTAAAAGAAAAGATGTGAAGCTTTGTTTAAGGTTAGAAACAACATATATAAGGGCTATGATATCATATGGCCGAATATTAACTCACCACGGCAATGTTAATCTTTACTGCATACGTAATACTAACCTTGGAAGAGCCTACCCGGAAAGAGGTTCCTTTGTATATCTACTATATCTACTATGAGCAATTGAGTTTTAGGTTGGTATGCAGATCCCGGCTTGGCCCCTGGACGGCGGGATTCGGACGGTCGACAGTGGAGCTGACTGAATGCTGACGCCCTTCAGGTGGACACCCAGCTCAAACTTAAATTTAAGTAGGTAGATATAGGTATAGTACAGGCTGACAGCCGCACGCCCTTCTGTGCATTGTGAAAATGTAAATATCTCATGTCGAAGAGGCTTGTTTAAATTGAGGTGAGGGGTTCTGGAGAGTCATTTGGAACGATCCCATCTTTCCATATCACGACCATAGAAAGCTTCTATAGTAAGAAGGGCGTCTGAAACAGAATCTTTGCCCGCCATGGCAACGCTAGTGGAAACGGCAACTTCTACAACCACAGCGATCGAGCCCGAGAGCCGGGGCCTCACGGTTCTGCAGCAGCGGGAGCCCATCGAGGAGGCTCCAACCAGTGGTGACGACAGCGTCGACCCCGTACTCGAAGCATCGCGCCTGGCCGACTCGGACGTCCCCGACGGCGGGTACGGCTGGGTCGTGGTGGTTTCCTGCGCCGTCCTATCGTGGTGGACCATCGGCACGACCTACACCTGGGGAATATTTCAGGGCGCTTTAGTAGAGGATGGGCTGTCATCCCCCGCGGTATTATCGTTCGTTGGGGCGCTGGGTCCCACCCTGCTCGCGGCCGTGGCCATTCTGAACTCGCGCCTCATGCGCATGATCGGGGTCCGGTATACGGGCATGTTAGCCATGTTCTTGATAGGCACCGCTGAGATACTGGCTAGCTTTGCCGTGAATAGCGTCCCTGGTTTGTTCGTCACCCAGGGTGCACTTGTAGGCCTGGGATTCGGGTAAGAATCCATTCTATAGCAACCAATATTGGCATACTTGTCGCTAACCAGGCTATAGACTTTCATTTATAGTGAGTCTCTGCCGTGAAAGCCACTACTAGAATATATGAAGTTCTAGGTACTAATTTATTTCAGGTTACGTCGAGTACACCGGCGCAGTATTTCAGCAAGAACCGTGGCCTAGCCAACGGTGTTGTCTTTGCTGGTGGCGGCTTCGGCGGTGCCGCGCTTAGCTTAGCTTTAGATCCGCTAATTCGATATGCTGGCCCGGCTTGGGGCTTTAGAGCTCTGGGCCTAGCTACCCTAGCTACGGGACTGCCCGCCGCGTGGTTTTTGAAGGAGCGCACGTCTGTTCGCAGGGGAGGCTTCATCGAATGGTATGCTCCTAGATACCTGTCTGGAGGCGTAGAGAGCTCTCGTGCTAACTGAATTCAAGGCGTTTGTTCAAGGACCTCAGTTTCGTCTTCATTTTTGTAGCAGGCGCTATAGGAACGTTCCCACTTCTCGTGCCGCCTTTCTTCATTCCCCTCTTTGCTCGTGCCATCGGCCTGACACCCGCCACCGGAGCGGGGCTGTTGGCCGGTTTTAACTTCTCTTCGGCAGTCGGCCGTATCATTAGTGGCATATTGTGCGACAGGATTGGGGCTCTGAACTCCCTCTTCCTCGCTCTCAGTTTATCTGCTATCAGCATGTTAGCCGTCTGGCCAGTTTCCACGAGTCTTGCCCCCTTAACGATATTCAGCGTCGTTAATGGTATGGCTAACGGAGGGTTCTTCTCTACCATGCCAACAGTAGTGGGAAACTGTTTTGGCTCGGCTCGAGTTACTGTTGCTATGGGAATGATAGTAACAAGCTGGTCTGGTGGTTATCTCCTGGTAAGAGAGAGAAGACGCGCGCTTTCAGACAGTTTTTTCTAACCTTTATATCTGTAGGGAGCCCCTATAGCGGGATATCTGCTTGATGCATATGGTGGAGAAAATGCAGGTTTCCAAGCTTATCGTCCGGCTATGTTCTATGCCGGTTCTTTGGCTCTCGGCGCCGCCGGTTTTGTCGAACTTGTTCGTTTCCGGTCCAATCGAAAGTTATTTGCAAAGATATAGGAAGAATACGAAACCCCGTTTACTTATATAGATCGCCAATACATACTCCATGTCTTGGAGTCTTTAATCTATCGAGTGCAACCCGATCAGGTCTCGAGGATGGATCCAAATCTATGCTCTTGTGTTACAGACCAAACGGAAACCCAAGAAGTCTCGCTAGCAATTCACAAGGACTATATCGGTCACATCTCTAAGTTCTACGCAAAAACTCTGAGAGTTCTCAGAGAACATTGTTTTACGCTGACTGTGAAGCATCTGGTACTGGTCACCCATCCGGAATGCACTAGCAACCACGACACTCCCGTAGAGCATAGGATGCATTCGACTATGAAGGCTGTGAATAAGAAGTCAGCCATTCAACCGAGGGATTTCCCCCAATCTTGCTCCTGCTTACCAAAGTTCAAGACTCCTCCCACATTAGAATTAGTTGAACTGCAACTGCAAGCAATGGGTGGTATGATCTACTACCCAAGTATGCATACCCCCAAAGGAGTGGAAATACGAAAAAGATCTAGCTTTGATAGACATATTATTCAACATCCTCTTTCAGTAAGGCTGAACCTTGTTTTCAAGCGTCTAGAGAAAGCCAAGACGTCATGTGCAGTTTACACCTCTACCTCGACTTCATACTGAAAGCATGGAATGGAGCATTGGGGTAAGCGAAGGGTTTTTAGCTTATGCTTTGGACCACGCTGGGATCATCAACAGAGGCTTTGAGCGGGATGAAGTTATCATCTCATCCAGCGCTGCAACTCTTGGACAGAGTTGAGAAGATAACAAGGCGAGCGTTTGATGCCGTGACCCGGGATCCGGGATCCGGGATCCCAGAACTGACAGTCGCTTTGCGTAAAAGTCCCTGTATTCTCGTCCCCTAAATCTTCTAGTAAAGGGAGTGTATGATGCTTGGCATAGTACTATACAACCCTGTCTATAGTCGTGTAAGTGAGTTGCGCTGCTTATTATTCCAACTTAAGTTTTCGTCTATTAATCTATTATCAGCATGTGAGACTGACATTTAGATGAATTACGCCAACGAAGGCGTGCGATTTCGCTTGAATGAGGTTGCCACTTGCATCAGCACACATAACAAACTTCAACAAACCTCGTCGGTGATTTTTTTTCTATGCGAACCCATCGCTCGCTTCTCGAGAGCACAACATAGCCCGTATAACGGGTATCATGTCGCAATATTCGATACTACCCTATTTACAACTTACATCAAAACACTGAGTCATCCGTAACTTGGCTGGGGACCTTGCCGGACTACGCTATATATAGACAAAGTCCAATCTTTGACTGAGCATTTGGTAAGTATGGTACGAGGTTGGTCCGGTTTGTCTTGGTCAATATTTAGTTTGAAGAAGTTACTGGATCGGGAAGGAGATCGCCAACGCAGACACCACGAGACGCTTGAAAGGTCTCGGCAATGTCGACAAGCTCATCAACACCATTAATCATCGATGCTGGCAAATGCGACATCATGATAGAACGTCGCGTGCCAAGAATAGCACATGTCTTTCACCATCACCAATGCTCGACCGGGATAGGAAGCCAAGCCGCTCAGTCCTAGGGGGATTACTTCAACAAGTATCTTTGCAGGTTGGCCCGACCAGTGGATGCACCCCTCACTTGGAGCGTTTCAGCGGCACCGTAAGCTTGGCACAGAAGTCATTCGAAGACGCCATCGCCAATGGCCGACGCTGGACGCCGGTCGCACGGCAAATAAAGGCCTGCCAGCCAGGGGCTCTCTGTATTATTGGCCGGCAACAGCCAGTGCCGCCAGCAGCAAGGCTTTCTTCGGACCAGGTCATAGATAAGACTTTCTGCGCGGCTGCACGTCGTCCCTGATTATCGAACCGACAGCACAAGCTGGCTGCAACTCCGAGTAACATCACGAACTACAAAAGTTGGACAAATGAGACCTCTGAATGGGCACGCATCGGCGAGCTTCCTTGTCTGGAAGGTCAATGATAGATGCAATGAGCCCACGATAATCAGCAAGACTGCCCAACCTTTCGCGAGCTTAGCTTGAGTCTGACGATGATAAATAGACGCGATGGTGTCGTCGAAGATGCTGAAAATTTGCTTTGGCAGACCACCAGACGCTCGAGAAGACCCTCCAACCAGATTCACACTTACTCAGTGACCTTGCAACGCAATCAAGATGCGCTATTCCATACTCTTGTCCTTGCTGCCTCTGGCATTTGCCGCTCCCTCGAAGCGGTCTTCGCCGGCACCCCTCCATGTGCCTCGAAGCACCGGCAGCAATTTAATCGAGGGCAAGTACATCGTCAAGATGTATGACCACGCCAACACCGAGTCCCTTCGCATTCACACAACCGTGGCTGCCGAGCCAGACCACATCTACGACGTGCCAGGCTTCAAGGGGTTTGCGAGCGCTCTCACCGCAGAGGAGATCGAGACCCTGCAGAACCACCCTGATGTAAGCCTGCACCTAGCGAGCCGCGCGTCGTTCGATGCATAGGTAATCGCTGACAGAGACTAACCCCTGACAGGTCGAGTTCATCGAGCAAGACTCTATCATGAGCATCAACGCGTATGTTACGCAGTCGAGCCCTCCATGGGGTCTAGGCCGCATCTCGCACCGCAGCGGCACCAGCAGCTACGTCTATGACAGCACTGCCGGTGCCGGAACATGTGCCTACATCGTCGACACTGGCATTTACACCGCGCACCCGGTACGCCTGCTAACTGTCCCACTACTCCCAAGTAACTACATACCTGACATACCTCCCTAGGAATTCGAGGGTCGCGCCACTTGGCTGGCCAACTATGCCGACAGCTCCAACTCTGACGGCAACGGCCACGGCACGCACGTTGCCGGCACCGTGGGCTCTAAGACCTACGGCGTGGCCAAGAAGACCTCTCTGTACGCCGTCAAGGTGCTCGACGCTTCGGGTTCCGGGACGACGTCGGGCGTGGTGGCGGGCATGAACTTCGTGACGTCGGACTCGGCGACGCGGAGCTGCCCCAGCGGCGCCGTCGCCAACATGTCCCTGGGCGGCGCCACCTCGACGGCCATCAACAGCGCGGCCCGCGCCATGATCGCCGCTGGCGTCTTCCTGGCCGTCGCGGCCGGCAACAGCAACACCAACGCCGCCAGCACCTCCCCCGCCGGCGAGTCCCAGGTCTGCACCGTTGGCGCTACCACCTCCGCCAATGCCCGCGCTTCCTTCTCCAACTACGGCACCGTCGTCGACATCTTCGCCCCCGGCCAGGATGTCCTTTCCACCTGGAACAACGGTGGCACTGTATGTGGCTCATATTTCCAACCCATCCTTCCTACAATACGACCCCTTCTTTTCTTAAAAACACTCTTATTCTTACGTGGCTTCGTACGGCCCTGGGCTAACGATTTCTAACTACTTATAGAACACCATCTCCGGCACATCCATGGCTTCACCCCATGTCGCTGGCCTTGGTGCCTACCTCTTGGCTCTTGAGGGCAAGAAGGCTCCTCAGACGCTTTGCGCTTACATCGCTACGATTGCAACGTCAGGTGCCCTCTCCGGCATTCCTTCGGGCACCGTTAATAAGCTTGCCTTCAACGACAACCCCAGCGGTTAAGTATCTCTGAGGGGCGATTTGGTCGCTTATCATGCGGCATGAGCCAAGGCCGTGAAACGGGTGTAGCGTAGGAGTGCTGTGCTCAGAGTTCGAAGGGTTGGTTGTAGGCTGTCACATATTGGCTAGGCGTCGTTGGTGGCCACTGAGAGGGTTGCTTACCAGTTGGATGATATGTAGCTGAATGATATCAGGTAGCTGGAAGATATCTAACATAGGTTAGTCACTTTGTCGAATACATAAGTCCTAATACCGTATTAAGGCAGTGTTTCCGTTTTGAATGTTTATGCATTCTATATGAAAATATAGGTATCTACAAATATTCACAGTTTGCTTGGTTAAGCAGCCAAACTCTTCCAGCGTAGCCGACACCACGTCACTCTATATACACCTCCGGCACGATAAATGATGAAACAGCATAAGACCAATCCCATAGCGACATAAAATCAATAACCATTATCCTCAGACAGGACCACCAACCGTGACAGTAAACAACACAGGGTCTCCTGCATTCACCTTCCCTGACTGATCGTCGCCACCATCAGGCTGCACATCGTCATACGCGAACGCATATCCCTTTCCATCCAAGTTGCATTCGTGGACGAGTCGAGCATAGTAATTGGTGGGATCTCGTTTGTAGAAGGTCTCAGGGTAAGACGGGTGGTCATCCACTTCTAAGAGGCTTGATCTCACAAATGCCGCGGCGAGTCTTGGGATGATAGCGTTTCGCGTGGGCGAGGTACCCGTTGTGAACGGTCCGGTATTGCAGCCCAGAATATCAGCCGTGGTAGGTTTAGTGAATACTTCGTCGCCGATCCGTAGTTCGTCCTCTTTCACTTTTCCTTGAAGACAGCCAGCTGCGGCCTGCGTGTTGAACTGGACTTTCGGATGACGTGCCAAGCGTGCCCATACTTCCTCCACGTATGGTTCGAAATAGCCATCGAAGCTTGCATTGACGGCCGCTCCGTGGGTTGCGTTGAGAATACGTAGGGCTTTGCCGTCTTTCATGACAATAAGCTTATCCCAAGGCATGCCGTCCTTTTTAGCTTGTTGTCGCAGGCTAGCGGCGAGTCGGCGTAGCCCGTCAGCCGGCATACCTGCCACATCTTGCTCGGGCCCATTGGCGGTCTTCAGATTGATAGCTATGGGCAGTCGTGGTACAAAGTCAACATAACTGATATTGGCGTAGAGCTGGTCGTCGTTGAGTGTAAATTCGCAGAAACCAAAGTCAACATCAACGTTTGGATCTGACGGATTAAGCACACTAGGCTCAACAAGTGCCGGACCGGGATTGAGGAGGAATGTGATTTTGTCATTCCGCGCGACCCAGATACGGCCTCCGGCCATCTGCGGGATCTCTATCGTCACCGTGCTTCCCGGCGGACCGAGCGGGATGGCACAATCTTCAAGGAGTGGGGAGCCGATGCGAGGGGGATCCTCTGGGAAATACAACCCTTTACCGTCGGCCGTTATTATGCAGCGTTTCCCGCCGTACTGAAGTGCGATGCCGGTTATGTATACGAAGACCTGGTTGGACTCAGTATTGTTCCGTAAGGCAACTTTTAGAGAGGTTGGCATATTTGCTTTTTTTTTTTTTTTTTTGTGTGTGTGCAACTGCAAGAGTTCTAGTTAGGTGGTAAGAGATAATCGCTAATTTTCTGACGGTTAACAATGATAGATAGTCAATTAGGTCCTAGGGCAAGGGAAAGCAAGAGAATGACACGAGAATGTTGTAGGGGTAAAGAATTGATGGGGGGTTGAGTTATGTTCCAAGAGAAGTGAAGTTGGCATTTAGAGCTTCAGCGACAATACGCTTATGACGTAGGCGTCTTATTCTGAGAATTTAAGGCTACTACGGACTCAACCTCAGCATTACTACCTGCCTACCTACCTAGGATAGAGTTATTCAAAGGAAAGCGGGTAGGGAGACGTCGGTCTTTGAAAGAAGGAATCATGGAGTCAGTAGGCCTCTTGCTTACAAAAGCTGTTATGCCTGCTTTAGGTAAAGAGGCAAGAGAGCCTTGATGGGTTGGTAGCTGCAAATAAAAGTTACATAAACTATGACGACTTCCCGAGATTCATCGATTGATGAGGCTTGCCTTCAATAGACATGTAACTTTACCATCTAGTTACGATGTAAGAATGACCTTTTGTAGCTCAAAACATAAATATTGTTATTCAGATTTGTAAGTATATAGCGAGAACGATCCCCCTGACCGTTATCACGTAGATACCCTTGTCAGTTCCAAAGTCGCGATGATAAAATCGTTCGTGGACTTGAAACTTCCTACCCCTGCACCCACGTCTTACCGGCATCCTGCTTCTAGAACACTGCTAGTGCTGGGAGACCCGCCTGTAGTAAGGCAAGGCTCTGTAACCCGCATACTGCATACCCTTTTATTGGCTCACTGCCTCTAACTTTATCTTTTGGAGATCAAGCTAACCCTGATATGTACTAGTAATGCCAAATACGGTAGTAGACCCCTTAAGAGTTGACTAATCGTTACGGATCTTTGTCCCAGTACCTAGTAGGTACTATAATTACCTCTTGTTACGTGCCAACGCGCCGCTGCTCCATCATGTCCATTCCGTATCATTCTGCCGCTCCCTTATCTTCTTCAGTCGCTCACTTCTTCTAAAACTGTATTGGACGTCTGCGGACCGCCGCCAACACCGACAGTAAGACATTCCGCGCGCCTTCTTGCGCTATACTACTCGTCCGTCAACTTTTTATCTTTACAAATGCCGCGACATATTTCCATCCTCGTCGCCATAGTGGTGGCTGGATTTTTATTACTCTCTTTCACGTCCTCACGGCTTGGCAACATTAAAAACATACCAAATGCCATGCATAGCACAGAGGAACCGAGAGACACAACGTCGCAATCGATAGCGAACTTCGATCCCATACCTAAAAACATCCTCGAGGGCGGCTCGATAGCGCCGAAACTTGAGAACGCTACCGCAAAGTAGGCTTCCTCTATCTTCCACCTACCCTGGCGCATTTTCGCATTGCTGATAAACGGCTATTTGCAGGGCTGAGCTTGGTCGCGCCAGCTGGAAACTCTTCCATACAATGATGGCCCGTTTCCCCGAAAAGCCCACTCAAGACGATTCGCTAGCGCTCAAAACATACATCCAACTGTTTGCTCGATTATACCCTTGCGGCGATTGCGCCAGCCACTTCCAGAAATTCATCAAGAAATACCCTCCTCAGATCGGCTCGCGCAACTCCGCGGTCGGGTGGGCGTGCTTTGTACACAACGAGGTTAATAAGAGGCTCGAGAAGCCCCTATTTGACTGTAATAACATTGGTGATTTTTATGACTGCGGGTGTGGTGATGAGAAGAAAACAGATGCTGGAGAGCCAGAAAAGGTTGGCGACCCGGAGCTGAAGTTGGAGAAAAAGGAATAAGGTGCTTTTCGGGGAGTCACACCCACATTTACGGGGCCTGCTGCTCCGAACATAATTAACCTAGATAATCCATGCGGCTTATGAATCATGGTTAGAGGCATGGAGTTTGGGGTCTAATTCGCATATCATGGGATATTTCAGCTTTCAGTACGGTCGCGATTGCTATAGGAAATGGTATCGTAAATATCTCTCTGGCTTGAAGACGAGTTATCCCAACGACCTAAAACTCGCGACTTGGTATATACTTGTTGTCAGAACCAGTATCAAACTTGTGCAGGTGTTTATGTAGGTCAAGGTCGTGAATTATCCAATGTTGCAGCATTATACACCCCGTCTACCCCATCCAGCTGCAGAAGCAGTTTCTTCTACTAGTGGTGTTCTACTAGACACAAAAACAGAAACGAATTATAGGCTGAACTACATACAATCTGGAGCATTTGAGCTCATGAAAGCCCTAGTGCACCGGAAGAGTAAAGTTCAGTTACCTAATATCCATTGTATCTTGGTAGGCAGGTAACCCCCCATATGAGGGGCCGGGCTAAGCAGTCGGGAAGAGATTAGGTAATGTGCCACCTAAGGTAGTAGGTAGAAACGACACGCACGTGATTTCAAGCCATTTGTGGGGTATTTTGCGGCTGCCAAGGCAAGTAGGGTGGATCTGCGGGCTCCTTGTCCTGGCGTGAGGCTGCGCGTCTAATAAGCTGCCTGAGCTTAACTGGAGCTGATGCAATACATCCATTATCTAAATACCTGGAAGCTCTTCATTGAGCTACACGATTGTTCAATAGCCATCGCAATAACACCTGCCCAACGTCACGCCGCGACACCATCGATCTATACCCACATATCGAATCCATCGTATCTGTATTCACACAGGTCTTGACGACGTAAACAGATCATCATGGAGTTCACTACCACCGGCTCCTTGAACGAAGGTACGAGGCGCTCGAGTCCTGTTTAGTTGGTCCGCTAGCCTATCAGATTAGACTAATGCCAGCCCTCCAGATGGAATCCACGTTGATATGGATAGACTGAAGAAGGGCGAAGTCAAGTAAGCAAAACGATGCCGCCTCTGGGCTCTTAAAGCTAACATGATCTTAGTCTGGGCACTTCTATGTATGCACTGTTTCAATAACGGAGACCTCGAGCTTGAGGACTAACGGGGCGCAGTATGGCCGTGACATTTAAGGATGGTGTCATCTTAGGTATGTTTACTAGGTTCAGCCTTGACAACCATAGAAGTCAGTTTGCTCACAGTCTCGATCTACTCAGGCGCCGACTCCAGAACAACAACCGGAGCGTACATCGCGAACAGAGTTACCGATAAACTTACACGAGTAGATAACACAATCTGGTGCTGCAGATCCGGCTCAGCCGCTGACACACAAGCGGTTGCCGACATAGTTCAGTATCAGCTGGGCCTCTTTTCGATGCGCAACGGCAGACCCCCAACAACACAGACGGCCGCTGCTATCTTCCAGGAGCTTTGCTACGCCAACAAGGATCGCTTATCGTAAGAACACTTCCACCCATAGTCTTACCCCGGGGCTTGCTTGAGTATCCCACTACATGCTTACAGTTACTGTTTCGCAGGGCGGGCCTGATCATTGCTGGCTGGGACGAGCGACACGGCGGTCAAGTTTACTCGATCCCACTAGGTGGTTCTTTGCACAAACAGGCCTATGCAATCGGTGGTTCCGGCTCAACGTACATCTATGGCTACTGTGACGCGCACTGGAAAGAGGGCATGGAAGAGGCGGATGCAGTTAACTTCGTCAAGGGCGCTCTACGAGAAGCTATCAAATGGGATGGCAGCTCTGGCGGCGTTATTCGAATGGTAGTTCTCACGGCAGCCGGTGCAGACCGTCACCTGTACCTGCCAGATGAGGATTACGCGGTACGGCATTGATAGACAAGTCGAGGAAAGGCCACCCGGGCAAGAGATGATAAAACGATGGGCTATTGCTTCCAGAGTGTCTTTGTCCATGTGCATGATACAATAGAAACCCAGTGATGCTTACTCCGAATGACTTGCTGCAAACATCTTCGTCTCTTCCTAGCTCGTTTTCTCTCCCGGCCAATATATACGACTGGGTGGTTCTATATGATTTCAGTAGTAGATACGTCTCGGCAATGTATTATATCTCGAAATCTTCCTGTTGAGTATGACTGAGAAGGTCGGATCTTATTGTTCACGGCGGTTAAAACTTGTGTTACTATACCTATCATACCTCGGGAGCAAAACAAGGGCCTTTTGAGCCTTGCCACCCTCTCCATCGCTTCCTTGCTTGCTTCGCGTATCATCTAAGTCTTGGCTGCATGCGCACGCCATCAAGCGGTGAGCGGCGGTCCTACTCGTCTATCTGGACAAACGAATAGTAGGCCGCATACATGCCACGCACTCGCAGATCGAAGCGCGGGATGCGATGGGGTAAGCAAGCCAAAACAAGCCAGACAGGTAGGTATACATATATGTAGGTAGGTCAGCCCAGGCTACTAGGGTGCGGAAAAGCAAATGCGCTCGTAAGTGCAAATTGCATCCCTACTGCATACATACACTACCTGTTACGGCGCAGCATCTGTGCGCGCGTCTATGTTTTAAAGTTATCGTGAGCCTGTATAACGATGCTCGACAAACTGGTAGTAACAATTAACTTACCAACCTATGCCTTCTAGTAGGCATGGAACGTTGGGCGAAATGCAAACTTGGAAGTGATAGAACTAAACACCCACTTACATGCCTTTGTACCTAAGCTATACATCATGATATAAATAGCAAAAGAAGAGTACGGTGTCCGTATTTGCACTGTATATACATGCCTATTACTGTACAGTTGTACCTTAACCCCAACTATGGGTACCTAACCCATCTCGGGGAAGTAATAGATGACTGCCGATGCCAGTGTCTTGGAAAATTAAAAGGTTGCCAAGGCGGTTGCCGCAATCCTGGAAAAGGCAGAGATGTATCTATCTACTTATAATCGTCTAATTCCAGGTCACGCTTATGACGAGGGGTGCTGTAAAGGAAAAAAGGAAACGTAGTAATGCAGCAAGCAGGAAGGGTTGAGAGTGTAGTACTGTAGCATTTTCGCGTTCGTGTACATAGTTGCCGCGCTACCGGGTTTGCGCTAACGAAATGGTTGGTAGGAGGAATTTAAGTTATATGTGTGTATCTTGTGCAGCGTACGCCCGACTCTGCTGTTACTATGCTGCATACCTATATGTGACATACAAAAGCACATATCTGCCTTGACATAGCAAGCACAGCCAACACAAGTTGAAGAAAGCCTTTAGACCAACCCTAGATGCTTAAGAGTTACTTGAAGAGCTACTGGGTACTTAGACTATGCTGTGTCTATCCTCAGGGTATTACAGCATGGAACCTCGTTCGCTTTCACGTGCCGGAACGTATCGCGCGCTTTTCTTTGAAAATACGAATAACTAAGCTAACGTTAGCTTCCAGGTTACGAGTTACGCACAGGATACCTCTCCGACCCAGGTAACCAAGCAGCTACTGTACATAAAGGTATGGAATATTCTAATGAGATGCCGGTACGCTGGGTGATCATTGCATTGAAAATACACCATTCCCATCATGATTGCTGGTATAATGTTGTATACTTGTGCTCGAGTTCAAGAATGCCACCATACTTACAGCTACAGCATGCTGTTGGTGGATAAATTACCTAAGCTTGATGAGCTGATAAACTTGTTTTTTTTTCGTCTCCGATCAACATAGTTACCTTAAACAGTTAACTTAGTGTTAATAGATCACAACCAGGTTTAGTTATTTGCGCGCATAACTTGACAAACTGTTGCCTCCTGCTAAGTTGTAGTTTATGTTCTTACACACTATCACGGCCCAATCACGTCCAGTTTCCGACCTTTGTCACCGCTCATCGGCACCAGCTACCTTCACGACGTACCTATGTCGTACATATACGGATGATGCTTTATGTACTGTAGTTAGATACCTCCAGCAGGCGGACCGATCTCAATGAGGAGCAGAATTTCCAGACAAGCCCTTCATATGCCTTAGCTCACAAACACAAGATGAGCAGGTTTTTCCCTGATGTTAGACGCATATACTCACAAACGTAACTTTTGGGCAGCACAGAATCCTACCTAAATCTCCTTGAGCCTGCACTTCCAAACAGTGAGTGCCACTCGACAGGGTCAATGCATACAAGGCACATAGGGACTTGCTGAGGCATAGTACTGCTGTACACAGTATGCACTCTGGGCGGACTCTTGGGCGGACCCGTGGGCAGAACTAGAAGACGGAATGGTAGGGGTAGGAAGATGCCGTGGTAGGTAAGCACCGTGGCAGGCACCGTAACAGGCAACGTTTTTTATAGCCCATCCCCCAAAAACACGTGCGGGACAACTCGCAGCCCAAAGTGGACTTCGGACCCCGGATAGGCATCTTTCTTGTCGATCTACTAAACTAGTTGGGTGCCTGGACCTCTTACAGATAGGTAGGTAGGGCCGTGATTTGATGCCTCTCTGAAAGATAAATGGAGAGCGCACGCAATGAATCAGAGATGGGACTCGTCAGAGGTTCAAGTACACGTCAATAAGGTACATATTATAGATGCTATTACTGTGAGTTGGTACGGTAGTAGAGATCGGGCTTCTATGTATGTAGGTACCTATCTATGTAGTTCTTTTCCCCTCCTCTCCCCTCCGCGCAGGTCCCCTCTTCCTATATTAGGTATTTTCGCAGGATAATTGTTGCGATGGCAGCAACATACCTCAAGTCTCAACACATAGATACCTGTTATGGGGATAGTTGCCGCAAAGCATCAATTTGAACCGACTTCTACTATGTTACGTTGGCCTGATTCAGGATGTAATAAATAGTCGCCATTTATTAACTGAACTTCTAATTGGCCAGGGCTGCGACAAGGGCTTCCAAGTGCTTGTTTGTTATGATAATTCAATTCTTTGGGTTCTCATTGGTCCTTGGGGATAACGATAAGGAGAGTCGCAGAGCAAAAGCAGGGTGACGGAGAACGAGTGAATGGAGCTAACCCATCCTTGCTTGGTGCATTCCCCTTGTGTCCATTTTATTTTGCCGCACACACACACCTAGGAGAGACAGAGGTCCCGATATAAGTTTACCTAGGTAGGTACATACCGTCTTTACCTACAGGTGTCTACGGAGATGTTATTTAACTTGGGTTCATTAATGTATCACATTTACGCCTTCGTAATCAGATATTAATCCTATCTATCTTCAACATGTATCTCGCTTCTATCTGTGTGTAATATTCCGTCTTCTTTTATGATTATTAGTTTGTTTTGTCAAGATTCAAGATGATGCTGTACATTGACGTATGTCACCGTGTCAAATATAATACTACATACAGTCTAGCTAGACACCTTAAGATCGGTGTTTAGAGGTAAAATGGACACCTAGACGTACGCATGTACAGATGTACCCTACAGAATGTATAGGTAGGTACAGGGGTACGTTGTACTTCAGATACCAACACCCCTGCTAAACCCATCTCTTCTGAGAACCTTTGCAAACTTCTTGTTCGCTGCTTGCCGCCACTCTGCAAATCAAATCCACTCGACCGACCAACTCTAATTATTGCCTTATGTACGCTTGTTCCCCTGGCTCCTCCTTCTCCCACCTACAAACCCGACCTTGGAAACTCTTTCACAATACAGAAACCGGTCGCAACCCCATCGTCACCCGAGCGCGACCCCCATCGTCATCCATCTTATCGACGTCGTCTGGTACGGCGAGTCAAGCGGTATTGCCCCGTGCTTGTTGACTTTCCCCTACACGTACTTTGGCGTAACACCCCCACCTGTGTTCTGCTGTGCTGTGCTGCGTTGTGTCGTATTCTTTCTGCTCATCGATTCATCGACCGGGCAATCACTATCACAATCAATCAACAATCGACAACCCAAGACCTGGAATATTGGCAGGGTTGATTGGAAGACAAGCGGCCGTTCCCCTTACGCCTGGCCTTTTTCCTCCGGCATTCCCCCCCCACCTGGCGCCTCTTCGACGGCAGTGCCTGCAGTCGCTGGAACCACGTTCGAGCTCGATCTTGAAATAATAGATTGGCAACCACTTTACGCCTCGTCGATTATCTCCATCCGTATTAGGGAGGCCATCTCTACAAAGAGCAAGGAACCTTGCCCATAGCTTATTTAAGTCTAACTACGTAAGTACAGTCTACATTTTTATACCAAAGTCTCGATTACTCTGCGCGCCGCTGTTTATCGTATCATGCCTACTACTCTCGTTTTGATCCATATTTTCATGGTGTCTCGGTTGCCACGCCTCACATTCCTCCTGCTATGGTGACCTGGTTTCCACGTGCGTGCAAGTGAGAATGTCGGTCTGTCGTGAAAAGCTCTGAAATGTTGCCGCGTCGCCATAACGACGAGTTAGCCCGTCATGCCTCAGCCAATGCCAGGCGGCATCCTTGCTTATCACCATTGCACCCTCGCGCATTTCTAATAGTTCATGCTCCTGCTAGTGCAGGCAATAAACACTGGCATCTAGAAATCTTAGCGATAGCAGGATGTCCATCAAGACTCTCATCCAAGAGCTAGAAGCCGCGCCAGTCCATATTGCACTTTCTGGTTTTCGAGGCTGTCCTACCTGCCTCACTCTTTCAAAGGGTTGCGATAGACCTACTATCGCACTTAAGTCGTTGCGCAGATAAGAGTGCAATAACACCTCGCGCGCCTACCCAAGATACGAAGAACTATTCGGCATGCTAACAGTAAATGCTCCGACGCTCTCTAGGTTTATTTATATTGATCATTTGGAAACGGTGCTATGGCGGCAGTTGTTGGTGACTTCGTCGCGGATCATTCACGATTCCACAATATGATAGCCTCATCAGCTTTACAGCAGGATAATTCACAATCCAGAGATTCTCCTTACCGACCAGAATATAACAATAGAACGCGCGAGGCATCTTCACAAAAACCTCGCTCCCCAGTATCTTCGACATATCATCGCTCGTCCGCTCCCAGCGCCACACCGTCAAAGCGGCCTTGGGACCCTGTTGAAACTGCCGTCGACCAAAAGCATCCTGTGTCCGACGGCTCCTCACGTTTTCCTTCTCCGCCTGATTCATCGTCCTCAAACCCCCCCTCTGCCCGCGAAGCGGCGCGGGACTCGAATACCTTCTCCAACTTCATGGCGTCTGGCGTACAACAGGCCGTGCCTGCAACAGTCCCTTCTGTACCCAAATCACAACAGCAATTATCCCCCGAGTCCAGCACGTCGAGTTCTCCAGCAACAGCATCTCCAGCTTATAATGCCTCGGCCCCGCAGCAAGGCCGTACCATAGTTGTCCGCGATCTGGCCCATATCCAAAGCCTCGCGAGGGCCGATATTATGAATGGCGGAAATGGGCCGGGCATCCTAAACGACCCACCACTTCAAGCCATGAAATATGAGATCAGTGGCATGCCTATTGGGGACATCATTGAGATGGTAGCCGCACTTCTCACCAAAATAACTGCTACCAATGATCTGCAACACGATGCGTTGCACAGGAATGTGACCCACCAACAAGCAGCTGCCAATCACAACAATGACGGCTCTTCGATGAGTCCATTGAGCAGTTCCGTATTAGCTTTCCATGGGAAAAATGTTCCGGCGATAACAATACTGAGTTATCTGAGCAGAATTCACAAATACTGCCCTACAACTTACGAGGTATTTCTGAGCTTGCTTGTGTATTTTGATCGAATGACGGAGAGGGTCAACAACCTAGTAATGGAGGCGGAGGATGCGAGACGGACGCAAATGGCACGGGATCAGCTGCCAAAGGCTAAATTAGCTGGAGACGATGCTGCGTCAAACCCAGACGCTGAGATGCGTGATGACGACCGCGACGACGCAGGTTCGGCTCGCAATGACGATAGTCACGAAGCGAATGATGGAGAGAAAATAGAGCCAGTGGATGATTCTGCAGCTGCGCCATCTTCGACTACTTACTTTGTTGTGGATAGCTACAACATCCATCGGTTAATCATTGCAGGCGTTACGTGCGCAAGCAAATTCTTTTCAGATGTCTTCTATACAAACTCTCGCTACGCTAAGGTACGTCTCATCCGATCTCTATCGGCCGGGAACGGAGAGAGCGCTAACAACTGAAATTAGGTCGGTGGCTTGCCCCTTGCTGAGTTAAATCACCTGGAGCTGCAATTCCTCCTCCTTAACGACTTTCGGCTGTGCGTGCCTGTCGAAGACTTGGATGCATATGCCACCATGCTAGTGGAGTTCTACGCACGTGAAATTGCCGCCTCCCGTCCGCGTCCCGCCTCTGGGTCCGACTGAGCGGCGGAATGACGCACGAAATCAAGTAGAACGCTTATGCACCCATCATATATACCCGAAGACAACTCTTAATAACACCTAATGATACACTACGCCTCACTGATGTGATGGCCTTAGACATCTTAACTGGCGAGGACAGATACAGTATTTCATGGCATGGCAGAATGGGAAGACTTTCTTTTTGGTTTGGCTAGGAGTAGAACGCGATGATTCAAACACCGGGCTCTTAGACTGGACCAGCGGTGGACCTTGTGTGGCTTGGTATTGGCGAGTTTTACTTTGGAGCTATTGTCGGTTGTGTTTGATACCCGGATAGATTTCCTTCGGGCTTGGAATTATACGCATACGCATTCGGATGAGACAGCACTATATTGGGACTATTATCGTGCTCCGTGCTCCGTGCTCCGTGCCCCGTGGTATCCTTGATGTTTGATTGTCTTTACATTCTGCTTTCATGCCTTCAATCGCTGGGTTAAACGTGTCGGTTTGTGTTCATCGAACAGGAGAGCCGCCTGTCAGATTCCAACCCACCAGAAAGTGAGAACCGCTACGTAAGGATACCCGTGAAGTCATTTCGACGCCTTAGTAGTTTACACTCGCACACCATAAGTTTATAACAGAGCCTGGCGTGGCTGCTTGGCGCAATGTTATATGCCACAAATTCCGCGTTGCTTAAATAAATATTAGATAGGTATCATGATGTGATACCAAAACGGAGTTTTATATATATATACTCCGGATAAGGTAGGCGAGGCCGATGCGAGTCCATTGGAAAAGGAGGTTTAAAGACTGGAGTTGTATTATCGTAGTATCGGGGTTATACTTCAAAGGGGCAGGCTGTCGTTGTCTGCATTTCTCGCCGACGGCTTATTCGTTTCCATGGGCGGGGCAGTGAATACCCTACTCTCGTGCATCATTCGTTTTCCACGCACCCTGGGCCATGGCCAAAAGCGTCTGCATTGTTGGTAAGTGTATCTTATAACATCGAAAGCCTACTTGTCGTCTCTAACAAAGGGTTTGTAGGAGCTGGGCCGTCCGGCCTGGTAGCAGCCAAGACGCTCTTACACAGTGCTGCCAAGGGCTCATTCAATGTCACTATATTTGACTCACAGCATCGAATAGGGGGCTTGTGGCCTGCGCATAGAAGTGATAATGACGGCCTTGTCCATCCTCTCATGATGGCAAACCAAAGCAAGCATACCGTCCAGTTTAGTGATCTGGCCTGGCAAGACTCTGAGTCGGACTTTCCCAAGGCATGGCAGGTCGGGCATTATTTGGGGCGCTATTTGAACGAATATGGCGGCGCCGATATACGGCTGGGGCACAATGTTGTTAAGACAGAACTGCAAGGGGACGGTTCCTGGAAGGTACAGACAAACTCTGAGGAGGGATCTGAAACCAGTATCTTCGACTATCTGCTGGTTGCTACAGGTTTCTTCGGGATACCCAGGTGGCCGGAGGGTATTCCAAAAGAGGGTGAAGTACCGATTATCCACAGTAGCAAATACCGAGATATAGAAAGCATCCTGTCAACGGCCAAAGACTCGAACAACAAGATCCTGGTCGTTGGTGGGCAAATGTCCGGTGTTGAGATAGCCGGTACTATAGCGACTCATTTGTCTTCTCTCATCCACTCGCCGGGCACCAAACCCATCCCTAACCCAGAGCGATTTACTATACACCATGTGATAAAACGGCCAACTTGGACATTACCCCCTTTCACATCAGCCAAGGTATGCTACCTCTATTAAGCCGCCGAGCGAAAGATTATCGCTGACCATAACGTAGCCTAGTGATCCAGCGCCTCCCTTCCTACCAGGTGACTTGTCTTCGTGCAATGTAGCGCTGCGACCTCATCCCTTGGTTGATCGTCAGGGCCATATCGATGTTGAGGCAGCTCGTACGTCTAACTCGATCTACGAATCTGTCGTAGGTACAGACCAGTCCGAATTCTCGCCCGAGACTAAGATAGACGGGGAACTCCTTGATGAGCCCCCATTCATTTCCATAAGCATGCACTACATGGAGTTCGTGCGAGCTGGCCTAATCAAGCCCCACAGAGGCCGGCTCTCGAGCATCAGAGGAACTTCGGCCGTAATCACATCCAATGGCGGCGAGGAGTCGGTATCTGATGTTGCAGCGGTAGTTCTTGGGACAGGGTTTGACGCTTCCCCCTCACTATCGTTCTTGCCATCCTCTGTCTTAGAGACAATTTCTTACTCTCCGACACATCCGGATCTACCCGTCGCCCTAGCATTCCATGGCACACATCACCCAGTATTACCCACGCTTGGCTTCGTTGGCTTCTACCGTGCACCTTATTGGGGTGTAATGGAAATGCAAGCCCGCTTTGTTACCCATCTCTTCCAGGAACATGCCGAAGGACGTGCTTCTGCCCACTCGCCATCGCTTGAGAGGGCACTCGCAAAGGATGACAGTATCAACCGTACATTAGCACTACGGAACGACCCCCGGTGTTCCCAATTTCCAATGGGGGACTATGCTTTTCTCATGCAGGAGTTTGCGACAGCACTCGATCTATCTATTTCTCCACCAGCAGGAACCACACCATCTCTTGCCAATGGGAAGTCTATGGATATACTGACACCAGCTCGATACATATTCCCAGGAGCTACAGATGCTCAACGCGAGCAGGCAGCGCAGAATCTGAAATCCACACACAGTGCTGCCGTCGCAGGTCTAACAGGCCGCAAGTACATAGCAGCTGCCGTATTCCGGTCGTTACTGGGAGAGTGGAACCTGGAGCGTGATCTCGTGTCCAAGTTACCGAGTCATCCTTCAGGGCGTTTTGTAGGCACCGCAAAGTTCCTACTACGCTCTGGCACGGTAGATGGCCGCGAGCACAAATTCTCAACTCCTACCTCTTCTACGGACGATGCGCCCGACACGGGACTCGAGTATCTATACATAGAGGACGGCGAATTCACTGCAGCAGGCTCCAGCATGCATTTCCGAGCTACGCGGCGCTATATCTGGAGGTATGACGAGGCGACTGACAGGCTAAGTGTTTGGTTTGCGCGGACGGACGACCAAGCGCGCGCGGATTATCTATTCCATGATCTAGAGTTTATACCGCCGTTAGCCCTGGCCGGAGATGCCGGTACCAGCAACGGTCAGACCCAACAAGATGAGGGCTGGCGTGCCAAGGCTAGCCACCTGTGCATTGAAGACCTCTACGATGTGCACTACGAATTCTTCTTCAAGGCTGTGAATCTCAGAGAGTGGAGGCTTGGATACTCGGTCCATGGGCCGAAGAAGGATTACGCAATCGCTGGTTTATATAGGAGGAAGAATCCAGTGACATGACGAACAAGTGAAGAAGTAGGCAACTACTACTACTTTCTATTTGTTCCGAGCCCTGTCATAAAGGTTTAGAAACATAGATATCATACAGGTTTTGCTAGATAACTATGGCTGACGAACTTATACTCCCAAAGCGAAACGATAATGATAGACTTACAAGGGTGGTATGCATCCCCGCGTGTATACTGACATGGAGTACAAGAAAGAAATGCCCGCCTTGGCTGTGGAGAAGTGGGGTTTTACTCTTTCTCCAACCCGCCTACGCGGCGTAACCGCCTGCAGAGTTACCCTACGGTTTAATAACGATTCTTTATCTGCATACTGGAGTGTGATAGAACCTTATGTTACATAAAGTGGTAACCTATCATTCCCGAAGGCTGAGTTGATCATGCGTCGTCATATAATATTCTGAAGAACGTAATGGGGCCTTATCTCACAATTATCAAAGCTGGTATCGAGGAACTTTGTCAACCCCTCAGAGATATGTATCTGTATCTCATCTATGCATGGACAGTGTTTACGTCACGATCTCGTATCTCAATAGCCCGTTGCTTGTACAACATCGACCCGGAGAAATGGCTCTTGGTACGGCCTAGAAGAGTAGTCAAACGTTGGAACTGTAATATTACACAAAAGGCCCTTTATACATTGGTGACTCTGGTACGCGTACAGACATGTGACACTGTCTGCTACCTTATCTACAGCATCCCATTCGCTCCTCCACCTGAATGAGGCAGGCTGACGGTGTTCTGCCTCTCAGTGAGATGCGCAGATCAGTCAAGCCATTTTAGCTCTCGACTTGATCGGGAAGGTTACCGGGATACATATGCATGCCGCCCTTTCGGCTCCCTTCTGCCGCCAATTGGGTAGCTAGTCATGAAACCTTTATCACTCAAACCCCCAAAATACGGCAGTGTTCTTTTGTTTCTCTTTCTGGTTTTAATTTTTATTTTTATGTTTCGTTCTCGGGGTTGCGATGTTGTCGTCACTTTGCGGGGTTCCGGCAAGCGCCATTCCCTTTGTCTATGTCACTTTGGAGAGTATCCTAACCTTAGACGGGGAATATTTGGTGGGGTATCAATATACTATGCGTTGATACAGTCAGTGTCAGTGTATATAAAGAGGAGTGGCTGGGTAAGTGATTTCTTTGTTTCTTTAACCACGGATATGGTACACCACGAGAAATGGGGAGCCTTGTCATCATGTCGTGGTACGTAAGGGCTCAGTTGCTTGTCGCGTTCCTAGTAGCTCTATGCGAAGGTTGTGCGCGCGAACGTGACTTCAAACATGTCAACTTAGCGAAAAGAGACGCGACTCCTTTCTCACCTCTGAGCCCGGAAGAGCAGGTCCTGGTGGATTCCGTGTCGAATGTGACTCTCTCAGAATGGTCTTACTACTACACCCACGGCTACCATGTTGCGGGAACGAACAAGTCGATGGCGGAGTGGACCGCTGACCAATTTCGCAAAAGCGGATGGAACGCCAGCATCGCCACCTATAATGTCTACTTGAATTATCCCGTCAACAAGTCGTTGAGTCTTACATATGCAAACGGGAGCACCTTCCAGCCCCTTCTTGAGGAAGAGGTATTGACGCTTGACGATACAACCAGTTACCCCAACCGTGTGCCTACTTTCCACGGATACTCAGCAAGTGGTAGTGCTGAAGCCGAATATGTCTACGTAGGCAGGGGTCAACAAGACGACTTTCAGCGATTGAAAGAGTTGGGGGTACCTCTCGAGGGGAAAATCGCCATATCCCGCTACGGCGGTCCGTTCCGCGGTCTGAAAGTCAAGAATTCTCAGGCGTACGGCATGATCGGCACAGTGATATTTACCGATACGGGTGACGACGGGAACATCACCGAGGCTAATGGATATGCTGCGTACCCGGACGGGCCTGCGAGGAATCCTACAGCAGTACAACGCGGCAGCGTACAGTACCTGTCAACGTATCCCGGCGATCCCACCACGCCGGGGTACCCGTCAAAGAAGGATTCTCCTCGCGCGGATAAACATGCGACGATGCCGAGGATTCCCTCAATTCCCATATCCTACATCGATGCGATCCCTATCTTGGCTGCGCTCGACGGACACGGCGTCGATGGCCAGGCTGTGAACCGAACCAGATGGGTTGGTGCGCTCAACGTGTCCTATAGCACGGGTCCCGCTCCAGGCGCGAAACTCAGCATGAGCAATTTCATGAAAGACGTTTATACTGATATATGGAACTCCATTGGGGTTATCAACGGTACGAACGCCGACGAGACCATCGTCATCGGCAACCACAGGGATGCTTGGATCATCGGCGGCGCAGCTGACCCGAACAGTGGAACGGCCGTCATAGTCGAGCTCGCCAGAGCGTTCGGCAAACTCTTGGAACAGGGGTGGCGGCCCAAGAGGAATATTGTTCTGTGCTCCTGGGATGCCGAAGAGTACGGCCTAGTCGGGTCGACGGAATGGGTTGAGGAATACATCCCCTGGCTGACTGGCACCGCCATTTCTTACCTTAACATCGACGTTGGTGTTGCTGGCCCCTGGCCGCATATCGAGGCTTCGCCGGAACTTCACACGGTTTCGACCGAGGTCATGAAGAAGGTGCCCTGGATGGACACTAATAGGACCATGTACGATGTGTGGGTTGAATTCACGGGTGGCAGTGTAGGAGTCTTGGGCAGTGGGAGTGACTACACTTCCTTTGTTCACAAGGGAATCGGCGCTGTTAGTATTATAACTCCAGTCCTGGTATAATCTCTCCTGCTTATGACTGACTGACTGACTGGTTTTCATTAGATTGATATGGGCGCAACTGGTGGTGCCAACGATGCTGTATACCACTATCATGTAAGTGGCCTGGTATTATTGTCTTCTTCCCATGGTGGTCGCGAAGAATCAAGTACTAATTAACTTACTATGTGCTGCAGAGCAACTACGACTCCTACCATTGGATCTCCACCTACGGCGATCCTGGATTCCTAGCACACAAATATATGACAAAGGTATGACTGTAGAATCAGCTCCTCGACTCTAGCTCTCATTAGAAGACTATTGTTGACCGTCTGTATGTGTAGTATCTGTCCCTCTTAGTATACAACCTTGCCGCAACCGACGTAGTTCCTCTCAACGTCTCCAATTGGGCGGCGCAATTAGAGATATACTACGTGGATCTAGTAGACACGATCAGTTCTACCTCAGATACCCTCGACATATCCGCCCTCCGCAGCGCCATTGACGAGTTCACGAAGAGAACAACCGAGTTAGAAGCTCTCGAGTCGCAGGCCATGGCGCGCAAAGACCCCGGGTTGACGACTGTGGTGAATCACAAGAAGCGGGATTTCCAACGGGGTTTCGTCTCCCAGGGTGGTTTGCCCAACCGTGAATTCTACCAAAACCTCATCTTTGCCCCTGGCCTGGATACAGGTTCGTGACCAACCCCCACCCCCCCAATTCTTATTCAATGACATCACATCCCTCTATTCAGGCAATTATTTCTAACAGTGCAAGTTTTGGCATAACAGGATACGCACCGACTACTTTCCCAGGTATCACCGAACAATTCCTGGCGGGCGATATCTCGGTTGCAGCTGAATTTGTGAAGAGAACGGCGGACGCGATTCTTGTCGCTGCTAATATCATAAAGACATAGCATGATAAAACGGCCATGGAGGGCGATACTGGTAGAATATCTGATGATAATCTTTCTGGAACAATTATAGCATCTGTTTTCATAAAGGAGTACCTAGGTATTTAGCTACCAAACTTGACTACAGTCTTGGTTTTGACCTCTGCCGGTACCGTACAGTGTACAGTATGGCGATGGAACCGTTGCATGTCGAGGAAGACTTAACCTAGAATAATATACCTAACCTAGGTAGGTAGTCGCAACAGTATTAAACCAAGCTTGTACCGGAGTAGGTTGGTTACACCTGCAGTTGCCTATAAACGTGAGAGAGGGGTAATGAAATACTTCCGAGATGGCGTGTCGTAGAAGTTCGTCATCTCTCGTGACGTTCCCGACTTTTCCTTGAGAGCATAAGTAGGCCGCGAGTTACCAATTTTTATACGGCTCCAAAAGAGAAATCTACTTTCTTTTATTTACTTGCCTAGCATACCTACTAAGTAAATAACTGTTTGTCTCGCATCATGAGCCAACCACCGCAACCCCGCTCACTACCAAACTTCCCACCCATCGGTCCCCTGCCACCAGGTTGTCCCAAAGCCGAAGACGTGTTCTCGCCGGGCCTACTAGCGAAATATAACCCGCAGATCGTGCGATACGTACTCATGTCCATGGCACCTGGTATGCCGCCGGCAACGCACAGCGTGAACTTGCAAGAGGTCCGCAAAAACCCCGCTAGATTCGCTGCGCCGTGGCAGAAGGACGTGACGGGCTTCAAGCGCGTCAGCGACACCATATTCGCGTCGGAAGACGGCGCTATGATACCCGTTCAGGTGTATCATCCCGACCCGGCGAGGTTCGGTCAGGGGCCGTATGGTGTGCACTTGAATTTTCATGGTAAGCGAACTTTAAACTGAAGCTAAAACTTAGGAGGACTAAATCGTTTTACTTTTTTTAAAAGGTGGCGGCTTCGTGTTTGGCGACTTGACTACTGAGTCCCAGTTCTGTCTTAGCATGCGCGATGGTGCTGGAGTCGTGGTTGTCGACGTTAATTATCGCCATTGCCCTGGTGAGTGAACGAACGAACAACTTTTAATACGCGGAATGTGTTATGATAAGTATTTTAAGTAACTAACGTGAGAATCGTTAACAGAGCATCGATTCGGAACGTGTTTCGTTGACGGATGGGCCGCGCTCCACTGGGCAAGTTACGCGACTCTCTCGTATAATTCATCCATCCTCAACCACTTCGCCCAGGTGTCTTCCTATCTAGCTACTTTCTGCATGCTTGATTCGATCTAAAACCAGACATTAATACCCACAATACGTCTATCTAGGTGCGAAGATCAGCTAGCGAGCTAAACATAAACCCAGACTCCGTCTCCGTGGGCGGGATATCGGCAGGCGCGCACATCAGCATCGTGATGCAGCACCTAGCGCGGGACGGCGGAATCCCTCTCCGCCTGTGCATGGCGACAGTGCCACCTACAAGTCGATGGATGGAGTACCAGAGCTACGAGGACTCGCCCTTCGCGTCGTTCCGCGAGTTCGCGCTCGGCCCCGTGCTCTCTTGGGAACGCTTGGAAACACTCAAGCGCCTATGTTCCCCCCCGGACGGACAAGAAGAGATTGAAGAGAGCTTGTTTTGTCCGCGGTGGCAGTTCTCGCTCCTCGAGGCTGAGAATTGGAAGGGCCTTTGTCCAACCTTACTTCGGACGGGCGAGGTTGATCCGTTGAGAGATGAAGGGGAAGAGTAGTAAGTACTTTTTATTTCTTTTCCTCACTCTATTTTACTACTTGTTTTATGTCCTTATATAGTCGCTCTGCTGTATCAGTTCGGTAGTGGCCTCAAGTCACAATATAATTATATAGGTATACTAATTGTGAACCTACAGTGGGAGGAAACTCATCGAGAACGGAAATAAAGTCACAATGAAGCGGTATCTGGGCTGCCCGCATATGTTCCCGTACTATCAGTGGCTACCTGAAAAGCAGGAATAGTAAGTACTTAAAGAAACCCGGCGATGGTCATAAAGCTGATTCCACACATCGTTACAGTGATCGTGAGTCTATTGCTGCGCTCAAACAGGCACATGGGCCGCAATAAGAAATAGTAGGTAGCACCGTAACGGCGAGCGCGAAGGATTGTGTCTATGCATGTAAAAAGCTGGACATCTCTCGGCGCGAGGCGGCTCGGGAAGGAATCAGTTAGCATTGCCTAATTATAGATATCTTTCTAGCCCGATTTCATACCGCAAGGATGCATGATCTAACCTAGGTAGATACTACTATCTTTTCAACCCTCCCTCACCCGGACCCCTCTATTGCACCTTTGACTACCGGTGAATATGTAGTGCTATACGCTGCTACGCGGGACTGATATCTATCCTGTATCTCAACTGACCATGATATATAAATACGTTGATTCTCTTACTGACTCTGAACTTGATAAAAAGAAAAAAAAAAAAAAGAGGCTATTCGCGCTTGGATCGCTCAAACCAACACTACCTCAACCTGCACAACACACCAGTCCCTAAACAAGTAGTTCCTTAAAAGAGTAAATAATACTCTATTCAATCACGTGGACAACCCTTCTGTGTTGCATTTCAAAGCATTGATTAGTCCCGGATCGGCCGAAGCTGACGGATGCTCACTTAGCAATCTCATGCATGTATGCGTCATATGGTTTTATGATTATATGATTATATGGGGTAGTGTGATTACATACCTCTAGTGGGAGGATAATTCTTATCTAGGGGACGGACTCAATAAAGCGTCATCTACTTAGGCTAGGTAGGTAGTCGATTACTTCACCTCGTCGTCATTAAGTGCCAGATATTTGGAATGGGGGAAAAGGGTGGGTGTCGTATCTTATTATTAATCCTAAGTTTTCTGGCATGAAGTTACCTATCTCGCAAAGAACTACCTTTACCCTCCTTACATTATAACCTAGACGTGCTTTAGCAAGGTAGGTAGGTGAGGTAGGTAAGGTGGGCAAGGCAGGTATCGTCCATCATCCTGGTTTGACGTGCTCACACTCCCACACCAAAGCGGGAAGGAGGCGGGACTATTCCCAGGGACCAAGGTTGGATGTATGGAGATAGGTAGGTAGTTATGGGTATGAGGGCAAGGTATGTAAGCCGGCTTCTGCCGACCCCTCATGTCCTTGGAAGATGGGTTGTTCCAGCTATTTTGATCACTCATCCCTCTTGGAAAAAGCGATATATAATACGTTACGTTGCGAAGAAACTACTTATTGTTGAAACATATCTTTGATCTCATAGAATATACGACAATCTTGAATAGGTACTCTGGTATAACATCGAGATGTCGACGCCGCCAGAGCTTCATATCCCGTCCTCGAGCGCCACCGTCAATGTCTCCATCATAAACACGGGCGGCATTTTGAAGGGGATGCCGACCAGCATCTTCTTGGAGCCGGCGATAGAAGGGCACGAATACCTCGCGGCGCCCGTCTACTCGTTTCTGATCCAGAACGCGGCACAGAACAACAGGACCCTGGTCTTCGACCTGGGCCTGAAGAAGGACTGGCGGGACTGGCCGCCCCCGCTCTACGAGCGCATCGTAGGGAGCGGGGCGACGGTGGAGGTGCCCAAGACGGTGCGCGAGATCCTCGACGAAGGAGGCGTCGACACGAAGAGCGTCGAGGCTGTGATATGGTCGCACCACCACCTCGACCACGTCGGCGATGTCTCCGTGTGGGAGCCCAGCACGAAGCTGATCGTGGGCCTCGGTGCCAAGGAGGACGTCTTTCCCGGTTGGCCGACCAACCCCAAGGCCCCCTTCCGTGAGCCCGAGGTAGCCGGTCGCGATGTCAAGGAGCTCGACTTCTCGAGCTCGGTCCTCAAGATCGGCGGCTTGTCGGCCATCGACTACTTCGCGGACGGGTCCTTCTACTTCCTCGATTCGCCCGGCCATTGCAAGGGCCACATGTGCGGCCTCGCGCGCGTCACGAGCAACCCTGACTCCTTCATCCTTATGGGCGGCGACGCCATCCATCACGGCGGCGAGCTGCGCCCCCACCAGTGGCGTCCGCTTCCGGAGTCCGTATCCCCCAACCCGTTCGCCCTAGCCTCGTCACCAACGTCAATGCCGTGTCCCGGCGAGATCTTCGCCCATCTTCTCGGCGATAATAAGTCATCGCCTTTCTACCGGCCCAGCACGAAGCCGGGCAACGTCCATTACGACGTCGCACAGGCGGCCGAGACCATCAAGAAGCTCCAGGAGGCCGACGCGCATAACAACATCCTCATCGTCGCCGCGCACGACGCGTCCATGTTGAATGTCGTCGACTTCTTCCCCAAGCCGGCTAATGATTTCATGGAGAAGGGCTGGGTGCAGAAGACGAGGTGGGCGTGGCTCGCCGACTTCGCCAAGGCTGTTGGCCAGGACGAGGATATTCCGCGGAAGTTGTTTGGCGATGCTCGCCCCGAGAGTACAAAGAAAGCATAGCAATAGGTTTGACGAATATGAAGGTCTTTACGCTGTGCTACTTCAAGAATTGTCTTACTATGCTTTGCAAGACGTACGATATATGTGCTGACTAAATTCTAGTAACTGGAGCACATGGAAGGCGTGTTCATTGTGATTCGTTCTACGATTTTAGCGACATTTCCGCAAAATTGGTGAATCTCGCTCAACTTTAGGAGGCAGATTCATGTAGACATTTAATAAGTTGGCAGACTTCACATGGTATCAGACTCGGCGTAGTTTATAGACTTGTTTCTGTATTGTGATGCTCAAAATTTAACGACGTCAATATCGCATTGAGACACGCTGACACAGCAAATAAGTCGGATAACGGCTACGTAGCCGAAGGTACAGCCCGTATCTTGAAGTAGGAAACCCACAAGAGAAATCCAACCCTCGAAGTCATCAACCGCTGATACCGTGAAGACACCCGCTCAAACGAAGTACGGTTGCTCCTCTATTTTACGTTTTCAAACGCGAAGGTGGGGTTTCCGGGGGTGGCCGTTTTACCTTCGCCTTCTCCCTCAGCCAAGGTGATTTCCACAGCCTCCAGTTTTGGAATAGTCTGCTTCAAGCTCGGAACTATCTCCTTAAGCGTAGCTTCCTCGTCGAAGGGAAGACGACGTGCGAAGATATCAGCTGCCTTTTCTCCCGCGTCGAGACGCTTTTTCAGTCCCTGAACAAAGGGCATTACCTTCTTCATGTCCTTCTTGTCGATCTGCTTTGTTAGTTCCTTAACGTCAATAGCACCAGTACTCTCGTACTGTTGAGCTAAGAGGTCAATGGATTTCTCTTGCCAAGCAGGGAATGACGTTGCGACAGAGATAGTGAGTCGTTTGGGCTCCTTTGGATCGTAGCTGGTGGTTTTGCCTTTGGCGAGCTGCATTCGGATGTTAATACATACTACTTGACTACGCCAAGCAATATGATCACGGGACTAACCTTCTTGATTTGATTGCCCTCGGCGGCAGTAATGTTCGATGTTACCTGCTCGTTGTTAGCACTGATGATGAGATGCAGCTATCGTCGGCCTCCTTACACTTCGCACGTAGTTGAAGACAGCAGTCAACCCAACGTCTTGGGGTGGCACCTCGGGGTATAATGCATTGTGAATGCTGTCGCTATGCTTGAGCACATCCCGGTATAGGTATTCGCTGAAATGAGGAGCACTGCGCCACGTTAGCTAATTCGGTTATCGAAGCCAGGGAGCGGAGCTTACATTGGAGCCAGAAGCAGAGCCTGCAACTCAACATAGCGCTTCACGAGATCTTGGTGCATGGGGATGCCGACTGCCTTCGTAATGTCTCGGTACCAGTCTCGAGAGGCGATCTGCTCGCTTTGTCAGTGATGAATAGCTGTGGGCGAGTTATTATTTTACTCACAAAGTCGTAGAAGCCCGCCTTGAGAGCAAGTTTAAACGAGGTGTCCTCATAAAAGGACTTGGTATGCGACACTAAAATGTTCATCTCGTTGTTGAAGAGTTTATCAAAAACGCCCAGTTCGCCGGTTCTGAGCCCGGTATCATTGACGGATTCCTGGCACCATTTTCTGAGCTCGTAAAGTCGAAGAATTGTTGCATTGGCAACGGTCTCTTCTAGGTTAGCATCCTCAATTCCGTCGCCACCATCGGCCAGAGATCTTTTATGACGGCAAGAGTCAGCATACGCATTCTAAACTCAAGAGGGCAGGAATTTCTGATCGGATTGGGGCCTTAAAACTTACATCCTCGTAGCATCGGCACCGTATTTCTCAACCGCATCCCGTAGGGTTAAAAAGTTGCCTGTACTCTTGGACATCTTCTCACCGTTCAACATGAGATGGCCGTTTACTCTAATTCCGCGAGGCCAGAAGGGCTCGTCGAAGAGGGCGACGTGATGGTAAAGACAGAACATCAGGCTTTGGGTATCAAGTTAGTAATTCCTACTGGGCACATGTATCTTTGAGGTAAATCAGGCGACCAAATGGCATGTCACTCACTGGTTATTGACCAAATCCTTGCCAGAAACTCTGACATCGAGGGGATACCAGTACGCGAACTCGCGTCTCATGGCCTCGAGATCTGCACGAGGTATATCACTTTCCACAGTGTCCATCCTCTTGAATACGTAATCCCAAACGCCGTCTGTCATCTGCGAAGGAGAGATGGGCTTCGATGACAATCCAGGAACCTTGCCATAGATACTTGTTTAGGGTCAGTATAAGGCTATCCTAACTTTATCCTTGGCCGAAGATGACGGAGGTGGTGATTATTCCACTTACTCGCTGTGCAGATAATGGCATACGGTGTAGTATGCCATGTATATGGAAGAATCCTATAGAGTAAGTAAGTTTTAAATAAATGGCGCGCTAAGTTGGCCTACCGATAACGACTCCACTAGCTGGGTATGATCCCATGGAAGTTTTGTTCCCTAGATAAGATCAGCAACATCCCAATATGTGATGTTATGAGGTCATCCTCACCAGTCCGAACGATCGGGAGCAAGCCCATTGTGAGAGCCTATATAACGGTCAGTGGCTGTCGAACCGTTAATCTAAGGAACGTTCATACCAGTTTAGTGCCTGCTTCATAGCATGCTTTCCCTCGGGGAAATAGCAGTTGGTGCGATCGCTTTCGATGGCCCCAATGGCAGTTTCATACCACTGCTGGTCACCACCGTTTTCAGCGGACCCTAGGAATATCAGCAAGTAAGCAAAGAACTACTGCGGGTGACATACCATAGTTGAAATACCATTGATCGAGATATGCCTGCATGTCCGTTAGTTCAGCCAGGGATAAAGGAGGATCGTACGCACAGCAACGCAATCGTCTCCGGATCTCTGCAATTCATTGGAATCAGTAAGGACGCCATACAAACTAAGAAGCACATTAGGGGGTGTCTCATACGCTGGTCACGACACCGTCGGGCTCGCCATAGTTGAATGCCAGTCCCGAATCCAACAACTGCTTTCTCACGAGTGGCTTTGCTTCTTGAACCGGCATGCCCTTGAATTCGCCATATATCATGACACCCGAATAGAACCCTTCTTTATAGGCGATTTCCTTCGCCTCAGGGAGTTTTTGATCCTTTGGTGAGTTTATCTTCATTGTCTCGTAAAGGTGTTTCGCGATTCTATAGAGGTCAGCAAAACGTAACTGGGTAAAGTTACATTGCTGGATGGACTTACAAATTCGAAGCTGGCGTTTGGATGATGGGTAGGATATCTTCTATAACCCACTCTTTCTTAATTCCGTAGAACTCAGGCTTCTTTATTAGATCCATGATAGTGGCATAATCATCCGGACTATCAGAAGGCACGCATGTGACAACACCGGTACCCTTTGTCGGCTTTACAGTTGACATAGGCAGGATCCTAATGCCTTTATCGTGTATTGAGAGAGGGGCATTCACAAGGGTTCCAACCACGTCTGAGCCCTGTAAGCTCACAACCTTCTGGTACTCGCCCCACTTGGGGAAGATGTCCTGGAATGCCATCTGCTATGCGTTAACGTCCGAAAACGAGATAAACAAGTCATTTCTTGAAGTCATCCAGTGACTTCCCCTGTAGGAGGGTATATATATCACTTACTACACAAAAAATTAGCTTAGGACATGATCATTGGTTTACAGAGTAGTTATTTTGGAGTGAACGAAAAGGATTTGTCTTACCATTTCTTGCGGCACGTTCGCTGCAAAAGAAATATTCGTTCTTTGCTCCTTCCTGAGACACTCGAAAGATACCGTATTCAACGACCGGCCCGACGAAGCAGCAGGTCTATTCAAAAGCCAAGACTCAGTAAGTGATTTTATGTCGAAATATTTCTATGTCAGGGAAGATATGAAGGACGGAATAGAATGCCACATGAGCGAGCATATTATGTCCAAAGGGAACCCCTGAAAACTGATGCAGCGATGCTTTTGCTTACCTGGCCATACATCGTTTCTGGACGAAGGGTAGCAGGTATGAAGTACACATCTGAGTCTGCTGGAATTTTGTCACCTATGACTTCCTTGGCCTTATCAGACCATTGAAGAGTCTTGAGCTTCAAGGCGACATATTCTTGGACGGCAATTCCCTCTCCGCTGCTTCTGTCGTGGTCCAAACACGCCTGGCCATCTTTAGGCGAGTATACGGTGAAGCGCTTGCCGAACTTGATCTTTTTCAGAGCCTTCAAGTTATTCATTTGCCAGCTAACAAAAGAGTTGTAAAACGGGTTCGCGTCGGTGGTCACGAAAGACCTTCTCCAGTCGACGCGGGCGCCGACTTTTCTAAGGTCCGATTCACAAAGCTGCGGGAAGACATGGAGCCAATGGTAGGGGTCGGCGAACTTGTGGATCTCCTCACGGGGAAGTCCAAGGGAAAGCATGATCTGGTTCTGAGTCAACACCTGCCCACCGGGAGACATTATATTTCGGGCGACATACTTCGTATTGGTATTTGGCCTTGCCTGACTTAGCGGCGGCCTTGCTCTTCGTTCCGCTGAATTTACCCATGTCCGTCTTAGCCCCAGTGGTTTTCTCATCAAGGGATAGCTGCTCGAGGTCGTCGGAGGGGACATTCTCAAATTTCTGACCAAACATCTCGATTTCGCGTTTTAGCTTGTCGGCAGCGGCCTTGATGGGCATACCCGTGCAATGGTATCCCTGGGGAAACAGAGCCTTTTGGCCTTTCATGCGCGCATATCCTGTCATAAACTCAACCCTTGAAGGAATTGGCGTTAGTAAGTTCCTTAATACTCATTGTATAGTAAGTATACTAACTTGGACCAGGTGAAGGCATGCCCGGCATGAAGTGTGCCTGAAATGGGACTAATTTAGTTGCGCTTTCTTTACTTAGTCGCTCTCAGCGAAGTAGCATACCGTTCATGTACTGTTGGAAGACGGTGTTAGCAATAATCACGACGCTAAATCGTCTCTGAAGGTTGCAGGGCTACAGGAGCGCATGCAGAGCTGCTAAAAAGGGGTAAAAATGCGGCAACGGGGTTCGTACAGGATATGCCATAGTCGCAAAGAACTTGGGTGGCGTCGGCTCGCCGGCTGCCGGCGCATCTTGCTGAAATATTTTGGCACTGTCCCAATCCTTCTGGTATCGTAACTCGTCGGCGATCAAAGTGTCGCGTTTCTCGGTCTAGTGGGAGAATGCGTTAGCTGGGCTTGGTGGAAAAAGGAGAAGGGAGGGAGCTGTGAAGTCGCCCTACGTTTTCCATCTTGGGAACGACCTTTGTGGCCGCGGTTTGGTCTTGAGTCGCCATCTTGTTCCGCGAGCTAAGTAGACGCGTGGACAATAGGGTCGTAAATCCGGGGTCCAACAGTTATATCTTTTGATGACTCTAGAGAAATCGAGACCGGCGATGGTTAAAAAAGCTGTGACTCTTCAGGTGGGATGGTGGGGCAATACATCAGTCGGGTACCTGTGTACTTTGACTCACGGCACTAATGGCGGGGTGAATGGGGCTGGTTTGGTGCCTGTGACATCTGGTAGCGCCCAAGGTTTGTTTCCGACTAATAAGACTCGTTGGAGGTAACGCTCTAACCTAACCCAGTAGCTAGCGTAATACCTCTACCACCGGCGAGACTGACTGCTTCAATTTTGAACTGGATATTTAGATATCTTGGAAAATAGATCCACGGTATATAAAGACTGTAATGTTGAGATCGAGAATCACTGGGAAGCCTTCTCATATACCTAGCTTTCTGCTAACGGCGTGAGCTGCTTGGGGTGATGTAACACGAAGGGCTGGAGCTTTATTAGGCCGTCTTATAACCGCGTCACAAGTCGCAGGTCCTCATGAATGATAAACGATAGATGCGCACCTAATAGATCTATTCGAAGTATTATTTTGATATGTTAAGAAAGTCCCAAGAACCGAAGTTACTCTTCCGAATGGTCTTGTAGGTATTTAATTTTCGCCCGCAATGCCCTTTAGTAATTGTTGGTTTGCATGAAAAGGGGGAATACGGGTACCTTACATACCCCAAATCTCCCTCCAGCTCTTTTCATCGCGGCCCAAGGGCGCATGAGCCACACCAAAACGGGCTGGCATCCCAGAGTTTGCCTCTGGTAGGCAAATCCACTCCTGAATACACTCAGGGATCTCCTCTCTTACATGGCTAATACATATCAAGGCCTGGTTGTCGGTCAGCCCACCGATTTTGACGTTACCAGTCTTAGCGGCTTCGCTTTCTACGATGACTTCCGATCCATCGTTTAGCTTCATATGTTGTTTTGTCTGGCCGGCCTCGAGGAATAGTAAGCACTTATCTCGGACGCTATCATCCATTCCGCTGCATGCTTCATCGAGGATCACTATGTCCGGATTCTTGACCGTTGCCCGTAAGAATAGTGCTACACGCTGTGCTGATGATGAGAGCTCCCCAAACATGTAATGATCTGCCCATCTGAGATCCTGGTCTTCCGCTGACAAAGCGGACTCACGTGCTGCTATATGGGCTGGGTTAAGCTCTGCTTCAAACCATCGCAGACAAGTTTCAACCTTGGCCGTTGCCTCTTCGTCTAGTTTCGCTTTAGAGCGGAATGTATCTGCCCAAGCGTTTTCGATGACTTGTCGAACAGTAAGATTCCGTGGCATGTGCCGGTTGATCTCGGGACTCGAGTGTCCAATGCGCGACTGTATATCCCAGAAGGTTAATGGGGCAATACCAGACCCGGGCTGCGGTAGACGACTTCGGCCGAACAACTTAATGGGCATCGAATACGTCTGGGGATGGTCCGAACATATGAGAGACACGACCGTAGTCTTGCCGGAGCCGTTTGGCCCAAAGACTCCCCATCTCTCTCCTCTTCGGACGGTCCATGTCAGACCTTCTCTTTCTGTGCCATTTACCTGCTCTTTCCAATTGCCCAGTGCAATCTTCCCTCGGTATTGTACCTGACACCCTTCCATTTCTACAAGCGGTTCTCCTATATTTCTCTGCGTGCGAGACGCCTGGTCGGTAACTTGCGCATGAGGTTCCTGGAGAGATTCATTGCCCATTAATGCCTCTCCTCCGACGCCCTTCGAAGTGAGTGTCTTCCCCATTTGAATCAGGTTGTGCACGGCTATCTTGTCATCTTCTACACGAGCGCCATTCCATACTGTACGGACGTATTCTCGAAGAGACTCTAGGACAGCATTCTTTTCCCCCATGGCTGCAACCTGACAATCGGCCCGCAAGTATGCCAGGTTCGTTATCCAATCAGGAATTGGATCTTGAGGTCTTGCACTTAGTACAAGCCTTGGACTCGCCTTACTTGCTAGGCCATGGAGGAGCGGGCTCAATGCGGCCACGGTTGGCGGATCCAGACCCATGAAGGGCTCATCTAACAGCAGAACTTCGGGGGCAGTGAGCAAAGCACGGGCGATCCTAGCTCTACGTCCTTGCCCGTTGCTCAGGAAAGCTACAGGGAGATCCAGAAGCTGGGATAGCTTTAGGTCCCTGACCACTTTATCTAGAAGTCCAGGGTCAGGTTCATCTTCTGGGTTTCTCTCTAAAGAATTTAGAGCTGTATTCCCAAGCAAGAAGTCTCGTAGCGAGAAGTCGGTGTTTTCGCGCTTGGATTCATATCGAGCGGAAAGGTAGGCCGAGGTAGTGACACCGGGTGTTAAGCCGTCGCTATTGAATCCCACATATCGAATTGCCCTACTGGGGACTCGTGATTTATGGGAAACCTCTTCGGATGATAAATAAGGATATGAGCGCGCTGTCGGAGGTATGCAAAGATGTTCTCCCCTGAGAATTTTCAAGAAGGTTGTCTTGCCACTCAATGATGGGCCAACTACACACCAATGGATTGGGGGTTGAGTTGACGAGGGTAATGTAAAGCACAAGTCTTTGAATAATGCTGGGTTTGGATGTATCGAGCTGCTGCTGGGATGATGGCGGTAGAACGTGCCCTTCGCAATGTTCACCACATGGTTATGAACAGGAGGAGGCCGCATCGTCTCGACTGTCAATCAGGTATAAGCCATCCCATATATGCGAGAAGCTCTGTTCATCCGATGCTTGATATACTGTCTACTTTGTAGACCCAACATGCACAGTATCGTTATTCAAGTGTGTTGAATTGGCCATGATATTTATTGTTGATTTTATCGCTAGCATACAGCTGTACAGTGTGAGTAATCAATCTCCCCAGACCCGATAATCGGATACCCGCCTGCATAGTCAAATGTCAGAGCGGCTTCAAGTACAAGAAGGTTAAAAAGCTTACCTAATGTTACCTACAATTTTTGGCCAAGCACTGGGGACACCCGCTGCCATTCATTAGCTCCTTGGCACTGGCATTTCCAGCAACCTTGCAAGGCTTCCATACACGAAAGCTCTCTGCAGCCTGCATTGCCCCAGTTTTTGAATGCAGACAGCAATACGTACCGCCGTCTCTGAACCTTCCAGACCCAGGCTATCAAACACCATACATCAACGACGCCAGATAAGGCAGGCTTAACTTAAGCTTATTGACATCACGCAGTTCTACCTTACTGACGACTGTAGAAGAAAACAATTGAAATCTCGCATATACCAAACAAACCAAATCTCAGCCAAATCCACCAGTGGTCTCCCCAAGATGGTATGATACTATCCCGAACGCACGCAATCCATCCTCTATTCAGCAGTCATGGGCGAGCCTTTCACCAAGTTTGGGTCTAATCTTTCGCTCTCCATAGTCGATGCGTATCGTGCCCCCCGCGCAGCATAGCAGCACATTCACGCACCTCCCCTCCTCGACCTCAGCACCATCCGCACCCGGCGTCTACGACGTATTACGAACAGGCCTCAACCCAGCAGCAACAATCTCGTCGACCGATCCCCCGGCACCCGTATCCCGGCACCCTCTCGAGGCCCGTCTCAAGGCCTGGGAGGCCACGCAAGAGAACCTGCGCATGGAGGCGCTCCGCAAGACATATGGCATGGCGGAGCCCATCCGGCGGGGCATGGAGCTGAAGATTACGCGCGAAGGTTCGTGGCGGCCCGCGTGCTTGGGCGGCGGCAACGGGGTCACCGGCATCGGCAGCTCCAGCATCCACGAAGATGTGCTCATGGGCCGGGAGGCCTTTTGTGATTGGGAGGACATCTTTGCCGGCGAAGAGCAGCGGGGCGCACTCAACGTGCATCAGGAGATGGAGCGGAAGCTGAAGATTTGAGTAATGCCAGGGTGGACTATAGATCATAGCAGCAGGGGCAAACATCGGCCTCTATTTCACGATAATGCTTAGTATGTTCAACGGAGGACGAAGCTCCGGCCTCTCATGCTGTCTAGGAGCAACGTGATGGGCGTGAATATAGACATAAGAATGAATCCACTGCCAAAACACCGAGATTTAGTGGCATAGTCACTTCTCGCCAGATTAGAGTGCTTCTCATCCCTGACATCTCGGTCTTCCCAATAGCCTTGGCATCATATGCAACTCTCCAGCATACTGCATGATGCCACGTCTTAGTAATAGAGACGCATCCCTGGCTTAAGCTTCAACTTAAACTTTGACTCTACTCCTGCATGTGATATGACAAATTGAGGTCTCAGAACCGCTATACCCATAATACCAAATGATAGGCTGCTTCGGTTGGCTCCCTGCCATTATATGAAATCAAATGAAGACGGTAACAGGCAGGAACAACCACTGTCAGTGTGGCACATAAAGAAAGCCTCAATAATTGAGTCCGTGCTGTAAGCCACGCAGCATTATGTTGAGATGACTGCTCTCCACAGCAGATTCCCATAAACGAATTGACTTATGGTTGACCGATTAATTCGTAAAGCCGACAGTATCATGACACAGGAAAAGATCTATCTTCTCGTAATAGAAATACAGTCGCTGTTCACCTGGGCAAGTTCCACAGCGCCGGCCCTAAATCACTCCCAATGAACGCCGCCAGATGCCTCAAACGTCCGACCAAATAGTCCGTTGCCGAAATGACTGATGCTAACTAGACTTACTCGTGTTCCAAAATATTTATCTTCTTTCCGTACTTGACTGAGAATGGTTTTTGTGAGCCCACTAGATATGCCCAGATATGGCATGCCTCCATAACTCGGATCAAATTTCTATAAAATGACACAGCAGCCACTCCTACCACTATGCGAGGAAGATTCTTTGACCTTTTTAGCCGCTTCTTCTTCGTCTAGCAAGTCTTGTGGTTTGACCGTCATGTGCACCCAATTCTTACTGGTAGTGCTGAAGTGGTAATCTAAAGGTGTTTTTCCCGTTAGTGATAATTCGCTCGTCTATCCCTCTGCGCCTATTCGAGGGCAACTCACGATTTAGTGGATTCCTATCTTCTAGCAATTTGCCGAAATGAATTAATCGTATGCTAGATGGTTCTCTCGGTGGCTCTTCCCAGTCTTTCCGCCAATCCCTTAAAATGAGCTCTTTCAGTGTATATACGGTAATGCTGGCAGGATCCATCTTTCCATCTTCCGTCCTGCCCGTGACTGTGACGTTGCGCTTGGTAAGATATTTTTCGTCGATGCGGAATGGGTGCCTCGCGCCGTTCGTGAGCTGAAGCATTATATTCAAGGATAGTACGCCGTTGTTTGCCTGGCTCTCTACCGGATCTATCGTCAGCTCTTCGTTTTCGGGCGCTGCTGGACACTCCTGTTGACTGGAGGAAACGTCCACGGTCGGAGGGTCTTTATCAGGAACTGGTATTGGGCTCTTGTTATCGTTGTCGCTGTTATGACTTGGTGATAACTCTATGTTCGGATTTGCAGGATCAGGCTGTGGCCTGGAGAGATTTTCCATCTCGACATCGCCGGCAGGTTGGTGCATTGACAACGCCTCTTGCTTAGCCCCTTGATCTCCACCGGTAGAGGCCGGAGTGTCAGCCATATTGAACGATAGGAGGGCCTACAATAGGGGCAAGCAGGCTTCTATAGGGCACGGGTCGAAAAGGCAGCGATTCTGTTGCAGAATAGCAATAAAAAGAAGACGATGAGAATCAGCGCGCCGGTGTGCAAGAAGTCTCAGCTGAGCGCAGCGTTGGGAAATTACTGGCTGCACAATTGAGACATTCGATTGCAGGGATCGTCCTTGAAAGGCAAACAAGGAAAATGCAATGCGAACAACAAGGCGACGAAAATAAGCAGTCAGTAATGAAGAATAGGTACAAACCCCAAGAGTGCTATTAGGAATTCTGGCTTGGTGTAGTCGTGAATAAGAAATTACAGCAACCCAAAGAAATGCCCGGGTATGATGGAGTGTTGAAGACTGACCCTGGGTGGGAAACGAGAGAATGACAGGAGGATGATGATGGGCAGTTTCGGGACCTAAGGACAGGCACGGTACCCAGTGATACAGGGAACAGTACGGTAACATAGGCTTGCCATAACGGATCCTAGCCTGACGTTTCCAGCGACAGGACTACCCAGGCATGTAGGTACTAAGGTTAGCACTGGCTAGCACTTGCCGCCTGCTGATAATGGCATGTTTGACCAACTTTGAATCCGCCCATTGGCCAGGTACCCGATCCGGTGGATACAGGTGTAAAGGTCCATTTGTCTAGGGTTATCGGGGCAGCTGAACTGGGGGATCTGCCTGTCCGGTTTTCACTTACCTTCAAAACCTTCTGCATGTTGTTTTCCGTCGTGCACACTCCACAAGCCGAGTGCATCTGAACGTCTCTGAAAACCTTACCCTTTTTTCGATTGGGAACGACCTCACTTGTGCTGGCCTATTCGCCAGACTTTCTGTAGATGCTTACCGACCCTCCCAGCTACCCACCTACGCGGGTTAGGTATCTTAGAAGGTAGATTATTTCCAATGTATGAACTAGCTGGACCCCTGTAGTCATCCACAGTATACACAACCGGCTGGCTTCATCATACCTCCATTAATCTACCTACAAGAGAGTCATGTCTCATAGCATGGGAAGCAGTGCTAGCCATGCCTATAGATGCCTAATAACAGGCCATAAGTCTACTACATGCATTTCCTCTCTTTTCTATGCCACTGGTCTAGTAAGATATGTCAACGTGGAAACATACATCACCTACCTAACCTACCTAGATACTGCTGTACTAGCAACTGGGAACTCTTCAGATTGTAATTTTAGGTTGCCGCAGCCGCATAGTGCCTGTCAAGCACAAGCGCCATCCATTCCGTAATAGGTATGGGCATCCAAGCAGGACCTACCTGGAGAATAATAACTCCTAGTATAATTCAAACTGTAGTTAACTCCATCAGAATTCTTTTTGTATATATATATGGATCGGATCAGAGTATGTAACAGGAGGAGCTGGAGATTTCCTGCTGTGTCCAGTTCCAGGCGTTTAGATCTCGACTGCGACGTCATCTCGACTGGGAGAGACTACTGCTGTACCTACCTGTCTAACTAATCATGTATTTACCTAGACGAAAGTATTTATATTCATTATACCCCCATTTACGTACTGTATGAACCCCGGGACTACAACAGTAAAGGCAACACGAAAACCATAAGAGTAGTAAGTTTGGTCCACAATAGGAATTAATATGGACTCACCTCTTTGCTTTCTTACAGATGCACACCTCGCTTCAACCTCCTCCTTGGTCATCCTTACAAGCCAGAGCTTCTTACTCGCCGACAGTCGTCTATATGTGGTAATGATCTACACTAATACTACAACTCGGCGCGACAGTTGCATTTCCTGCGTTATCAGCACAGGTCCTGGACCACAGTACTACACCATCTTATTATACTAGGTTAAGAATGTTAGACCGACCTGTGTCTCTTCATTTGCCTCCCTAATTCTATAATACGCGTACAGCTGTACGATGTTGGTATTTTGGTTATCTCTCATATTTCTGCTCTGCTTAGGCTGTTAAATCTCTGATATATTACAATGACGCTTTTATTCCTCCCGTCCCATACATGCAGGTACCTACATTGACACTTCAAGGTATGAGTCGGGATACGGGCGCTTCCCGTGATGCAGTGGAGCTCCGCTTTTTATCATCCGGAAGTTCCGACCGGCTGCACTCCGCATCCATAAGACAGAAGATGGTGGTTGATTACTTTAAGCAGCAGACACCCCTTACCCCTATTACTAGTATTCGAGATCTACCAAGCATACCTACATATTAAGGCCTCCTACACCTCCGACGTTGATGTTCTGTGCCTACGAGGCACTTTTATCCTAAAGTTTTGCCATATCAAATATTATGTGATGATCAAAACTCCAACGCCTTGAGTTTGAGGGCGTAATCGGTAAAATTCTATTCGACTCCGGCCAGATTGTACACGCAGGAATCAAAGCTAATGGAAGAGTGTCATGGTATGGTTGTTTTATTAATAGCAATGAGAAATTATACCAGCAAGTCATGAACCCTATACCGTGAAACCAAGTTTTGATGGATAAGCCACAGCAGGTATCAGAGTAGAAAGCAAATATTTTCTCTATATATAATTAATACATCTAGATATTTAACGATTTCAAGCGTCGAATATATACCCAAAGCACCAGTGTCAAAATCCAGGCCCATCGCCGTGCTTCCAAGTCACTGACCACAGGTTTACTTTTGATACTGTCTCTCTCAGGATCGTACATACCTACATAGATAGGTAGTTATGCTAGCATAGTCATATCTAGAACTGCTGAAAATAAGAGTTTAAAGCCCAAAGAATTTCAAAACATTGCCCACGTCAACATCATCTCTCCGGGCTCAAATAAACGTGACATCATTCTGGGTAGGTAGATACATGACATACGCATCTCGGGGCTTGGTTACTGACATAATCAAGTCCCTACTACACATATTTACCTCCTGATATTGATCCAACCACTCAACGGGAGTCTACGATGCTTGAGCAGCGAGATCTAACGCTGTTGGAAGATCACTTAGGTACTCTATTCAATCTAATATTAATAGCTTCGAGATCGTCTGGTATTGAATTACGCGAACAAGCTACTCCTGCCAGAGTTAGGCGGAAAAAGAGGTCGTGTAACTGTCTTTGGAGATATCTCCATGCAGCAGGTTGACCATCCTGCCTAACTAGTACTTACATAATCACCTAGATGTACGTCACTTCTTGTCTACTAAGTATGCTCTTCAGTTGAATAGGAGGTAGTTGCGGCCTTGCCCATACGTGGCGATCTGCCTACTTAGGTAGGAAAGAGGCGGCGCGCCCTTCCCCTTGAAAGCAACAACGAATCCAGGTGGGCACTAACTAAGTAGGTGCGCGCGCGCGTGTGTATGTGATGAAGCGGCCTAGCAATTAGAATTTACCTATTGGGTATATAAATTGTGTGAGTCATTGTTAATGAAATCAGAATAGTATGAGATGTACAAATATAAGTATCATTGAATCGGCCAAGAACGTGAAACAATTACCCTGCCCTGATATACCTGGCGTAGACAGACTGTATGTATCTAGATGGCGTACACATTTGTATTAATATCTCTCGCGCATCTTGGAGGATGGACTATGGGGTCAACTATGTTGGCAATTGCTAAGTGTCTGAGGGAGGAGGCAATGAGACTGAACCTTCCCTCAACATAGTTTTGGAGGCCGCCTCCTTCCATGTCATCACACGCTCCAGTCATAGAATCAGCCTGCACCTGCTTCAGTGCTCAACGGGTTCGTAACATGTATTGTACGTTCTCACACTTTTCATTTCTTGCTTGCTTCTCTTCTCTACCCTCCCATTATCACCTCTACCTGCTTACCTAGATCCTACTCGTCCGCCCACTCACTATTACCTCTCCCTCTCCTCATCTTCTTCCATCTCCAGCCACTGGCCATCATAGACCGTCACTCATTTGCGTAAAATACTTCATATTATCACTCAGTCGTCCTATTGTAAATCTCCTTCTGTAATATCACACTCGACAGCACCAATTCCAGTCTCTCTCGTCAAAGACATGTGGCCATTGGCAAAGCTGTCCTTTGCGGCACTCCTGGCCTTGTGCCATGCAGTTACGGCCGGCGATGAGGGCCTCATTCATGTTGAAACCCAGAAACCCTCCCTAGCTGTATCGACAATCAGCTCTACCCTGATCTCTACTCTCACCCATTCAGGCACTGTCTATGTCCTGACTCCCCAACCGACCGCCGTCGTGTCTGACTATCAACTCGGCATCGATAAGAGGGACCCTGCAATCTATCACGTTGATGACCAGGTTAAGGCTACTGTTGTTATTGCCCCTGCCCCTGCTGCTTGGACCACTTTCCTCGAGCCTCAGGATGCCAGCCCCAGCGGTTATGGCGGTAGCAGCGGTCCAGATGCCAGCTCGGGAAGCAGCCCCAGTAGCGGTGCGGGCACCGGCCCTGGAGGCAGTCCGGGTAGTGGTACCAATAACGGCCCTGGAAATAACCCGGCTGGTGGGAGTGGAAGCAGCCCTGAAACTGGCAGTGGCAGCGGCCCCGGAGGTGACACTGGGAGCCCTACTACTGGCAATAGCCCTGGGAGTGGAAGTGGAAACAGCCCTGACAATGGTCCGGGTAGCGGCAGTGGTTCTGGAAATAATCCTGGGAGCAATCCTGACAATGGTCCTGGAAGCGGTCCCGGAAGCTCGGGAAGCAGCCCAAGTGGCAGTAGTGGTACTGGACCAGGAAATGATAGTGGAAACAACCCTACTGGTAACGGTCCAGACAGCGGTACTGGAACTGGCGGAGAGCCTAGTCTACCTAGCGGTGCATATGGTCAGCAACCTCCCAGCCCTTCAAGCCAGGAGACTGCCAATCCCGTAGGACAACAACCACCCAATCCTACTGGAGAGCAAACTTCGAATCCTCTAAGCCAGCAACCCACCAACCCTGCTAGTTGGCAATTGCCGAGTCCTACTGGAGGTCAATCACCTAACCCAACAGAAGGACAATCACCTAACGGGCAGTCTCCAGTTCCCACAGGAGGCCAGTTGCCGAACCCTACAGGACAAGTGACTTTCCCATCAGGTGGACAGTCTCCAAATCCTGCAGGAGGTCAATCGCCTTATCCATCTGGGCTGACCTCAAACCCTAGCGCTATAAGTCCGGTAGTTCTCACCACAATAGTTCCTGTTATGGGAACTATCGTTGAGACAGTAACTGTGAGCTTGGAATCTGCCCCTGGGAACGAGCCTCTTTCGACACCTAGCAGCTCTTCACCGGGTGCCTGGGGTCCTTTCTCAGCACCGAACGGACAACCTCAGCCTACTACTTTTGTCACGAGCCAAGCCGGAAACTCTCACTCAACAACTTGCGACTTAAGCACTCCTTCGGTTGCCTTATCTGCATCAGCCACTGCGCCCTGGGGTATTATGTCCGCACCAAACACGCCATCTTTACCTACCACGTTTGTCACGGTTTCAGGTGCAGTGAGTTCATTATCTCCGTCAGCTATTTCGAATAATCCGAGTACCGTTGTTGTAACTGTACCGGGAACCCAAGGAAGCCAAGGACCGCCTTCAGTCCCTACTGCTCCGGGCGTTCCTGTAACTTCCAATGCTTCAGGTTGGACGACATCACCTGGAGCTACTGTTACAGTGCCATACTCTTCGGAGGTAGGCACGGGTACAATTGTTCCGCAAGACTCTTCAACTTGCACTACTGGTATATTCACGAATGTTATTTCTACTTCCCTCACTCGTTCAGGCACTTTCACGACTGGAGCTACACTGGCTGAAGGAACAAGCAGTTCGTCTCCACATACTGCTTGGACTGTCAGTCCTACTACAGCTCCAGTGCCAATTACAGACGCAGGCGTTGCGGCTAATAAAGCCAACCTACCCGTGCTTTATAGCTTGATATCCCTAGCGCTCTTCGTGGAAATCGCTGGAAGGGTTTAAACGTCAGGTTTCGATGACAATGTCTTCGCGGAGGTGAGGAAGACAACCCCGAGATATTGCTGGGATCCAGTTTAATACCAGTAGAACGAATGTTGGTTGCTTTCTCGTGGAATAACAAGTATGGACTCCCCTGAACTGGTACATGATGGTGGCCTTCAACGGGGTTAATTTTGGAAGTTTGAGCATGTACAGTGTGCAGCATAAGACATTGCTGCTGCTAGATTCTGATTGGAAGGTTCTCGAGAGAGATTACGGATATAATCTGTTGCTAGTGCTAAGTACTACGTGGGAAGATGTATGCTAGAGTACTGATCGCACAATTCAACATGTCGATTCTAATACTGCACGGGCTAAATTCAATGTACAGATCTATTTTTTCCAAAACGATTGCACGAGGGTAGCTGCGGCTAGAATATGGTGAAAAGCTCATTTCAGAGTTTTGGGCTAATCTATAATTACCTAGTATACAACTGCATAGGTGAGCTGTGAGGGGAATTAGTTACATAAACACGTCATGATATAAATGTACTGGGTGTATCTACAACATCAGAAGGTCCCCGTTACTCCCCATACCCTGTGCGGGCTGTAGGACTTGCTGGGGAGCAAACTGGTTTACGACATAACCGGCTTCAGTGCCGCTTCCACCTCCGAAGCCATCATCGTGAAGCCCCATTGCCGCCATGCGCTGGCTGCCAACGCCAGCAAAATATTCATCCGCGTCATTGACAGCGTCAGCCATGTTTTCAGTGCCCACGACCCCCTTAGGCCCTTGTGCGGCTGTTGCGGCGTTTCCACCAGGGCGGACGACGGCCGGTTGGCCACCCATGCCGAACATGGAGAGTGACTTGTTCACGTCGAAGGCGGCGAGATTCTGGGAAGTGGGTAGGCTGTGTTTCTGCAGGGCGGGAGAGTCGGCCAAGCGGCGCGGCCTTGCGCTCCGAAACACGGTCTGGACCGGTTTCAAATAGATGGTGGCCAGTGTGCCGACATTCAGACACATTTCCTCGAGGGTTTGTGGGTCGAGCTTCTCGGACTCGGCGGTAATGGGCGGCTTATCACCCATCACGATCTGCTTCGCCAAGTTGACATCGGTGCTCAGAAGTCTCCAATACATGTAGGCCCGGTCCCGTAGGTCGGGGTTGTCGGTTTCTTCGGTTGCCCACTTCAGGACTCGTGGTACAAGATCTTGGCCCTTGGTTGGCCGTTGAATGAACAACTTGACCGTCGCCGTCAGCAGAGCAAGTTGCACCTCGACTGGCTCTTCGGCGAAAGAGTACAGGAAATCTTCAAGGAGGGCGTCGCTGTTTTCGATTCGATCGGCGTACTGCCCGATGACCCACACCATCGCCGCCTTAGCTTCTGGTTCATCGAGAGAGTCCAGATGCTCGCAAAGCACACCGATAATAGACTCATATTGATTAGGGTATTTCCGGAAGATATTGCGGATCACAACAGTTGCTTCTTGCACGATGTACGGGACCTTTGTAGCGACGAGTTCGAGCAGCAGATTGATGCAACGCCGTGCAGCGGGCTCGATTTTGATAGCCAGCTTCCCGATGGCGCGCACGGCCTTGCGGACGAAGTGGACATCGACTTCGGTTGCGTACTCTCGTAGCTCCGTCAGCACTTCGTCAATGTTCTTCTCGTTTGCTAGCATGAAGATCAGTTCAAGCTTCGTAACCTTGACGTAGATAGGATCGTTGTATTTGCAGAAAAACACGCGGATGTCGTTGCGGAGTACATCCGGACGCCGCTGAAGAATAAGCAGAGCGTTTCGTAGCGCAAGATATTGAACTTCGGAACCCTTCGCTAACAAAGTTACAAGTGGTGGTGAGAGTTTCCGGCACAACGCGGATATTTGCTTCTCGTCACTGATATAATTCATCAAATACAGGATGACCCGTATGCATGTCAGAACCACGGCCGAGTTCGAGTGCGAGAGGCGCGGCGCTATGCGTTCCGCAAGAAGTGTTGCTTCCCCCGACTCTTGAGGTACATACGACATGAGAGCCTCTAAAATGTATGTTTGACCCCATCTGTAAGAGATTATTAGCCTTGTAACCTCGGATGATATATCGGTCAAGTGTCGACGAACTCGGAACAATCCGGTAGGATAGCCACCATCTTAGATGCATTGCTGTAGTCCAGCGTGAGTTTGATAGTCTCACTCCGCTCCCAGATATCCATCAAACTGGCCAACGCGCTCGCGACGACAGTGGGGTTGTCATCCCTCAGCAACTGATTCAATCTATCAATCAAGTCGGAGCGCTCCACCATCAACTTGTCATGGTCGTAAAGTTTGGCGACGCAATAGGCTGCCGTTTTCCGGACATAAGGGTCGACGTCCCGAAGTAGTCTTTTTACTAGCGGCACGGTTGCCTCCACAAACTCCCGAACGTGGACATAAGACATAGTTCGAAGGGCTAGCGCTCGGACTAGGGGGTTCGGGTCTTCCATGTCCTATATTGCTGTTAGTCTTCGTCCTTGGTAGTGGTGTTACGAGGTCTTCGACACGACCGACCTGTTGTAAAACCGGGATAGCCTTTATCGCGATTTCTGGTCGCATTCTTGAATAGTTTACCAAGAATAAGAAACACCTGTGATTCTCTGTAAACATGCCGGCATCATACTGGGTAGGTAGAGGAAGCCTTACATTTTCTTAATTTCCAGGCTCTGAATTTGCATACAACTTATTACGTCGGGAAATAAGGATACCATCTCGTTATTGCTCATAGTCATATTTGCTACGATTTTCTTCAGGGCGATCTTCTTCTGTGTGAAATTCTTATCTTTCTTGCCGCCGCTATTCAACTCGGCTCGAAGCTCGGCGACTTTGCCCTGTATAGTCATTCGTTGTAAGCCATAGTCCGGAGGTATATATGCAAGGAACATAGCCATGTCGTGTAGCTTTGACAGGATGCTGCAGCGCCATATAATGGTCTGAGTATTGGTCTGAAGCCGAGGAATACATCTGACGCGGGCGCATAGAACCGGCGAGATTCACATGAACCCAGAAGCTAACTCGGCGATTCGACGGCGACTCGACAGCATTGAGCACGCTTGGTTTCACTTGGTGAGCCTTGAAGGGGTTACGAGAACGCAGGCATCGGTGGGAGGATGTAATAATGCCCATGCGAAGATTTGGACTTTAAGATAGAGAATCCCCAAGATAAAGATGGGTTGGGTTAGGGAACAAAGGCAAGCGCGAGGGTACTTCGGTGACGGGACGTATATAAAAGGAATATCCTTACTCGAGCGAAGAGCTTTGAGTCCCCTGTCTGAGCACTCGACGACATCTTGACAAAGGAAGGAAGGGCGGGCGGCGGAGAGGCTATATAGGGAAGTTCCGGGTTGTGGTTATGCTACAAAGTTGCGCAACTGGACGTCAACAGCCCAATAGTCCAATAGCATGGAACGATGGCGGCAGGATGTGGCAGCTGGGTGAGGGGTCTGGTTTGTCGGAAACCGTCACATGTGCACCATCCTTTAACTTTAGCCTTTTTCGTCGACTCGAACCGCTCGATGTTGTCGTTGCGATTATGATCTTGATCGTGCGAGGTAAGGAGTAGGTGACCGGGCTTGATTGGTCGACACCGACGAATGCGCAAGGGGCAACGGGACACGGAGATGGTTTAATAAACTGTTCGGTAGGGCAATTTGATCCTTCATTAAGTGAGGAGAGATTAGCATGTCGTTGGAGTGTCGATACCTCCGTCAAAACTGGTGTAGATTTGGCTGCTTCGTCCTGATCAGGGGGCCCTGGCTACCCGTCCTGTCCGGTCGCAAGTACCTACCTACCGTGTGTCTACAGCATATTTTACATCCATCTGCACGCTATTCGGGTTGCAGCGGGAACTGGTCCCCACCAACTGTACCATGCCTAACGCTAATGGCCACTTGCTGGTCAATTGGCACGTGGGTGAAACGTCCATATGTGGTAAGGTAGGGGTTGCTGCGCTTGGTATCCGCTTGGGGTAGGCATTACATAAGCCCAAAATTCACTCTGAAGGGATCTCTATCGACACCAGTACAGCTGTAGACGCGGCTACCTGCCATACCTTAGTATGGGCCAGTCCGCCAGGCTTCTGAATCCACCCACCACCGATCACAAGCTTCTCCAATCACTCTTAAAGAGTCCATCCACCTACGAGTTGCGGCCCGTCGTCACTATTCAAATTATATCGTTTTGATCAGATCTCTCCACCGCGACCTCCCGTTTTCCGATAGTCCAGCTTTCCTGCAATCACCATGTCCAGCGCATCTCTCACCCCTCGATGGGTCGCTGACCTCGATTTCCCGCCAACGTACAAGTCTAAGAGCGGCGGCATACCAGATCCTCCCGGCTATCCTTCACAATTGGGGACTCTATCAAAGGCATGAAATCCCTCCTACAAGGTCCCGGATCATTAGCTCATGATTGCCCATAGAAACAAGCCGCCAAAGAGTCCAAGACCCAACCTCGAAAGCAACCCACACCGGAAGAGATGGACACGTTGAAACTCAAGAAGGCCTGGGAAGTGGCTTTGGCTCCTATCAAAAGCTTGCCTATGACGTTCATCATGATGTATATGTCGGGGAATTCCTTACAAATCTTCAGTATTATGATGGTCTATATGGCTTTCAAGAATCCCATCATGGGACTGCTGTCAACAAATCAGGCTTTCGAACGATTCGAGTCCAATACCAACAAGGCAAAAATTCTACCAGTGAAAGTAGCTTATATCGCCATGCAATTGGTTGCGCTGGCTGTCGGAATATGGAAAGTTAATGCGATGGGACTTTTACCGTACGCCACTGTTTCTACTGATATCTCTCAATTTAGACTTGAGTGTGCTAACTATACCTATGTAGGACAACGAGATCGGACTGGCTTGCTTGGGAGGTACAAAGGGATCCATTAGAACATGCTGTATCGGCTTTCTAGTTGTCACATGTCGTTTTCGGTCTAATTTATAGCTAGCGAGGCATGGCCTCTCACATAAATATGAAGCTCCCGTTACTGACTTTCTGCCTTATGACCTATACTGGTATCTATATGAAGCGCTATCGGTCAATACGATCTAGAACCTATGTTGTACGGATTTTTCGGAATGAAATAAGGCTGTCGTCTTGCATTATTAGAAGTCCGATGGTGGTCAATAGGTCACGCAAGCATGCTACTGAATGTCAATACATGCGGGTTAGACAGCTCTCTGGCTTCTCTATCCTTGCCTAGGGAGACCATGACCAGTAGATTAGTACCCAGGACTTTGGTGTACTGGGTTCATGCTTGACTTCACACATGACATTGTTAGAACTTTGATGTTAAAGCCTGCCTACCACCATGTGAGAATGGGATAGATACCTAAGGTACCTAGCTACGTATGCACCGCGACTTTGGTCGCTGGCTTGTGACGCCGCAATTCTTATTAGTGTTGGTAGGGATTGTGTAGATTTTATCTGCAATATTCTGAACGCATGTATGCTGTAGGGTAGTAGATTAGGTAATTACCCTCCGTATGTATGTATTTGTAGCGTGTTGTGGGGCGCTGCGGCAATGACATGTGTGGGGATCACCCAGCCGGGATGTAAACACCCTTTGTACGGACATGGCAAACACCTTATACCAAACACTACCTCCTGTAATAGTTTCACTTCACTTGTGATCTTATCGAAGAAACCATTAAAAATATGTTCTCGTCAAATATCTTTACTCAAGCTACATTCAACTGATGTATACCGTTACTGCGTTTAATCCGTGGCCACATGTGTCGCCACTGTGCTTGATCCACCAACTTAGTCCGGTGAACTGTGCCGGGGTGTTCAAATACCTACAGTACATAGATTCTCGATGGTGCGCGGAAGACCGGCGTTATGTCCGAAGCAGTTGAACCAAATAGCAATAAGGCTATCGGCGAATCACAGCCTGAGCCTAGCCAGCCTATATCTCAACCATTGAGTGCTTCTATCAAAGATGAGCGCGACGATGCCCCAGGGAAGACAGCCGTGGCTTTAGAAAGTGACAACGATGAGCCTTCCTTCCCTCTTCTGCAGAACAACGCTGGTAGCGACACGCTCTTGCAGCACGTCAAGACAAATAAAAGTGCAACGGAGTATGACAACGACGAAGAGCCATCTGTGGCCAAGCCTTTCGTTCGCACCCACAGCCCGGACACTTCACAGAGGGAGATTACGCCGCCCGATGACGAGAGAGTATCCGTTCCTCTCGTACACAAAATGCACAAATTTACCTTGTATGAGACTGCTAGTCGCTATTACATCGTGGGTGGAGACGTCATGGAGAAGCGCTTTCGTATTTTGAAAGTTGAGCGTAACACACATGATGGCTCAGAGCTGGGTATTACTGACGACAAGACCATCTATGGCCGGAAGGAGATGAACTCGCTCCTCGACACTATCGACCATGGAAACAAAGGCACCGGCGGTATAAAACAGCGGTGTACCGCTTGGGGTCTCCTGGGCTTCATCAAGTTCACGGGGCCGTATTACATGATGCTGATTACCAAGAAGAGTACTGTGGCAATGATAGGCGGCCACTATATTTACCAAGTCGATGGGACTGAGCTCATTCCCCTAACCCCAGCCAAGTACAAAACAGATACGCGAAACCCGGAAGAGTCTCGTTTCCTTGGTATTCTCAACCACCTAGACTTGACAAGGTCGTTCTACTATAGCTACTCATACGATATTACGAGGACCTTGCAGCATAATATCAAGAGAGAGCGTGAGGTATTGAAAGGAGGTCTTCCTGGCACAGCATCCCACGATTATAACCAGATGTTTATTTGGAATAGTCATCTCCTTCGGCCAGCATCGGATAATCTCTCCCATCCCTTCGACTGGTGTCGGTCCATCATTCACGGATACATAGACCAAGCCGCTATATCCGTCTACGGAAGACTAGCACACATTACTATAATAGCCCGTCGCTCACGGTTCTTTGCTGGTGCTCGGTTCTTGAAGCGCGGTGCTAATGATCTCGGCTATGTCGCTAACGACGTGGAGACGGAGCAGATCGTGTCAGAATCGCTGATCACTTCTTTCCACGCGCCTGGGTCCAGACTCTTCGCTAACCCTCACTACACTTCATATGTGCAGCATAGAGGCAGTATCCCACTATACTGGACGCAAGATAATATCGGAGTGACACCAAAACCACCGATTGAACTCAACCTCGTCGATCCTTTCTACACAGCCGCTGCCTTGCATTTTAATAACTTATTCGCACGCTACGGGTCTCCCATTTATGTTCTGAATCTAGTCAAGTCTAGAGAGAGGACGCCCCGCGAATCGAAGCTGCTTCATGAATACACAAATGCCATCAATTATCTCAATCAGTTCCTCCCGGACGAGCACAAGATAATCCACAAAGCCTGGGATATGAGCAGAGCTGCTAAAAGCCGGGATCAAGATGTTATCGGCACCCTTGAGAGCATTGCCGAGTCTGTTGTCACCAGGACTGGATTCTTCCGAAATGGTGACGGGGTCACTACACCTGGAAGCGTGCAAAGTGGAGTGGCCAGGACTAATTGCATCGATTGCCTAGACCGCACCAATGCGGCCCAGTTCGTCATTGGCAAGAGAGCTCTCGGCCACCAGCTGCACGCGCTGGGAATCCTCGAAAACACATCGATCGACTACGACACGGATGCAGTCAACCTCTTCACCCACATGTATCATGATCATGGTGACACTATCGCGGTCCAATATGGTGGCTCTCAACTGGTGAACACAATGGAAACATACCGCAAGATTAACCAGTGGACCAGCCATTCGCGAGACATGATCGAGAGTTTCAAACGTTACTATAATAATTCGTTTCTCGATAGCCAGAGACAGGAGGCATATAACCTATTCCTCGGCAACTACATCTTTGCTCAAGGGCAGCCAATGTTGTGGGATCTCTCTACCGACTACTACCTACATCATGAAGATCCTCGGACATGGTCTGAGACTCATCAGCCAGATTATATTCACTGGTTCGATCCGCGTAAGCTCGAAAGGATGAGACCACCTAGCCCTGTGCCCCAGAAAGGTGAGCTTGCGAACAAGCCTGTATCATTCCTTGATGACTATTGGCTCGAGTATTATCGCCCCGCTACCCTTTCATCGTTCCCGAGGATGTTTTCGTACAAGATGAATTCCACCATGAGGTATATACCCCTTAAGTCAACACAAGAGGGTAAATACGACCTCAGCCCTTTCCGTGTCCGCACGGAGGGTGACCAAGAGATTAGCGAGAGAAGGAAACCCGCAGGCAAAAAAGGGGTAACTATAGTTGATCCGCATGACTCCGTTAAATCCCCCGATGGAGATATTTCATCGGTTGCTACGGAGCAGACTATTGAAAAGGCCAGCGCGAAAGGAATATCTATTCAACGTTGGTTACAGCCCATTCCTGCGGACAGGGCGCCAACCGTTCCTCATAGCATCATGAAAGAAACGGTGGAGACGCCTATCGATGGCAGCAAGCCTAAGCAGACACCACAAGAAAAGTCTAAGGCCGCTCAATGGACTTTCACTAAAGTTGTGCATGAATCCCTGAACCCTTCCGTCAGCGCAACGGAGGAGGACGACTACACGCGGTATGTGAGCCATCCGCAGACCCTCCCGCTCGTGGTTTCTAACGAGCCGCCAACCGACATCGACTCGTCCGAGTATCAAGAGTACCTGAACGGCAGTTGGCAAACGGACGGTCTTGCCCCTAACGGTACTGAGGAGGATATGGCCGCATACTATGAATTGTTGCGTGTTGGCGACAACCCACTCACCGTCACCGATGAAGACCTGGTCAAGAAAAGGTATAAGGCATATAAAAAGTGGCTCCGCGGCAAATCCCTCTTCAAACAGCAGCCAGTTGACTAGGACTTGTCCGCTGCCTTGATAAAGCCCTCGAGCGACCCGTCTGAGGAAAACCTCAAGCCACTTTAGGCTAAAGTCCTACCTCCCTTTTTTTTTTTTGGGCAACCTCATCTTGATTCACAGCAGGCGAAGAGAGGCTGGAGTTGTGGCTCTTTCGCAACAAGTGGGCTGACTCGATCGGACATGTTCAGCTTAGCCGCAGCCATGATCGCGGACAGTATCTCGATGGTCTTGATGAGTTGCTCCTTTAGTTGTGTCTTTGTCAGCTTGTCGGATGGGAAAGAATCGTCGTCTTCTACATTGAGCCAGCAAAGCATTGTGGATCGAAGTATTTCATTACAGTAATGCGGCATTCGAGGCCAGCATGCCTGTAGGACTTCTTGTAGGAGACGGGTAGCAGAGAGGAGAGTTGGTGGGTATTTTGTGCCAAAAGGGTCTGTCAAGATCTCTGTGACCAAGGGGATAAGGTCCTAACTTGCTTGTTAGCACAACTTCTCACTTCAAGGCTTACAGAGAGCCCTATTTCATAGGCCGTAGGTGCAAGTGTGGAAATTTCAGTCGTACGATGGCCAGTGGATTGCACCCGTTGGCGATGGGCGGAGCTCTCCACAACCCAATGCAACTCGGGTCGCCGCATTAATTGGAAACATTTAAAGTGTTTCTTTAGGGATGATAGCGTGGGTGCTCTGCTTCTTTTGTACATATTGAAGAGCGAAACAAGCGAGTTTTCAAATAGACGGGAGTAGTATCAACAGAAAAATAACTCACTTTCAGGTACTTAACTGATAATATACCTATGCCACTCATAAGGTAGCACAAGGTTCTGCACAAGAAGTCTACGAGTCGAATGTGCTCCTTTGCGTGATGATAACCGACCATGATGCCTTCCCTGACAATCTTATCGAGCAGTTTCCGTTGTGCCTCAGTAAACCCTTGGTTTCGGTTCTTTGGCCTATCGCTCCGGTCATTTTCGGCGGTAGTCGTGTTCCCTGCCTCCATCGGGTCATCAACCGACGACGACGGTATGGTTGAAGCAGTGTTGAAGCCAGCCATGTCGAAAAGCGCAGGGTACGCGGCGTTCAGCAGCGCCAGCGACTCGGCCTCGGGTGTGAGGCTCGGCAGGCTCAGCACGGTCGGGAACACGGCCTGCTCGAAGACGTCGGCAAGACCGATGCGCGAGAGCAGGCCCTCCGGACATCGGGACCAGAAAACGCGGAATATGGACAAGGAACGGAGTTTTAGCGAAGTGGGCTGTGGCTCGTCGAGAAGTGTGAGAAGAATGGGGGTGTAAAGAGGCCAGTGTTGTTGCAGGAGGTCGGTCTAGTTATGAGAAATGAGATCAGTGATACTTTTTCTCTGGCATTTTGTCATATCAAAATATCGTCCATAGGGTGAAGGAAGTTGCTGTAGCAGCAAACTGTTGCCTGAGTATGCTAGAAGGCTCGAATATCCGTATGCGGATAACTTGGATCGAGAGAGAGAAGATGAAGGCCGGGTACTTACATCTGCATTTTCCACAGCCCATTCAAAGATAGCGACTGCGTACCGATGCTTATATTTCCACGGCTTGGTGACGGCTATGTCGTCCGCATCACCACCGAAGCCGTCGCCTTGGGAATAGCGTGACGGAGGCTCGGGGAAAGCAGCAGGGCGCCCGGAGGCCGTCACCGTTGTGGGGCGGGATTTCGCAAATAAGGGGCGGAGAAAGCTGGTCAAGACATCCTCCGTTATGAAGCGCTCCTGCTCAGTTTGTTGGCTTACTTTGCCGGGTCGGGTCCCTGCCCCAATAGGCTGGAATGACGAAGAGCTCCGAAAGTAGGCCGAGAGTAAAGATTGCGACAGTTCAGCGCAGGGGCTTGATGACCAGGGATCGTCTGGATTTGTATACGCGATGATAGAGAGAATAGTACGTGTCGGAATGACAAGTCCATCTCGACTAAGTTTCACCAGCTCTGCGATAATATGGAGACTCAATTCGCCCCTTCGAGCTATAGATGGGTAATCGGTTGAGTCTTAAGGCGATCGTCAGTATGACTATACTAGGACCTTTACTCTCAAAAACGTCCATGACTGGACAAAACGGAGATGTGTGAGAGACCCATACCGTCGTCGAAGGAGCCACCCGAGCAAACCGGCTCCATTATGTGACCAATCCGCAAGAGGATATCCTCGAGCGCCGCCATAGCGTTATCTCCATCGCCAAGCCTCAGCCTAGGTTTCCCAGACTTCAGAGTAGTATAAACAGCCCACAGGATAGAACGGGTATCCTAGGTATAGAACAAGTTTTAGCACGTGCAACATCAGAGGGGAGCGGAAGGTTGGACGGCGCATTCCGCGTTGCACTAGACTAACCGATACATCGTGGTCTCTGGAAGTAAACTCGCGAAGATCTTCTATGGTAACATGATCTGGAACATCTATCGTGGTCGCCGTCAGCATGGAGAGCTCGCATATGATATGTGGTCCCACACCGGCTCACCTTGCAGTGGTAGCTCAGCACCATCTAGTGGTGAGTCTACACCGTTTAAATTGTGGGCTAATTTGAGGAGCTGGTCAAACATTTTTGCCCATCCTTTCTGAAAAAATGGGCAGATTTGGGCGAGATCAAGCCGGAGTAAGCTCAAGTTTGAACGCTTATTAATAGAGTTATGTCAAGTGAAGGGCATCACAAGTAGTATCTACTGCTTGGCTTGATGTCAGTGTATTGCTGAAGCTAACCTGCAGGATCCACGAGTGTCACACTAAAATAGTTAGCACTGCCAGGAGCAGTTCCCAGGTGGTGGCACCCGGCACTCTACGGAATGTACTCTTCACCAGGGGCATCCGCAATCCCTAAATTCGTTAAATTCACCATGCTATTCCGCTTAATCATTCAAGTCTTACCGATTACGGCTCAGTAACCATGAACATTTATACACGTGATCTAATATGAATTTCAGTGACTGCACATATGTGTCTCTCTGCCCGTTTGACTTGATGTACGGGTCAAATCCCCCAGGCTCCGCCCGAGACTCTGCTTTCTGATCCATAAAGTTCATGTTATCTCTCACGGAAAGTGTACCTCCTGCAGGGTAACACGCTCCACTCACATTAGTCGATCGTTGTCGTTGTCGAAACTGAATATTCTGAAGACCAAAAAACCACTACCCTGCTGACAACGCAATATTAAAGATGCAACCCTGTCTACCTATCTGATAATGACTTCCTGGCAAAGAGACATCGCTTAACCAACCTGCGACCCCACAAGCCTTGGACCTGGGCTCGGCATACCAATCTGACAGATCCTTCCATCCTGGCAGTCGACAACAAGACGTTGGCGACAGTCCAATCAGCACCCCGACGTCTTGATTTTAGCTGTGATAAGTTGCAGCTCGCTTATATAAAAGTAAAATTACCGGGTCCAAGTAAACTGTTGTGCATATGTGAGATGACGTTTGCTGACTCGCTACCAAACTTCCCCATTTTGCTCGTTTCCTGATGCGTTCCGACCTCTTTTAAGAAAGTTACCTAGGTTAATTTATCAGCACGATCGAGCTACGCGAACCACCTCGAGCCAGGATGTCAACCATGTGTGGGTGCCCCTTCCTGTTCCTTGTGTACTATAGGCTGAAGTGCTCCGCAGCTCCTCCCGGGCTGAACTTACCCTGGTTGGTACTGGAGACGCAGGATCTATCGTCCATCGACGAATCGACATCCAACGGCAAATAAATCACAACGGCCGCGTGATAGGATCCACAGACGTGGTGCCTTATCCCTTTGACAGCCCTCGGGTCACAAATCAGCCCACTTCGGGCCAGTCTAGGTATGCGTTCTGGGACGTCGAGAATCAGGGAGATGGCCAAGCTGCCTCGTCATGGCGGCTTGGAACTTGCGATCTCAAACCAGGTTTCGAGCTCACAACAAGGTGGGAAACCTGGGATAACGTTGCATCCTGAATCCGGGCACCTAACCGGGGCCGATATTCCTTAGCGAATCTAGGCGAGCTAGGGTCGCATCGACCTTTACATAGTAAAATCCGGGGCTGTTCATTTCCTGTCTGCATGCCCAAGATTAGGAGCGCGACGAAGCTGTCACGTTCCGCAGCGAACCATGCTGACGATGTGGTGGAGTCGCGAGGTCTCAAAGTGACCTGACGAGCATATTATAGAGTGATGCTCTCCCTACGCCTTTGAGATGAATAACCCTTCTTGTTCTCTGTCCTTAACGGGAGATCGCCATATCTTTGAAAGTTATAGTCTGTTAAAGCTACCTATAGCCCGTCAAGCTATAGGCAAGCGACTCATAAAAATGCCAGTGCTTCCAAAGCTAGCTCAAATCATGCGAGGGGCACTACTGTTGTTCCTGCTTCCAAGCACACTTGTTAGGGCAGATACATGCTCCACAATCGCATCAGACACCGACATCGACGTGGCCTTCCCTCTATCGCTCGATTACATATCAGAGCAAAACAAGTATTGGTCTACATCATGCATCGCACTCAAGCCTTCATGCATCTTATTCCCAACTTCAGCAGCTGAAGTCTCGGCCATCCTCCAGACTATAAATCAGGGCGATGAGAGCTTTGCGGTCAAGTCAGGGGGGCACAACCCCAACAACTATTTCTCCAGTGTAGATGGTGGGCCGCTGATTTCGACGGCCCGGCTGGACCAAGCTGTCCTAGATGCCAACACCGGAGTGCTCCGCATGGGACCTGGTAACCGCTTAGATGGTATTGCCGCAAAGCTCCAGGGTTCCGGTTGGACATTTGTCGGCGGTAGAATCGGGAACACCGGAACCGGTGGCCTAATTCTCGGCGGCGGCTTATCATATATGAGCGCACAATATGGGTGGGCAGCAAGTTCCGCTTTGGAATATGAGGTAGTGTTGGCGAATGGAACTATCGTTACCGCATCAGACAATCAAAATGCGGACTTGGCTCGCGCGTTGAGAGGGGGTGGAAATAACTGTAAGCGCAACTATCTCCCAATCTCACTACGCGAACAGATTAAACTGACCAAGCTTTTCTCAGTTGGTATCGTAACAACATACACCCTACAGACATACCGCCAAGGCAACATCTGGGGTGGTAATGTCATCTTCCTTCATAATGAGAAGGTCGCTTCGAATCTGCTTCAGGCCGTCCGCGACTTCGCCGAGTACAACACCGATAACCGAGCAGCGGTTATCGTAACGGCGGAACGCAGCACCGGACTTGTGATACCAGAGCTAATTGATATTGAGCTCATCGATACCTGGATTTTATTCTTATTCTATGATGGTCCGACCCCGCCTGAGGACCTCTTCCGGAACTTTACCGAAGCCGGCGTACCGCTTCTGACAACTACGAAAACTCAAACATACTCCGACCTTATCGGCGGTAGCAATTGGGTGATTGTCAAAGGGTCTGTCGTCACAATCGGGACGGAAACCGTACCATTGCCCTCAAGCGACAATGCGGAGACAGTGATGGAAGGGATCCACGCCCACTGGCGCGATATCTCAGGCACCACTCTCCTGGAGCCCGGGATCGTAGCTTCAATTGCGTATCAGCCGTTCCCAAAGGCAATTGCGCGGCAAGCGAAGGCCCGTGCCCCCGATCTCATTGACGCGGACGACGAAGCGGACCGCCTCATCATCGAGATGAACTACAGCTTCATTCCGCAGACGGACTACAGCAAGATGGCCAACACCCTCGAGACGACGTATACTGGTGTCCGGCAGCGGGTCTTGGGATGGCAGGAGGCAGGCATATTGCCCGACGTATATTGCCCCGTATTTATGAACTACGGGTTCTACCGTGCGGACTACTGGGGTCGGCTGCGCCCTGAAAGCCGGGCATTTGCGAAGCAGGTGGCGGCCAAGTATGATCCTGATGGCGTCTTCCGCGACCGTACTGGAGGCTGGAAACCTTGAAGTTACCTCTCTCCTCTCATTCTGAAGCACTCATGCTTTATTTGACGTTACCTAGAGCTGGAGTGATGTTGGCGAATGTACTGAGAAGTGATCATGGTAGTGGGATATAATGATGCTTTCGCGTTGCAACTTTATCTGGGCTCGTAAGATGTTTAACGTTTGCGTCAACTGCTGGCTACCTTAGGTAGTCATGTAGGCGGGAATACGATATTATCAATATTGTGAGTGTTCCGGCTCACTGTGAAGGCATATTCAAAAGCAACGTGGAGCACATGATGTAACTTCTGCTTTTCCGCAGCGCTTTTAGTACAATATCTATCGAGGTACCTATGCCATCTCACCATACCATACCCAGTTTTACTGTGCCTTTTCTTCCCTCGAGTCTTCCACCATGTTCGCTCGCTTGCCCTCACGCCCTGACTGCCTTCACCCAACCATATTGAAGTGGCCGACGAACGGGGCATGGGTATCATTTCTGTCAGCTCAGCCGACAGTATATATGATGTTCTATAATATTATGTAGATAGTTTTTCTCTAAAACCGTGCTTACCTTATTACCAGCCCTTTCTTCCCCGCGACTCGAAAACGGACGCATGCCACTTGTTGACTCGATGTTGGCGTGTCTAGGGGCGCGTGCTTGGACCTGTCTATCTACCAAGTGAATATGCTCGATATTAGATAGACGATTAATACAGATGGCCCTACACTGAACTGTCTTAATTCCAGCGTTGTATTTATGATATTTCTTTCTTACCTTCGTCCTCCCCCTCCCCTTGCCTTCCTCCTCATTTCCACTCCCAACCGCTTTCTTCATTAATCAGAATCTACTACCCCCATTCGGCAAATCTATTCCCAGTTGCGAATACAGGCCTGGACCCTTCTTGCTATTGCTATTACCATTATTGCTATTATTGTGATTAAAGAACTGAGGCGACTGAACAGGCGACACTGTGTAATCCCTCAAGTTCCCACGACGACGACACTCGTCTTCATCGTCATCGTCATCGTGAGCGTCATCATCGTCGTCGTCGTCACTGCACTCGGAAACACCGTTAGAGTCCCTCCGCACGAGACGCGCGGCCTGCGGTGCGTGGACGTGGGCGTGGGCGTGGGCGTTGTTGAGCACTGGACGAACGGGATGAACGGACTGGATTACGGGTTTACGTGCCGCCACCGTACCGCGGGGGTTCTCGTTCGTGTTCACGCGCTGAGGCACGCGTCGTGCGTCTTGCATTGTCGTTGCTGGGGCCATGCCCATGGTCATGGTCATAGGGGGTATGCCTTGGGGCTGTTGGTATATGGGCCTGGAGTATTGCTGTTTCTGTTGCTGAGATTGTCCTCGTTGCTGGTAGTATGGTGGAGATTGTGGCTGAGATTGTTGTTGTTGTTCCCTTTTCTGAGTAGTAGTAGGAGGAGGAGTACCGCGCAATGCTGTGTTAGGGGCGGGAGCCCGGCTTGGTCTCTGATGAACTGTCCGTGATGATGGCTGTGGCTGTGGCTGTCGTCGTTTGTTCGGATCGTAAACGGACCTGTAATCGGAACCGGGCATGGTCGCCAGATTCCCCGCGAGTCTAGGTTCGATGATAGAGTCCCTGTTTCCCAGAGTTCTATGAAGATTCGTATCCATGTTGCCCGCTACGCCCCTGAGTGTAGGCCATCCGTATTGGTGGGCGGCTGCCGTGGCACGCGCCTGGCGGTCTCTTTTTTCTATCTGCTCTCGGGTTGGTGATTGGTATCTAGGAGGAGAGGGACGTTGTTGTTTCTGTCGTTGTTGGGTACGGCTATTATTTGTTGGCGAGTAAAATTCAGTGTTCGTCGAACCGAATACCGGCTCCTGGTCGTGGTCGTAGTCATCATCTGAACCACAACACATCTTGGCCTAGGGAGTTTGTTAAATAGGTTTTTGTTTTGATGTCTAACGTAAGACGTCCCTGATATTGCTTAAGGGGGCTAGAGAAGAAGTAGTTTTCTGTACCAGACAGAAAAAAGGCAGTTGGAAGAGAAATAAAACAGAGCTTCCTGAACCAAAGTCCTCGTGAAGAGTCAAAGTGAGTAAGAGGATCTGTATCGGAGTTAAAAGCAGCTGTGAAGAATTGAAGAAACGTCTATGTAAGTCAGAATGAAAGATTTGTCGAAGGAAAACATGTTTCCTTCGCGCCACCACACAGTTCTGTTGTATTTAATCTCTCTTCGTTTAGTCCCAGACAAAGCGTCACAAACTTCTTTGTCCAGCTATAATTAGTTTTTTATCAAGACATAATGAAAATTGCAAGCCCTCAAAGACAATATTAATATCGAGGACGATCGTGGCTCCTTTGTTGCTTTGTGCAGCCTATCAAAGCCGGATAACCACAACGCTATTCTGCCAGAATATAGCACTGAGAGCGGCTTTATCGGCGGACATGGAAGGAATGAGGCTCAATCCCGGATTGCTAATTTGAAAGTAGACGACTAGTGTCGGGATATATCCGAATAGCAGACATCTTTGCATCGGGGACTAGTCAGCATATACTGTAAGTGTTCTTCGTCTTATGATTATCCGAGCGCCTTGCTCTGTATTTTTAAGACTGAAAATCAGTATCACGAAAAGAAGAAAGAGTGATTATTTTCTCCTGTCTTCTCGGATGCCATGGTTTCCTCATCAAACGTGCATGCAATTCACACAATGCTCTTGTTATAAACTTTTTCTTTGACAGCTACAGTCATGTTTCACCAACCATACAAATTCTTTGGCTAGCAATGTCTGTCCAACAATGTCTTCGTCTCTGTCGGGAGTCCGGCCAATCATTCATATATCTGCTTGCTCGGTTGCTCATCTACTCCCCCAGGCCACCCATTCTCGGATGTTCGCTGAAATGCAACGAATCAAACGGTATATCCAAACAAAGGCGAGCAAGAGTAGCTATAAACCCGAGACACGCCTGGCTATTAACGCATCGGTAAATGAACGCCCTGGCCGGCCTAGTAATATGGCAAAGGGCATCTACCCTATCATCCCTCCCAGAACATCCTCTCTAGGAAAAGGAAGCAGTAAGAAACCATATAGTCACACTACTATGCCATTCACACCACAGGAGCGGGGTAGAGAAGAGACGCTCGCATGGCTGGAAACTGGTACGTACGACTCCTTTAGGGCATTACTAACACAGCGTAACCAAGCGGAGTCGCAAATCCGACGCGGGCCGAGAACGATGGGCGCGAGAGAGGTGCAGAGGATCCTGCGAGAGCCGAGCCGACAGAGTGTCCAGTCGCTTCATGCCGCCTGCCAAGGGGCCGAGATGGCGCTTCGTTATGGGGTACTTGGAGCCGCAGCGTACAACTTCAGTAAGACTGTCGGTTGGAACCAAGATGCGGCGATGCGGGTACCGTCTCTTCAGCTGAGTCCAATGATTCCTAGTCTACCACCCATAAGACCATACACCCCGATTCGCTGGCTTCAACTTCCGGATCCGGAATCAGAATCAAAAGAGAAGGGGAAGGAAAAGGGGAAGGAGAAGGAGAAGGAGAAAAAGGAACCAACAACAGATTGCTGGTCGCCGCTATCTGAGCAAGGAGGCTGGCGCGAGGACGACATCGCTGATATGAGACTTGACAACATACGTGAGGGATCACTCACGGGATCACTCACGAGGAGCGATTCTGAACACTCAAATTATTTCAGGCCCGACGAGAGAATTGATGGCTGGACGGAAGGTGAGTATGACCTAGATGACGCGCATGTTGAATCGGACGCGCCTCTTGGAACAGAGGCAAGGGCCGTCACGATAAAACCAGTCAGCAGCGCACAGGTTCGCCAAGTTGATGTCATCAAGGAAGAAGAGAAGCCAGACGGTAAGTAATCATATTGAGATAAAAGGTACTCTTCATATCTTGATCTCTTGGCCCTCTGGACGTCTAGAAGATCCTGCGCGCAGGCGGCGTGTCGGGCTGAGGAATTGATAGCGAGCTCGAGATTTTAGTGACTATATCTGCCATGTTGAATATGTATGTATAGGGTCATCTTCAATCCGTTCAAAACGGGCGGGGTAATGAAAATCGTCAAATGGGGAATATCATGGTGATATATCTAGACCGTCACATCACTTTGGGTTCATAGGTTCGTGATTCTGCAGATTTGCAGGGCCCTGCTCAATGAACAAGCAAGGAAGGCATAGCATTCTAATCCTGTGCCATTCAATTACCTACTAGCATTACATAAACTAGCTTGGTAGGAGTAATGTGGCAGCTTGATTTAGCCGCTATGCTTAGTGCGCTCATGGTAGGGCAATGCATTCGATTTCAACGTCGACGTTCTTGGGTAGCGTTTTGACTGCGACGCAGCTGCGAGCAGGCTTGTGGGTGAGCCACTTCGCGTATTCCTCGTTCATCTCGGCGAAGGAGCTCATGTCAGCCAAGAAGATGTTTACTTTGACAACCTTGTCGAGACTTGACCCAGCCTCGGTCAGAACAGCCTTCAAGTTCTTGAAGACCTGAGTGGTCTGCTCGGTGATGGAGCCCTGTATGAGGTTTCCTTGAGAGTCCATGGGGATCGAGCCTGAGCAGTAGATGGCTGTGGGCGTCTTGATAGCATGGGACTATTATCGGTATTGTGTCAGATGTAAATGCAAGACAAACAAGACCAGAGTTAGTTAAAGTCATACGTAAGGGCCCGCAGCTGTGAATACATGTCAGTCAAATTGACTTAAGCCGTAGTAATCTAGTCTCAGAATCTATACTCACGGGGAGCTGCGTCTTTGCTGAAAATCGGAGTCATCTCGGCCATCTTGCGAATTGGTGTGGATGTCACGAGAGAAGAGAGGGTACGGGATGTTGAGTGAGGGGTTAGAAGACAGCGCGTTGATTGAATTAGGGATGAAGTAAGAAAAGCCCCGCGGGAGATTGACATAGTAGCACAGTAGCAAGTCTATCCAGCCTTAAAATACAGCTTTATTTATAAAAATTAACGTAAGTTGAGAACGCTATAGGTCGGTTGGTGTTTGGAGAGTTCATCGGCCGTTGTCGGACACTCCAGTGCCTCGGGTCGCACCGTGCTCGAAAATTTAATGTACGGTATAGTCACTGTACAGCATACTATGTTATAACTTATGGCGTAGCCCCGTACAGTAGTAGATAGGTATCCGTGTCCATGGGTTCGTGAAACCAGGCACTCTAGCATTTACCTCCATGGTTGTCGGCTCATAGGCCTGTCTGTCTCTCTTATGTAGGTGGCATGGCAGTCATCAATTGAAGTGTGAACACAGTTGTTCATGTGCAACCCAACGGAATCTAACCAAAAGATGTATGTGGATAAGTTTTCCTTTTTTTCCTCCAATCGAGGAGGTAAGGAGGTGAAGTGCAACAATAGTGTTCCTGTATTGGCAATATTATTAAGTATCAGGAGAACGGGGGGTTTTGGCCAAGTGTCTAGATTCGGAAATTCACAGAGCTACAGCAGTAGGGACCTCCTTGCAGGTCTACATACCCTAAGTAGATTCTAGTGAATGGGGGCCAGGGGCATGCTATGCCTACCACTATTAGGTAATCAGGGGAGCCCTGTCGGTCGAGGTGCATGTGTCCAATTTGGACGCTTTCAATATACTTCGTATTTACAATTGGCTTCTGATATTAAACTATTTTTGCATTCCCCCAAACTCCATCATTGGGTGACAACTGACAACCGGAACAATCCATGACCGTGTTGAGGTCAGTGGGTTGACTATTTACATTCACTATCTATTTCTTTTGGTAAGTTCACCATATGTTCACGCTCAGGAGCCGACGACTGCCTGCATAATTGGACTAGCTACGTTGCCTGTACCTAATTATGCTTCGCATGTTAAGTTGCAGCTTACGGCTGAAGCTGGACGCTTGAAATCTCTTCACCTCTTTCGCTACGCCTCACGTATAGGAAATCTGGTCTTTAACTAACCGTCTACCATTTCCATATTCCTAGTTCGTTACCTTTCCCTACTAGGTCTACTTCTGAAGTCTCCCTCCGCCATGTCTACTCCGCAAGGAAGCCTGCGCCAGCGCAGCGTTCCTGGCTCTTCCAAGAAGAAGGGCAGCGCTGTTGTTGGCACTGAACCGGACGTCGTTGCCGTCACCAAACCGGGCAAGAAATCGGCCGCATCCAATTCTGAAACGAGTTACCGAATCGCCTTCGCTGTCATCACCGCTCTGGCCTTCATAACCCGCTTCTGGGGCATCAACCACCCGAATGAGGTGGTCTTCGACGAAGTCCACTTCGGAAAGGTAAGTTTCACTTCGCCTGTACCTCGCGTGTCCATGTTTGACGTCAAGGGCATGCCTAAACTGACCTGTCTTCACACCTAGTTCGCCTCCTATTATCTCGAGAAGACCTATTTCTTCGATGTCCACCCACCTTTTGGAAAGCTTCTGTTTGCCTTGATGGGATGGCTTGTGGGATACGACGGCCACTTCCACTTCGAGAACATCGGTGATTCCTATATCTCAAACAAAGTACCGTATGTGGCCTTCCGTGCCATGCCCGCCCTTCTTGGATCCCTGACCGTCTCCGTCGTCTTCTTGATCATGTGGGAATCTGCCTATAGCCTACCTGCTTGCATCGTTGCCGCCGGTCTCGTTCTCCTCGATAATGCCCACATTGGCCAGACCAGACTTATCCTACTAGACGCAACCTTGGTATTTGCCATGGCCTGCAGTCTGCTATGCTACATCAAATTCTATAAACTTAGGCATGAGGCTTTCAGCCGTAAGTGGTGGAAGTGGCTGATCCTCACTGGATTTGCCCTGTCGTGTGACATTTCTACCAAATACGTTGGTCTTTTCGCTTTTGTTACTATTGGGTCTGCGGTCATTATTGACCTATGGGAGCTTCTGGATGTCAAGCGTCCGGGAGGCGCATTGAGCCTGCAAAAGTTTGGACACCACTTCGCAGCTCGAGCGGTGGGTTTGATTATCTTGCCTTTTCTCTTCTACTTGTTCTGGTTCCAGGTCCACTTCGCAATCCTGACACGATCCGGTCCTGGCGATGACTTCATGACGCCTGAATTTCAGGAGACTCTTTCGGACAATGTCTTGACCGCCAATGCAATGACGATTGATTACTACGATACTATAACACTTCGTCATAAGGAGACCAAGGCTTTCTTACACAGTCACGCCGAACATTACCCCCTACGATATGACGATGGCCGGGTTTCCAGCCAGGGTCAGCAAGTTACAGGTTACCCTTACAACGACACAAACAACTATTGGCAAATCTTACCGGTTGAAGATGATAATGTTCTTGGCCACCACGTTAAGAACCATGACCTTGTTAGGCTCCGCCACTTGGTGACAGATACCATTCTTCTATCGCACGATGTGGCGTCTCCTTATTATCCCACTAACCAAGAGTTTACCACGGTTTCCGTCGCCGACGCATATGGGACCCGTTCCGCCGATACTCTTTTCGAGGTCCGTATCGAAGGCGGCAAGCAAAACCAGGAGTTTAAGAGTATCGCGAGCCACTTCAAATTTATTCACAATCCTAGCAAGGTGGCCATGTGGACGCACACGAAACCGCTCCCTGAGTGGGGACACAAGCAGCAGGAAATCAACGGAAACAAGCAGATTGCACCTAGCTCCAATGTTTGGCTTGTAGAAGATATCCCATCTGTGCCTGCAGACTCGCCTCGTAGGGTCAAGGAGGAGCGCAAAACCAAGACTCTCCCTTTCCTGCGGAAGTATCTCGAGCTGCAGCGTTCCATGTTCTGGCACAACAGTCAGCTGACTAGCAGTCACCCGTATGCCAGTCAGCCTTATCACTGGCCATTCCTGCTCCGGGGTGTCAGCTTCTGGACTCAGAATGATACAAGACAGCAGATCTACTTCCTCGGTAACCCGATCGGCTGGTGGCTCGCGAGCAGTCTGATTGCTGTCTACGCTGGTATTGTCCTCGCCGATCAAATTTCGCTCCGTCGTGGCATCGATGCCCTGGATCACCGTACGTACCTCGTATCATTTCTGTGCTTTTTTTTATTTCTAACCCTGTGTGTAGGTACCCGCTCAAGACTCTACAATTCGACTGGATTCTTCTTCCTTGCCTGGGCCACTCATTACTTCCCTTTCTTCTTGATGGGTCGTCAGCTCTTCTTGCACCATTATCTCCCGGCCCATCTAGCATCGTGCCTAATTGTCGGCGCCTTGGTCGAGTTCGTCTTCAACGCTGAGCCCTCGGCGGAGGAGCCAGGCTCCCTGGATCCTAAGACTGGCAGCAAGACTACCGGACCCCGGCGACATGTCACTGCTCGTGAGCGGTTTGCAGGTCAGAGCATGGTACCGGCGTGGATCGCATGTGCCGTGGTTCTTGGCGTTGTCTTTGCGGGCTGGTACTTCTTCCTGCCTCTTACATACGGCTACCCTGGCTTGAGCGTAGATCAAGTCCTCCGACGAAAGTGGCTTGGATATGATCTTCACTTTGCCAAATAAATGACGAAGCCAACGTAGAACTATTTTGCTACACGATAAATATGGGAGTTGAGGTAGGCATGCGCGTCGAGTGTACGAATTTGAGTGTCTGATTTTATCATGGGGTTCAAAAATGGGAAGGACTGGTGTGATCAGGGATAGGCGCAAAAGACATTGCACGACATAAATCTCATTCATACTCTTAACTTATAATTAAATTAGAACTCTGATGACCTGCCAATATATTGGATGTCGAAGCCTTCATTAAGTACATGTGCTGTTGCACTGCACTCCCATTACGATGTTGGTCGCTTTATGGACCTTGTTATTAGGAAAGTCTGATTCGCCTCGTCATGCGTCATGTCCTACGGAATCCAGACCTTGCCTGTTCATCCTATAACTAGAAAACAAAAGGGGATTCTGGCTGATGAACGCCAACACACGCCAACACCGAGTCAAAGGTCATACAGGCCAAAGGATTTTACCTCCAAAGTCATTTATCCTCTTTCATCACTTTTTGAGTGAGCTCCTCGGCCACGATCTTGCCGGCTAACCAGTTCAGATCAACACCATTCCAAGCATACTGGATGACGGAAGTCCACCAGAGATCGTCGGCCCATGGGCAGTCAAACCAGGGCATGCCAGATAGCGGTCGTGAGAGAGCGAAGCCGTTTTCAATCTATTTGTACCATTTGTTAGGACTGAATAAACAATAAAAGTTTAGATGAAAGGATACGATGGGGTGATGAAAGTAGGTAGGGGTATGGAGTTTTGATTGCGGATAAAGTAGGTATAGGGGCGTACTCTTGTTTGGTAACTCCACGTTATGGGATATTTTCCAAGCAGCTCATCGAGGATTGGGGTGTGCGAGAGGGCGCGGTACAGATATTCCGTCTTGGTATAGCCGTCGTCTTGGTAGATGAAGAGTTCGCGCACGAGTGCAAACTCTCGCTTGCCTTTCTCCTCGTCTCTGAGAAGGACCTGGTTGTCGCCCCATAGCTTCTTCTCCGATGTGAAGAAGGCGACGTGGGCGGGAATGAAAGGAAAGTCGCGAGGCCAGGGTCTAGCTTCAGCTTCGACATCGTCATCATCGTCGACGACACCAAGATCGTCGATACCTTCGTACTCCTCGTCCATGCCGTAGTCGGTTATTAGACTGCGCATCCGACCCTCGCTGGTCTCGAATCTCATCTTCCTGTCGTGAGCAGCTACGATGACTTTGTCGAAGGCCTCGATATGAACCAACGGTTCGCCATCGCTGTCCTTCTCGGCATCCTCACATTGTACCAGCCAGGAATACTTACCCTCGGCTACCAAGACATGTTTCACCGCGTTGACGCGTGTTGAAGTGCGTACATCGACATTCATATTCTCTACAATGCGTTGTAGCCTGTCGATCAGATTTCCGCCCATATACCTATCTGCCTCGTTTTCCTGCGTTGCCGCTAGTAGTAACGCGAGGCCCGAGACCTGCTTCGCTCCCTGAGCAAAGAGGCGCCGGACTTGGGGTTCGAAGATATCGGTCGCATAATGGTCGCTGATGCCGGCGCTTTTTAGCCCAGTGCCCGATGATATTTGGACATGTCTCAGGACGCCTAGAGCTTCGAACAACGCCTCTGCGTCTGGTCCTACCGGCGCCTTGAGCATGGCTTCTCGTATCTTCCGCCCAGCGTTCATTATGGACTCCGCCCGCCAGGCAGAAGCGCCGTAGTTCCACATGAGAGTAAGCCATTCAATGAATGGGATCTGGTTGTATGGGCGTCTTAACGTCGCTATTCGGTGAGTACCATGGTAACTAGAAAGATGATGCAGTTAACAAACAGTATAAGAATAATGTGCTACTTCTGGTCTCTGTCATCTGCTCTTACGACCTTCGGAAGTAGGCTTAGGAAGGAGATTGATAATAAGACTTACTAGCCGATTTTCTCGCTCCCAAGTCTGGCGAAGTGAACCTTATCGCCTAGCAACTGTTCGGAGTCCCGAGTGAATAGGGTGTTGCCCCACATGAGTGCCGTGCCGGTGACATCCTCTGCAGTGATCGGACTCTGCATCGGGTCGTCCTTGGGGTATACGGGTGATCCTTCCGAGTCATGGAACGCAAGAGCACCCCCGACAACGGGTTTGGACTCAAACATAGTGATATTGAACCTTCCCTGCCGTCCAGGGGTTGAGCGTAGAAGATGTTGCGCTGCCGCAATACCGGCTGGACCGGCGCCTTGAAAGACAGAGGATCAGTACTACAGGCAACAGAGGCGCAGTTCCGGGGATAGGGAATGAATAGAGACGAGTGATTTATTTACCAATGATGGCTATACTATAACTCGGGGCGGGCTGAGGCTCTGTTATCGATTTGATAAGGAACACTAAGGGTATTACGACCGCCGTCAAGGCTACTATAGCCAGAACCGCCAATAAGATGACTCCGAAGCCATTGCACACCCTTCCAGCTGATTTATCGCTGTCGCTGGCGCTCCTCTTTCTGCTAGAGTAGCGAGGAGGCGGCTTAGGTGTCCGACGACCGAGCAATGGCGTGGTTTCTCTGTTTACCTTTTGGTATCGATTGGGAATAGGCGAATATGGCGGAGGGGGCGATCTATCGCGTCCCAACGAAGACGACGACATGGCTCTTTATGGCCAACGCGGTAGGCTAGGGCTGAATGGAGTTGATACTGATGTGCGAGGGTTTGAGTATAGGAGATAAAGTGGTTCTTCTATTCGTTTGGGTTGTTATTGATCCCAATCAAACAGAAGGCTGGCCTAGAGCACACTCTATGTGAAGCAGGCAGGACCAAGTCTCCGTCATGTGAGGAACGATTCATTCACTTTGTCTTATTTGGTGAGTAGCAGCGATGAGCCTTAGCGATTAAGATGGATGAGATATTTGCACATATGTCTACTGATGGTCGGCATCGATGATACCTAAAAACAGAGGTTGATGTGCGAGGTTGCCCTGAAGGATGGGCGGAGGGGTAAGATTGTGTTTTAGGTAAGCTACATGGTCGGAATACTGCCTTGTAGCTTATGGTGACACAACATGATATCGCTGCAAAAACGCGCGGAGTGATCACCTTTTACTGGTCCGTCACACTTCTACTGTTTTGTTTGGGAACCAACGAAAACATGCAACATGCCAGCAAAACTTACTCAGTATATGTGCTCTTGCGGCCAATACAATAGCATGATACATCCCGAGCGGTCGCTGACCATTGTTGATACACCTAACAACTTTGCACGGAGAAAACCAAAAAGTAGGTACCGTGAACGTACCTTCCTACACGATCCGGGCTATATTTCTCTGGTCACGCATGTCTCGGAAGTATTTTATCATGCCGAGAACCATGAAAAAATACAGCACCATCCATTGAACATCTCATATTAGGCAAAGAAAAGCAACCACGATATTACTTCTCTGCGCGTCACAAAGCCTTACGAACAAGTGCTGCTTACACAATAACGCAGCTTGCGCTAGCGTCTATCATTTCTGCCAGACAGCACAGCACCGCGACATCGCCCCGTCTGCTGACTTATCGCGGGGGTGCAGCCCCTGTTCGTAGCCAGGGCGATCCGTCCTGCTATCGGCGTGTTCACCTCACTACCTACCTAGGTTAGGGCCCTGTATCAAGAGGAACGGAATGGTAAACTCTACCGGATCACGCCGCTTTTCATGCTCCGAACAATGCTGTTACACTAAGCCCGCTTACTTTTTCTACCGCAAGGGAAGATCAAGAGGAACAGGTCCAACTTACCTAGTACCTACAGTATTGCACAAGGGCCCTTCGCGAGGGATTAGACTATGGCGCAGTCACATTATGGCTGGTGTAGGCAGACTATGTGTGGTTAGTGCCTATGCAGATGATTAGTCAGCAGCCTTCAAATGCGGACGTTGCGGAGTGACCAAAGTTATGTCGATCTCTTTTCTGGCCTGCCAAGAAAAAGGGCACACCCAGGGCACGGGACAAGAGGTAACCCCTCTTAACAGAGGGAACTGAGGGTGCTCTACGTATTTATCTCCGTATTGGAGATGTTTTATACCCTAGAGAATCATCTCGGTGGACGGCGACTTGGGTCGATAACCTCGTCCAGCTTTCGCAAGGCGATTGTCTTGTGAAAGGCACAGTCCCATTGGTCGCCTTTGGTACGGATGATTCCATTCAGTTGGCAGTTTCTAATTGGCAGTCCTGGATGTGTCCATGCCAATTCTCCGAGATCCACGATAAATTGCCTTGTCAACACGTCGAGGAAGGGAATATTATGTAAAGACTGCTCTATCAAGTCGTGCAAACATACTTCCGTGTCGCATCTTCAAAAGTTGTCCGGTTTTTTTTTTTCCAAGGCTTCTAGACCAGTTCTTTCTGGTTTACATACAAGATAGCCACCTATCATTACCCACTTCTCCAACAACAGATAGAAAGAAGTAGTGCTATTCCGTTAACTCATATGGCAGCGTCGCAGCTTAATATATTAGCCACTTCTCGGTTAATATATATGTCGTACTTATTCACATTGGCAGTGAACATGGTGTTATTAATAAAAACATGTGTTCTTCGTGACCATTATTTAGACCTTACCTGGTAACTGTCATGTCGTCTACGGCCAACCTCAACAACAAGAAAAAAAAAAAAAAAAATCAAGATGAAGTCTATTACTACCCCTTTCCTGGTTTTGTCCCTTCTCGGCTCTGTTCAAGCCCACTGTTCGTAGTCCCTGTTTCTTGTAGTGAGTACTAGATCGGCTGACATATATGTAGTTCTTTTCGGGCGCCTGATACTGAACGGGCAATGGACGAAAACATGGGAATATATTAGGTGCGCCTTTGAGATGAATATTTCATAAACTTGTACGGCACGTGAATCTGACTAGAAAGTAGGGAAGTCCAACCCAGGCCAGGCCCTGACTTCGGCTTGGCCTTGATATATCCCCAGACCGAACCAGAGTCAATCGACATGAGATGCGGGCGGAACGCATCTGATTTCGAGGGTATAGTCAAAACAGCTACTGTTCTAGCCGGAGACACCGTTGGCATTGCAGCTGGAGAACCGATGCTTGAGGTAAGGAGCTATGAAGTCTTCAAGTTTGCCCCTTCTTACCCCCTTCCATAACGGTGTAGCAGGTGCTCTAAAGTGTGCTAACGTGTAATGGCAGGGCGACGTAAAACCATGGATATATCACCCGGGTATCACGTCAGCAGTGAGTAACTCTTGAGGCGCCCTCTCCTTCCCGCCTAGTTCCAAGTTACTAGATCAAATCTCCGGCAGAGCAAGGTCAAGAACTTTTGTCACACTGCTTCATAGATACTAAGGCAACAGTAAATTTCTAACTCTGAATGCTCTAGTGGCTTTCTAAAGCCCCTTCAGACGACCTGGACTCATACACAGGTGATGGCGACTGGTTTAAGATCCTGAGCGTGACAGGTCGCACGGAGCAGTCTCTCAACTACTCCGACCCTGCGATCGCACCCTATTATGACCAGTTCAAATCGCTCTGGGGGACATATAGACTGGACAGCGTAAGTTGATTTGCCTTTCGTTTCGTCTACTGCTTTTTTTTATCTATAATGGTACAGGGCCAGGACTGGCTACTTGACTTAAGAAACACGATGTATGAGCATATTCATACTGATTAACCTAATAGTACAACTTCACAATCCCGAAAGCCACCCCCCCTGGCAAGTACCTTCTCAGATTTGAGCACATCTTCCCCTTAGAGCAAGACACTCAGTTCTACATAAACTGCGCGCAAATTGAGGTCTTGAACCCGAGCGACAGCGTCGGTGTGCCTGAACCCGTAGTCAAGGTCCCTGGCATCTACACGCGAGGACAACCCGGTAAGTCCCTGTCACAAATTGCATACTTTCTAAGGGAACCCGGACCAGCTAATGATGTACCGGACAGATGTTTACTTCAGTACCTATAAGTATAGCTTGGATCATAACAACTCCATCGAGTCCTACATCCCCCCTGCTCCTGCTGTCTGGACTGGTTGATAGCGGCGAATTTCTACGCCGAAGCTGACGGAACGAGCATGCATTATTAAGGAGGAAAGGGAGAAAGGAGGCATGTAATGGTCAATGTTCACTATTTGTGCTTATCTTAGCCTTGAAAATCAAAAGTCATCCCCCCAGAGTAGGTGCTATGAACTAGAAACTGCTTCGTGGAGACGCCCAGCTTCTCAAATACACAGCTCTTGTACTGGTTATGGCAGGGGATTCTTGGATGTTCAGCTGAGCTGTAATTAGATAAACCCCGTCTATGGAGTTGAGAAATACAGTATCCAGCAGTTATATAAACGGTAATTATGCACAGTACTGCCTGCGCCTCTGCGACTGCAGGGCCTACTACATCTTGGTCTACATCCATCTTGGGTTTCCCCTCATTCCTCCACGATTACCTGTATTTGCCCACTTACAATATGTGTTGGGAGTTCCACACCCACCAAAGTACTTAGCCAGCGGCGTTAAGTATGATATAGTCGCTTCCATTCTTTAGGCCTACCCTGCCCTCGAGGAGTTCTAGGTTGGTAGACACTTTCAAATATTGTCGTCGTTCTTGCGCTCAACTTGAGGCATGGCAAATTGGATACATGTATGGATTCTTTTATCCTGCTTCTATAAATGCAAGTGCATTTCTTGCCTGCCTGCTTACGGTACTAAACAACAAGGCTGTCTAATATTTTATTTTCTTATACCTCTGCATTGGAAAAAATATCTCTTGCTAACTACGTGACTTATGCCTTACTGTAAAACATCTCACCTGGATTACCATCACCTAGTATCTAGTTATTCGTTTGTAAAATGAAGCTCACTCTTTTCAAAGCTCCTCGGCCAGGTGCCATCGATCGCATCGTCGACTTGATAGCCTAATACCCGAGCTCAAAGAAAACAATGAACCGCTTTAATGGTTGTCATCCCCCCGAATCTGTGGACGACGCGATAAAGAGATGTGAATTGGTTCATGGACATGGCCTTTGGGTAAAATTCAAGGCTTCGGAGACGGTAAGACAGATCGAAATGCAGATGATCAAGCACCTTGGTTGATCATGACACAGGTTCTGAAAGCACCCCTCACAAGGCAGAATTCAGCACTCGTGCGGCTCCCGCAGGAGCTCATGCGGTTTATTTTTGGCTATGCCGATAGATTGAGCAGACTCTCCTTGGCCCTGACCTGCAAGGAACTTCTTCACGTCACGTCCTTCGAGCCCATACTCATACCCTCGGCCGCTGAGCACCGAAACCCGCCTTACTCACCGGACTGTCGTGCAATGCACTCACTTCTGCAGCTCATCGGGCCACTCGATGATAATGGCAAACCCACGAGCTCCCTGGCCGTCTGTAGCTATTGTTTCTACCACCAGCCCACAAGCAGCGACTACTGGAAGCGGAACTGGGCGCATCTCAAGAAGCGGTTCGGTACGAAGTTCGCCGACGACTACATCGCGGCCTGGGGAGCCTGCTCTGCCATCCAATGCCCCGATTGCCTGGTGGCGGTAGACTACGTCGCGAGCGATGTTCTCTGCCCTCCATTGGGAAAGACTTATCACAAGTGGATACAAAGACAGATGTTGAAACCCCGTAAAAGGTACTCCCGCCTAACGCATGGCTACTGCGTGTCTGAGAGGGTGCAGAGGGCGAGGGTGCAGAGGGCGAGACTGCCAATACCAAGAATGAGCGCCCCGAGGCTGAGGTAAACAGATGTTAGTTATCTTGTCGAACTACTTTCCCTTTTCTACGCGCTAATATAAACCATAAGCTATTCTTTACCCGATGCACCTTTAGGCAAACAGTCTTAGTTCACTGCTGGCCTTTGGAAGTATTTGTACGAGACTGTGTATGACTGAGACTGTTTATGTGCTGAGAGAAAACTCGTGTTTATTGCTTACAGATGGTCTTCTGTGTACTTGAACTTCTTGTGGAGCTCTTAAACTTGTAATTATGTTTTGACCTTTCTACAGATGAAAGTCAACTGAATATCAGGGCCTCTTTCATAGTTCATAACAGAAATGTTAATTGAATCACAAGCCCCCGGTGTGAGCATTAGATCTCTGACAATCACTCGGACTACGTGAAAAAGATAGTATGCAACTCTGATAGTATATTATTAAGTACCAGTTCTAGTTACCGACGTGGCCGGCATCTCTGGTACGAGGTATCCTGCCGGTAATTCTGGTAATCTCGATGTCGTCTCCATTTCTGTTATGCTCCCTGTAAACCCATTGTTTGCCGCGGGTTGGAATTGGTAGTCGGGCGGCGGCTCCTTAGGCCAACTGGTCGGAGTGCCTTCGTCCAGTTCGTGCACTGGGCGACGTCTCTTCCAGTACTTCAATAACGCGAATACAATCCCTACTATGAGGATAGCACCTCCCACGCCTCCGCCGATACCGCCGCCGATGGCCGACGAGTTAACCGAGCTGTCATGGCTGCTATCTTCGTTACCTGATGGAACTGGAGACTGAGTAGGTGTTGCCTGCTGACTGGAACTCGTACTCATGGCTGATGTCGCGATATTGCTGGTACTAGTGCTGTCCTGCGTTGACATAGATGTCGCGAATATCGACGTTGTTGAAGATACCATACTGGCTGAGGAGGAGGAGGATGAGGATGAGCTGGAAGGCTGTGATGCACCGGACGAATCGGCCTCTACGAGATTGAAGTAATGCGAGAGGAATGCCGGAAAGCTGCCTTGCGCAGCTGAACAGTTCCAGACTGCGAGAAACATCTGATTACCGATGGAGAGGTCGATATTATCTCCTAGGTTTCCATCCCAGAGCGCGGATGTGCTGTTGGAACAGTCTGGGGGGGCAATGTCAATGGAATCGACGTCCGGAAATGAAGGGCTTCCATAACTGATTACTTACCTCCCACAAGAACGCTTCTCTCTGCGTATTTGCTTGCATCTCCTTCCTGGTGCATGCTGACGGACATGCTTTCCATGTCCGAGACCCATTGGAACGACCGGGTTTGAGGACTAACAGTGATGTTGATGTCGTCCTTGAATACCACCGGATCACCACTGTACTGTGGACCAGCTTTCGGAGGGTATATGAAGTAGTTGTTCGGGTCTGTAGGCCTATTATCTTGTGCACTTGCTCCCAGGGCAAGCGCAAGCAGCAGAAGAACCTCAAGTAGGACCGGCATCCTGTGCACGCAAGAACCGACAAAGGCGTAGGTCCAGTCCGCGATGCCGATATGCCAACATAGAGTAGGCGATCATGTTGTTAAATCAGGGACAGAAGTTATTTTCTAACAAATGACTGACCGAGATGCCTTTAGGTATTCGCCGTGGATCATAATATGCAGACTAACCTAGGTAGGTCGCTCTACAGATCGAGATTGCAGAGTCGTATTCGATCCTGACTGTCATACGCTGAAGAAGAGTGTACGACCAGTCTGGCTAAAGCACTCCAAAGCCGCTGCATTTAGAAGTCGACGATGTAACTGCAACATTGACCTCGTTTCAGTTGTTCGGTCATCCTCAAATCGATCCCAATACAGGGACAAGTAAGGTAGGTAGATCTCTTCTCCTTTTGGTAGAACATTCCTTTGGTGCTATAAGATTGTTTCTTAACAGACTGGGATGCCCTGCGCTTTGAAGAGTGAGTCTGAGTGACAGCGATGCTCTCATGCAGGTCAAGCCCGTTTTTGGCCCCCAACGCATTTTGATACCCTTGATCCCTTCCAGCCACCGTTTCGTACCCTCTACAAATAGGTACTATCTAGGCGCGGAATCTCTACAGGTGACTCTGGTTTCGACGAAATGTTACGCTGTCTAAGTAATATGACGTAACTGATACGGCTCTGTCAACTAGACTAACTCGATCATACCTCTTAGCAGAAATGTCGCATTTAGGATAGGAACCGAGTTCTACGAATTGTCAGGAATAAGGCTGAGCGGCAATACAAATGATAATCTAGCCAATTCTCTAGGTTAGTATAGTCAAATATAGTGGTTGTCGCGTAGATTTGGCTCTCCGTGAGCACCAGTGAGGCGGTCTGCCGATCACTATGCACGCACCCTATTCATGTGTATATAGGGAGCATATCAGTCAGGCCTGACATGCTCACTCAGTTCCTCATAGCATAGCATATGCAAGAATTATCTAGTACGCTTGTTAGGCCTCTCCGCAACAGAGGTTACATGCAATATGACCCAATATGTCTCCAGTTATCTGTGTTTTCATCCTCTTGCAAGGAAATGGATTATGTCCGCCACAGTGTCTCACGATTTAGTGCAAAAGACCGGTATAATCCCGGCAAGGAAAATTCATCTTTCAAGGCCAGGAGGTGTTTCTAATAGTATCAGAGGGTACGAGGAGGCAGAGGGGCCATCCGAAGCACAGTTAATTCTATAATAGGCGGAAGTGAAGTCATCAAAAAGCTAACGGGCCCGTATCAGAATAATGGTCAAGGGCTAAATAGAAACATCGAACACGCCTCTCTGTTTCTCGATAAAGCTAACCGTGACGGCTTTTCACCTACCTAGCTATGTAAACATAATTAAGTGCTCCGCCATACTAGTATTTTCCGAGCTGATATGCGATTGCATCATTAAAAGACACCGAAAAAGCGATACCGACGCCCACTTTTGCCCACGCCCATTTCCACGGCCATCCCTCCGGCATGTCCATCCGGGCTAAGTATTTTGCGGCTCAAAGGCAATCCTCTCCAGTTCTAGCGGCTTGTTACGATACAAGTCTCCTGCATATGAACTGTGTTTGGTCTACTTCACACTACCACGGTAGTAGGTCGTAGTAGACTGATACCCAGGGGGTATGCTCTCATCTCCTTTCTTGATCTCATCAGCGACCTCCTTAGTAGCAGACGACAAATCTCCCTTTGAAGCAAGGTCTGCGGCGTTGGGCGGGCCGTCTAAAGAAGAGGGCATGTTACCAACACTGCGCTGTTCCGCCTTTGGCACCACGTCTCCAGCACTCATGCCGCCCGCATCAGTAGAAGACGACGACGTGGTGGGATTGGGATTGGGATTAATATTAGAATTACCCGCATCCGCAGAAGGCCGTCTTAGCCTGTGACTGGCAGCCATGAGGTTATCCGAGGTCTGGTACGCCTTGTTCGTTATCCTGTCGGCGGTCGACTTGGTCTTGGAGGACACCTTGCCGGAGATGTTGCCCATGGTGTGCTGGGCCCTGGAGGATAGGTCTGTCGCTTTAACCTTGCTGTCATGCGCCATCACCCTCGCGTTGTCGGCTGTCGACTGCGCGAAGCTCTGGGTGCGCACTTTCGCGCCTTGGGCGACGGCGCGGCCGCGCGGGGTGCCGAGGAGCGGCACGAGATAGATTGTGCTCAGGCACAGCACGACTAGGCTGAAGGGAGATATCACTTTGATCAGCCAGAATAGGGTTGTTAAGCTAAGGAAAGTCTAGAGTTGCTCGTGTCAGTCACTATTATGCTGTCGCCGAGCAGAACACTGGGAGTGAAAGACTAACGGCAAATGTACTGCCTAGATCCTCACCATATATGACTCTCTGGAGTTTAAGGGCGAAATATTGAACGAAGTCATGGATGTCGCTGAGTGTAGCATTGAGCGTATCCTCTGGAACCTTCTTGTACTCGGGTCTAGAATGGGCAACGAAATCGGAGCTGGTCGATCGGCTAACAAATGCGAGAAGAGATATCGCTGACGAGGAACATCATAATGTTAGCAGCCTTCCCATATTGAAAAATTATATTCAAAGAAGGGGACTTTCTTACCCCCGAGCCCTGTAGCACTCATCTTTAGTAGTAGTTGAGTCCAGTGTAGATGATGAAGTGCATATAGCAGGCCCAGTAATCCGAGATATGACCCAAAGGTGCGTGTTGGGTCATCCCACTACAGACGATATTAGCAATCCCTAAACTCTTGTCCCTATCATATATAAGACGGAAGCATACGGAGATGTATTTGTAAAGACTGTCCTGTTTGGCTGCGATATGAACCTGTTAACACTACGCTGGCAAGTAGTCAGTATCTTTAGTTTGGGGATTCATACCAATGGCCGTTTTGAGTGGCCCTGGCCGCGGTGGTTCTTGCTCCGGCTCCATTTCCGCCTCTGACTGTTTATACATCGCTGGGTGTAGCTTCTCATGCAAAGATTCTTCGGTGGCGTGAGCAACTAGAAATGACTTTGACATTAGCAATTGGTATAATCGATGAAGACTGGCGGAGGTGGAATAACTTGCCTTCGTCAGGGTTCTCTTCGGGTGGAACATCATCCGCCCGGATAGGTATCACCGCATAGGCTGAGTCACTCATCGTTTCTGATGTTCTTTCGATACGAGCGATTAGATAATGCTGTAGAGCTTCTTTGATTGAGACCGTCGTGAGAAAGCAAAGAGATGGCAGCATCTAGTCGAGAGAGATTGGCCTCATTCCTAGGTTATGGGAGAAGAGCTTCTGTATCGGTTGATGCTACCATAGATAAACAGACATGCGAGTCGCAAAGTGGGACTGATGACGAGGTATGACAGTCCGGAACATCATTCCCATCAGATAGTCAATTGAGTTGTACATAGGCATCGTCATAGATCAGAGAGGACAATATGAACACTCACAGCTTGAATCGCGGTCTACCGACAGATATCTTCTATTTGGAGTCCTTCAGCAACCTCTTGCTTGGACGGATCACGGCCCGCCACTTGCCATGGTGCGGTATCTCCATTCATTAGCTTTTCACTGGCACCGGTCTAGCACACGAGCCGTCCCGCTACGGAGTAAGCGCTTGACGTAAGCAGAAGGTAATATGTAAATCCCGTTTCCACTTGTCTTTTTCACTTTCATACTTGGTGTCTTATTATTGATACTGGAGATATGTGTGTATAGTTTCATACTCTAGTGCCTGCTGCTCTGGCCAGCTATTAAGTGAAAATGATATGGCTTGCTGGCTGATTAGTACGCCCTAACAGACCGGCGTATTGTTTTAACGTCCTCTAAGTCCAGCCATATAATTCTCCGTGTAGTTTGTCTGTGTTGGATTGCTGTCTTCTCTCTTTATTGCCTGCGTGGAGGGGGTGGTGTTGTTCTCTGTAATTACATACTTCGTGAAGGGCGGTAGTTATGTCTTGTAGAACGCTGGGAAATCATTAGCGAAGCTTGAAGCAGAACTATTGCGACACCCTTTCCGGCATAGGTGTTGACGATGGCTAACATGAACGTGCCTAGAGCTTGTCGGGAATCCATCTAGTTAACAGTCCTGTGTGGTCGTTGGTGTTTGTGCTTGGGCTACGAGCCGTTCTGACAGCCCTTGAGAATTGAGAGAGTTGAGAGAACAAGAAAAGAAAATTCTCTTACTACGATAGAAGAATTAAACAGATCGTGTGTGCAACCCTTGGTTGAACAGTGGTTCGGCATGGTAGAGAGACTATGACGCCGCGATGACAGTGGCCGAAAACCCTAAATTTACTTTCCTTTCGTGTAGACACAGATGATTAATTGGGGCCCTAGACCGCTAGGAAATCATGAGCTGAGATTATCAGGCCAATTGCAAGAGAAGAATCTCACATATTCTTGTCTTGCACCTTGGCATGTGTCTGTGGCAGCTTCATGTTCTTATACCACTTATCCAGTACTAAATCTTGGGGAGATCGTACAGTATTACCTACCACCTGTACACAGTTTCGTCTGGCAGGTGCGCCGGGCCCTATCTGCTATGGGTGCCGAGAACTTGTGGATTGAAAAGGTGTCACGTGTGTTAAGTATTGATCTTATAGAAGTCATTTGTCATGGTCCCCCATTATAGTCACATGGGCAGTACTTAAATACACTGTCAGTCGTACCTTGAACCTCACAGTGCCTGTCTACTGAAGTACAGTACCTAATTTTCTAATTAAAATGTGGAGGCCACCGCAGAGTATTTTGCACCACCTAGTTGAACTTAGAAGAAACTAACTTAATGGCCAGCTCCATTATAACCTTTGATGCTCTTTCCGGATCAGACCTCAGAATCTCGGCAGGGCCTTCAAATCGGTTCCAGACCTCGATGAATTTGTGTTTATCCCTGTCTACCCCGATCTTCTCGAATACTGCTTTCATGTTGCGATAATCTCTGAGACTCGACAGTTGGGAGGCCTCGACCAGTCCTTCGGCGTCTGTCAACCCTGTTATTGTGTCGTTTTCCTTCAATATGGCGGCAAGCCTGACACAGTGAAGTACCAGGGCTGCTAAGCCTGCTGCTAGAGCGGTCGCTATAGACGAACCGGTGTGCTCCCGGAAGTGTGCGGGAATGCCGTCGGGGCGAGTATTGCGCGACACAACGGCGTAGCCTGGGAAGATGAAGTCGAGGTTGTGCGGATCTCCCGACCGTTCCCACGGGCGCCCGTCGTCAGTCGCTGCTCCGATTCGGATAATGCGGTTACGGTCGAACTCGTAGGGGTACTCCTCGTCTGAGAAATTTCCGGCGTCCCCAGCAGCACAGAATACTAGGATATCTCGGTCCAGTGCTGTCCTGATGGACTTTCCTAATTCGTTCAGATCTGAATCCTGCCCTGTATCTCTGGGCTTCTTGACCGTCCAGGAGATGGATATAATGTCGACGTTTCTGGCGACGGCCGCATTTACTGCCTAGGCGTGCAGTGAGCAATTAGCGATCATGAGGTGGGCTTCTGCTCAAGCTAGGGTAGGGGAACATACGAGGGCAGCGCTTCGTGTCACAATCTGACTGTGTGCTTGGCTCTCCGTCATAGAGTCATGCGAGGAATGGGTTTCTAACTTGAACACATATAACTTCGCCAGCGGGCAAACACGACAGATCATGTCAGCCATGACTGTGCCATGGCCATTAGCAGAATGGAAATAAGGACTCGGTCCATTCTCATCTGGTTCACCACGGTCAAACGTCACTCCAGAAATTACTTTCCCGGCTATAGCTGGAGTGTCGACATTCACTCCGTCATCGATAAGGGCAACGACTACACCACGTCTTAGCTTATCATCCTGTGTTGATGGTGTTCCGATGTTCTGGATCTCGTCAGCTAATTTGTCCATACAATTCAACCACCTGTGGCCTGAGAGATTTCTCTGGTTTGTCAGGTTGAGCGGTTTCCCCCGGATGTTAGGCAGTGCGTCACTGTCGTTCCTAGGGTTGTTTTCCGGGACCGTCTCGACGGTGAGGGACCGAAGACCTATGCTATCACCCATAATGGACTTAGAGTCACTCACTACCTTTTCTAGGCGTCGGCGAAAATCTACTATGTATGACTCTATCCTCTTGGCAGACTCTAACACCTTTATCATTCATGTCAGAGACACCAGATGAAACGAAAAGCAACGATGACAAGAGAAGGAGGGAAAAAATAGTTGTTAGGTACCAGCTACCCACCTGAGATGAATCCCACAACAAGGTTATTGTTTCCAGTTTCTCTAACTTGGCCAAACCCTCCGGCTCGCTCCACGATCTCAGGATTGCTCGGTTGCCGCTCCACCAGAGATTCAAGTGCCTGGCATTTCGACAGGCGTTAAACAGTGTCTCCGGACACAGATCCAGTTTGCGCCACTCCAGTCTCTCCACCTCAAACTCCTTGAGACAGTCCTCGATGGCTCTGTCGCTATGCGGCATCTCAGGCCAATCATTGACAACGACCTTCAGAATGTGCTCGACATTCTTTTCGCGGAGCCATTTGAAGAAGAATACGAGGTCTGTCCTACCTCGTCCAGGCTGCTGGGCCGATCTTCTGGCTTGTAGCTGGGCGTTCTTCGGGACTGGGGAGTGCACATCGATCTTGTTAAACGCTACATAACGTAGTACGTTGTCGAATTTCATGTGTGCAAAGCTTTGCCTGAAAGAACTTTGAGAGACAGGAGTCGTAGCTTTGGAGTAATCAAAACACAAGTTTCGATCTTGCCAGGTGTTAGTCATCAGCACGGTTAAGAACTATTTCGACGGGAATTCTGATGTGGGCTACGGTTTTCGGCATATTCCGTACCTTCGATATTTGCACCATGAATAAATCGCAGAGCTTGACTCTGATCTCGAGGATAAGGGCGGCGGAAGGTTGTACGGAGGTATAGTAGTTTGATCTCCCGACCGATCTTATCAGCCCATTCATTCTTTATTGTCTCACTTTCGGTAAGGCGTCCGCTCGGGGCTTCGCTGCGGTGCTGTTCGCTTGGGGCTGCTACAGGGGCTGATTCAACGCCTTGACTATCATCAGTCACGCGCCATATTGTGAGAGGCTTCACTCCGTTGCGAACTGATCCATGGGATCCCCTGTCGAAAATAGAACCATCGGCAGTTTGGCTGTCGGAATGTGTCTGAGCTGTTTGTTCGACCGCCTGGCCAACTTGGCCCAGCTCCTTGACCGACTTGCCTGAGTCAATTCTAGCACCATGTGCTTTATCAGTCGTGGGGGTAGTTCTAGACCGTTTTAGAGCCCTCTCCCTCGTATATTCATGGTATTCGTATACGGATAGATCTGCCGGGTTCTTGGTAAATTTGTCTAGAGCTTTGTCGCCGCGGGAAATGAGTTCGCGTATAATCCGCAGCTGAGACTCTGAACACCGGTTGTAGGAGACTGCGAGATGCAGTGGAGTGAGACCGTCATCATCCTGCATGCATAGTGTTTCCTCAGAAGCCCTTTTTATAAGTTCTATCACATCCTTTTCGTCCATGCCAGGGGCTAGCAATGCCGCATGGATGCTGTTTCTTCCGTGCTCGCATTTGACTTTTAGCATATCGTCTGGTTTTTTCTTTTCTCCTTCCAATTTCTTTGACCCTTCTAAAATCACATTAAATACCCTCACGTTATTTCTAAGAATCGCAGTGTAGAGTGGTGTGTTGCCGCTCTGGTCGACCATTTCTAACTGGTGCCAGCAGTCATTCATGAGAAGCAAGGCAAGTCCTTTGTGGGCTAACCTGTTTGCGATGTAATGAAAAAAGGTCTGCCTCTCGGGGTCAACACGAGCTTCAAAATATTGCGAGTACTTCTTCCGAAATTCATTGCGCTGCTCGGATTTGGAAAGCTTTAGCCTCCCCTCTGCAGCGTCAGTGACTATGCGTTCGAATGCCTTTATGGCGGGATCTTGCCTCGGTGTAATTAGGGCAGGGTCTGCGTCGTCGTCTGAGAGGTAATCATCATCGTCACTGTTGTCGCTGGCATTCTTTTGTGGGGTTGGGGGTGCTGGCTTTGGCGCCATTGTTATGGTTGCCGTCAGTCAACGGACGGGAACGAGCAATGTTCATCCGCTCAAAATAGTACTCATAGAATTGGAGGTTGGCTTTGAACACCAAGCCCCGGGGAATGGGCAATTGAAAGGTAAGCTGCGCCTGGTACGAAATACTTTCGTCGCTGGGCACTATGTACATACAGTACCTAGGTACCTACCTGCATGTCGACCTCCTCTTCCTCGCCCACATTCATGCTTACTGTATGTCAATGTTAATTAACACTGCCCAAGAATACCTCCCGAGGGATGACCGGAAAATACCGACAAAGGCGAAGAAAAAATGGAGAAGAGTGCACAAACAGACAGCTAACGCTATTAGATTCAAGACCGACCGGGCTTTGACATATCGAACTTGATGAAAATCTGTACAAGAGCAAATCTCGGCTCTCCCACACACCTTTCTCTAGGTTGTCATCCATTTTGGGCCGTTGCAGCACCCAGCACTCTTTCAACTTTACCCGAGATCACATTGTTAGATACAATACCGGATAGTGCTTCTAAATCTACACAACCCAGGTTCATCACATCGAATGCCGCATTTGTGGGCTGCATGGCCGGGTCAAACAAAACTGGGTCGTCCGGCGGCGTGGATCCAAAGATAGATTCGAGGGACGATCGCCAGTCGGCACGAGCTTTGACTGTGACGACACACTGGAACCGCTCCTCGTCGTCCCTATTCAGCAAAATAGCGGCCCTCATAGCAACCGGTACCCCCATGTTCGTCGCTGGGTTCTCCATCAATATCCACGATGCGCTGTTGGGCCCTCCAAAATTCCGCCCTCGAAGTGCTTTCACTTTTATCACTTTTGCTGCATAGGTCATGTCTCGGGTGACGCGCCGGTCATAGTTGACGCTGGTACTCAGTGTCGGCAAGGGAACAGGGGTAAGGCTTAGTCCGGCATTGGCTGAGAACCCAAGCGACTCGGATTGCGTAGTCGGAGCGACGTTGAAGTTTCCGCAGGGCGCAATGGCCTTGATCTCTGGGTCATTAGGACCGTCGAGACCGTTGAAGCGTAGTTCTATGTCTACTGATGAAATACGCCGCGCTCGCTTGCGCGAATCGAACCGAAATTCCAAGACTAGCAGGGTGCAAAAGACGGTGCTGTCAGGCTCGAGCAGACCATGGACGACGTCAACACATGAACAGCGCACCTCAACCGCACCCTTCCTCTCGATGTAGTTTGTGCGCTGGAACGGCTTCGATGGATCGTTTTGCGTATGAAACTCGCCGCCGTGGTCGCCGGTCGGTGTAAGCGGGATAGTCACAAGTGGAAGACCCTCAGATGCAACAACTTCTCCATCCCCATCAACTGATTCGACAAAGTGATCGTCTTGCATGTTTGTAGTTTGCAGACTAATCGGCATGATGATGGGAACGGTGATTTTAAACAGAAATGCTCACCTCTTTTGGCCCCCATCGGTTCTCCCACTGAGAGAGGGCTCAATGCTCGCACTGTCCTGTGATCACCTGCGACCCTGGCACCCTGGTGCATAGCGCCCCCAATTTCGATAACACAGGAAGGCGCCGTCGTCCACCCGTGTCAGCTTCTCATGCAGCTCTGTCGCCAAAGGCAATATATGGCGATAAATGCTACACAGCTCTGCAAGTGGTGCCTGATGCGCCCATTTTTTATAGGTCAACGCAAGGGATCTCTCAAAGCATGGTAGCCGAAAGCACGTGACTGTGACTCTTTGGAGAATACCTAATGGGCAGAAAATTGCGCGGTCCAGAAGCTGAAGGACTGCAACAGAATCAACACGCTGCTACCTTAGCTGGGATTCTACTCGCGCAAACACCAAACCCACACTCAAACACACCGATGACTTTTATGTGACCTGTTTCGATGTCAATGTACTGCAAGTTATGTCGATAGATGTGGGCACATCGCTTGATCGTCTTAAAAACATAAGCACACGATAGATCTTCTTTTGGTCATGAAGGTCGACGTACCGTGCCCAGATCACCAAGGGAAAGGCCATTTCGAGTGCGTTTCAACATAATTGTAAACCCGCTACTTATATTTGATTTCGTCTGACAAATTCGCAGCCTTGTTGCCGTACACGGCCTGTACAGCTCTAGCAGCCAAGCATGGTCTGATGGTGATTCACCTTCACCAACCTGGTTAACAAAGAGATTGAATGAGAAGGGGCTTGCGGGCAGAGTGTTGTTGTATAGCTACGATGGCAATATTTCGACCGCACAAGGGCTCTGTACGCGGCAAGGCATACAGCGGGCAGCCCTGGAACTTCTCACACAAGTTGTAGAGTCGAGGAAAGATCAGAATCCAGTCAGTACCTGGAATATTATGCGCATCCCTCCAAGGCAAAGCCGCCGGCTGATGCTTTATAGCCTCTGCCCCTCGTATTTGTTTCCTCGGACTTCGGCAGCCTCATTATTAAAGAGGTACGTGATATTGTCGCAAGGATCAACTACCTCTCGTATTTATTCTAACCACATTTTAATGCCTAGGCACTTACTCTGGCCAGTATGAATGGGGTCGAGTTTGCTAATATTAAAGCCTGCACACGCCTTCTCGCCTTTATAGGCTCGCCTCACAGATGGACTGACGCCCAGGATCTGGAAGACAAAGTCACCAAGTTCATTATGTCAAAAGCGCCGGGTACATTCAAAGGACGAGAGGCAAAGCGCCTTGCAACCACAACTGCCTCAGTTGCCAGCTCGTTCCTGCACACTAGGATGTTAATCCGCGCAACCATAGTCAATGTCTATTCAACCGTTCCCGGTTCCGCTGAGGTAGGGCACATATATCAGTGGGATTGACTGCATCGTTTAAGTACTTACTCGTGGTCAGGTGTCTGACTCATTCACTGCTACTTTCAGTACCCCAATGGAACTGCTCTGTGGAATAGAAACCCCATCACTTCAACTGAAGGATGAGAAGCTGCGCGACGCCCTTTTCGAGACCATGGGAAAGGGGGTAAGTCGAGTGACCGAATGTAGGCCAACCTAGGATCACCCTTTTGCCTCGCGCTCTCGGGCTAGGGTACATGCTAATGGGACAGAAGTTCCGTGGATAGATGATGCTTTCTCGCAGCTAGCTGATGTTTGCGAATCACTAGCTGCGCCCGTTTACCCACTGAGTTTGCCATGCAACACAAGCCATCCATATAGTTGGCTGGAAGACGATAAGACATTCCGAGACTGGATCAGCGACCGGGGATGCAGCATCTTACATATTCACGGGAATCCCAATGTGTCTCAAGCTGCCGAATATGGCTTCCATAAAACTTTATCGATTCAATGCACAAGGCGATCGAACAATAACATTCATCTATACTTCAAGTTCAACCGGTACGACAAGCGACGGTACCACGTATCCGCACTAGCGACAACATTCTTGGCCCAAATATTAAGTAGGTTCCGTGCACCTACATCATCATACGGCCGTACATTTGAACCACCGCTTTGCAGCCAGTCTTTGACGGGTGAGGATGCGTTCTTCCTCCTCAGAAGCATCAAAGCAGATCTGGGCACCGAAGCTAGGATGACATGGGTTGTGGACGGCCTGGACGAGTGCGATCCTACCTCTAGTCAATGGCTCTTATCGCAGTTTTTGGATATGGCCAGCCGTTCAGAGGTGTACTTTAAACTTCTTATTACAACAGCAGAGAATTTGCGTATCCACGAGACTCTCGCTAATGTCAAGTTCTCATCAATCGATCTTAGGAGTTTCTCACAGCCGATTGCTCCTAATGCTGGCGCTCTGGCCGATACCTTGTGTCAAGAACTGCTGTCAGAATGTCCCGAATTCCAACCCTTTTCCGCAGAGGTCAGAAAAATATTCCAAGCCTGCGAGCCGGATAATGACTTTCCTCGTTTGATGCAAAACTGGCTGCTCATGGGAAACTGGACGACAAGTGGCTCCATTGAGAAAGAGCTCCAAATATTGTCACCACCATCCCAGACGAGGTTCTTCCAGAGGATACTTGAAACCGTACCAGCACCAGCACGTGTTTGGGGAAGGACAGTAATTATATGGGCATTGTACTCTCTGAGGCCCCTCAGACCCCAGGAGCTCGCCTCCGTGCTTTCGCTGCGTCCTGGTACTGTCGCCTGTATTAATATAGTCTCGGAGATCTATGGTGTATTCGGACCGCTATTTGTCACTGTGAACGATGAAATCCATTTCAGTAGTCCGCTGGTGCGAAAATTCCTGTCGTCCACAGAAAATGCAACTCGTTGGTATACATCATCTTCTGCGGACGGCCACAGAGAAATCGCCACTACATGCATACGGTACCTGGGCCTTCCTGAGATCCAGAAGCGTGTATCCGAAGCATCCCATGTTACCGAGAACAGCATATTGCTACCCGGCTGCGGGCGGGATGTTGCATCTTACGCCATCCAATTCTGGCCAACCCACTACACATTAGGATGCACAACGCCACCAGAAGACATCACTAATTTTCTCCGTGACACAGAGGCACTGCAAATTTGGCATTCAGCATATTGGCACTTCTGTCCACCACACCTGAGAAGCGCTGTACCGCCGTCACACCATCTATTGACGCTCGCATCGATCGGACTCGGGGAAGAGGTTAGTAAGGTTGTTGCTAGCCTGAGCCCCTTGTCTTCGCGGGATCAACTGGTGCCGGGTGCGCTGTGCGAGGCGGCGAGAAACGGTCAACAGCGCATTGTAGACCAACTTCTAGCATTGCAGTACAATGTTTCATCAGCTGACGTTTTACGGGCCATGGAAGCCGCCGCAGGTTCTGCTGAGTACGGTATTCTGAAGACTTTGTTTTCATACTTAACAAGCAAAGACCAGAAGACAACATACAGCTGGCCGTGCCTCGTTTTGCGCCGTGCGGCTTGGGCCGGCGAAACTAGCCTCCTCAAGTGCCTACTTCGTTATCAACACACGTCAAATACCAAAGCTCCCACCGACTCATCATGGGCGCTCTACTGTGCTGCCGCTGTAGGAAACGTCAGGGCTGTCGAAGAAATTCTCAAACATGGGGCGAACATCAACCTCCATGACGAAACTCGGTCCACCCGTACGGCCTTACATGCGGCGGTACGAGCTGGCTGCGGTGCAACGGTACGAGCTCTCGCTGTGACTGTCATTAACTCCAAGGATGGCTACGAGAGAACTGCGCTTGAGCAGGCTACAATTCTTGGCCACCACCAAGCCATGAGTGCGCTATTGGAGGCTGGTGCGGATGCTGCGGTAGTCGAGTCGCCCCTGAATCGCTCTGGGGGGCAACCTTCGTTTCATTACGTATGTTCTGTGTCCTATGAAACCTGCGTTCGCCTTTTATTAGAACATGGAGTAAATCCTAATGCTCAATACGGGCCCGAAGAGCCTCCCGCCCTGGTTTTCGCTGTGCGTAGTGGAAACGTCGGCATATGCTGCTCACTTCTCGACCATGGTGCCCAAGTTGACGGTACCCAGTATTATCGCCCTCTGATCCAGGCGTTAGAAACTGACGGTAGCGCCATGGAAGTCTTAGAACTATTAGTTGAGCGCGGTGCCGATGTCGATATTTCTCTTCGGTCCGGTGGAACGGTGCTCATGCATGCCGCTCGTAGTGGTTTTAAGGATGTTGTGAAGTTTCTCGTAGAGAAAGGGGCTATTGTTAACACCACTGCCAAGTTACTGAAAACGCCTCTCTCTGAGGCAGCAAGAAACGGACATACGGAAATTGTTAAAATACTTATGAATGCAGGTGCGGATCACCGGGTCTCCCTGCATCGTACTAACTGGACTCCTCTCCACGAGGCACATGCGCATCCTGAATGCCTGAGAGCGTTACTCGACGGAGGTGCAGAGATTGATGCTCCTTCGAACGACAGTACGGCCTTATATCTTGCCGCATTCCACGGCAAGCTCCAGAGTGTGAAGCTTCTGGTTTCGCGTGGCGCAAATCTCGAAGTCACTTGCGTCTTCCCCGGTCTTTACGACTCTGAATTCACGCCGCTTTTAGCGGCTGCTCGCGAGGGACACTACGACATAGTTCGAACTCTTCTTGAGGCTGGCGCGAATATCAAAGCTAGAGGGCCAAATGATGAAACGCCACTTTACCTGGCTGTTACTGTGTCTTCCGAACCGACCGTAAAGGTCCTCCTAGAATATGACATTGACTTGGACGCCAGGGCCAAAGACGGAAGAACGGCGATCTTTGCAGCCTTGGATAGTACAGACGCATTATCTTTAACGAAGCTGCTTGTAAAGCGAGGGGCTAGCCTCCAAATCCAGAGCGAGGGGTATATGCCTCTTGATTATTCAATATGGGTTGGGGACACACCGCTTGTCGAATATCTCATCTCGGCTGGCGCCGAGCTCAACGTAACTGGTAACAAGCAAGGAGGACCCCTCCATGCGGCTTGTTTTTATTTAAAGCTTGAAATAGTCAAGCTACTTGTAGCAAAAGGCGCAGATGCAAATCTAGTGGATATGAACCTAGGGACGCCACTGCTTCGTGTCTTCGATCGCGCTTCTGAGAGCCATAGCACCAGCATACGGAATATCGTTCCGTTCCTGATCGACGAAGCCGGCGCAAATGTGAAGATTCATGGCGGCTTCTTGTGGTCCCCGTTACACGCCGCGTGCCTTTATGCGACGCTGGATCTAGTGACTTTGCTGATTGAACATGGGGCGGAGGTTGATGACGCGGACACCCTTGGTCGGCGTCCGATTCACCATGCAACTTTCCGGACAATCCAGCATGTCGAACAGCTACTTTCTGCTGGAGTCGATACGCAAGTTAGGGACAAGTTGGGACGTACTATACTCCATACCGCTGTCAGCAGCGGCCGCCTCGAGGTAGTGGAGAAATGCTTGTCAATTACGAGTGGACTTGTGAATGACCCTGACCGTGACGGTTGGACGCCGCTTCACTGGGCTATCCGACCATCCTATCATCATGAGGCCCCCGATTTACCTGACCAGGTCCCTATTATTAAACTCTTGCTAGCTAAAGGTGCCGATCTCTGTCTGAAGGGCAGGTATTGCGGCCAAGAATGGTCAGCACTGAGGCTAGCCCGCTACTATGGGGCAAGCAAAGAACTGACTTCACTACTGATACCTAGACAATATGCAGCTGAGAAGGATGGGTATGAAGGGCCATTGGAGTCCTTGGAGGCCTGGAACGCCTTGGCACACTTTTCTCCCAAGGGAAAACTTCAGGACGGATTTTGTGATGCCTGTTTGTGTGTAAGATTCCCCGTCCATGCCGCCTTCAACCTCTACATAAATATTGACTGTTTTGTATAAAGACTGCATACGGTCTGGTCTATGCTAATATGGATTCCGTGAGCGACCTCTGGCTCTGCGGAAAATGCTATCCGTACCGCGATGAATTCTTTCCGGACCAGGCAGGATGGGTGGTTTACGGCGACGAGTTTGATACCAACAACAAAGCGGATGAGATTGTGAAAGACAATGAAGCAGGCGACCCTGCGCGCGAATTACTCCCTCCCGTTCAGCAGGTCCAGGGCTCAGACGATGATGATTACGAGGATTGGTCGGACTCGGATGTAAATTGATATATGGTGAATTAATTGATTGATTTCCAACCCGGGGGGCCGTCATTTATTAAAATCGTTTACCGCCTAATAAAGCCTTGGATTACGAGTAGGGATGACGGAAACTTAGGAAAGACCTACCGAGGATAGCACGAGAAGAGAGGTCAAGTCGAAGCGAGACCTACCCGTCTAATGAATAAATAGATGGAGATATACCGGGACTCAGATCAGTGGCAAGGAATTGCCTTAAGAAGGAGGCTCTACTTCATCCGCCAAAACTTACTTACCACGAACTAGATAGACCGATGATCAGGTGCAGGAGGTTGCTAGTGTAGCACGTCAAATGTTCGGATGCCGGCATGAAATCCAAGGTATAAATACACAATGTCAAGACAGCCTCTAATATCTAAGTGTCCGGGTAGTTAGAAGATGCAAAACAGCAGGAGCAGTAGCAGCGGCAGCACATATGCTTCCTTGTCTTCATACACGCATGAAGTTAAGCTTCTAAGCTGCAAGGCGCATGATTAGTCTTCTAAGAATCCCTAGGATCGCCTTTTCCAAGATTTCAGATGTTTATGAATCTAACATTCTTCCTCTTGCGGAGAGCGTTGTCTATTGGAGAATAGTGGAAGTGGACCAGGTACACTTTTTAGATGCGATTATATAAAGTAGATTTAAATATGTTATAAAAAAAGTTATACTTTATATAATAGTGCATAATATACTTTTTATGCCCTCGTTTTAACAAGGGGTATCTTCCCCGAACTTTCCATACTTTTCTAGGGGCCCGATTAGGAAAAAATATTGCCGTTTTTGGCAATGCCAAGCTAACGCCAAGTTCTCTGGGAGCTCAAAGGCCAAGGCAAAGGTGCGAGGTCCTGACCTTGACTTGGCCCAGCCACAGGCCCAAGCCCTACTCAGCCACGGCTGCCGCACCTACTATAAGGCCTTACAAAGCCATACCATAAAGCATTGCAAGGCCATACTATAAGGCCTTGCAAACAGATTACTTAGTTAGACAATACTTTAAACAATTAAATTAATAAAGCTATTTAAAACTTTATAAATAAAGGATTGTTAAATAAAAAAAAATAAAAACTTTATAATAAATAAAATAAAATAATAATAATTAAAATTAAGCAAAAAAAAGCTAAAGCAAAGCAAAAAAAGTTATTTAACTTGCTAAACAATAATGCTTTAGTTTGCTTAACAATGCTTAGGAAAAAATAATTTAATAAGGCTGCTTTTTAAAAACATTATATAAACAATAGTGCATTATTATTTAATTAATAACTAGTGCTATACTTAAGTAAATAATATATAGCTTGCTAAAAAAAAATCAATTTTTTAATTAATAATTAATTTTTATTTTATTATATTTATAATTGCCTTTTTTATTTTTTTGATTTATTACTTTATTTTTTAATTAAATATATATATATATATATATTTGCTTAACTGCTTTATTATAAAACTATGTTTTTTATTATTTTTTACTAGTTATAAAATTTATTATTTTATTAAATTAAATGTATGCTTACTTTTTTGTTTAACTAAAATTTTTTTTTTTTTTTATTAATTTTAGCTATAATAGCTAGCTAGTACTTTTATTTATATATTTACTTATATATTTAACTTTGTTTACTATATTATTTTAAAGTAGTATAAGTAAGCATTTTATTGCTTTATATAATAGTTTGCTTAGTATAGTTGCTATAAAGCACTTGCATTTTTTTTATATATATTTTTATTTTTTTTAAAAAAATTTATATATATATATAGCATACTTATATATTAGCTAGCTTTTAAATATTTTTATATATTTTAATGCTAATATAGCTGCTTTTTTTTACTATATATATAGCATTTTATTTTTTTTTAATTATATAACTTTATAATTGCTACTTACTATAAGTATATATTACTAAGCATATAATATGTTTACTTTATATTTTAATTATTATATATAGGTTATATTTGCTACTTTATTTACTTGCTATTTTTATATTAATTTTTAAGCTTTTTTTAAATTACCTAGGTGCTAACAATTTATTAATATTTATAACTTGCTTAACTACCTACTTATTTTAAGTTTTTTTTTTTTTTTAAAAATTTTTTTTTACAATTTAGTTTATATTTTTTATAACTATAGCTAGCTAAACTACCTTATTTTCTTTATTAATTTTTTTACTACAAATTTATTGCTTTTGCTTTTTAAATAGCATTTAGCTACTTTTACTAACTTTAATTACTATATTTTTGCTTTTTTTAACAATAAAATTATATTATTAAGCTTAATTTAATTATAGCTTAACAATTTTAAATGTTTTTTTTTTTTTTTTAAAAAAGCTTAAGTATATTATTAGTACAATAACTATATATACGCTACAACTTATATAATTATTAGCGTCTAGTTATTAAAGCTTGCATAAATTTAAAAAATTTTGCTAACAAAGTTAATATAGTAAGTATATTTATAGTGCTAACCTTATATAGCACTAGTTCTATATAATCCCTTATGCTAACTATTTTTAAAACTAAAAACTTATTACTTTACTCCTTTTTTTTTACTATTTTTATTTATTATATTTATGCTTTCTATAATAAGATTGCTTATTTTAAAGTTTAATTTTATAGCATATTTTTTATAAGCTAACTACTATATTTTTTTTAGCTACTATGTTAATTTAAAATAAAATATTATTGTTATAATTAAAAAATATTAATTTTTTAATTACGCTTGCATAAAAAATAACCTTTGCAATATTATTATTAATATTATTTGCTAAATAAATCTTGCTATATAAGCTTTTATTTTAAAAAAATTGTTTACTGCTGCTTTTATTTTTAAAAAAAAGCTAGTAGCCCTTGCTGCTATTAAAAGTTATAAAAGTAATAATATTATAAATTTGCTTGCTTTTAAATATTAAAGCTAATAATATATATAATATAAAGTTTTTATAAGAAATAATAATGCTTAAAAATTTAATTACTAATAAAATATAGTATAAGTTTTTAGCCTAACTATATTAAAATAGCTAAAAAAGTTAGGTAAAAAGTTTATAAGCAAGTTTACCTGCTTTTTATATAAGTTATAAAAAAACAAATAGGTTAGTTAAAAAAGTATTGCTGTTTTAAAATAAAAAATTAGTTTATTTTTATTATTTTTAATAATAAATTTTTTTATATAATTTATATATACTTATGCTAGCTTTACTTTATAATGTTTAGCTATATATGTTTTATTTAATTTTATTAATTAATTAAGTGCTTATTTATATTTTTATAAAATTTGCAATAATATATATTAGTTTAGGTTTATTAGTAATAATATATTAAGCTTATTTTTAGTTATTAATTATAAAAGCTAGACATAAGATTTTATAAACTTTGCTTTATTTATTTTTTTGCTGCTAATTTTAAAGTATGCTTTATTATAAGTTTAATTTTATGCTTTATAGTAAGTAATAGTAAACGTTAGCGTTAATAAAAAGCTAAAACGTAAATATAGTTATAGTAGTTTAGTTAATATAAAGCGCTAAGCATAAAAACTATAAAAAAAAAATAATGCTTTAAAGCAAACTAGCAAGTTATAGGTGCTATATAGTAAGTAATAATATAAAGCAGACTTTTATTAATTAAATAATTATTATTATTTTAAAAGCTAGTTTATAAATATATTTTTTAAAGTTTAAAATAAACTTTTATACTTAATACTTTATATTATTAACAATTTTAAGTTTTTAATAGCTATTTTTTATAATAGCTATAAGCATGCTATATATAATAAAAAAGTAAGCAAAAATTTTTATAGAGCTATTGTTTATTTTAGTAAACATATTTTTTAACGCTTTTTTTTTTGTGCTTATTTTGCTAGCTTATATTTTAATAAATAAATAAATAAAAGTTGTTTTTATTAATAAGCAAACTAAATAGCTTTTTAAATATTAAAGCTATTTTATATTTAGTTTAATAAAATAATTGCTTTAGTAAAGTTGTTTAGCATAATTATTTTTTTAGTTACTAACTTGCTATTTAAAAACTAAATATTATTAATTGTTTGCTTTTTTTTATAGTTGTTAAAGTAATATAGTATAGCTAAAATTAAAGGTTTATATTTATTAATTAAAAATTATAACTATAGTAAACTTTTTTTATAAATAATATTTAAAATATTGTTTATTTTTTTATTTTTGCTTTATGTGCGCTAGAATTTTTTTTTAGTTCTTGCATATTTTTTATATAATATAAATAGTGCTAAAAATATAAATAATATTTTAGTTACTAGCTTAAACTAATAAAAATTACTATAAAAAATTAATATTAAAATTTTGTTAAACTTTTTATAGTTGTAAGGTGATCCAAGGGTAGGTATAAATTATTGTAGTAAAAGTGAGATGTATTAGTAAGGCAGACATAGCCAAAGGCCATAGCAAGGAACAATCCTATTATGTGCGCGCCTTATTTAATCTCCTTATCTAAACTACATATCTTATCTATATTACTATGCATGTTAACATAAGCCTTTGGCTCACATTAACATGCACCCTCTACCTAGGTGTATTAAATTGCCCTAGCACAAAAAAAAACTTGCTGTCCTTAATAACCTATACTTTTAATATTCTTTATTATATAATGTTCTTATAAAAACGCTCTCTGCCTTGTTTTGCTAGTATAAAAGCTTTTTTAAAAGCCTTCTTAAAAGCTTTATAAGGTTAGCTGTATTATTGCAATAAGATTTTTTTAATATTAGTTTTTTTGTGTGCTAATTTAGGTTAAAGCTTATGTTGTCCTTAGTACTTGTTAATTAACTTTTATAAATGTTGCAAATGTTTTTTTAAGTGCTACTTGTTATACTTATAGCTTTATCTTTTTTATTTAATAAAATAGTCGTACTTATTTTTGTATTAATTAAGCCGGTGCTTAAAAATAAGTTTTACTTTATAAATATTGCTGTCTTTTTTATTAGTGTTAAAGTGTTAGTTAGCTTTAATAAGGCTAGGTAGCAAAATAGTACGTTAAAAAAAATTATTTTTACTTTAGTAAAAATATAGCTAAGCTACTAAAATTATAAAGTATATATAATAATTAGCTAAAAAGTTAAGTTTATAAGCTAAATTGCCTACCTTTTTTATTATTATTTATAGCTTTGCTTTTTGCTAAAAGTACTTATGTAAAAGGTTGCTAAAAAGGTAATATTTATTATAAAAGCGCAATAGCACTTTATTTTTTACTTTAAATTTTAAGTAATAGTATATTTTATTAAACCTTTGTTTTGCTTTAGCTATAGCAAAATTTATTGCAAAATTAACGTTTTACTATAAGTAATTATATAAGTACTTTATGTTTTTAAACCGTTTTTTATTATTTTAATTAAGCAAAATATTTATTAAGCTTTGTAGCTTAAAACTAAATAGCTGCTTATATAGTGTTAATTTAATAGCTTTTAAGTATATAGTATTAAAATTTTATTATAAAATAAAAATTAAATTTATTTAGTTAAATTTTAAATTAGTAAAATTATAAAATTGTATAGCTAATTTAATAGTTTAGTTTTTTTGTTTTAAAAGACTATTACTTTATAAATAGTAAGCTATTGTTATTAATAACTTAGTATTTAAAGCTTTTTATATACCTTGCTAAAAGTTAAAAGTAAACTTGCAGTCTTAGTTAAATATAATGTTTTATAATATTTTCTAGTTGCTTAATAGCAGTTGTTATATAGCAATAGTAGCTTACTTTTTAGCAGTATATTTTATATTTTTAAGAACTAATAAAGTTTATTTTAATATAAAACATATTATTATTATTATATAGTTATAAAACTTAAAGTATAGTTTGCTTTTTAACTGCTATAGTGTTTTAATTAACTTAACCTTTAGCAAAAACAAAATAAAATTAATAGCTATAATATGCATTAGCAGCAAATTATTAAGTTAAATAAGCTGTAAACTATTAACTGCTTTTTAATAGTTTGTTTAGTTAAAGTTATATGCTAAGCAACATTTTATATACTTATTTATAAGCTATACTTTTTTATATATGTTGTAAGGCTTAAGATTTTTTAGCATTTTTTTTAGTTTTATATAATGCTTTTTATTATATATTATTTTTATTATTTATTTAATTATAAAATATAAAATATATAACTACTTTTATTTTATGTGCATATTATAAATAAGCCTATTTATAATGCAAAAAGGATTGCTAGGCAACAAAAAAATTTTAATGTTTTTATTAATTATTTAATGCTTTTTGTGCTATAAATTATTAATTACTTGCTTATACTTTAAGTTTTTATAATAAGCTTTTTTAAAATCTTTATACTATTAGTTATTAATAATTACTTTAGCTATATACTTTATAATATTTAGTATTATTAATAATAAAAAATTATTAAAAGTTATGTTTTATATAGTGTTTAGCACTACTAATTTATTAAATTGCTTAATTTTTTTATATTTATTATTAGCGTTTTGCAATGCTTTTAAATAACTAAGTGTGTTAAGTATAAAGTTTAATTATTTTAAAAAATAATATACTTAATATTTATATTGTAATAAATAAATAAATAAATTAATTAAACACTTATTAGCTTAATTAGTACTTATAGTATTAAAAGTTATTTGCTTTAAAATATTTTTTATTATAGCATAATTAGTAAGCATAATAACTTGCTTACTTAATTATATTATTATTTAAAGCTTTATAAAAGCTTATACTAAATATATAATTTTTAGCTTAAAAAAACTATATTAAATCTTTACTTTAAACAAGCACTTGCTTAAGTATATTACTAGTTTTATTTTAGTAAATAAAATACTAGCACTTAGTGTTTACTTAAACTTTTTTGCTAAATAAAAAATTATAACACTATATTTTTTTTTAATAAAGCTATTAATTTATATAAATAAGATTTGCTTAAAGTTATAGTAGTAAAGTAAGTTTTTTAAGCAAATAGTAGCTTGCACTGCTTTAAATAACTTTAATTTAGCTAGTATTATATTATAGTATATTAATTAATAATATACTTTGCGCTTGCTAAGATTGCTTATTATAACCTTACTTTTTTTGCAACCTTTTGCTAGCAAGGCTATTTTTTGCAATTATAATAGCTTAACTAGTTATATATAATAAAAAAAAAGTAATCTTAAAAAAGTGCTTGCTTTAATATATTGTTTTAAAGCTTTTAAATTATATAAAAAAGCAAGCTAATAAAATGCTTTTACTTATTTAGTAATAATAAAAAGGCTTAAGCTATTTATATAAAAACCTAAAAGTTTAACTAACAAATATTTAATAAAAGACTTAGTTAGTAATATAGTAATATTTTTTTTTTAAAACAGTTTAAAAATTATAAACAAGTACTAAATATAGTTTTTAAAAGTATTTAAAAAAATTATAATATTATTAATAAAAGCATAACTAAAATATAAGTACTTATAAAATAACTTGTTTATATATTTTTAAATATAAGCTAAAAAGTTGCAAAATTTTATTAACGCTATAATAAATCTTTTAATACCTTTAAAACTAATAACTATAAATTTATAATAATTGCTTAAGTAAACTTTAAACTAATAAAAAAACAATATTATATTAATTATAGTAATATATTTTTTTATAAAAGCTTTTAATAACTAATGCTTATAAAAAAAAAAGATAGCTATTAAGTAATATAATATAATTAAGTGCGTAAAGATTTACTATAATATGTTTTTTATTTACTTTATGCACTTATTTTTATATAATAAAAACAAGGTGTGCAAAAGGGCATAGTTTGTCTACTTATTTTAGCTAGCCCTTTTTATAAAAAACATTATATATAATATTAAGTACTTTTATATTTTTTTTACTTAGCAGGTATAGTTACATATTAAATTTTGCGTTTTGCTAACTATTTACTAATAAGATTTATATCTATTTTTTTTAAAAATATTAATCTTACTTTTATTAGTTTATATTTAGTATAAGTTAATTAGTTTATAAAGCTTTTGCGCCTTAAATGCGCGTTTAGTATATATATAAATACTATTAGTTATTATAATTTTTAAAATATTAACTAGTTTTTTAATGCTTAAAGTAAAGTATACTTTAAAAATTTTAAGCTTTAGTTTATTAGGTAAAAGTAGGCTACTTTTAGCTAGCTTGTTAGCTTTGTCTAAATATTTAGCTTTTTGCAATATATTTATATTGTTTTTTATAACTAGGTTATAAATTATATTAGCAAATAAGGTTATAGTTAAAGCTTGTAGTAGCTAGTTATTAGCTTTTAAATTATAAAGACTAATAGTAAGATTAAAAGCTTAACTATTATTTAATGTTAATTTAAAAGCAATTATATTCTTGCTAAATTTTATGTTTATAAAAATAGCAAAGTCTTTAAAAAGTGTGCTAAAAGCGCTACTAATAAAAGCTTTAGCTGTAATAGTTAATATTATTATTGCTTTTTTTTATAAGAATTAGTAACGCGTATTATTTTTGCTTTTGCTAATTAATTTAAGCTTAGTACTTTTATAAATTTTAATAGGTTTATTTAAAACATTATATATAAGCGCTACTTATAGTATAGTAATGTTTACTATAGTATTTATTATAGCTTTATGTATAGCTAAGAAATAAAACTTGCAATTATTAGGTAGCAGCTTATACTTTACTTATATATATACGCTTTTGCTTAGGGTAATAATTACTTTTTAACTGCTAATAACCTTGTGTATATATTCTTAACTATTATAACTAATATAAAAGTTTAAACTAAAGCTATTTAAGCTAGAAAACGTTAGCTTGCAAGTATTATAATTAATAACTTCTTTATAATTATAATAAAAGTTAGATTTTAATAAAGCATTAAGTTAAAGTTTGTTTTTAACTACTTATTTTTTTAGCTTAAATTTTATAATAGCAAGGTTGCTAAACTTGTTATTGCTAAGAATATATAACTTAACCTTAGCTTATTTTTTAAGTTTTAGCGTGCTGTTGCTAACGCTTACTACCTTGCTAGTGCGCTTTTTAATAGTGTGCTTAATAAATTATAAAAAAGATTTACTAAACATAGTTGTGCTAGTACTAGTATTACTATAAATGCTAATATGTTTACTATTTAGTTTAGCTATTATATTAAAGTTTAAGTATGTATAATATAATCTTAAAGCAATTTGCTTATAATTAATTTTGCTTGCTTTAATAATTAGTACATTTTTTGCTTATACCTAAGTGGCAATCTTATTAATTGTAAAGGTTATAAGCAAGTTGTAACCTAAACACTTTTATATATTATATATTATACTATTTTTAGCATGCTTGCAGTAGTGTAAATATTAAAAAAAATAATTATATAAAAGTAAGAGCTAGTTATAATATTTATAAATTTTTTTGCTAAAATTTACAAAAAACAAAGTAAAAATTTTTTTTTAAAATAATATATATTATGTATTGTTTAACATATTTTTTTAGCTTTAAAAAGGTTAAAAACTTTTTATAGCATTTATAACAAGTTAGTTTAAAGTTGTTAATAAAATAAAATTATTTGCTAATATTAAATCTAGCTATAAAATCCTTTTCTATTAAGCTTGCTTAATTAAATTTATAACTAGCTTTATTGTTTTTTTTTTTAGCAAAATAAACTTTTTTTTTTTTATTATTTTTAAAGCAACTATATTTACGTTTATTATTATAACAATTATTATTATATTTATTATGTTAGTTATGTTTATTTTAGTTATTTTTTTTATTTTAATTGCCTTAATTATTATAGGTTTTATTTTTATTATAACTTTAACTTTTGTTGTAAAATTTATATTAATTGTTGTGTTAGCTACTATAGCTGCTATATTAGTTTTGCAAAAAGTATTTATTTTGTTAGTTATTATTATATTAATAGTTATTATTATATTATTAATTATTATTATATTACTTCTTATTATTATACTGTTAATTATTATTATAGCGTTAGCTATAATAGTTTAATTAGTAACTATTGTTTTGTTATAATAAAAATTGCAACAATATTTTTATAGTGTTTTTATTAGTAGTATAAGTATTAAACAACAATTTTGTTAATATACTATTAGGCTTAATATTTAGGTATATATTTTAAGCCTTATATTTTAACTCTTAACGCGCTTTTTTTACCTTTTGCATATACTTATACAAAGTATTTTTTATTTTAAGTAGTTAAAGTATAGCTTTAATAAGCTTGTTAAATTGTTTATAAATTATTATTATAATAAAAAGCTAATTATTATAATTTTTTAACAGCGTACCTAAGCATTAAGCATAAGTTAACTTGCATTAAATATATATTAGCAGTGCTTTATAGTTCTTAGCAATATTTTTTAAAGTTAGTTACTTTTTTATTAGTTTTTAACTAGTATAAGCAAATTATATTTTAAATTAGCGCTTAAAAGCTTTAAGCATTAATTTAAAACTTTTTTAACGCTATTTAATATGTTTTTTAGCAATAAGTTCTTTGTTTTACTACAAAGAGGCCAATTTATTTAAAAAACAATTAAAAAAGTTTTATAGCTAAGCTTTATTAAAAACATTATTTTTTTTTTTGCACATATTTATTATATAAAAAATAAACTAATATATGTTTATATATATAGTGTTTTGTTTATTTATTATTATTTTTAGCTTATTTAGATTAAGGTAGTTAAAAATAAACATGCTAACGTTTTTCTTTTTAATTCTATGTTCTCTACTTATATTAGTACTTAATATAGCGCTGCTTTTTTATATTTTATATAAAAGCTTGCGTTTTTTATAGTTTTGCTTATTATTTAAACTAAATAAAAATAATAAAGAATTACTGCTATTGTTAAGATTAGGATTTATAGCTTGCTTTTTTTTTTTTTTTTTTTTTTTTTTTTTTTTTATATTTGTTTAACAGTTTATTTTTAAACTCTAAACTTATTTTTATAGTATAGTGCTTATGTTTATTATTTTTGTTACGCTGTATCTTTTAAAAAAATAGACTTTTTAGTAATAATATATTTTTAAACGCTTATTAATTAAAAGCACTTTTTAACTAAGTGCTTTTAAAAATTTTATAATTAGTTTATTAAAAATCTAAATATGCATTTATTTTTTTTTAAGTCTTTTTTATTTTGTGTTGCTTGTTATAAACAATAACAACTAATTTGTTTAATTTGTTATTTATTTTTATAACTAATTTTTTAAAACTTTTAAAGTTATAATATAGCTTAATAATTGCTTTAGTTTGTATTAAAGATTAGCAATTAACATATTTAAGCAATTTTTTTAAAGGTTTTTTTTTTTAGTTTTTATTTTAATTTAAAAAATTTTTAAATTTTTTTTGTTTAAACTTTAAAGCTTTTATAGCGTCTAATTTATATTATAGTTTAATATTTAAAGTAGTTAATTTTATATATATTTTTAGCTGCTTTAAACGTAGGTTATGTTGTATGTTTGCTTTATAGTTTATTTTTAAGTAATTTATAGTGCTCTTATATATAAGCTAGTAATTGTAAGCGCAATTATGTAGTTAGTTTTAGTAAAACCTTAAAAAGCTTAGGCGCTAAAAAAACTAAGCAACCTTATTTTTAATTATTATTAACTTTTAGTTTTAAAGTTTTAAGCATAGTTTTTAGTAGCACCTTAAGGCCTAATATATACTTTAGCTGCCTAGCTATGTTAAACTATAAACGTATAGTTTGGTGCTTAAGCTTTTAATATTTTATGCGCTTATAGTTACTTTTAAAATAGCTTAAATATTATAAAGCAAACTACGCTATAATTAAAGTAATAATAAAATAGGACTTTATAATACCTTGTAAGTATTAATGCAAAGTAAACAAGTGTAGATTTATTAAGGTTTTTATAAACATTTGCATATTGCAAGATATAGGTAGGTATTGCTAAGTGCTTTTAGCTTATGCTTACTAGCCTGCTTAATAAGGTGTGCAATTAAGGGCTTAGTTAATAGTGTTAGCTAAGATTGCTATTTTTAAAAATAATTAGTAGCTTGTTAATTAAAGTTAGTTTAATAGCTAACTTAGATTTGCAGGCTGCGCAAAATAGTACTTTTTGTCTTTAAAAAAATTAAAGGAGTAAAATAGTAACAACTAGGTTGTTAAAATAGTTTAGTTTAGTTTAAATTTTGTAATAAAATCTGCTAGAGGCACTAATTTATAAGGTGATCTAAGGGTAGGTATAAATTATTATAGTAAAAGTAAGATGTATTAGTAAGGCAAACATAGCCAAAGGCTATAGCAGAAAATAATCCTATTATGTGCGCGCTTTATTTAATCTTTTTATCTAAACTATATATCTTATTTATATTACTATGCATGTTAACATAAGCCTTTGGCTCACATTAACATGCACCCTCTACCTAGGTATATTAATAGTTTTATTTTTTTAGCTTGCTATAGCTAAAAATTAATATTATATAAGTTTATATTAAATATTATGCTGTACTTATTAATTACTAAAATATTTATTGTTTACTATATTTTAATATTTAATTTTTATAAAACTTTATTTATTATAAGTGCTTTTTGTCCTAGTAAAGTTTTAGCTAATCTTAAATTTTAAAGCTAAATAAAATATAGTGCTATTAATATTAGCACCTATAAACTTTAATATAGCTATAAGCTTTATTTAATATTTTTAGCTTTTTATTTTTAATATAATAAGTAAGGCCTTAATAATATAGCTTTTTTTGGTGCCTTTTTTTAAAAAAAAAAAATGCAAGCATATTTAAAGCTTTTTTTTTTATTAATTTTATTAGTTTGTTGCTAATGTTAGTAGTAAATTTATTGTTTGTATATTAGTACTTGTTTATTTTTTTAAAATAATCTAGCATAATAAATAAAGCAATCGATTGCTTTTAATTAAGTTTTTATTTTTGCGTTATTTTTTTTTAAAAAGCATGCTATATTATATTTAGACTTTATAATATTTTAACTTATATTAGTATAACTTAAAGTATTTGTTTTTAGCTTTAATTTCTATAGTTTATAGTATAAAAATTTTTATTAAGCCTAATTATTATGTTTTTAGCTATTTTTTTATTTTTAGTTTATATTAATGCTTTTATAATAATATTTTATATATTATTAATATTTACTATATATTACTTTAATATTTTTTAATTTAAGTTTTTTAATTTAAGTTTTTTAGTTTTGCTTGCTACTGCTATATAGTTAGATTAATTAATATGTTATTTATTATTTTGCTATTTAATTTGTTTTTATATATATTTTTTAATATATTATAGCATATAAATATTTTTTTATATTATAAATAGGTTTTTAAAAATGTAAGCGTTATTTTTTGTTTAAAGTTTTTTAATGCAGTAGCAATTAATTTAAAATAAAAAATTATTTTTAATAATGTTTGTTTAAATATATTTTAAATTATTAATTAAAACTTATAAAAGCTGTTTTAATAGGCTAGGTTGTTAACTTTATTTTTGCTTTTTATTTTATTATAAAATATATTATTAAAGTTAAAGTTGTTTAATACTTTATTTTTATTATGACCTATTTTTTTTAATATTGTTTTTTAATTTTTTTAATAACTAAAAATTAAAATTTATAAACTATATTTATTTTAAGTAATGCTTTTTTTTTTTTTTTTTTAATTTTTAAAAAAATTTTTTTTTTTTTTTTTTTAAAATTTTTTTTTTTAAAATAAAAATTTTTTTTTTAATTTTTTTTAATTTTATTTTTTTTATTTTTTTT